>CAAGKR010220096.1_pt1 | contig 14234 bp, 10 predicted proteins | sample 2556971 | NCBI WGS metagenome assembly CAAGKR01 (sample SAMEA5207829, study PRJEB30636) | soil metagenome | biome: forest; feature: boreal; material: soil | place: USA | collected 2011-09 | depth 1 m | reverse complement strand
GGCAGAGCGCGCATGGAAAAAAGCATTTCCTCGAGCAACCGGCGGCCAATTGGTTCTTGTTCCACGCGAGGCGAAACGTACAACCCGCCAATCAGCCCTTTCTGGTCTTCGAGGACGTAAAAGCAATAGCCGACAGCCACGCCCTTTTCCAGCGCCACGCAGCCGGCCAGGGCATGCGCATCGAGAAACCGTTTGATGAGATCCAGCGCGCTGCGATAGTCCCAGTGCAACTCCTCGCGCCAGTGGCTGGCCTCTTCCAGCAGCAGTGGTTCCAGGTTGCGGACGGTGGTTTGTCTCAAGTCGATAATGTTCATGAAATCGGGGTCAAGCCGTTAAGGCTGATGCCTTTGCCATGATAGCCGATTCGAGGGAAAGGCCGCCAAATGTAGGACGCGGACCGATACGAATCGGGCACACCGCGCGCAGAAGGGAACAAGAATGCTCGAAGGCGCATGTTACGATGCAAATATATTTTGAGTCGTATATTTGTGTCTCGAGAATGCAGGAGAAAGTGTAATTTGACCAGCCTTGCCGCTGGCTTCAAGGGCCGAAAGACATGTCGATCCTGTTCGAACTGCGATACCCAACGCGCTGGTATACCAAATTACTGACCATTGTCTTGGCGCTGGTGTTTTTTACGGTGCTGGCCACGGCGGTGATTTCCGGAGTGCTGGTGTATTGGATTGTGAAGCCTCAGCGCACCAATTCAGAGATCAGCATGGCAAGTTTTCCCGGACGTCCCGACGAAGTGGAGTTTACCGTCGCTGGACTGGGGAGTCGAAAGGGTTGGTTTTTTCCAGGATTGCGTGGAGCGCCGACGATTTTGCTCTGTCACGGGTATCAGTCCAGCCGCGGCGAATTGCTGACCTTGGTTTCCACGCTGCAGGATCACCAGTACAATGTGTTTGTCTTTGACTTCGCGGCGCACGGCGCAAATGCCGGGCTGACCACCTTTGGCTACCGCGAAGCCGACGAAGTGCGCGCGGCCATCGATACGATTGCTCGGCGCAGCGATGTCGATCCCACTCGATTCGGTTTGTGGGGCTACAATTTGGGAGCTTACGCAGCCCTGCGCGAGGCCGAAAAAGATCCGCGCGTGCGTGCGATTGTTTTGGATTCGGTCTATGACTATCCGAAGCAAATGGTGAAGATTGGTGTCGAAAAAACCGGCGTCGGCGGGTTTCCGTTGATGGTCCGTTCGGCCGAGACAGGATTCGAGTGGCTAAACTACGCGTATAAGGGCGATCCGCCGCTTTCATCGAAGCTGAAGTCTCTGAATGGTGTGCCGGTTCTTTTTCTGGAAGCTGCAGACGATCCGGAGCTCTCGGCGATTTCGCGCGACATGTTCTTGAAAGCATCCGAGCCGCGCGAACAGCAGATTATCGCGCACGGCAACTTCGTAAATTTGCCCGACGAAGAGAAGCGAACCTACGAGGACCGCGTAGTGACGTTCTTCCTCACCCGCCTGCCGGTCAGCGCGGCTCCCGCCGCAACCGCGTCCGCGAAGCCGGTTAAGAACAGCAAGCCCGCAAACTAGTTCAGAATTTTCACCAGACGCAATGTTTTGCGTGCCTCGAAGCAAATAATGTCCAGTCAGCCTGAGAGACGATGCTTTTCGGAGCTCAGGATCTCACCTGACACGCTCTTGCTAGATTCTGCAGTTGAGGTTCTGAGCCGCAGGAAAGGCTTCGCCGCTCCGCATGACAAATTTAGTATGCGCGGTGCGCAAGGTTTGGTCGGGAGTAGGGAACCATCCCGGCTAGTTCTGCTGTCTTATTCTGTAAATGAACCAACCGCTGGAGTTTGTCTGCGCCGACTCGTCCGCGCAGACCAGCGGTAATTGCACAATCTGCCGACAGTTTTTCCATCGGAGCAATAGATAGCCCTCTTTTTGTTCCCTGGTATCCCACTGCTGAGTTTCATGGTGAAGGTAGAAGTCAAGACTGTATTGCTGGCCGCGATTCATGTTTGCGGTGTAAATTTGCTCCAGGGGAATTTGCTTCATCATGACTTCGGTTGCGAGAGTCTTGCCCGAAGGATCCCTCCGGAAGAAGTCTGACTCCAGGTGATTGAAAAAGCACAACAGAAGAAGTACCGGAGCAACGCAGAAGTACGCGAGCCTTAATGAAAGAAAAGTAGTGCGGCGGTGGATGGCCAGGATGATGTTAGCAATACCAAAGGCGAAGATTATCAAACCAACCGAGAGTGCAGGTTTGACATCCATCCATGGAACTAGAGCGGCAACCACGACTGCGAGAAACCCACCGCCGAATTGAATCCACCGAAAGATTTTCGATTCGCGGGCAGTCCGCTGAACGTACGAGCTCGCCAGCAGAAGGCTGATCGCGGGAATGGCAGGGAGAATATAGCCAGGAAGCTTCGATTTGGAGATAGAGAAAAAGAGCAGGCTGAACAGCGCCCAGCAAAGCAGAAACAAAGAGGACGAAGAGAATTTCGTGCCTCGTGCGAAACGAACGCAGCCAAAGAATGCGGCCGAGAGCAACGCCAGCGTCCAGGGCAAAAAGGCAATTAAGACAACGGGGATGTAATACCAGAACGGCTTGACGTGCTGGAATTCGGGAGTGAGGAAGCGCTTGAAATTATGTTCGATGATGAAAATGCGGAAGAAATCGGGATTGCGGCGCGAGCAGAGGATGTACCAGGGAAGTGCAATGAGGCAAAACGATGCGATGGCTACGGGATGCAGGCAGCGGAGTGCGTCGCGCCAACGCTTCGTAAACGCGGACCACAGAAATACGGCGCCACCGGAGAGGAGTATCGCCGCCGGTCCCTTGGCGAGAACTGCCAAGCCAAGGAAAAAGCCGAAGAAAAGTAGAGCGAACCACGGAGTCTGTGGAATGACTGGCGAATCGTCATCGCGCGTTAAGCCCACGATGACGCAGGCGGAGACCATCGCGATCGTGAGCGTGCCGGTAAGAGGCATGTCCATGGCGGCTGCGTGGGAGAAACCAATCATGCCGACGGTGGTGGGCAATGAGAGCAGCAGCCATCTTGCGGTTTCCGCGCCGTATAGTTTCCACGCCAGCCAGGCCATCGAAAGAGTTGCGAGCAGTGCGCAGATAGCGCTCGGTAGCCGCGCAGCTGTTTCGCTGACGCCGAAAAGTCTAAAGCTGGACGCCGCGCCCCAATAGTAGAGCACCGGCTTTTCAAACCAAGGATTTCCGTAGAGTCGAGGTGTAACCCAATCGCCGGATTCGGCCATGTCGCGCGCGACCCAGGCGTAGCGCGGCTCGTCCGGCCCGACCAGGCCGATTGCGCCGAGATTGTGGAAGTAGCAGAGATAGAGCGTGGCGAAGATCAGTATGATCCACGCAATGCGCACAAATGTGGACGGAACGGCGGCATGATTGTCGGTTGGCGTCACGAAACGTTGAGTCTAGCATCGAAACCAATTTCGGAGTGCGGGAGGTTGGGCGCTCTTTTTTTAAGGTATCGGCCAATTTACAATTGCAAGCGGTAGTCGAACTGCCCTTCGAAGCTCGGGGCGAGCCGCACTCCAAATGTGGCTAGCGGAAGAGCTGACATAAAAGTCAGCGGTACATCGAAGCCACTGATTTGTTGCGATCTCGGCAAGCTAGGACAGCGGTGCTGCGACCCGACGAATTCGGGTTGTGCGCACGGGTATCCCGCCTGTGCTAGTGCGGCGAATGTGGGAAGATACTCTCAACGATGAAGGAACGACTGCAATATGCGGCGGCGTGGGTGGTGATAAAGCTGCTTGGCATGCTTCCGCGCTCGATGGCACGCGGATTGGCGGCCGCAGGTGCCATGGTTTTGTTGTGGATGCTCCCGAAATTGCGCAAGACAGCGGAATTCAATTTGCGATTGGCTTTTCCGGAATGGCCGGACGCGAAGCGGCGAGAAGTGCAGCGCAAGATGGTCCGGAACCTCGGCTGGATGGCCGCCGAATTCGCGCGGCTGCCAAAATACAACAAGGAAAATATTGAGCAGTTTGTGATTCTGGACGGGCACCAGAATTTCCTTGAGGGGCATAACTCCGGAAAGGGCGTAGTTTATTTAACAGGGCATATCGGAGCGTGGGAACTGTCTTCGTTCGCCCATGCGCTATATGGCTTTCCACTGCATTACATGGCGCGGCCGCTCGACAACAAACTCCTCGACACGATGGTGAACCGCTATCGTGGACTTTCCGGAAATGCTCCGATTTTCAAGAACGATGCGGCGCGCGGAATGCTGCGTATCTTGAAAGGAGCCGGCACCGTGGGGATTCTGGCGGATCAAAATACCATGCCGCAGGAAGGTGCATTTGTGGATTTTTTCGGCACTCCGGCGTGCACTACCACAGGGATTGCGCGCGTGGCTTTGCATACGGAAGCCGCGGTGGTACCGGGCTACGCCTATTGGGACGAAAATATTTGCAAATACCGACTGCGGTTTGAACCGCCAGTGGCCTTGACGCGCTCCGGAAACACGGAGAAGGATATTGAGGAGAACACCCAGCGGTTTGCGAAGGTAATTGAAGAAATTATCCGGGAACATCCGGAGCAGTGGGTTTGGATCCATGCGCGGTGGAAGACACGGCCGGCGGGTGAGGCGCCGCTGTATAAGTTCTTGTGAGCAGATCGATTTGTGGGGCGTTTTAGGGTCTTTTAACACAGAGACCGCTAAGGTCTTAGCACAGAAAACGCAGAGTTCAGAGGGGCGGAGATGAAATATACGGTTTCGGAATTGGCTAAAGCGATTGGGGCGCGGGTGGATGGCGATGGCACATTGGAATTGGTTGGGGTAGCTGCGCCGGATCGCGCCGGATCGCGCGATTTGATTTACCTGGAAGGCGCGAAACACGCCGCGCGGGTGGCGGGATCGCCATCGGCTTGCGTGGTGGCGCCGGAAGGAATTCCCCTGCCGGGAAAGACGGTATTGCGCAGCGCCAAGCCCAAGGTAAGTTTTGCGAAGGCCGCCGAATTGTTGCTGGATCGCCTCCCAATCGCGACGGGAATTCATCCCACGGCGATTGTCGCCCCGTTGGCGCGCTTCGGTGCAAACGTAAGCCTTGGCCCTTATGCAGTGATTGGGGAGGACGTCCACATCGGCGATGGCACGCAAATTGGCGCCCATTCGGTAGTTGGCGCGGGGTGCTGGATCGGGCAGAATTGCAGGATTCACCCACGAGTGACGCTTTATTCCGGCGTGCGCATTGGTCACCGAGTGGAGATTCATTCTGGCGCGGTGGTTGGCGCGGACGGGTTTGGATTTGCCTTCGATGGCACGCGTTATTGGAAATTTCCGCAAGCCGGAATTGTGGAGATTGCCGATGACGTGGACATCGGAGCGAATACTACGATCGATCGCGGTTCGCTCGACGACACACGAATCGGTGAAGGAGTGAAGCTCGACAATCTGGTGCATGTCGGCCACAACGTTCAGATCGGGAAGCATACCGTGATTGCCGCGCAGACGGGAATTTCCGGATCGTGCACGCTCGGTGCGAACGTACAGGTCGGCGGGCAGGCCGGGTTTGGAGAACATTGCACCGTGGAAGATGGCGTGATCGTGGGCGGGCAATCGGGCGTGCTGAATGGAAAGACGGTGCAGAGTGGACAGGTGGTTTGGGGAACGCCCGCGAGGCCATTGGACAAATTCAAAGAGGCGTTTTTCTGGTTTCCGCGGTTGCCGGAATTGGCGAAGAGGGTGAAGAGGCTAGAAGGGAAGTAACGGCGAGTCGAATCGCGGGGTTAAGCGTCGGATTGTTGAGTTGGTCGCCGAGATGGGGCGCAGCAGTGCTGCTCCCTACGACGGAGACGGCCCGGTCTGGGGACAACTAGAGATGGAATTGGGAAAGAAGAACGGCGAGGAGTTGTGGAGGTTGGTGGTTGTGGGCGGCCATACGCGGAGCATTGGGAAGACGCAGCTGGTTTGTGACGTAATTCAAGCTTTTCCCGAGGTGATTTGGATTGCCGGGAAAATCACCCAGTATGGGCACGGGGTGTGCGCGCAAAACGGTGAAAATTGCGAGTGTGCGCCGACGGATCATGTTTGCGCACTGGATTGGGAGTCGCAGCCGGATAGCGGAACCGATAGCGCACGATTCCTGGCAGCTGGTGCGAGGAAGTCCTTCTGGTTGCGCACCAAGCAAGGCTATCTGGCGGAAGGACTGCCGCTGCTGCGGCAGGCGCTGCATGAGGTGCATGTTGGAATCGATCCCTCACGGAAGACGGCCCTTATTGTCGAAAGCAATTCGCTGATGCAATTCGTAAAACCCTCGCTCTATTTTGCAGTACTCGATCCTGCAAAGGAAGATTTTAAGGAATCGGCACAAACAGTTTTGGATCGCGCGAATGCGCTGGTTCTGCGTGGCGCGCCATTGGAAGCCGATGCGCCTCTCGCGCCTTTATGGCTCAAATTGCCCGCTAAATTACTTCGGGAAAGGCCGTCGGTGTTACAGCGCGAGGGAGAGAGCCTTCCGCGTCCTATCGAAGCGCTGGTTTATCAGATGCTAGACGAGCCTGCAGCTGTCACTTTGTGAACTTTGCTGTCGACGAGAGACAACGCCACTGCATCTTATTCATTGACCCGGTTTTGGAACGCGTAGATAATTAAGAAGTACTGGGGGTACCGCCGTAGCTGGTTCCTTTGGAAGTGTAAGCCAAGAGGGAAGTTACGGGAAACACCGCGGTGTCGGAACGAAAACGCATCCCGATGATGCTCTTGGGGAGCATGAATGGCGTCATTTGTCCGAGTAGGTGAGGAATTGCCAGCTGCGCCCGCGCTCGTCCCGAGGCGGCAGGAGAGCTGGGCCGAGCAGGTTGAAAAAGCCATCGAAAATGGTGCGAACTGCCTTCTTTCCGCACAAGCGGCGGAGGGTTATTGGCTGGGCGAACTGGAAGCCGATACCACCCTCGAATCCGATTACATTTACTATCTTCATGTTCTTGGCAAGGCCGACCCGGAGCGCATCGCTAAGTTGGCGAATTATGTCCGGCGCAAGCAATTGCCGGATGGTGGCTGGCCAATCTATCCGGATGGCCCTTCCGAACTGAATGCGACTTGCAAAGCGTACTTTGCGCTGAAGCTTGCAGGTGACTCAACGGAAGCGCCGCACATGGCTAAGGCGCGCGCTGAAGTACATGCGTTGGGCGGCCTCGAACACACGAATTCTTACGTTCGTTTTTATCTGGCGCTTGCCGGTGCGGTCGGCTGGGAACTGGTTCCATCCATTCCACCGGAACTGATGCTCCTGCCGAACTGGTTCTACATCAACATTTATGAAATGTCGTCGTGGACGCGCGGAATTGTGATTCCCATGTCCATTTTGTCGGCGCTGCGGCCCGACTTTCGTTTGCCGGAGCACGCTCGCGTTGATGAGCTTTTTGAAGACCCTTCGCAGAAAACGGCGGCGTTTGGCTGGAGCAAGCAAGTCGTTTCCTGGAAGAATTTCTTTTTGGCTGTGGACCGTGGCTTGAAGCTCTACGAAAAATTTCCGTGGAAGCCGCTCCGCCGAAGGGCGATTAACGAGGCCAAGCAGTGGATGTTGCAGCATATGGAAAGAACCGAAGGGCTGGCGGCGATTTATCCTTCGATGATGAATTCTATTTTTGCCCTGATGGCGCTCGGGCATGGCACGGATGATCCGCTGACCGGGCGAGAGATTCAAGAATTTTCCAGATTTGAGATTGAAGATGATGACACTATTCGTTTGCAGCCCTGCGTTTCGCCGGTTTGGGACACCTGCATCGCGATGGTGGCGCTCGAGGAAGCCGGCCTCCCTGCGGACCATCCAGTGCTCGTGAAAGCGGCTGAATGGACACTTTCCAAACAGATCTTGGGCGGCGGCGATTGGCAGATTAAGAATAAAGATGCCGACCCGGGCGGATGGGCATTTGAATTCCGCAACGACTTTTATCCGGACGTGGACGACACCGCGTTTGTCCTGATGGCCCTGCAGCGCGTGAAATTTCCCGACGAGAAGCGCATGGAAGGGGCCATGCGGCGCGGGTTGCAATGGCTTTTGAGCATGCAAAATCGTGATGGCGGATGGGGTGCGTTCGACCGCGACAACGACCGCGCGTTCCTGTGCAATATTCCATTCGCCGATCACAATGCTATGATCGATCCGTCGACGGCGGACGTTACCGCGCGCGTGCTCGAGTGTTTAGGGCGCTTTGGCTGGCCGGCGGAGAGCCCCGTGGTGCAGAAGGCCGTGCAATTCTTGATGAAAGACCAGTGCAAAGATGGTTCCTGGTTCGGGCGCTGGGGCGTGAATTATGTGTATGGCACGAGCGGCGTGCTACGTGCACTAGAAACCGTTTCGCTGACGGCGCAGGAATATTGCGCGCGAGCGGTGGCTTGGCTGCGGCAGGTACAAAAGGCCGACGGCAGCTTCGGCGAGTCACTGGCTAGTTACGAATTGTCTTCGACGAAAGGCCAGGGCAACAGCACTCCCTCGCAGACGGCCTGGGGTTTGATTGGTTTGTTGGCGGGCACGGACCCAAACGATTCGGCGATTGGACGCGCGGCTGCTTATCTGGTGCAGCAGCAGAATTCGGATGGATCGTGGAGTGAAGAAGAATTCACCGGCACTGGTTTCCCCGGCGTTTTCTATCTGAAGTATCACCTGTACAAGAATTCATTTCCGGTTTACGCGCTGGCGCGCTACCGCAATCAGTCGCTGCCCACGACGGAATACTGCGCGGTCAAGTTCAACGCCAGCGAGTTCCGGCTGCGCAGCGGTGGTTTGTATTCTGACCGCGAACGCCGTGCTTCCTGAAGAGCGTGAGCGTCCGGTTTTACGAGACCAACGCTAATGGACCACAAGTAGCGCGATTTTGGCGTTCACGTGATTGTTTTTAGTATTCAAAAACAACAATGAGATTCTTTAGCAGGGTTGCGTAGCTGGGGTGCGGCAGTGCTGCACCCTTCGAAAGCTGAAGTTCGGCTGCTGTAGGCGGAATGCGGCGGTTTGAGTACAAGATGACAACGCTAGTCACGGGGGCAGCGGGATTTCTCGGTAGCCAAGTAACCCGCCAGTTAGTGGCGCGTGGCGATAGCGTGCGGGTGCTGGTGCGCCCGTCCAGCAGCAATCGCGCGATCAGCGATTTGTCGCTGCAGTATGTGACCGGCGATTTGCGCGATGGGGCTTCGCTGCAGCGGGCAATGAATGGCGTAGAGCGCGTCTTTCATGTGGCTGCCGATTACCGGCTGTGGGCCAAGAAACCACAGGACATTTACGATTCAAATGTTGGCGGCACGAAGAATCTGCTGGCGGCGGCGAAGCAGGCCGGCGTGTCTTTGCTGATTTATACCAGTACGGTCGCCACGATCGCGGTAGATCGCTCGGAACTGCCCAACGAATTCACGGATGCGAGACTGGAAGAGATGGTCGGCCATTACAAGCGGTCCAAGTGGATGGCGGAGCAGGAAGTAATGCGAGAGGCCAAGGAAGGAGCGCCGATTGTTGTGGCGATGCCGACGACTCCGGTGGGACCGGGAGACTGGAAGCCAACGCCGACAGGGAAAATTATTCTGGATTTTCTAAACGGAAAGATGCCGGGATACGTGGACACCGGATTAAATTTTGTTGGCGTGGAGGACTGCGCGGCAGGTCATTTGCTCATTGCCGAACGCGGAAAGCCCGGAGAGCGATATCTGCTGGGTGGTGAGAATTTAACGCTGAAGGGATTGCTAGACTTGCTGGCGAAGATTACCGGTTTGCCGGCGCCGTCATTGAAGATTCCGCATGGAGTGGCGTTAGGTGTAGCCTACCTGGAGAGCGCTTTTTCGCGCTTAGTAGGCAAAGAGCCGCAAATCCCGGTTGAAGGCGTGAGGATCGCGCAGCACAAGATGTTCGTGGATGTTTCGCGGGCGAAGAGGGAATTGGGCTTTGAACCGGGCCCGGTTGCGGGAGCGCTGCGCCGCTCGGCGCAGTGGTATTTGGCGAATGGATACCTGAAGCCGGGCCGGGCGAAGAGGATGCGGTTGGCGGAGGCGGCTTAGTGGGCGAGTCTAAGGAGAATTCCGGAACGCCAACCTCCTGCTTGGCGACAGGAATGTCAATTATGAAATCTGAGACGCCATTCGGGATAATGGCGTTCCCGGGTGTGGCATAGGCATGAGTTTCAGAGTTGAAATGGTGGCGGAAATCGGTTCAGCCTTGCTGAACCCAACTAGCGATGAGGTTGTCTCGTGAAGGTGGTGGTTACATTTGCGGTGGATGCGGAGTTTGCGCCTTGGCGTAGGATCCGGTATTTCGCGGTGAACCACGATGGCTTCAGCCAGGTATATATGGCGCGGTTCGGCGAGGTGGAAGCGCAGGTTTTGTTGACCGGCATTGGCGGAAAGAGCGCGTGGACCGAGTCGTTAAAGCGGATGAAGAATGGCGACATGGATGTTTGTATATCGAGCGGACTTGCGGGGGGCTTGCGCGCGCAATACCGGCCGGGGGACGTCCTTACCCCAAGGCTCGTCCGGTCCGTCGTCCTGCGTAAGAATGTTTCTTGTGACACGGTGCTAAGGATCCTAGCGGTTGGGGCCGGAGCACGCGAGGTTGCATCTTTTTATTCGACGGCGACCGTTATTCTTTCGGCCACTGAAAAACAGAGACTTGGAATCGAGGCCGACGCAGTGGAAATGGAAAGTGGAGCGGTGCTCTACGAAGCGGCTGCATTGGGTGCTAGAGTTGTTGCGATTCGGGGGATCAGCGACGCCGTGGAGGAAGATCTTCCATTGGATTTTAATCAAGTGACCACCGCTGACGGTGAAGTCAGCATGAGCCGGGTGCTTAGGCAGGTAGCCGGAAATCCGGGGAAAGTGCTGTCGTTGATTCGATTCGGCCAACAGAGTCGCATGGCTGCAGAAAAGCTATGCGCCTTCCTAGACCAGTATTTGCAGAGACTCGCGAAGGCCGTTCCGGAGTTAGTAAGTAAGGCGGCGAGATGAGCGGCGCAGGGTTGATGACCGAGCAGGTCAAGACGATCGGGCCGATACCGAAGACGATGCAGGCTGGGGTGTACCGCGAGAAGGGTGTGGTGCGGGTGGAAGAGGTGCCGGTGCCGGAAGTGGGCGCGGGCGAGGTGCTGATCAAAGTTGCCACGTGCGGGGTTTGCGGGACGGACATTAAGAAAATTTTCCAGAGATACGCGGAACCGCCGCAGATTCTTGGCCATGAATTGGCTGGCGCGGTAGTCGCGATTGGGCAGGGTGTTACAAAGTGGAAGCTCGGCGACCGGGTGATGAGCTTCCATCACATTCCTTGTGGCAAATGTTTTTACTGCGAGCGGCGCATGTTCTCGCAATGCAGGCAGTACAAGACCACCGGGCTCACGGGCGGATTTGCGCCGAATGGCGGTGGATTCGGCCAATACGTAAAGGCCATGCCCTGGGTGGCTGAGCGCGGGATTGTGGCGCTCCCGGATAATGTGAGCTTCGAGGAAGCCACCTTCATCGAACCCATCAATACGATCGTGAAGGCCGTCCAGAAGGCGCGGATTGCGGCTGGCGAGAGCGTCCTGGTTATGGGCTGCGGGCCTATTGGATTGCAACTATTAATGGTTGCCAAAACGACTGGTGCACGCATCTATACCAGTGACCCCATGGCGACCCGGCGAGCGAAGAGTATCAGTTTAGGAGCGGCACAGTCTTTTGACCCGGTAAGTGGTAAGCTTGTAGAAGAGATTCGGACCCTGACGGAGGGTCGAGGGGTGGACGCGGTGCTAATTGCCGTAGCACATCCGGCCGTGGTCGTGGAAGGCTTGGCTTCAGCTCGTCCAGGGGGAAGAGTATTGTTGTTCGCCGCCAATGATCCAGTCACCAAGATTGAATTTCCCGCCGCCGCAGTTGGAATCGACGAAAAAGAAATATTGGGAAGCTATAGCGCGGCTGTAGACATCCAAGACAGTGCGGCGTCGATGGTATTGTCCAAGAAACTCCCGGTAATGGATATTGTCACGCATCGGTTTCCATTAGCTAGAATTCAGGAGGGCCTGGAGCTGGCGGCAAAGCCTACGGAAGAGTCTCTGAAAATCTTGATTACACACTCATGAGAGCAGCCTCCACAAAAAAGACTGAGAACGGGCTGGAAGAACTCCAAGCTCCCACGAGGATCCTGGTTCCGTCCAAAATGACGGCAGCGGTGCTCTACGGCGTGGAAGACCTGCGCATTGAGCAGATCGATGTGCCGGTGTTGGCGGCGGATGAAGTTCTGTTGCGGGTGCGTCTAGCGCTGACGGATGGCACGGACCTGAAAGTTTGGAAGCGCGGTTATCACGCGAAAATGATTCAGCCTCCGGCAGTTTTCGGCCATGAAGTTGTGGGCGAAATCGTAGCTATGGGCAAGCGGGTGGATACCCGATGGAACGCTGGTGTGCGGGTGATCGCAGCGAATTCGGCGCCTTGCTTCCGCTGCTACCAATGCCGTCGGGGGCAGGAAAATCTTTGCGATGATCTGCTGTTCAACAACGGGGCGTATGCCGAGTACATGCGTATCCCCGGACGCATCGTACGGGAAAATATGCTAGAAGTGCCGCACTCCGTGGATGATCACAGCGCAGCCCTGGTGGAACCGCTGGCCTGCGTGATTCGCGGGATTCATGAAATGGAAGTACGCACGGGGGATACCGCTGCGGTAATCGGTTGCGGGCCGATTGGATTAAAGTTTGTACGCATGCTTTCGCGGCGGGGAGTTCGCGTGATTGCCGTGGCTCGGCGAGAAGCGCCGTTGGCGGTAGCGCGAAAGCTGGGAGCCGTCGCAACCATCAACGTTACGGAAGTTTCCGATGTGGTGGGGGCGGTGCGCGAACTGACCGAAGATCGGCGCGGTCCGGATTCGGTTGTCGAAGCCGCGGGTAATCCTGCAACCTGGGAACAAGCATTAAATATGGTTCGCCGCGGCGGAGTGGTGAACTTCTTCAGTGGCTTGCCTACGGGTACTCGCGTGGAAATGGAACCAGCAGCGATCCATTATTCGGAAATCAAGATTATTTCACCGTTTCATCATACTCCGCGGTTCATACGGGAAGCGCTGGAAGCGATCCGGCGCGGCGATGTATCTGCCCAGGAATTTGTCACCGAAGAGATACGCCTGGAAGATTTGCCGGAAGCGTTCGCACGGATGAAGGCGCGCAGCGGGGAAATAAAACTCGCTGTGAGGCCGTAGTCCGGGCTGGGCACGAACCAGGAGCACACTCCTTTCGCCGATCTAGGCACGTAAGAGTGACTGTGCCACAAACCGATGCCTCAAGAATTCCTTTCGGATATGGAAGCATTCGTGTTGAGAGCCAACGAATTCTGAAAATGCTGCGCCCGGGCGAACTCGAGCTTGCCGAAAGACTTCCGCCGAATGGCTGCTCGCCGGATGTGGCGCAGGAATATACGCGCTGGCTGGCCACCCATCATTATGAAAACTTCAGCGTAGCGTCCTGGCTCTTACCGGCCGACTTGCATCAGCATTTTTATAATCTATATGCCTATTGCCGTTGGGCCGACGATTTGGGCGATGAGATTGCTCCGCAAGAGCGCGCCCTTGAATTGCTCAACTGGTGGGAGACGGAACTGGATGAGTGCTACGCCGGCAAGCCCTGTCACCCGGTGTTGGTGGCCCTACGAGAGACTATCGTTGCGAAGGACGTGCCGCGGCAACCGTTCGCGGATCTGCTGAAGGCATTTCGTCGGGACCAAGTTGTGAAGCGATATCCTACCTGGGATTCCATGATCGATTACTGCTTGTACTCGGCGAATCCGGTGGGGCGCCTGGTTTTGTATTTGTGCGGATACCGGGACGAGGAGCGGCAAAGGCTCTCGGATGCTACTTGCACGGCATTACAGCTGGCGAATTTCTGGCAGGACGTTTCACGGGACTTGGAAATTGGCCGGATTTACATTCCGTTGGATCGCGCCCTAGCCCATGGCGTCTCTGAGAAGGATATCGTCGAGAGAGTATTCGACCAGCGCTATGTAGCGTTGATGAAGGATTTGCTGGCGAGGACGCGCGAACTGTTCAACGAAGGTTTGCCGTTAGCGAAAATGGTGGAAGGCAAGCTGGCGATTGACCTGGAGATGTTCAGCCGCGGAGGATTGGCGGTCCTGGACGCCATCGCGGCGATGGGTTATGACACGCTGCATCTGCGGCCTTCCGTGAGCAAAGGAAAGCAGATCCGATTGCTGGGACGAGCGGTTCTTACCCATGTTTTGGGTAATGGCTCGCTTTCCTCAACCAAGCCAAGCGGGAGTGTTACAGGGGCGGAAAGGGGCCCGACGGC
>CAAGKR010431420.1_pt1 | contig 14235 bp, 13 predicted proteins | sample 2556971 | NCBI WGS metagenome assembly CAAGKR01 (sample SAMEA5207829, study PRJEB30636) | soil metagenome | biome: forest; feature: boreal; material: soil | place: USA | collected 2011-09 | depth 1 m | reverse complement strand
TTGCCGTAGTTTTCCAGCACGTCGTAAGACTTCTCGACCTTCGTCGAATCGGCATCGAGGTGAAGCTGCGAGCAGACGCCGTCGAGAATCTTTTTGCTGCCGGTATGAATCAAGCAATCGTCAACCTGGCTCAGGTCGGAAACCGGCGACATCGGATTATCCAGCACGTCGTTCACAGTCGTGACCGCGTAGTGCGCGCCGCGTGTCGGAACCGCGGGACGCATGAAGTACTGCGGCTTGCCATGCAGCGCGGGGTGCGAACTGTTGCTGACCATGGACAGCAGATTCACGTCGTCGGGCGAATCGTTGGTCAGGTGCGAAATTGGTCCGAACGTTGGCTTGCCTGACTGATCCGTACCGAGCAGCAGGGCCACGGCGCCGTCGCCGAACAGCATCGACTGAATAACCAGAGTGGTCTCAGTGCGCTGTTGCTCGAACCCGGCGTCATCAATCATGCCGTTCTTGCGCATGCGCGCGATTTCGCGGAAGCCGAAGTACTCATCGTTGAGCAACGGAGCTACATAAGGCGTGTGCGCTTCAGACATCAGCACGACCGCCATCTTTCCGGGGTTGGCGGCCAAATACCATTGGGCGACTTCGACCGACTTCAGCATCACTGAGCAGCCCTGAGACTGCATGCTAACAGTGCTCAGTGAACGCGGCAGCAGACCATGTGTCCGGGCCATAACTTCAGAAGCGAGGCAGGGAAGCATCTGGTCGGGCGTGTTGGTGGCCGCAATGAGCAAGCCAATCTGCGACGGGTCGCCGCCCCACTCTTCGATACACTTGCGAGTGGCGTTCACGCCGAGCTCGGTGGTGGAGCTGGTCGGATTCATCGTGGCGCCAGTCAAAAAGTCCGCGTAATTGTCCATCGCCGAGTAGCGGTTCTCTACGCCGAGCGTACAAATCGTGTTGATGAGCTCAGGCGAGAGTTTGTGCATCATCGATGCGATCAACTCGGTGGTGCTGATCCGATTTTGCGGTGTCGCGGTGCTGGCTGAAATCATGCTAATCATTGTCTTGCTCCTTGCTCTTTCTCTTGCTTAAATTGTTCTGCGTTCGTCGTGTTCCATTACAACAGCCGTGCCACGAGGCGTTTGAAGTTGTGAGCAGGAAGTAAGTCGAGAAATAATTAGACTTAGCAGGGCAAGACGATCCCGGCGGCGTGAGCATGCGTAAGGCCAGACGAGTGAATACTCAATATGCAGAATTTGAGGAAGTGATCCGACGGAAGAGTTCTGGGCTGGCTGATCTTGCGGCAAATCTTAGGAAAGCTTGGCAATAACGCGATCTCAGCGTGACCGCCGATCACTTTCCACGGAAAGTTAGGCGATATGACAACCAGGTATACACTTGGCAACTTAGTATCCGGTGGTTCGGTGGTTCGTGGTTCGGTGGTTCGGCTTTGCCTAATAAGTCCGGTTTCGGAGTGACTTTCTGGGCAGACGGATCACTTTTTGGGCAGCTTTACCTACAAGACACCGAGAATTGATTTTGCGTGGATTTTCTTCTACGAGGCGTCTCTCACGGCAAAGCAGGGTGTAACCCTTACAAGTCTTTTGGTTGAGATTCCGCCTTGAGAATTGCCTCAACCGCCACCTTAGTTGCCTCAACCGTTCTCTTGTTAGCTGTTTCAGCCATCGCCTCGTATTGCCTTACCACCCACCTTTGCTGTCGTAACCAGAATTCTAATAGAAGCGGGCCAACTGTGAATATCGCGCCACATGCTATTCCAATAAAAACAAGACTCCAGAACAGCCTGGTCCCTTTCGCTCTTGCGACGAATACACATATGAGAAGTGTCACCGCGCCGCTGCTCGCAAGGACAACCTTTACTCGAAAGCGAGGCTCAGCCCCTTCGGGAGAGTTTATTCGAATGAGGAGCGAAACGCCTGCAACCGCGAACGTCACACCAATATAAGTCCCCAAGATGATGGACAATTTTGCCATATTATCATTCAGGAGATTGGCGAATTGCACGTGGCTAATCGTTTGACCAAAGTAAAGAGCATACGCCATGACGGATATGATCCAAGCCGAGTAGAAGTCAATCCTAGATGCTCGCATGTTTCTTCGAACCAGGCTTGATTGATACCACTCTACGGTGACTTTGAATAGAAAATACGCAACGAGAATTAAAAGAGCCCAAGGAACGGCCTGCGGACTCTTAATCGATTTAAGCAGCGACCCCACGTTGCCTCCTGACTCTGCTGCTCGGCCGAGATCGATGCCGACAAGTTCCCAAACGAACAGGACTCCGGCCCAGAGCATGAGCTGCTGGCGGCCCTTGTAATACTCACTAGAAAGCGCGCCGGGTTCGGGTATCAATGTTGTTGGCTTGGTTTCTGCTTTGGGCATGGCAGTGGAAGTAGAACGGCAGGCTTATATCACCAATCCAACGCCCGCGCAAAGCAAAAAGCAACAAGCAAAAAGCGGCGAAACCTGGCGTCGCGCCGCTAAGAGAATCTTGGACTCGAGGATAGGGACGTGGTAACTTGCGCGCGTAAGATGTCCCAGTGGGCTCTAAGTCGTTCAAGCGATCGGTCAAGCCCTTGATCGATTTAGTGACCCTACCTCTATTCGGTCGCACCCTACCGCAGGAGAATGAGCCGTGAAGATCAAATCCTTCATTCTGTTACTTACTTTGGTCTGCGCGATGATCGTCAGCGGTCAACGAAAGCAGTCGGTTACGCGGACGGAGAGTGGGGAAGCGCAAGAGACTACCGAATTGGCTAAACTCAGAGATAGCTACATCAAGACGACAAAAGAATATAAAGCCAGTCTGCAAAGGTTACTCGCTCTGTATGAAGCCAGCGAACATAAAGCCGAACAGCGTCTGGCTCAATCGAAAGATCTCTATAAAGACGCGTTACTCACAAAGATGCAGTTAGACGAAAGCGAGCGCGCACTAACGGTCGAGAAGGAAAAAGTGAGTAGAGTCGAGCAACAAATAGCTACGGCTGATACTCAGATTGCGCAGACGCTCATAGAAATTAGCAGGCCAGAAACGACAGCCAAGCTTGCACGGGACTTCAGGCGAGCTTCAGCGCGCCAGCCAAGCTGTCGCAACTGGACGCTGACAGCCTCTCGCCATCAACGTGGACGCACCGTGACGGTTGTCTTTAAGCTGGTATGCGAAGACTAGGAGCGAGCTGAAAAGGTGAATTCTGATTTTGCGCAAGGCACATGGAGTGAAATATGAGCGACTACAACTTCACAGGACTGTCCTCGCGGTCCTTCGAGCAATTAATTCAGGCTCTCGCCGTGAAGATCATCGGTCCAAACATTATCGTGTTTGGCGATGGGAAAGACGGTGGCCGCGAAGCGACCTTCAATGGCGCTGTACCTTACCCGTCTTCTCCCGAATGGAATGGCTACGGTGTTGTCCAAGCGAAGTTTCTTCAACGTCCACAAAATGCAAAGAGCGATGGCGACTGGGCTCTTGCGCAACTCCGGGGGGAGTTGGAGGCTTTTGCTGATCCCGAGAAGGAAAGGAAAAAACCGGACTACTACATCTTTGCAACTAACGCGATCTTAACACCCGTCCAAAACAAAGGGTCTAAAGACAAGGCGAGTGCGTTGTTCGATGAGTTTAAGAGCACCGTCCCCCTGAGGGCATACGATATTTGGGATTACGATAAGCTCCGTTCCTTCCTGGATAACAATCAAGATGTAAGGAAGAAGTACGCAGCCTTCATAACGTCAGGGGATGTTCTTTCGCAGATGATGGAATGGCTTGATCTGCAAAGGCCTGACTTTGAGCAAACACTAACTAATTTCCTCGAAAAAGAACTTCTAAGCGATCAATTTGCGAATCTCGAACGAGCGGGACACACAACCAACGACCGTATTCCGATTGCGAGACTTATGCCGTTGACACACCCGAAGGAGAAAAGCACAATAAACCCGACGTGACAGGTCGAAGAAAGAAGGGAGCCAAATGTCAGCCACTTTAATTGAACCGAGCGCGAAGGTTGCGGAGTCCAAAGAGCCCAGCCTGCTCTGGGCAGCATCGTCGCTAGACGAGCGTTACGATCTCATTAACGCCGCGATGCTCAGGTTAGCGTGCTCACTGCCCGGTCTGAAACTCTACAACGTTAACACCGGGGAAATCGACTGGTTTGCGCCCGACGAGACTGGCACGGTTACGGTTCCTCCGGTTCTTCCGGTTCTTCCCGGTGGTCGGTATTCGCCAATCTATCAGATACCGCCGGAGCTGTTAGAACTTGAACGGAAGCGAGCGGATATACGTCGTCAAAGTCGCAATGGGGGCAAATCAGGTTGAAAGCTTCGGGTGCTCGCCACGAGCTTTCGAGAGCCGCAAAGTACATGGGCATTTGACAGTTCACACAGAGGTAGCCCCAATACTTTTCGCCGGGCTTGATTACCAACTGATCATCCATGCTGGCGGCTTATAATCACCAGCCGGAGTGGAAAGCTACTTTTTCGGAGCGTGTTTCTTGCTGGCTCTTGAGGCGGGTTTATTCTTTGATTCGGGTCGTGGATTCACACCCAAGATGCGCCGGAGAGCATCATCAGTTCTCATCGGGTAGAAACTGGTAGGGCCAGTTCGCCTTTGCGGTTCTTCTTTCATTTCGAGCATTCTATCATAGGAACCTATTTCCGTGGGCCGGTCAGAAAACAATAGTCAACGGCGCGCGGGCCAGAGGAACCACTGGATCGAATAACTCTCAGAATTACATCTCCCACCCCAATCTTCTTCCGCTGAAAATATACCCATCCAGAAACATGCTCTCCGGGAAAGACTGTATTTGCTTTTAGGGATGTCTTCAAGATCGCGGATGCTTCTCCTTGCGCATCATTGGTTATTCGCCTCGCGTTGGCGTCTGCGGCTACCTGCGCTCTCCTGTCCGGGACAGTCGTTGTACTTGTTCCAGAGTATGTTCCGTTGGCAACAGTAGATCCGTCTATCACCGTCACTGTTCCGCTCTGCTCAGTCGTTACGGTCGTCGCGGCCATTCCTCCTGCCAGTCGGACAAAGAATGCGTTCCACTGTGCCCTGCTCTTATACTTGCTCGCGACCGCTTCGGGGGCAACGGAATAACTCCAGTCCCCCGGCTTACGGTTTAGATACGCATCTTTATCTTTCCAGTAAGCGATGCGGAAGTCCTGAGGATCAACCTCAAACCGCTCTTGCCCGTCATTACTAATGTAGACATAGGCCAGAAAATAATCTCCTTGATCTATGAACGCCATCCCGACAGTCGCGTCGATTGAGTTATGGCCGGAAATAATTCGTACCGAGAGAGAATTAACAAGGATCGTGTCCGAATTAGCGCGATCGCGATACCATAAAACCCGCTCTGAATTAACGTTCCCCCAAGCGATGTCCTTGCTTTCCTTGTCCTGTTTTTGTTGCCCTATGCTTAGAGGCGACAGTAGCAGACAAATGCACACTAGCGTTGCGAGGTTGATAGTCTTTCGTCTAATCGAATTCATGGTTAAGGTTCCTTTGGAAGTGGTGATTTGTGCCATGCGACTGGTTGATCTCCAAGAATCCCGGAAGCCGCATAGACGACACGCTCCTGCTTGTCGAGAATAAGAACAATCGGACCCGATGCCCGTATCTCGTAGCGAGATTCTTCGGCGCGACTATGCAGCCATGAGATATGCCATGCGGCAACGATCAAACCGGCAGCGAGCACGAGCAGCAAGGCGACGCGGAAGAAGATGTCAAACATTTTTGTCATGGAGTCGTTTCAGAGCGCCAAGCGTTTGATTTAGTTGGGTGACCTTGTCGCTCCCGAACATCTGGATCAAGCTTTCTGCCTTCTGCTTTTGAGATTGCAGAATTGACAAGTCATCGCGACGCTTGCGGCTATCGCTTCCAGTGATGAACGAATCACGTAGATCGATACCATCCCAATAGATTTCCTCAATCTCCTCGGCCGGGGGTCTTGCATCAAACTTCTCAATACGAGCAGTCCACAGTAGTAACTTTTGGTTTTTGGATCGCCATCGCTTCGCTCGTTGCTCCCGCCTGTGCTCTGAAACCAATTCCTTGAGTGCGCCCGCGCCAATAAGCACTAGGAACGACAAGCAAGCTCCAATCAGACCAGCCGCGATGCGGACAAGCCCTCTATCAAGGTGCGGCCCAAGCGCACGAATCGCTCTCTCCACTCCCACACTTTCCACAGCCCAAAAACCGATGGCAAGTGTCATGACGATGCCATAAGCCGCGTAGCTCGCGATGGCTATGCCGAGCCACATGGGCACCTTTAGAATGGTTCGTATCTTCATCCCAGCGTGCCGTGATATGCTTTCCTTCGTGAGCCGCACAGGAGCGCCAGAGTAAATGCGCGTTGTCCGGGAACGACGTTTCCGGGCCAAACAAAATGAGACGCTCACTCTAGCCCCAAATAGAGCCAAAGGCAAGGATCGACCATCAGCAGGAGGTGAAAGCTGATGGGTCGAATGAAACGCCGGAGTCCGCTCAAACTCGCTGGAAAGTTATTGCAGATAAGGGAAGGGCTGGGCTTGTCGCAGAATGGGATGCTTCGCAAGCTCGGACTGGAAGATGATTACGCTCGCACTGCGATCTCTAGCTTCGAGCGTGGAGAGAAAGAGCCGCCGTTAACGGTCTTGTTGAAGTACGCGGAAGTTACAAATCTCTGTCTTGATGTCCTGGCGGATGACAAGCAGAAGTTGCCGCACGAACTGCCGGCAAAGAAAAGAATTCATTGATCTTTCGATTGTGTTTTGGGATACTCGCTGCGTTGTGAATTAGCAGTATTGTTCTTTATCAGATTTTGTCACAGACGAGATTAAGGCTCGCTGTGAAATTAGGCGTTGACGGGCAGCGCGCCAGCTTGAGGCGTAGTGTCCGTACCTGATTTCACGGCGAGCTTTTTTGTTTTTGGGAGACTTGGTATGAAAGGAAATGAACTTATCTAAACGCGAAAACGCCGGGCTCTAATCCCGGCGCGTCCGCAAAACTTAGAAAGGTTGTGCTTATGAACCTGCGAAGTCCCTTCGGGCATCGTACCGTCCGAAGTGTGTGTATAGTAACCGACAAACCTGTCCGGTTGCAAGCAAAATCTAAACCTGTCAATCCGGCAGATATTGTCGAGACTAAGATCGTGCGTCTTGGCAGTTCTGTTTGGCGTATGCGCGTGACCGCGACAGGTGAAGTGATAATAGACGAGCCGCCTTAGTGCCCTGTAGAAAATCTGGGGCCGTGGCGAAATAGCAGACGCGCCGTGTTAGGTTCACGGTGAGTAGTTCTACTCGTGCGGGTGCAAATCCTGTCGGCCCCATTTCAAGCTATCGAGCAAAGTAGCGAATCCGTCCATTCTGATCTTCACCCGTTCGCTCAAGTTCTTTATTGAGTTTGTCGCACAGGTTCCGAGCGTTGTATGCGCCTTTTTCTTTCTGCGGCAGTGTTTCCAGAACGACGCCTTCCTTATGGTCGTACTTTACGATCTCATATCGGGCGGTTTCCGGGTTTCTCTTTCGTCCCATGACAATCTCAGTCGATTTTTTCTAATTGCTAATAGGATCTTTGTACATGAGGCGCTTGCCTTCGATGGTCTTGATCGCATTGACGGATCGCTGGCCGTCCGTCGTCTCTCTGGCGTTGTAGCGGAAGTCGAACTCCGCGAGGTAGCGGTGAAGATGCTTGCGGCCTACGTGATGATACACGCCATTGATGCCGCGTTTCAAAAGCGAGAAGTAGCCTTCGACGGTATTGGTCGTGACGCACACGCCATCCTCATAGCGGACATATTCATCGGCTGAGTGATTGACGAGAGAATGTTTCCGATGTTTGCCGATGCCCTTGAGTGCGCCAGTGTCCGTCATTAGGTGTGCGTCCTGCTCGCATACCTCATTCAGGACTTCCGTTAGGTTCTCAGCGGTCACCCGCTCTATGTGGCGAGAATGAACCCTACCGCCGCGCTGGACGATGGAAAACACAGCAGCCTTATCGGCTACCGCACTCGGACGATCTTGCGCACGTTCGCCCGGCTTGGTCGCTAGCGGCATCCTGAATCGTTTGCGACCCCCGATATACGTCTCATCCGCTTCCACGATCCCGGTGAACTTTATAGCCGGTGCGCCTTCGCTCATTGCATGACGAATCCTATGTGCCAGAAACCAAGCCGTTTTATACGATCCTATATCGAGGTTGCGCATGAGTTGATGCGCCGAAATGCCTTTCTTCGACGAGCACATGAGATGAACAGCCAGCAAGCACTTGTGAAGCGGGATGTGAGTGTCCTCGAAGATCGTCTTGACTGTGACCGTGAACTGTTTACGACAGCCCGCGCATTTCCACAGACCCTTACGCGGCTTGCGTATGCGCTTCTTGGTGAGCTTGATTTCCTCGAAGGTCTTTTCCTTCACGTTGATCTTGTAGGCTTCGCCCTCCAGCCCGCAATGCGGACAGACCGGGCCATCCGGCCAACGAAGTTTTTCGAGATGTTCACGCGCTGCGTCTTCGTCTCGGTACTGCGGTTCGAGGATTGATCCGCTCTCCCTTTTGTACGGCGTCTTTGCTTTCTTTCTCATGGTGAAGTCATTGTCTCATAAAATTGTGGGTGTGTCAACGGCATAAGTACGCCGATTGCTCGTGTGTTTACCGATCTGCCCGCATATACTGAACGTTTGGTCGAACCACCTACGGAAAGCTTGGAAGGTCAATCTCACTTGCCGCCGGGTTTTATCGGTGAAGTATTGCTGACCGCAAGAGAGCGCCTGAACCCATCTGTTACCGCCGCTCTGCCTCAAGAAGCACAGGAACCGCGATTCAGTAAGAAGATTGGAAGAACGGTGCTTATTGGTGGGCCGGGCCAAGGAAAGACGACACTTGGACAATTTGTTTGCCAACTATTCAGAACAGCTCTCTTGAAGGATCTGCCGTCTCATTTGATTACGCCGCCGGCGCGAGACGTTCTGGATGGAATCAAGTCCTTCTGCGAGAGCGAGGGGATCGAACTGCCTGCCGCACGTAGATTTCCCCTTCGGATAGAACTAAGCAAGTTTGCATCCGCTTTAGCGGCGAAAGAGACTACGGGTGTTAGTTCGATCCTCTCGTTCTTGACGAAGCTTATTGAAAAACGAACCAATCAAGAAATATCCCCGAATGACTTTCGTCAGTGGCTACGTGAGTACCCTTGGATTATCATTTTCGATGGCCTAGACGAAGTGCCGTCATCCTCAAATCGAACGGAAGTATTATCAGCAATTCAAGATTTCTGGGTCGACGCAACACAAGCTGATGCCGACTTGCTGATCATAGCAACGACTCGGCCTCAAGGGTACAACGATGACTTCTCACCACTCTACTATGAACATAAGTGGCTGGCCCCTTTGTCGACTGTTAGGGCGCTGCACTACGGCAAACTATTGGCGCAAGCTCGATACGGAAACGATTCAGAGCGTTGTAATAAGGTCATAACTCGTCTTGAGCGTGCGTCTGAACACGAAGCTACCGCAAGAGTCATGAGGAGTCCCCTACAGGTCACCATTATGGCCACACTTGTGGATCGAATGGGACAGCCTCCTCAAGAAAGATGGCAACTCTTCAAGGCTTATTACGACATCATTTACCAACGTGAGGTCGAGCGAGATATACCACCAGCGACGATCCTTCGCGATTATCGTTCTGACATTGACGCCATTCACAGCAGAGTGGGATTACTTTTACAGATCGAGAGTGAACGTGCGGGTGGCACGGAGGCGCAATTGACTTCAGATCGATTCGCACTGGTTGTTCACGATCGTCTGGCTAGTGAGGGTCATGAGGGCGTCGAACTTGAGGAACTGAAAAGCAGGATAATCCAGGCGGCAACTGATCGACTTGTTTTTTTGGTCGGCTTACAAGTTAACAGAGTTGGCTTTGAAATTAGATCCTTACAAGAATTCATGGCTTCCGAAGCGCTTATGGATGGCAGCGACGAAGTCGTGAAACGACGCCTTCGCAGGATTGCGGTTGTTGCGAACTGGCGTAATGTTTTTCTTTTTGCGGCCGGCAAGTGTTTTGCTGTGCAACAGGCTCTTCGGGATACGATTGCTACGATTGCGTCACAACTCAATGATGATCCGGAGGACGAGACAGCGAGTACCACACTGGCGGGCTCGCAGCTGTGTCTGGATCTTCTCGAGGACGGCCCGGCGAGCCGCCAACCAAAGTACGCACGAATACTTGCGCGCACCGCTCTCCGACTCTTGCGGTTACCGCCTGGTGCCCTTCAACGGAGATTGGCCTCGCTTTATGAGCCGCAGTTTCAGGAGATATTTAAGGACGAAATTAGTCACAATCTAAAACAAATAGTCCCTGAACAACGATTAGGGGCGTGGGTATGTCTGCTCAGTCTTATGGAGTCGAACGTCGACTGGGCAGAGCCGTTCGGGAGCGAATACCAGCCGGAATCGGAAGCAGTGTACGATCTCTTGCGCATTGCCTCATTGGCTACCTTTAGCAGACCACGACGCTCTTGGCTGAAGAATCAGACAATTAACATTCTGCCCTTCCTTTCACCGGTTACTCTGTCCGAAATCTTCCGGGCCAACAGGTCCCTCCATGAAATATTTGGAGACGCCGATGAACCATGGCTCAAAGCCGCGGGTAATGTGTTAGCGGAAAGACTAACTCACGGAAGAAATGAGATAGGCATTAACTTGACTGGCCAGGTATCAGAAGATACTAGAGGAGCAGCCGAACATGTCCCGATAAAGTTATACAATACTCCCCTACACGGAAATTACAGTCCCAAGATCGTTCCATTGAAGGACATGCCAAGTCATAGCGAAGAGTGGGATGGGCTAATTGCGTCGGCCAGATTCTTACAATCTCCGTCAAAGGGTACTCTCGCTGAACAACTCAGAGAAATCGCAAAGACATTCAATCCTGACATTATTAAATGGCCCGGAAGCCGCTTACCGTGGGCGCTAGCAGCCTGCGTCGGGATGTGTAGCACTCAAGGTGATGTTCTCGCAATTGCGGACCGCGCAGAGCTCGGTGAATTTGGTGACACGGAAGAATGGGAACAAGCTGAAGAACGGTGGCACACCGTTGGACTTAAGTCTCATGATTTTCTTTTCATGGCCAACGATCGTTGGCCATTGACGAACACGATTGCTGTAGAAGGATTTAGCTTCTCGGATTTCACAATGTCCACAGCTGCTAGCAGGACAGACGATCTGCTCGAACATATCAGAGAGCTTTTCAAACTCCACAGTAAGGTGGGCAAGTGCAAAGTCCAAAGCACCATAGCGTACCTGACGTTGTTCGGTATGAGTGTCTTGCACCACTCGCGGTCAGGTCTTGCTTTCAGCCTTTCTCCGGATGAGTTTCTGGAATTAGTCGATAATGTACAGAGCGAACGGCATGCGCTATGGGTCGATGCGCTCGGTTCGGTTAGCTTGAATGATCCACTTGCCGAGAGATGGATCAATGCCATTGACTGTCTTGGTAGGAAGGACAGTCTTGCATGCGATGATATTAAGGAACCGGTTGTGAAGGTAATATGCGACGCATTCATGAATCACCCAGATAAGCACGGTCTGCTAAGACTTCTGGCAATCTTTGCGATTCGTACGAACATTCCAGCAATTCCTTTGGAGTTAATCGATCCCGCAAGGTTTACTGATTCAAAGTTTAGTGAGGCAGCAACAATCTTGACGCTAATCCAAGCTGCGCCGCCCGACAATGGACCGTCTCCCATATTGGGCTTTACGGTATCCCTGCTAAAGAATCACCCCGAACTCGATATTTCATCCTTAACGAAGTCTAACGAGCTTCGGAAATCCGGGTCGGAAATGGATTCGTTCTTAGTGAACTTGATGCGTGAGCTGGATTCCGCCAACTGGCCCCATCGACAGCAAATAATTCGGTCATTACAAGATTCGATCACAAGGCGTACGAGCAACTTGGCTGAACCTAAAGTCTGGCTGTCTCTCGAATTACCTCAAGGACTAAGCGACATCTTTGCGGATACGCACTCCTCCTAACCGGTTCTCTAAGTTGTGCCGCGTCAACCAAACCCGCGCAGCCGGTAGAATATCAGTAGCCCACGGCGTAAGCCGTGGGTAAGCGTTCGATAAACCGATCCGAGCCCCGGAGCGGCAGTATAATATGTCGCCCGCTTCGCGGGCTTTTGCTTTCTCGATCATCGTTACCCACAGCTTATGCTGTGGGCTACTGATATGGCGTCGGCTTCGCCGACTGGGCGTGCTTACTCCCAATTGTCTTTGGTTGCTGTGAACGGATCGGGGAAACGACCCGCTGGCTCTCCCTACTTCGAACTCGTCAGCGGCATCCGCCCGATCGCGCTTTCGCCGATGCTGCCAAAGTAGAGCATGCCCTTATGCTCGACTACGTTGGCGATCTGCGCGAAGCACCCGGGTGAAGGGTCCTGAAGGTTCCTAACAACCTTACCGTTCGTATCGAGGGCGAGCGCGAACGCGTAGCGCTTGATGCTCGGCTGCAGGAAAGAGGGTAGGCGCCAGACGACCTTCCTTAAGAAAGGATGCGGCAGCAAGCTATCAAGCGCGGCGTCGCGGCGGTTTACGAGCGAGAGCCAGAACGTGTCGCGACCATTTGATGAGATGCCGTCTGGAAACCCAGGGAGGTTGTCGATGAAGACGTCCGACTGGCCCTGCTTCGGACCGGCAAGCCAAAAGCGCCTCACGCTATAAGATCCGGTTTCGTTGACCAGCACAAAGGATTGATCCGGGCTCACCGCCACGCCATTGGCGAAATAGAGATCGCGCAGCAGGACCCGCGTCTGTTTGGTGCGGGGATCGTAAGCCATGAAGCGGCCGTTTGGTTGATGCTCGAGCAGATCGTCCTGGAGCTTTGTGAGCGGATACCTATAAGAAGAATCCGTGAAATAGATCGTCCCATCGGAAGCTACATCAAGATCGTTCGTGCAGCGAAAGGGAACGCCGTCGGCCTCTGTAGTCAAGACCGAAATACTTCCTTCGCGGGTAATCGATAGCAGACCCTTGATCGCATCCGCGACGATCAAGTTTCCTTCAAGATCGAAAATCAATCCCAGCGGCCGGCCCTGAGTGTTGGCAAAAACTTCCGGGCGCGTGCCATCTGCCTGGAAACGAAAGATGCGACCGTCTTCGGTTCCGCAATAGATTCGATCCTGGCCGTCGATGGCGACGTCTTCGGGCGCGAGACCATCGACGTGCAAACGTTCGATCTTCGCGAGTTCGGAATTCTGCGCATAGACGCCCGTTAGTTCGGGCGCCGCCGGCGGCGTCCAGGCGACGGGATTAATCGGAACGGGCCACGCAAGGAGATAACCGACGAGCAGGACAACGATGGAAATTAGCGATCGTAAAATTGTGCCTTTCATGGTTATGTAAGCCGAAACGGTCACGGACTTGTTTCAGCTTTTCTCTGCGTGGTCTTCGCGACCTCTGCGTCTCTGCAGTGAATAAAACGCTCAAATGCACTCACCGCAGAGACGCGGAGGTCGCAGAGAAGGCGCAGAGAATTCAATAGGACTGACCTCGTTGACCCCCAAGCCCTCCCTCACGGTCGGGCTTCTGTCACTATCTTTCGCCACGCGCTGCTTCGACCTGGCTTTCAAGTTCAACTCCGAGCTTGTTGTTACCGGGCTCGCTGGCCGACTCAATCCAACGAAGTGCTTCATCCAGAACTCTTCGTTGATGCTCGGGCCAATTTGGCGGACCGACAACACTGCCGAACTGCCCCCGGTAAAAGCCGGCGCGCGGTGGGTGGACCAATTGAATCACTTCGCGCTCAACTGAGAGCACCATCGTAGGGATGCCGGCTTGCTCAATTGCCCGCGCGGCCAGCGCCACGGATTGATGACAAAGCCGCGACGCCGGAATCAGGAGCGCGGCCTGCACTTCGTAATGCTTCAGCCGGTCGATCAGTTTGGGCAGCGCAACATCGAGGAGTTGCGCGGCGTCAGGAATAAATCCGCAGAAGCTCCAGAAAGCGGAGTTCAATTGACCGATTACTCGGTTGGCCTCGAACTCAAGCAAGCGTGCCAGCGGAACCTGAACATTAACATCCTGCTGGACGAGAGCGGGGTCGTAACCACGCGCGGAAAAGAGCAAGTCACTCGGAGCGATCTCTGTGGGAATCTCGCGGAAGGTGTAATCGCCATCCGGCGTGCTGGTATCGAACGGATCTGTGCCGTTGATGTAGGCCCCCGCCGAACTGATCAGCGCCAGGTTCAACATCGGTAGCGACCGGCGCACGGGCGTAAAGGGCGCCCTCGCGTTTTC
>CAAGKR010297542.1_pt1 | contig 14240 bp, 9 predicted proteins | sample 2556971 | NCBI WGS metagenome assembly CAAGKR01 (sample SAMEA5207829, study PRJEB30636) | soil metagenome | biome: forest; feature: boreal; material: soil | place: USA | collected 2011-09 | depth 1 m | reverse complement strand
CGCGCTGGCGGGTCGCCTGCGCCACCTTTTCGCCGACTTCCGACATGGGACCCCCTTGGTGATCACCTTTTAAGCGTCAATATTTGATTGTAAGACCGGCGAGGTCCGGTTTTCACCTGTTTTATCGAGTACGCAACGTTGGTGGGATCGAGGACGCCCGCCGGGAGGCAGAATCGGCGGATATTCCGCTACGCAGGAGTGACGTAGTGGGGGGTTCCTCGAAGCGGCGTCTGGAGCGAAGTGGAGACAGGGATGTCGGGAACGAGCGGAGGCGCAGGCGAGGAGACCAAGGACGGGCGACGAACCGTAGCGGAGAGGAAGCCCCCCGCGAGGAACCCTGCGAACCCCGCGGGGGGCACTTCACTCCTTGGGACTACCGGGCGGCGGCGGCCGCCTTTTTTCCGCCGCTCCGCTCGACCGGGACGGGCGGCTCGTCGGGGAGCGCCGCGATCTTCCGGTACTCGTCGCGGACGTACTCCTTGAACCGCCGGACGGCGAGCTTCGCCGCCGGGTCCTCGCCGTTCCCCGCCGCGGACGCGGCGGCGTCGGCCGAGGAGCGCAGCAGCTCGTAGTAGCGGACCCCTCCGGCGGTGGCGTAGGAGCGGGAGGGGACGAGCACGGTCGGCGCGTCCCCCTTCTTCGACCGCCAGACGGAGCACCCCACCAGCTTGAGGCCGGCGAGGAGCCCCTCCTCGAAGTGGATCTCGACGTCGGCCAGCTTCGACGCCGGCGTCCCCCCGTGGTTCAGCACGTAGTGCACCCGCATGGTCTTGCCCTCCTTTGCGCGTTGATGCGCGAGAGGAGTTCAAGCACCGTGCCAGGGAAGTTCACACCATCATCTGATACGGGTCTACGTCGGCCTCGAGGCGCACGCCCGACTTGCGGACCCGCTCGCGGAGGGGGCGCAGGAGCTCAGGGAAGAGGTCCCCCACCGGGAGGTCGGGGGGCATCACCAGCAGGATCTGATAGTGGAAGCGGCGCTTGACCCGGGCGATCGGCGAGGGGGCGGGGCCCAGGAGGCGAACTCCGTGGGCGGACATCGGACCGGAAAGCGCACCGGTTACCAGGTCGGCCGCCTCGCGCGCGGCGTCCTGCTTCGCTCCCCACACGCGAAGCAGCAGCATCCGGCCGAAGGGGGGGTATCCCATCGCCTCCCGCGCGGCGAGTTCGTCTTCCATGAATCCGGCGTAGTCGTGCTCCGCCGCCCTGCGGATGGCCGGGCTCTCCGGCGCCATCGTCTGGAAGAGGACCTTGCCCGGCCGGTCGCCGCGACCCGAACGTCCCGCCACCTGGGTCAGGATCTGGAAGGTGCGCTCCGACGCCCGGAAGTCGGGGAACGACAGGGAGAGGTCGGCCAGCAGCACCCCGACGAAGGTGACCTCGGGGAAGTCGTGTCCCTTGGCGATCATCTGCGTCCCGACCAGGATGTCCACCTCCCCTCGCTGCATCCCGGAGAGGACCTCGGCATACGCGCCGCGCTTCCGTGTGACGTCCGAGTCGAGCCGCGCGACCCGCGCCTCCTTCCACCGCTTCGAGACCCAGGAGAGGAGCCGCTCCGTCCCGATCCCGACCTGGGCGAGCTTGTGCCCGCCGCACTTCGCGCACGTTTCCGGCTCCTTGCGCATCACGTTGCAGTAGTGGCACAGGAGCGCCTCGTGCTCCCGGTGGTAGGTGAGCGCGACCTGGCAATTCCCGCACTGCACCGTGGTTCCGCACTCGAGGCACGTGAGGGCGGCGGCGACCCCCCGCCGGTTCAGGAAGAGCATCGCCTTCTCGCCGCGCGCAAGGGTCGCGTCGATCGCCGCCTCGAGCTCGGGGGAGAAGTAGCGGTCGGCACCGCGTCGGTCCGTGCGCTCCTTGAGATCGACCACGGAGATTTCCGGCATGGTGCTCCCGCCGATCCGCTCGGGGAGGGAAAGCAGCGTCGCGGCGCCGGTCCGCACCCGGTGGAACGACTCGGCGGAAGGGGTGGCGGAGCCCAGCAGGACGACGGCCTCCTCCATGCGGCCCCGCAGAAGGGCGAGGTCCCGCGCCTGGTACCGGACGCCATCCTCCTGCTTGTACGCGGCGTCGTGCTCCTCGTCCACGACGATGAGCCCCACGGACGGGAAGGGGGAGAAGATGGCGGAGCGCGCACCCACGCAGAGGAACACCTCGCCGTCGCGGATCTTCCTCCACTGGGAGGACCGCTCCGCCGGCGTCAGCCCGCTGTGGAGCACCGCGACGCCGTCGCGGAAACGGGAGCGGACCCTGCCGAGCAGCTGGGGGGTAAGGGCGATCTCGGGGACGAGGAAGATCGCCTGGCGGCCCGTGGCGCGCACCTGCTCGACCGCGCGCAGGTAGACCTCGGTCTTCCCGGAACCGGTCACGCCGTGCAGTAAGAAGACGGCGTGCCGCCCCGACGCGACGGCGACCCCGATCCGCGCAAGCGCGGCCTCCTGGCCGGGCGTGGGCGAGAGATCCCCCGCCAGGTCGGGAAGGGACGCGGCGTGGAGGGTCACCGGCCGGGGCCGCGACTCCACGAGCAGGAATCCTTTCGCAACAAGACGCTTTGCCGCCGAGGCGAAGCCCGGAACCCGCAACGAAAGATCGGACGAAGATAGTCCCCCGGCCTCGCGGACCGCGTCGAACGCGAGGCGCTGCTTCGGAGTCATCGGACCTTCGGGGGGAAACGGTGAAGGTCGGTAGAACGCCTCCATCCGGGGCGCGGCGGGCGCTTCCTTCCGGGGGAGCCCGCGAGGGAGGGCGGCGCGCAGCGTCTCGCCCAGCGGGGCGAGGCACCCGCGGGCCGTCGCGGAGAGGAACGCGAGGTGGCGCCCGGACACGTACGGCGTTTCATCGAGGATCGCGAGGAGATCCTTCGCGTCCCGTCCGCCGAGGGCGGAGGCGTCGGTGATCGCCGTGACCAGCCCCGTCATCTTCCGCCCGCCGAACGGGATGAGGACGCGAACGCCGACCTGGGCACGGTGCTCTTCCCCGAAGGGGACCCGGTACGTGAACGGATGGTCGATGGGGAGCGGCACGGCCACTTCGACGAACAGCGGCGCGGAGAGAGAAAAGGTCATGTCCGGATGATACTACGGTCGACGATGCGGCGGGCACCATCCGAAGCCCAGGAAGGAGCGAAGGATGGTGGAGGAGAAGGGGATTGAACCCTCGACCCCCACGTTGCGAACGTGGTGCTCTCCCATCTGAGCTACTCCCCCACCTGCGCGCAGGAAAGCATTCTCGCCGATTTCCCCCCGGACTGTCAATGCCGCCCGCCATGTTTAGACAACACGGTGCGGAGGGCGCAGCGGGGGGTTCCACGAAGCGGCGTATGGAGCGAGGCAGAGATTGCGTCGAGCGGAATCGCAGTGAGCGGACGAAGGTCGCGAACGTAGCGGAGTGGAAGCCCCCCGCGAGCACCGAAGCACAATATTTTTGCACCAGGATGGGCGAGCGGGGAGCTCTCCTGCGTCGTGCGTTCAGTTGTGCGGGCGGCGCGGGAAGTCGCACGGGGCGCGGGGGGGGGCGTTTTTCGGGTATAGCAAACCGTCCCTACGTGATTAGAGGGCAGCGGTTGAATATTAAAATAGTTCATGGGAATCGGCATTTTCCGGTTGACACGGAGAATGCGATTTTCTAAAATTTGGATAGGTTTACTAAACGGAGGGTTTAAAAAACAGTCCCGTGAACGACATCGGCGCAAGGATCAAGCACCTCCGCCAGATCAACGGGCTGGCCCAGGCCGATCTGGCCGAACGCGCGGGCCTGACCAAGGGCGCCATCTCCCAGATCGAGCGCAACCTCACCTCTCCCTCCGTCGCGAACCTCTTCGAGATCCTCACCGCCCTCAACGAAACGCCCTCCTCCTTCTTCGCCGACGTCGACGAGGAAAAGGTGCTCTTCCGGAAGAGCGACGCCCTCCCCTCCGAGGTCACCGGATACAAGTCGTTCGACACGCTCCTGCCCAAGAGCCGCTACCGCTCCATCGTTTCCTACCGCGCCACGATCACCCCGGGGAAGGAGACGCCCCCCGAGCCTCCGCAGGAAGGGGAGAACTACCTCCACGTTCTCGCCGGGCGGCTGGGCCTTCGGCTCGGGCAGATCTCGTACGTGGCCCGCAAGGGGGAGAGCCTCTACTTCGCGGGTGAGCAGGAGTTCGCGTTTTCGAACAAGGGGAAGACGCTCGTCGACTTCCTCTGGGTCCGCACGAGCGGGCGATAACGCCGGGATTCCGCCGGCCATCCACCCCGAACACGGGGAACTCGAGGAGGATCATGGAGACTCATTCCGGTGACGACGCCGTACCGCTGAGGCGCCCGAAGGGGAGGACCGCGCCGGTCGGCCTTCCCTGGCCGCAGGTCTCGCGCGAGCAGTGGAACGACTACCGCTGGCAGCTGTCCCACCGCATCACCTCCGTCGACGACCTCGCGGGGCTCTGCCGGATCCCCGCGGAAGAAGCGCAGCGCCTCTCCCGCGTGACGGACATCTACCGGCTCGGCATCACCCCCTACTACCTCTCGCTCATCCGGTTCGACGACCCCGACGATCCGATCGCCCGCCAGTCGATCCCCTCCGCCGAGGAGTATTTCGGCGCCGAGGACGGCGAGGACGACCCGCTCGAAGAGGAGAAGGACATGCCGGTCCCGGGGCTCACCCACCGGTACCCGGACCGTTGCCTGATGGTCGTCACCAACTTCTGCTCGATGTATTGCCGCCACTGCACGCGGAAGCGGATCTGGACGCTGGGCGAAGCGGCGAAGACCGAATTCGAGCTGTCGAAGATGTTCGCATACGTCCGTCGCCACGAGGAGATCCGCGACGTCATCGTCTCGGGCGGGGACCCGCTGACGCTTCCGACGGATCGGATCGAGTACATATTGAAGAGCCTCCGCAAGATCCCGCACGTCGAGATCATCCGGATCGGCACCCGCGTGCCGGTGGTCCTCCCGATGCGGATCGACGACGAGCTGTGCGCGGTGCTGGAAAAGTACGGCCCCATCTGGCTGAACACGCAGTTCAACCACCCTCGGGAGGTCACCACCGAGGCGAGCCAGGCGTGCGACCGGATCCTTCGCGCGGGCGTGCCCGTGAACAACCAGACCGTCCTGCTCAAGGGCGTCAACGACCACGCCGAGATCATCCGCAAGCTCAACACGGAACTGCTGAGGGCGAAGGTCCGCCCCTACTACCTCTTCCAATGCGACATGGTTCGGGGGCTGGACCATTTCCGTACGCGCCTGTCGAAGGGGATCCAGATCATGGAGGCGCTGCGGGGCCTCACCTCCGGGCTCGCGATCCCTTCTTTCGTGGTGGACGTCCCCGGGGGCGGCGGCAAGATCCCGCTGATGCCGAACTACATCCTCTCGATGGGCGAGGACCGGACGGTTCTTCGGAACTACGAGGGGATCATCGTGAGCTACGAGGAGGCGCGGGACGACGGACGCCCCTCGGCGCGGGTCGAATCGGCGCTCCCGCCACCGCGCAACGACGTCTACCGCCTGCTGACCGGGGAGGTCCGCGCGCTCATCCCCGCGGGGAACGAGCGGATGGCCAGGAGGAAACGCCGGTGCGAGTCGGTCTCGCCTACAACGTAAAACCGACCGACCCGACCGATCACCTGCCCGAGGACGCCTTCGAGGAGTACGACTCCGAGGCGACGGTGGCCCACATCGAGAACGCCCTCTCCCGCCTGGGCCACGACGTACGCCGTCTACCCGCCGGGCCCGGGTTCGTCGACGCCGTGCAGGGCGCCGCGCCCGACATCGTCTTCAACATCGCGGAAGGGGAAGGCGGGCGGTGCCGCGAGGCGCACGTCCCGGCCGTCCTCGAGATGCTCGGCGTCCCTTTCGTCGGCTCCGATCCGCTGACCCTCTGCATCACCCTCGACAAATCGGTGGCCAAGCGGCTCGTGGAACACGAAGGCTTCCCCACCCCACCGTTCCGGACCTTCCGATCCGCGGAGGAGTTCGATTCCCTCCCGTTTCCCTTCCCCGTCATCGTAAAACCCGCATTCGAAGGATCCAGCAAAGGGGTTCGGATCGCTTCGCGCGCGACCTCCCTCGACCAGGCGAGGGAGATGGTGCGGTTCGTCACGCAGACGTACCGCCAGGAGGCGATGGTCGAAGCGTTCATGCCGGGGGCGGAGGTCACGGTGGGAGTTCTGGGGAACGATCCGCCCCGGGTCGCCGGGATGATGGAAATCGTCCCGAAGACGGTCTCTCCGGCGGAGTTCGTCTACTCCCTCGAGGTGAAGAGGGACTGGGAGAACCGCGTCGCGTACCGAGTCCCGCCCGCGCTGCCGGGCGCAGTCCTCTCGGAGATCGAGCGGTGCGCGCTGGGGATCTACCGGGCGCTCGGATGCCGCGACTTCTCCCGGATCGACTTCCGTCTCAACGCAGGCGGGGCGCCGCACTTCATCGAGTGCAACCCCCTGCCGGGCCTTTCTCCGGAGTACGGCGACCTGCCGATCATGGCGGACCGGATGGGGATCCCTTATCTGTCCCTCGTCGGGGAGATCCTCTCCCACGCCCTGCGCCGCCTCGGGATGGAGACCGCGTGAGCCCTGTCGCTACGAAGGGGGGGCGCATCGCCGTCCTCTACACCTCCGTCTTCGAGGCGCTCAAGGACGGCAAGGAGGCGATCCCGGAGGACATGGACCTGGCGATCAACGCGAGGTCGGTAGCGGAGGCCCTCCGTTCCTCCGGGCACGACGCGTGGACGCACACGTTCGGAAAGGACCCGGGGGAGCTGATCTCGAGGCTGCGCTCCTCGGGGGCCGAGGCGGTCTTCAACCTGAGCGAGTGCCCGAACCTCTCACCTGAAAAGGAGCTGCACGCCTGCGCGCTCCTCGAACTGCTCCGCCTGCCGTACACCGGGAACGGGCCGCTCGCGCTGGGGATCTGCAACAGCAAGGCGCTCGCCAAGCAGCTGATGATCGCCAACGGGATCTCGACCCCGCGCTTCCGGCTCTACACCTGCGCCCCTGCAGGGGAGCCGGGGCTTTCGTACCCGCTGGTCGTGAAACCGGCGAACGAGGACGGCTCGGCCGGGATCACCGAAGACAGCGTCGTCGGCGATCTTGCCGGCTTGCGCCGACAGGTGAAATGGCTGAGAGAGGGGTTCCGGCAAGACTCGCTCGTCGAGGAGTTCGTGGACGGCAGGGAGTTCAACGTCGGCGTGCTCGGGAACGGCACGGCAGCCGATTCGCACCGGTCGCTCCCCCCGGCGGAACTCGTCTACAAGAATCCCCGCTGGCGGCTTTGCACCTACGAATCGAAGTGGAACTCGAGGCACCCCTCGTACGCGGAGATCGTCGCCGTCTGCCCCGCCGACGCCGCGCCGGAAACCACCGCGCGTCTTTCGGAGATCACCCTCGCCTGCGCGCGGATCTTCCGGTTGACGGGGTATGCCCGGGTCGACTTCCGGATGAACGCCGAAGGGGAACTGTTCGTCCTCGAGGTGAATCCGAACCCCGACATCTCGCCCGACGCCGGGATGGCGCGCGCGGCGCGCGCGGCGGGGCTCCCCTACCCGGACCTCATCCTCGAGATCCTGCGGCTGGGCATGGTCCTGGGGGCGCGGTGACGCGCATCCGCCGCATCGAACCGGGGGACCGCGAGGCGATCCGGGAGCTCATCGCGGGGACCGACGCGTTCAAGCCGTTCGAGGTGGACGTGGCGATGGAGTTGGTCGATGTCGCCCTCACGCAGAAAGGGCAGGACGACTACCACCCGTACGTTCTGGTGGAGGACGATGGCACGGTGGTTTCCTACGCCTGCTTCGGAAAGAACCTGATGACGACGGGGACCTTCGACCTGTACTGGATCGCGACGCGGACGGACCGGATGGGGAAGGGGTACGGACGCGCCATCCTGTCGTTCGTCGAGGAGGAAGTCCGACGGCGCGGGGGGTACCTCCTGGTGATCGAGACGTCGTCGCAGGAGAGCTACGGCTCCACGCGGCAATTCTACGACAAGGTCGGCTGCACCCTCGCCGCGCAGCTGCCCGACTACTACGCGAAGGGCGACGACAAACTCATCTACCTGAAGCGGGTAGGCTGAAGGCAGCCGTCACAACCCGAAGATCCTCCCCAGCAACCCCTTTTCGAGCTCGACGGCGCCCTCCAGCTCCCCCGCGTCCAGCCAGACCCCGCCGCACGCGGAGCACCGGTCGATCTTCAGGTTCTTGTAGTCGACCTCGATGAGCTTCATCCCGCACTTCGGGCAGTGCATGAAGTGCAGCTCCTTTCGCTGACGCTTCTCCTCTTCGGCCATCTGCCGATGCTTCTCCTCCTCGACCTTCTTCCTCCGCTGGTACTCGATGCGGGCGATATATTCCTCTTCGCTCTCGGACGGTTTCCGGATCCCGCCGGTCATGTTCGTCCCCTCCCGGTTGTGGATTCCCGTGACGACGAATCGATTATAGCGAATCCCCCGACGATCACGCCACTTCGAACGACGCGCCGGATTCCACGTACCACAGGATCCCCCGCACGGGGACGCGCCACGCCTCGGAGAGGATGTCGCGGTACTCCCGCAGCTGGAGGAAGTACGCCTCCTCGAGCGCCCGGTCGCGCTCCCCGGTCTTGTAATCGATGACCCGCAGCTCCCCCGCTGGTCCCTGGGCGAGAACGACGAGGTCGGCGCGCGCCTCGCCCGCAGTGAAGCCGCGGACCCGCAGGAGCGGCAGCTCCGTGCCGACGACGCGGGAGGAGCGAAGCTCCCGGCACAGGGGAGAGGAGCGGACGGCCACGACGATCGCGTTCCACCTTCGCTCCTCTTCCTCGTCCCAAATCACCGGAAGGGCCGCCCCCGGCGGCGGCCACGGGTCGGTCACCGGGGGGAACGCCTCGAAGACACGGTGGACCTTCTCTCCGAACTGCTTTCCGCGCAACCGGTCGTGCAGCTCCGCGAGGGAGACCGGCACGGGTGCCGGCGCGAGCGGGGCCGGCTCCGCTTCCTCCGTAAGCCGTGCCCCGGAAATCGCCGGCACGGCGAGGGGCGCGGGAGGACGCGGGGCCTCCTCCCGCAAGGCCGATGTCACCGCCACGCGGAGCAGCTCCCCGCCCGCCGGTCCGCCCGCCGGGCCTTCGCAGAGCCGCAGCCGTTCCCCCGGAAGCCCCGTGACGAGGCAGCGGCCCTCCCCCGCCGCCGTCGCCCCATCGATCCCTTCCCGCAGCGCGTCCCGAAGGGTCGAGCCGGACCCCTTCCCCCCGTCCACCAGGTAAAGCCGATCCTTCGCGCGGGTGGCCGCGACGTAGAGAAGGCGGCGCTCCTCCGCCACCATCTTCTCCTTCTCCCACTCCTCGAACGTCACCGGGCGGCCCGCGCCCGGCACCTGCCGGAACGCCGAATACGTGCGGAACCCGGGGAAGATCACCGCGGAGAGGCCCCGCACCCGGTCCGCCCGCAGCCCTTCCGGCCCCTTCCGGCCGCCGCGGGAGATCCCCCCGAGGATCACGACCGGGAACTCGAGACCCTTCGCCCCATGGATCGTGGAGAGCCGCACGGCGTCCTCCCCCTCCTCGAAGTCGGGGACCTCGTCCTCCTCCCGCCCCTCGGCGGCCTTGCGGCGGATCTCCGCAAGGAAGAGCTTGAGGGAACCCGCACCGCCCCATTCGAAGTCCCTCACCATCTCCGCGGCCTTCGACAGGTTCCGGACGATCCGCTCCCCGTCGGGAATCCGCGCCGCGACGAAATCAACCCCCGTCTCCCCGTACAAGGTCGCGAGAAGGTCCGGAAGCGACGCCCGCCCCCGCCGCACGGAGAGGCGGGAAAGGAGCGCCACCGCCTCGCGCACGCGGGCCGGCACCGCGGACGGGTCCTTCCCGTAGAGCGGGTGGATCTCCTCGTCCGACAGGCCGAAGAAGATCGTCTTCATGGCGGCGTGCCGCGCCGACCGGTCGGCGGGAACATCGATGGCGGAGAGCACCATCCGCAAGTCCTGGATCTCCTGCCGAAGGAAGAACCCCCTGCGCGAAGGGACGACGTGGGGGATCCCCGCGGCCGCGAGCGCCGCGCGATACCCGGACAGCACTTCGCCCGAGGCGTCGGACCGGTAGAGGACGGCGATGTCCCGGAACAAGGCGGGGCGCTCTACGCCGTCGCGATCCCGGACCTTCACCGATCCGACGATCCGCCCGACCAGCGCGGCGAGGAACTCCGACTCGTTCACGGCAGGGTCGAGCCGGTAGAGCGAGACGGGATGCCCCTCGCCGGGATCTTTCCGGTCGGCCACGACGTGCGCGTAGGCGGGGGAGAAGTCCTCCCCGCCGGAGAGGACGCGGGAGAAGAGGCCGGAGAGCGTAGCGACCAGGTCGGGGCGGCTGCGGAAGTTGCGGGCCAGCCGGACGTCCTCCCCCCCGGCATCGACCATCCCCTCGCGGAACTTCCGGTACACCTGGATGTCCGCGCGGCGGAAGCCGTAGATCGACTGCTTCGGATCCCCGACGACAAAGAGGCGCCCCGGGACCGCGTCGGCCGCGATCGCCCGGAGAACCCCCGCCTGCAACGGGTCCGTGTCCTGGAACTCGTCCACGAAGATATAACGGAACCGCTCCCCCAGGCGCCGCGCGACCGCGGGGTTCCCCGCGAGAAGGTCGCTCGCCCGCAGCAGCAGGTCCATGAAGTCGAGGCCGCTCCCCTTCGCCGCCTCGAACGAAGCGAGGGCGGCCCTGGCCCGCGCCACGAGGAAGCGCGCCGCCGCGTCCCCCTCGGGGACCTCGGCCACCCGTTTCCAGAACCGGAGCAGCGCGTCGCGCACCTCGGACAGTTTCGGCCCCTCGGGGCGGGGAAACTTTTTTTTGCTCGCCGCCTTGCGGAGGTCCAGCGCAAAGATCCCCCCCCCCTCCTCCGCGCTCGCCGTAGCGGCGGCGAGATCCCCCCGCGAGACCGCTTCCCATGCGGAGTCAAGGACGCGGAGGGCTTCGCGAAACTTCTCCGCCGTCGGGTCGTCGGCGGAAGCCCGGATCCCGGCGACGAAGGCGCGGAAATAGTCCACGTCGGGACCGTGTTCCCGGACAAGGAAGTCGAGGAAGTCCCCCGGGGACCCGAAGTCGGGGGCCGGGCCGCGCAGCAGGTCGCGCTGGAAGAGGCAGAGGCGGCGGATCACCCACCACGCCTTCGAGGGGTCGGGAAGACGCGAGAGGATCCGCTCCCACTCCGGGAGGACCTCTTCCCCCCCGAACTCCCCCTGCAGAAATCTGCGGAACGCGGCGTCCCACGCGTCCGCCGCCGCGGTCTCCGGAAGCACCTCGAAGAGGGGATCGACTCCCGCCTCCGCCGGGAAGGAGCGGAGAACACGGGCGCAGAAGGAGTGGAACGTCGTCACGGAGAGGCGGCCCACGCCGTCGACCATCTCCTCGACCCGTCGACGCAGCGTGGCGAAGTCGGGATAGACCGACGCGGGAACGCGAGCGAGCGGGTTCCACGCCGCCATGCGCCGACCGACATCGTCGATGTCGTCGGTCTCCTGCGTCGCCGCGAAGAGCCGCTCCCACCCCTCCGTCACCCGCGCCTTCATCTCCGCCGCCGCCTTGTCGGTGAAGGTCAGCAGGAGAACGCGGTCGGTGGAAAGGTCCGGAAGCGCAAGGAAGAGGTTGGTGACCCGCGCCACCAGGGTGGACGTTTTCCCCGTCCCCGCGGAGGCGTCGACGGCGAGGTCGCGCCGGAACTCGTTGGCCGCCTTTTCCCGGTTCTCCCGCACCGCCTACTCCTTCCCGGGCCGGTGGTCGGCCACCGGACGCAGCGCCGGTTCCCGGGCGATCCGCGCTCCGAGCGCGCCGGGGTCGATCTCGGAGCCGTCGTAGACGGGCGAGACGCGGCAATGATCACGGAACGGGCAGGAATCGCAATACCGGGGCGACGTCCGCCCCGCGCTGGTGAACCGGTGGTGCGGCAGCGGCGGGAACACACCCGCGGCGGCGAGGGAGAGCCAGCCGGCGAGGGCGGCGGCCCATTCCTCGCGGATCTCGTCCCACTCCGGCGCCTCCTCGACCCCGAACTCGTTGCGCAGAAAGTAGAAGGCCGCCGAGACGGCCGACGGCGCAGGCGACAGCGACGCCGCGAACGCCAGGTAGACGGGGACCTGGTGGGAGAGGCCGTGACGGATCCAGTCCGGCGGGATCTCCCCGCGGGCCGGGTCGCGATACTTGTAATCGATCACCCGCGCTTCCCCCGCGGAGCCGCGGTCGATCCGGTCGACCCGCCCGCGAAGCGCCGGAAGGGGCGGCGCGGCGGGGAGGGAGAATGCCTCTTCGACCCGGTCGACCCGCCACCCGGGGCGCTCGACCTCCCGCCTCCGCTCCCACGCCGCCAGGCGCGCCACGTCCCGCTCCACGCCCCGGCACCGGATCCGGAAGAGGCCGGGGAGGCCGGTCGGGTTCTCCCGGGCGAAGCGGTCCACGGAGCGTCGCGCGGCGGCGGAGACATCCCCCCACCCCTTTCCCGCCGCGGCGTCCCGACCGAGGCGGCGCAGGATGTCGTGGGCGATCTCCCCCAGCTCCGCGGGGGAGAGAGCGAGCGCCTCTTCGGGCTCCTCCGGCGGATCGAGGTGGACGACGCGACGGAGGAAGTACCTGTACGGACAGCGGGCCAGCTCCTCCAGCGCGGAGGCACTGTGTGAGACCGGGAGGCGGACGCGGAGACCCGGCCCGGGGAAGATCCCCTCCCCCGCGGACCGCGCGGCCCACGCCGCGAGGATCCCGCGCACCCTGCCCCACGGCACGCCGGCCACGGCGACCTCAGGCTCCCCTCCCGCGCGCCATGCGCGCAGGGCCGTCTCCCGCGCGCTCCGCGGCCCCTCGCCATCGAGGGCGGCGAAGGGTGAGCGCGGGAGGCGTTCGGCGACGGCGCCGGAGGCGGCTTCCCACTCCTCGGAGAAGACCGCGGGGCCGACGAAGCGCGACAACAGGTGGAGCAGGTACCGGGAGGGGCGCCGGGCCGCGCCCGCCGCGTCGGCGCGCAGGACCGAGAAGGCGATCCCCTGCCGCACGGAGGCGGCGGGGAGGGCGAAGAGGAGCTTCTCCTCCGCCGCGTTGCGCCGCCGCAGCGACAAGGCGTCCGGCAAGTCCGGCTGCCGTGTCCCGCGGTTGATCTCCTCCCGGTCCTCGTCCGGGAGGAGCGGGTCCTCCTCGAGCTGGGCCGGCACCGCGTCCTCGTTCACCGACAGGACGATCGCCAGGTCCGCCGTCACGCCTCGAAGGACGATAGCGTCCCCGAGGATGACCGCGCCCGGCCTGCGCATCCCTCCGCGCTCTCCGACGAAGAGCCGCTGCGCGGAGAGGAGGGTGGAAAATCCCTCCGCCCCCTCCCGCGCCCCCGGCCACGGCGCCTCGCGGTCGGGGATCGCCTCGAGGTCATCGAGGATCGCGAAGAGCGCCTCCACCGCCCGGCGGTCCCGCTCCCCTTCCGGGGTGTCGTCCTGAACGACCCGGAACTCCCCCACGAGAAGGGCCCGCACCGCCCGCGCGAAGGCGGCGTACCCCCGTGCCTCCGCGAGGGGCCGCAGGGAGACCCGCAACGCGCGCACCTCGGACCGGAGCAGGGCGAGCTGTGCCCCGCGACCGTCCCCCTCCGTTTCCTCTTCCTCCCCCGCGGGGCGCCTCCGCGGGGGCCGGGCCAGCCGCATTTCCCAATCGGATCCGGAAACGACCAGGAGCTCCTTCGAGAGGAGGTCCCACAGGTCGGGCCGCGCGGCGAACCCGTCCTCCCCCCCGGCGAAACGACGATACGGGGACGAGAGGACGTCGATCACCTCCCGGCGCGGGAAGTCGTCCCGCGCGACCGCGATCATCCGCAGGAGGAGGCGAACGAGTGGGACGGAAGAGAGGGGGACGTCGAGGCGCCCCGCCGTGTCGATGCCGTACTCCGCGGCGATTCGTTCCCAGTCGGCCGCCATTTCAGGGGTCACCTTCCTCGCGACAAGGACGACGGAGGCGCACGGATCGGCGTCCCGCCAGGACCGGACCCGGCGGGCGGCGAGGCGCATCTCCCCTTCCGCGTGGGGAGCGGAGAGGACCGGGAACGGCGCGGGTCGAACTTCCGCAGGCGGGGCGGGGGAGAAGATCCGCTCACGCACCAAAGCGATCCCGGCGGAAGGGACGTCGGTCAGGAACTCCACGTTTCCCTCGAAGGCGACGCGCAGACGATCCCACGCCCTGGCGGCATACAGGAACGAAGGACGAAGGTTCCCCTCGCCGTCGAAGAGACCGGGGAAGTAGACCTCATCCAGCAGGCCGGAAGAGAGGAGCTGTT
>CAAGKR010407695.1_pt1 | contig 14245 bp, 10 predicted proteins | sample 2556971 | NCBI WGS metagenome assembly CAAGKR01 (sample SAMEA5207829, study PRJEB30636) | soil metagenome | biome: forest; feature: boreal; material: soil | place: USA | collected 2011-09 | depth 1 m | reverse complement strand
GTTCACCTGCCTCTGCCGTCTGCCTCCTGCTCCTGCCTTCTGCCACCTGCCGCTGCTTGCTGCTCCTGCCTCCTGCCACTTGCTCCTGCCTCCTGCCACCTGCTCCTTCCACCTGACTTCCTATCTTTTGCCCCTTCGTCTCCTATTCGTTATACTTTGGGCCTTCCATTTGTGCTCCGATAGTCACTTCGCTTGAGTGGCGTTCCGGGGAGCGCGACTTGCAGCTTTTCTCGAAGGTGGTGTTTATGTTCGACCTTGCCAAAGACGAAACTACTGTTAATGAGCGGGCAATTTTACGAAAGCTTCGGGTGTGGATCATTGCACTTGCGACGGCCTGCCTCCTGGCAGGGATTGGGGTTGGCGCGATGCTTTCGGGACGGCCAACCGTCGCGCAGAACGAGGTGCAGATTGCGCGCGCACCGGAGGCGCTGTCTGCGTCATTCGCGGAAATTGCCCGGCGAGTAGAGCCCGCCGTGGTCAACATTGAGACCATTGCGGCAGCCCCTGACGTTGCAGAGAAAGACAAAGATGATAAAGACGACCAGTTGTCTAATAATCCGTTGCTGGACATGTTTCGGCATCAGGCTCGGCCCCCCGCTCGTGAAGTTGGAAGTGGTTTCATCGTCCATCCCAAAGGCTACATTCTTACAAATGAACACGTCGTTGAAGGATCGTCGCGAATAATTGTTGGCTTGCAGTCTGGCGAAAAGTATCGCGGTCGCGTTATCGGTATCGACGAGGAAACTGACGTGGCGGTAATTAAGATCGATAGTCCGCAGGATTTGCCGACCGTCACATTAGGCGACTCGAATGCGGCGCAGGTAGGCGATTGGGTGTTAGCTATTGGCTCGCCTTTTGGCCTTGATCAAACCGTTACTGCCGGAATTATCTCGAAGAAGGAAAGGGAGACCCCTTTCTTCACAAACTTTCAACGGTTCCTGCAAACCGATGCCGCGATTAATCGCGGAAATAGCGGTGGACCATTGGTGAACATGCGTGGAGAAGTGATTGGGATCAACTCCCAGATCGCGACTTCTACTGGAGATTACAACGGTATTGGTTTCGCACTCCCGGCTACTGAAGCCAATTTCGTCTATCGTCAGATTGTGTCCCAGGGAAAAGTCCGTCGAGGTTATTTGGGGGTTACGCTCGAGTCGGTGAAAGATGAGTTTGCAAAAGTCTATGGTCTACCCGAGGCCAAGGGCGCCATTATCATGGACGTCCAACAAACTAAAGATGGCCAGCCTACACCTGCTGCCAAAGCGGGGTTGCAGAAGATTGACATTATTACCGAATTCAATGGCCAGCCGGTGGCAAGTGCGCAGGATCTGATCCAGAAAGTTGCAGGAAGCCCCGTGGGTGAGTCAGCCGCGTTCACTTATCTTCGCGATCGCGATGGCAAGCTCGAGAAGCATGTCGCCAACGTGGTGCTCGGCGAGCGACCTCCGCCGCAACTACTGAGAGAGTCTGACGATCAGCCTCCTGCCAAGAGCAAGGAATCCGATCCAAAGGGAAACGGTCTGCACCTGGGGATTACACTTGCCGAACTTACGCAGCAACTCATTAACGACAAACATCTGGCGGGGATCCGCGGCCTCTACGTGAAAGAAGTCGATCCTAACGGGCTTGCAGCAGAAGTAAGACTCGCAGGCGGACAACAGGCGCTCAACGAAGGCGATGTCGTCACCTTGATAAATCGTGTTCCGGTTGCGACGCTTGCTGACTTCCAGCGCGTTCTAAACGGTCTGAAACCTGGCGATCCGATTGTGCTTCAAGTGTCGCGTTACGTAAGGGATCTCAACCAGGTAACGACAAGAATTGTGCAATTCACTTACCAATAAGAGCGGGTTTTGGGTAGCAGGTGTCGGGTGTCAATTAAACTCGGCAGAGACCGACACCTGACCCCTGACCCCTGACACCCACTTTATGGCTCAAGCAAAAAAAACTCTCACACGAAATGGCGCTAAACCTCAGCGTACAGCGCGCGCGTCAGTAAAAACCTACAACAACTACATTGCTGGCAAGTGGGTTCAGAGTGAATCCGGTGAAGTGTTTGAGAACATCAACCCGGCAGACACACAGGACGTTATTGGTCGCTTTCCGCTCTCGACGAGTGACGATGTAAATGCAGCAGTCAATGCCGCGCAACAGGCTTTTGACGGATGGCGCAATACCCCGGCCCCCAGGCGCGCAGAAATTCTCTTTCGATTAGGTGAGATTCTAATCCGCAATAAGGATCGCTTCGCAGCGGACATGACGCGTGAGATGGGAAAGGTTTTGAAAGAGGCCGGGGGCGATGTACAGGAAGCTATCGACTGCACCTATTACACTGCCGGTGAAGGACGAAGGTTGCATGGCTTTACGACTCCAGCAGAAATGCCGGATAAGTTTGCCATGTGCGTCCGTCAGCCGGTCGGACTCTGCGGACTCATTACGCCATGGAACTTTCCCATGGCAATTCCCTCCTGGAAACTGATTCCTGCACTCGTCTGCGGCAACACGGTAGTTCTGAAACCTGCCGAAGATACGCCGCTGTCAACCTATAACCTCGTCCAGGCGTGCGAAGAAGCCGGAATACCGGCGGGAGTTGTGAATCTTGTGACGGGATACGGCGAGAATGCCGGCGCGGCGATTACTAATCACCCGGCACTGCGTCTGATCTCATTCACTGGCTCGACAGAAACGGGTCGCATTGTCGCCTCTGCATGTGCCGAGCGAAACGCGATTTGCGCGCTCGAGATGGGCGGCAAGAATGTGATCATCGTTATGGAAGATGCCGACATCGATCTGGCAATTGAAGGCGCGGTGTGGGGTGCGTTTGGAACTTCGGGACAACGGTGCACCGCCGCCTCGCGGCTGGTGGTCCATAAAAAAGTCTACAAACAGTTTTCCAGGAAACTGGTGGAACGAGCTAAGTCATTGAGGGTGGGTAATGGTGGCAACCCGAAAACAGAGATGGGTCCGGTCATCAATACTGACGCGGTCAAGAAGATCATGAAATACATCGAGAGTGGCGAGCAGCAGGATGGCGCAACTCTGGCGTGCGGCGGAAAGCGTTTGACCAGAGGTGAATACGCTCGGGGGTATTTCATCGAACCAACTGTTTTCACTGACGTAGCCCCTGACATGCGTATCGCTCAGGAGGAGATCTTTGGACCAGTCACTGCTGTTATACCAACCAGGTCTCTCGACGAAGCCGTTGAGATCGCCAATGGAGTTCGTTATGGCCTCTCAGCCGCAATCTACACCAGCGACGTTGATCGCGCCTTCCGCGCGATGAATGATATGTACACCGGAATATTTTATGTAAATGCCTCGACTATTGGGGCAGAAGTGCACCTGCCGTTCGGCGGCACCAAGGCCACGGGGAATGGTCATCGAGAAGCCGGCACGCAGGTACTCGATATTTTCTCTGAGTGGAAATCTATCTACGTCGATTACAGCGGAAAACTTCAACGCGCACAGATCGACACTGTGCAGGGCAGGGGCTGAATGTTAGATGTCAGAGATCCATCGCTGATGACATCGAGGTCTGACGTCTGTGACATAAGCATCTGGAGGACATGACTGTGATTGTCGGCCTGCCAAAAGAGATAAAAGATAACGAATACAGAGTGGGCTTAACGCCTGCGGGCGTCCGCGCGCTGTCTGACGCCAACCACAAGGTTATTGTTGAAAAGAGCGCGGGCGAAGGCTCTAGTTTTGAAGACCCACTTTATCAAAAAGCGGGGGCGCAAATTATTAATTCCGCTGACGAGGTCTGGGCCAGGGCCGAGATGATCGTGAAGGTCAAGGAACCGATTGAGCCTGAATATCCCCGAATGCGCGAAGGTCACTTGCTCTTCACGTATCTTCACCTCGCTCCAGATAGAAGACTCACCGACCAGCTTCTTAAGCGCAAGGTGACCGGAATCGCCTACGAAACGATTACCGATCGACGTGGCGGATTGCCGCTGCTCATGCCCATGTCAGAAGTTGCCGGACGAATGGCGATCCAGGTCGGCGCCCATTACCTGGAGAAGATGGCCGGCGGCCGCGGCATTTTGCTGGGCGGTGTACCAGGCGTGCCGGCTGCCAGGGTTGTTATCCTTGGAGGTGGGGTTGTCGGAACAAATGCCGCGAAGATCGCCGTGGGGATGGGCGCTCACGTAACAATTATCGATAACAATCTTGACCGGCTCCGCGAGCTTGACGATATTTTTCTGTCCAAGATTTCTACTTTGGCTTCGAGCGCATACATGATTCACGATGCGATCTCCGACGCTGATTTGATCGTGGGGGCAGTACTGGTTCCCGGTGCCTCCGCACCCAGGCTGGTAACTCGGAACATGCTCAAGGACGTTCCGAACGGCGCTGTAATAGTTGATGTGGCCGTTGATCAGGGCGGCTGTATTGAGACAACGCATCCGACTACTCACTCAAATCCTACTTATTATGTTGAAGGCGTTTTGCATTATTGCGTAGCAAACATGCCGGGCGCGGTTCCGAGGACCTCTACATTTGCTCTAACTAATGCCACGCTTCCATATACTCTGAAGCTCGCCAACAAAGGTTTGTTTGAAGCCATCCGCAGCGATGCTGGATTGAAGGCTGGCGTAAACACCTACGCTGGTCACTGTACCTACGAAGCTGTTGCTGAATCGCAGGATTTGCCATACACACCTATAGACGAACTCGTCGAAACCACAAGCGCAATTAATGCCTAAGCAAACTTTGGGCTAACAAGAACGGCGGCCTCAATTTTTTGGGGCCGCCGCATGTTTATGTGTTCCAAAAGTGGGATGCGCGAATCGTTACAGTTACAATCTTCAGGACGACTCGCGTTTGCGGGCAAGCAGTTTTTCAATACATTCGATTAGGCTTTCACCAGAAACAGGTTTAGCCAGGAAAGCATCTACCTGTTCCGCTTCGCTATTAGTTTCTTTCCGTTCGAGAGCACTGAGCAGGATAACCGGAAGGTGGGACAGTGTCTGACTGTTTCTTAGAAAGCGGCAAAACTCGTGGCCGCTAAGATTGGGCATCATTGCATCGGTTACTACGACATCTATCGGAGTGGAGAGCGCGACCTTCATCGCTTCCAGACCATCAGCGGCTGGGATCACTTTATAGCCCGCGCGCTTGAGAACGATTTCCAGAAACCGCCGGAGCGCTCGGTCATCTTCCGCCAGCAAAACGCACGTCCGCCTGCCGCTTTCAGCCGGCGGCATTACACTGTTTAATTCTGATATCGGAATCTTTTCCTGGGCCATCATTTCGAACTTGGCATTCGGACTTGGAGAATTTCTTCCGAGCGGTAAGGTTTTCCGAGGATGCCCAGCGGGAGCGGCCGGGCACAATCAGAATAAGACCGGCGCACGAACAATGTCAATTACCATCCTGGAGTGTGCTAAAAGCCTAGGGTTTTGAAGTACCTGCACGATTCCAGTTATCAAGGAATTGTCGCTGCCAAATCTCAAGATTAAGTAATTGAAAAACTTGAAGGCTATAGTCATCGCGGCCCGTGAAGTTCGAGTCGATGAGTCGCCTTACTTCTGATGGCAGAATAGAGCGGGTCTTCTGAGCGCGGAGCTAGTTACAATAATTTGGTCCAGATTCGGTTGCCGCGAAGCGGATTGACTGAGTGGATACGCCCAAGATACTCTGCGTATTCCCGGCTTCACGAAGCAGCGCCTCTCCAGCACGAGTCGAAAGGTCGTTCAGAGCTTCGCCAGAAGATCTTGCCGGTCGAGTCGGATTGCAGAATGCCTGAACCCACTAACGACAACTTGACGGCTACAGAATGAAACAGATCTTGCAGGACCTTAAGACCGGCGAGTTGATAGTGGCAGACGTGCCGCCGCCAGCAGCACAACGCGGGCGCGTGCTGGTGCGCTCGGCGGCTTCACTGATTAGCGCGGGCACTGAACGCTCCACAGTAGAGACAGGTCAGAAAAACCTTCTAAGCAAAGCCCTCGCTCGACCCGACTTAGTTAGGCAGGTAATTCAGAAAGTTAAGAACGAAGGCCTGCTCAACACCTTCACTGCCGTTCGCTCCAAACTTGCATCAGTGGCAGCTCTCGGCTACAGCGCTGCCGGCATCGTGATTGACGTTGGCGATGACGTCTCCGAGTTTCAGGTTGGAGATCGAGTGGCCTGTGCGGGTGCCGGTTTTGCACCACACGCGGAAGTGCTTTCGGTACCAAAGAATCTCTGCGTCCGGCTGCCGGCGGATGTTGGCTTTGACGCGGGCGCTTTCGGCACGCTCGGCGCCATTGCTTTGCAGGGCGTGCGATTAGCCGAGCCGACATTGGGCGAATATGTGGTCGTTATCGGCCTGGGTTTGATCGGCCAGTTAACAGTGCAATTGTTGAAGACGAATGGCTGTCGCGTATTTGGCATTGACTTGGATCAAACCAGGATCGGGTTGGCACGACGGCTCGGGGCTGACGATGGCGGCGCGGCTGACCACGAAATTGCAAAGCACGTGATGGAGTGGACCCGTGGTCGTGGCGCGGATGCGGTGCTAATTACCGCCGCAACTTCGTCGAATCAACCGGTCGAGTTGGCGGGCGAAATTTCGCGGCTCAAGGGCCGAGTTGTTGCAGTCGGCTTAGTTGGTTTGGCAGTGCCGCGCAACGTGTATTACCAAAAGGAACTGACGCTCAAGATCTCGATGTCTTACGGCCCCGGCCGGTACGATCCCGAATATGAAGAACGAGGGCATGACTATCCTTTCGCCTACGTACGCTGGACCGAAGGCCGCAATATCGAAGCCTTTCTTGAAATGGTAGCGGCAGGCCGTATCAGTCTCGAACCGCTCATTACACACCGTTTTCCAATTGAGGAAGGTGATCGCGCATACCAGTTAATTACGGGCGAAGCAAACGAGCCGTATCTCGGCGTTATCTTACGTTATGACACCGAGCACACGCTCGAGCGAAAGATTGAGTTGCCGAACGCTTCACCAGGTCTCAACGCGTCGCCAGCAAGTAGCGTCCGCGTCGGGTTAATCGGCGCCGGCAATTATGCAAAGACGATGTTATTGCCGCACCTTAAAGCGGCAGGCGCTGAGTTTCAGGCAGTCGCCACCGCATCGGGCGTTTCTGGGCATGAGATTGGCAGAAAGTACGGCTTCCGTTTCACGGCAGCCGGGGCCGAAGAAGTGATTGATGACGAAGATGTCAATCTCGTGGTCATTGCGACGCGCCACGATACACATGCAAAGCTGGCGCAGCGCGCACTTGAACGCGGGCGTCATGTTTTTGTCGAAAAACCGTTGGCCTTGAACGAAGGCGAGTTGGAGGGCGTGCTGGCGACCGCTGCCCAGTCAGAGGGGAAATTGATGGTTGGCTTTAATCGCCGATTTTCGCCATTGGCACGCGCAGCGAGAGAGTTTTTTAGCGATCGGCGCGCTCCACTCTCGATCAGCTATCGCGTTAACGCGGGGGCCATCCCGCGTAGTCACTGGATCCAGGACCCGCATCAGGGCGGCGGACGTATCATCGGCGAGGTTTGTCACTTTATTGACCTGATGCAGTTTCTGACCTGCTCAGTGACAACGCATGTGTACGCCGAATCAATCGCCAGCGTCAATCACGAGATCGTCGCCGAGGATTCAGTTTTTATCGTACTGCGCTTTGCAGATGGCTCCAACGGGTCGATCGCTTATTTGTCCGAAGGCGATCGAACACTGCCCAAAGAAAGGTTAGAAATCTTTAGCGGCGGGAAGGTATTTATCCTGGATGACTTTCGCAGCGCCACCACCTACTTTAAGGGCCGCAAAAAGACCACGAAGCTAAGAAATCAAGATAAAGGACAAAGGGACGAATTGCGCGACGTGTGCGCAGCGGTCCTCGGGGCAAAGCCGGCGCTAATCGCGCTCGAGGATCTCGCGGCGACCACGCGGGCGACGTTTCTCATTAAAAAGTCACTTCGTGAACGCAAGGCTTTCGACGTGATCGCAAGTTAAGGCTAACTTCAAATGACGGAGATCCTTCTGCACCATTTCCGCGGCGTTGATCGTAAGCAAGCTGCTTAGCCGAAGGTCCGCGAGCGTGTAAGGAGCCAGTTCGTTTCTCATCATGCGTTCGATGGTCTCTCTATACATGGTTGCATGGCCCTTGTCCCTCAGGGATGATTGTCGAAAGAGCGTTCGCCCTGTTCGCTCGGCCTGGATGTACCGGTAATCGTCTATCTTGATAGTTAGATCAGCCCGCCGCAATTCGATGAACTCCTGGACACCGAGCGTGCTGTCACCCCGCGTAGTCCCGATGATCGTGACCGTTGAGCCGTCTCGGAAGAGTATGTTCAGGCTTCTCTCCTCGTCCGGGTAAGCCTCCGGTGGACCGGAGAGCGTCATTTCAACAGGCTCACTGGTGGCACCAAGAAAATAAACCGCCAGATCTATCCAGTGACAGATGTTGCCTGTAATTCTAGTGCCTTCCTTCGGCCAGCGATACCAGTGGCCATCAGGGATGTTGACTTCCTTGACGATGCAGTAGATGGTCGTCGGACCCTCGGCCTCGCTGAGCAGATCTTTTGCTTTGCGAGTGAAACGGGCGAAGCGGCGATTGAAGCCAATCTGCAAGAAAGCCTTTTCCCCCTTGGCCGCGTCAAGCAGCAGAGCGAGGTCCTCGCGCGTAACTGCGGCTGGTTTTTCGAGTAGAACTTTTTTCCCGCGCTGTAAGGCTTCAGCCCCAATTCGCGCATGCGAATCATGGTAGGAAGCAATGATCGCAATCTCTGCCTTTGAATCGGTCAGCGCCTCGGTCCAGTCGGTAGATGATCGAGAGAAGTCAAATTTTCGTCTGGCGTATTCTGCGAAATAAGGCTCAAAGTCAACCACCGTTTGCAAGTGGGCTCCGGAGCGCTTCAGCGCGGGGATGATCTGCGTTCGCATGTAATCACCTGCGGCAATCACGACTACGCCAGGAGACCGATGTCTTTTTTTTGTCGGGGGTAGACTCAGCTCGGCCGGAGGCGGGTAAATCGCGCTATAGTCTCCGGCTCGCCCGGCCGGCGGTTTGCTCGTGTCGCTCGGTGCTTGTGTCCGCGCAATAGATGATGCCAGGCCTTGCACAAAATCGACGCAGGCCGAAGGTGGCGCCATATCCGAGTAAAAATTGTAGCCGCACATAACGCTCCAGCGGCCAACCTCAAGCCCGGGCATAAGAGCGCACTCCCACACCGCCTGCGCACAGAGTTCTGGCAAAGGCAAAACAGGAAGGCTGATAATAAGCTCCTCGCGAAAAAGCATTACATTTGCACATCGTGGATGGCGAGTGCCCAGACAGAGCAAGGGGATTTTATCCGGGTCATCCAAAAGCGTTCCCACTGCTAGAACAAGGTGGAAATCACCGTTTAGCGCGGCCTGTGTACGCTTGGATCGAACCTTCCTGACAGTGCTGAAGAGCCCTTCGGCGGCGATAAATGCTCGCAGCTTGCGCAAGCTGTTTTCCATCACCCGTTGATCTGTTGGTTGCACAAGGGCGAGCGGAATCGTGTACTGCACGCTGACTAGCCGGCAGCCAGGATACGACGTGTATGGCTGCACGTCGTGCCACTTGTCGCGAAAGAGGTACTTCATATGCGTGCCCGCTGTGCCAACGATTGGGCAATTAGATCACTGACCCACTCGGCGCGCGCATCCCAGGTCCCGCCGGCTACCGCGGACTGGCGAGCTTCCGCCGCGGCCGGATCAGTCTCTACGAGCGCGTCATCAACTAACCGTAGAAAATGTTCGCGGTCACGCGCGATGCGAAGCACGTCCCGCATTGGCTCGTATTCTGGCAAAGGCGAGATCACAACTGGTTTACCCGTTGCCATGTATTCACGCACCTTGATGGCCAAACCATAACTGGTCCAAACGTTCTCGATTACCCACGGCAGCACACACACATCAAACCCGGCTGCATAACGCGGCAGTTCCTCGTAGGAGACTGCAGGCAGGAAATGCGTGGTCGGCAAGTTCTCGATCTCCAGGCCTTTCGCTTTGTTGCCAATGAAAATCCACTGCCAACTGGGGCGTTCGCGGGCTGCCAGCTTAATGAGTTCCTGGTCAATGAGCCACGGATCGATAGCCCCGAAGTAGCCAAGACGCGGGCCCGGAATACGCTCGACTTCAGCTGCAACCGTAAGCGCCGCAGCGCCTTTTGCCGTGACTCGCGCCCAATGTTCGAAATCGACTGCTTGCTCCAGCAGATGCGAACGTTCGCGACCGAGCGTCGCTTCCGAAAACAGTTTTCGTCCTGAATAGAAGATGATATCGGCCGCGCTGATGGCGCGTTCGTGCAGGCGGCGGATCACTGCCGGATCGGTCGCATGGTCCATCGTGTTTGCCTCGTACTTGTCCGACACCTGATAAATGACTAACGATTCCCCGAGCCGGCCAATCATGTCGGCGGCCGTAGGAATCGCGATCCAGAGGATGGGCTGTACGACGCCACACCGGCGGGCTAACGCCATGACTTGAGCAGATAGCAATACCCTGTTAACTCCGCGCGCTAGCGAACTGCCAAAGAAAGGCAGCGCTGGCGGCGTCGCTACCAGAATGCCTTCATCTGTCTCGCGGGCGGAGCGTGCCTAGCTGCGCAACTTGCGAGCGACCACGTCGCGGCGCGTAGCGAGCGACAAGATCCGTCCACACTCGCCAACGCTCTTGAAAATCAGAGCTCCGTTCGTAGTTCGCGGCGAACTCCTTCGCCGCCGCACTGAAGTAGTCGCTGACCGATCGATCGTCACGGAGCGACGTCCCTCCGCTGCAAGCAGAACATCCAGTCTGCCGAAAACCCCGCCGGAAGCCAGCCAGGTTGGATAACGAACGTCGGCACTTCAACAACGCTCAATTCTTCCGGTTTTTGATTTTGCAGAATCTGTTTCATCACCGGTCTGGTAAGCCGGGACCGCTACGTCTCAATCAAACACGCTCGGAGATTAGTTCATTGTATATAGCTAAGTACTCGGGTGCTACGATATTAGCAGCGAACTGCTGTGCCAATTTCCGATTGTTCGAACTCATCACGGCGCGCAGCTTCGCATCATCAAGTAAACGGCCAATGCATTCGGCCAGCTTTTCGGGATTTCTGGGCTCGACCCAAAGGCAGTTGTCTGGCGCCCGCAGATAATCCGCCGCCGCGCGAATACGCGTCGTGATAATCGGAAGTCCTGCCGCCGCGGCATTGAAAATGACCATTGGAAGGCCTTCGATGTGGTAAGTGGGAAACAACAACATCGTGCTGTGAGCATAAAACTCTTGAGCCTGCTTTTCGGGGATATAGCCAAAAAAGTGCGCTCGCGATTGCAGCTGGTGCTGCGCAACCAGAGCTTCCGCCCCCGCCAGCGCGGGGCCGTCGCCAACACACAGTAATAGAAACTTCTTGCCGGCATCGCGCAAAAGCCCACACGCTCGAATCACGTCGAACAAACCCTTAGCCGGAATGAAACGACCGATGAACAGCAGTAAAGGCCGATCATCCGGCAAACTCCTATGCCGCAGGAATTCTGAATCTGGCTCGTGAATGTTTCCTTCGACAACATTCTTCACGAGAAAGATCTTCTTTTCCGGGATACCCGCGCGCAGGAAATTTGCTCGTTCCTCAGACGATAGAACGCCTACTCCGTCAGCGTGCGATAGCACACGGCGGCGCAAGGCTGCCAGCCCAGGATTTTTCGTTTCCAACAAGCTGGCGTCTGAACCGTGAAACTTCAGAAAGATTTTTGTGCGTTTGAAATGAAGGCGCGGAACAATCACCGCATCGCGCAACAGCGCCTTCAGGTCGAAAGCAGTGTTTATGTGAACCAGATCAAAGTCGCTTCGGCGCAGCCGTTCTCGCAAAGCACGTCTAGTCTTGAGGACTCGCTGAGCGCGGGAAGGCAGCGCCACATTTACTCTGGCGTGAGCGTAGACCTCTTCCTCGACGTCATGGCCCGATCGCCGCAGCTCCTCGATGAACGGGGGCTCGCAGGCGGCGGGACCACCCTGCGCCCCTTGTTCCGGCATTCCGACTAATATCCGCACGAGATCGTCTCTCCCATGGACGATGAATCAATTCTGTTGACGGCACTATTCATTGCTGGTTATCGAGAGCAACGCTAATCACCGACCTGATCGAGTCGCCGCACCTAAGACGTATTGAGGGCTGGTAAGCAGACGGAATGAGGAAAGGTGGTTTGTAGTCATTCCTACTCGGCAAGCACCAGTAGCGAGTATCCGCCCAGCACCCGAACCACGAAATCCTGATTGATCTTTGCGAGCATCCTTCGCGGCAAACTCGCCAGCTTCGCCTTCACGCTGCGCGGGTGATCGATTGCCCCGGCGGTGTAAACCGAATCCAGCACTTCGTAGCCTGTGTCGCGCAGCGTCGCCAGCGCGGTGTCTTTCATGAAATAGTGGAGGTGTCCCCCCTGATCCCGCTCCCGCAGTATGGGCCCGCCGCGCAATACCCACTGTGCCGACATATCCAACGGTATGTGAAAAATTTTTAGCCGTGCTTTGTCGCGTACTTCTTTCAGAAATTTCATATAGTCTGGCACATGCTCAAACACATCAATGCAAAGCAGAAGGTCGAAGTATGGCGCCTCGGCGGTAATCAAGTCGTCGCAGTAAAAGTGTAGCCGCTCGTTTGTCCGTGGTTGGCAGAGCGCAAATGCCTGTGGCGAGATTTCGTATCCGAAGAACTCTCTCTCGGCGGGCAGCCGCGATTGAAGCTGTCGCAGAATCTCGCCGGCTCCGCAACCAACCTCGCAAATCGTTCGTGGCTCAAGACGATGCTTTTCGATCATCTTGAGAATTTGCTGCGCCTTCCAGGACGAATCCTCAACGTGGTACGTAGGATTCTTCTCCACGTATTCGCCTGTCTGGTAAATGCTGTCCGGATGTCCGACGAACTTTAGTTTGTCATCCGTTTCCGCCATCAGATTCCTTTCATCAGACTCGACAAACTGAAGTTTGTCGGATCCTACTTGATTCCTACCAGCTTCACACCCAGAATCAATCTCAATGGTAACCCGCGCGCGATTATTCTTCCCAATCCGCGGGTTGCGCTCGCTAATATCGATTCAACTAACTTGATAACGGCCGTGGGAGTCCTGATATGAAATCCTCTGGGCGCCAACCAGCGCCTGCAACTGGCGAAATCCCGCCGCGCTAAACATCTGCGATAGCTCTGTCACCGAGTATTCCTTGAGATGAAATCCGGTGGCAACGTCATCGAAATTGCGCGACACAGCGTGAGGCCCGGAAAGCCGGTTCGGCGTGATGCAGATGTAGGTGCCGCCCGGCGCGAGGACGCGATGGATGTTCTGGAGTTGTTCGCAGGCATCTTCCCTGTGTAGATGCTCTATCAGCTGATCGCTGTAGGCGAGATCGATGCTGTCGTCGGGGACAGAAATACTGGAGCCATCTGAGATAATGAGTTCAAAGTTATCCGGCAGGGCGATGTCTCTGGTAATCTCTCTCGACACGTCGACTGCATAGACCATGCGCACTTGCTTTGCTATCTCGAGGCGTGAACAATCCCCGGGTCCCAGCTCAAGATACGTGGAATTCGGCTTGAGATAGCTCTTCAACAATTCGAGCCGTTCGGCGATCGTTCGGCGCCGAAGGCCCTCATCCAGCTTTAGCGCCAACTGTGGATGATCGGGCACTCTTCTAAACAGCTCGTCATAGACCTCCGTGTACAGGTGTCTTCGCTCTTCTCTGGTCGCGGTCCGCAAACGCGCCGCCAGTTCTTTCTCGATCAGGTAGTGCTGCCTGATTTGCTCACTCGATCTTGATTCGCTCCTTGCTTCGTCGTCAGACATGTCTGTGTAGTCTTGATCCGCCCCCCACCCTACACCCCATCCCCTGGACGCGCTACCCTCGCGCCTTTATCAGAGGCGCACAGAAACTGTTCATCTCGGCGTTGCTGATTCCAATGGTCGCGGGCGGCATATTTTTATTGATGAAATCGGGGCAGCGCCGAGTACTAATCATCCTGCTCGCCCTTCCTGCTTACTACCTTCTTGTGCAATCAGCCTTACATACTGAATACTGTTACGTTATGGTTATTCACTACCCACTTTTTGTTTTGGCGGTAGTGATGATTCAATGGACGGGCGAAAAACTCTGGGCGGGTACACAACAAACAGTAGAGCAGCTGAGGAGACTAATCCTGAGCAGAAGAAATAACCTACGATAATATTCCGCGTTTTAAGTCTCTTTTACTAGGCGATACCTCTTGCAGCCAACACCGTCATTAAACCGAAACGTATCCGCAGCAGGTCCGGC
>CAAGKR010312598.1_pt1 | contig 14253 bp, 13 predicted proteins | sample 2556971 | NCBI WGS metagenome assembly CAAGKR01 (sample SAMEA5207829, study PRJEB30636) | soil metagenome | biome: forest; feature: boreal; material: soil | place: USA | collected 2011-09 | depth 1 m | reverse complement strand
TGCCATGATGCTTCCCTGTGCGTTTGACCGGTTGGTCCCGTATCGAAAACCGCGCGTGGGCGCAGGCGAGGAGCTGCGTTCCGGCACCTAATCAACGCCAATCCCGTTTAGTCGGTTCCAAAAAAAGACCTCTGTGCCGACATCCCCCATATGTGGCCGGCGCCTCTCCTCGCAAGGTGTTTTGCAGTGCTTTGATCAGATCGCTTGCGTCCATATGTCCGGTCTGTTTGTGCGCTTACACATGAACGCTGGCCAAGATGGTTTCCGCGACGAGAGCTCCAAACAGATGAGCGACCTCATAGAGGGCCCCTGACAATTGCGGACGGAGCTGGCGCCAATACGCGCAGTGCGCTAACGGTCTGGTTGGAGGTCACTTGAGATCGTGTCCCAACTGTTTAAGCTGAATCGGGCGGTTTGCATTTCACCGATAACCCTTTGTCTCGTAATAGCGTGAAACAGCGTCGGTTTGCCGCTAAGCCATTGATGTCTAGCCAAAAAGATTTGACTCTTAATCAGCGGGTTCTAGGTTCGAGCCCTGGTGCGCCCACCAATCAATTCAAATACTTAGCGGATCGCCGGTAGACCCGCTGAAAAAGTGGCCTGACGGCTTTTTTGTACCAGCGTGATGGAGAGATTATTGCATTTGCGCGGCCTGATCTAGCGGTGTCAGTTCGCGTCGGGACTTCGCGAAGGAGGTCTTACAGGTGTCAGGTGGCCGCACTGCGCGCCATACGACGGCCGAGGGCCAGCACGGCGATAATGCTGATTATGGAAGTAGCCATCACATAAAAGCTGGGCGCCATCTTGTCTTGCGTCGTGGCAATCATCCAAGTCACGATCAGGGGTGCAAAGCCGCCAAATAAGGTAACTGAGAAATTATAGCTCAATGCCAAACCGGTGCCGCGAGTGCTGGTCGGGAATATGTCCGACAGCATTGCAGGTATAGGCCCAAGACATGCAGCGATCAGCAGACCAACCAATGCCTGCACCACGATCAGGGTGGTCACCGTCGGCCACGTGGTCAACATCAGAAAGAGCGGATACGAAGTAAAGCAGACCATCGGCAACGCAATCGACAGCACTCGGAAACGTCCAAAGCGATCCGATAGCGCGCCGAACATCGGTGCCGTCACCATCAGGACAACACCGGTTACCAACGCGCCGACAAGCGAAGAGACCTCCGGAATATGCAATTGCCTTACCGCATAGGTCGGCATGTACACCTTGTGAACGTAGTTGAACGCGGTAACTCCCGCGACGAGCCCGATACTCAGCAACAGGTTCATACGATCGCGTACCAGCACTACGCTCAGCGGCGATTTCTCCGGCTTGACGGCGGCAATTTTCTTGAATTCCGGTGTCTCCTCGAGCTGGCTGCGGATGTAAAATCCAACCGGACCGACCAGCAAGCCTACGCCAAAGGCGACGCGCCAGCCCCAATCGTGCAACTGATTCTCCGTCAGCGTATAGGTTAGAAGTGCACCGACCCCAGCAGCAAGCACCGTAGCCAAACCTTGCGTCGACGCTTGCCAGCTAGCGAAGAAACCGCGCCGCCTGGTATCCGCTTGCTCAACCATGAAGGCCGTTGCCGCGCCGAATTCGCCACCGGTCGAAAAGCCTTGCAACATCCGCGCAACGATGATGATCAGCGGGGATGCGATGCCGATCTGAGAATAAGTCGGCGCAAAAACAACGATCGCCGTGCCTACCATCATGATCATAATCGACATCGTTAACGACGCCTTGCGTCCCGCTCGGTCGGTATACGAGCCTAGGAAAATGGCACCGAGCGGACGCATAACGAAGGAGATTCCGAATGTGCCGACACTGAACAGCAAAGAAGTGGTTTCGTCCGCCACCGGGAAAAACAACTTGCCCATCACGATGGCAAAATAGCCGTAAATCACCAAATCATAAAATTCGAGCGCATTGCCGATACTGGCTGCGCAAATTTCTCTCCAAGGATTACGCCGTGTGGCGAAAGGCATGATGCCTAAGTCGGAGGATTGAGGTTGTACTGGCATGAGATATCTCTGAGGTAGTTAAGCGTGCCACCATGCCTGACGTCCACAACCCATTTATCGCATTTTCCTAGATCGAATGTCATTTTCGATCGCGTGATTCCCTGATACTGCCCCAACAAACTAGTCCCTATTGAAGGTAATTTTTGAGCATCCTGACGCTGGTGCAAGAAGGACGCCATGAAGCGATGGGGTTTTCGCAGGAGCGGATCACGGTCCTTGTAATCAAACATCGTCATTCCCAGAGGACGTATGCTAAATGTCGATCAACTGAAAATAAAGCTTGTCGAATGAGCGTGACCATGGCTTGGAAAACGGTTCGATACGTTCTGCTGTTGGGTCTCGCCGTTCTCAGTGGCACGCCGATCCTGGCTCAAAAGACCGCGCAACTGACGCTAATGACGGCCGGCAACGGCAGCGCATTTTTGCCATACGGCCAAGGCATCGCTACATTTCTTGCGTCCGAGGGCATAAACATCGAAGTGAAGAAGGGTGCCGGTTCAAACGAGAACCTGTCAGCAATTGACGCGTCCGCGACGACACTCGGAACCGCCTTCATGGGCTCTGCTTATGACGCTATCAACGGAACCGGTTGGGCTGTCGGCCACAAGCACCACAATCTGCGTGCGTTGTTTCCGATGTACGAAACCTCGTTTCAAGTTGCAGCGCTGCGCAAGAGCGCGATCAGATCGCTTGTCGATCTCGATGGGAAGAAGGTCGGCGTCGGTCCGGCGAAAGGTCCGGCCGAATTATACTTCCGAGCCGCCGCCGAGGCCGCGCACGTCAGACCGGTCATTGTCAACGGTGATCCGGCTGTGCTCGCAAAACTGGTCGTCGCGGGCGAGATCGATGCGCTATGGCAAGGCGCTGTAGTGCCCATTGCATCGCTCAGCGAAGTCGCCAATCAGGCCGACGCGGTTATATTTGGGCTCTCCGATGCCGAAGTAGCCGCTATGCTACTGACGTTTCCGCAGCTTTCGGCAACGACGGTTCCACTCGGATTCTACAAAGGCCAGACGGCCGAGATCAAAAGCGTTTCTGCGTGGAATTTCGTAGTTGCCAATAAAGATCTCCCGATCGATACAGCCTACGCAATCACCAAAGCAGTTCTGTCGGCTGTCGATCCGAAATTGGAGATTTATCCTACGGCCGCTGGTACGCTAGCCGGTAATGCTGCCGTGAATCGGATCATGCCGTTCCATCCAGGCGCGGTGCGCTTCTATGCAGAAGTCGGCGCCAAACTCGCTGCCCCTCAGGAATGATACGCGACAAGCAAGAAGTTCTCCAATCGCTGATGCTGATAGCGGGTCAGCAATCGAATCCCGACACAGCCAAGCCACGATTTTTCGTACAATGCGCGATTAGCCGCTCTATGAAGCCAGCGCAGTTTAGCAACTCGGAGAGTTTCACGAACTCGTCCGGTTTGTGAGCCTGCTCGATCGAGCCCGGCCCGATAACCACGGTAGGTATTCCGGCGATGCTGACGAATAGTCCGGCTTCGGTACCAAAACTAACCTTGGCATGGCTATTGCGGCGAGCTAATTGCTTGGCCAGTGTGACGAGTGAATGGTCGGACTTCATTTCGAGAGCAGGATATTCGAGGATCTGCTCAAAATCGATCCCGCAGCTTGGTTCTATCTTCTGCATCGTAGGTTCAATCTCGGCTTTTGCCCAAGCTATGACTGCATCGGTAACTGACCTCGATTCGTTTATCCCTAAACCGCGGGCTTCGAATTCCACCAGGCAATGGTCGGGCACAATATTCAGGGCGGTTCCGCCTTGCACAATACTCGTTAGCATTGTCGTGTGCGCGATATCATACATCTCATCGCGCTGCCCTTTCATTGCAAGTTGTGTGGCGCGACGGCGCACCTCGGTAATCAGTTCCGCAGCATATTCAACGGCATTCACGCCGGTCGGCGCCAGCGCCGAGTGACAGGAATAGCCGCGAAATGTTGCTCGCACCCCATGCTTGCCCTTGTGGCCAACGACAATTTTCATTTGAGTTGGTTCACCGACGATGCAACCGAGTGGCCTAAACGGCGCGCGACTTAGCTCGTGCAATAACGGGCGCACGCCAATGCAACCAACTTCTTCGTCGTAGGAAAACGCGAGATGAATCGGCATCGTCAGGTTTGCGTGGCGGATCTCCGGGACCATCGCAAGGCACACGGCAATAAAGCCCTTCATGTCGGTTGTACCCCGACCGTAGAGCTGGCCGCTGCGCTCGACCAGTCTGAAAGGATCGCTGGTCCAAGATTGCCTCTCGATAGGCACCACGTCAGTATGTCCTGAGAGCACAATGCCCGGCGTGTTCTCTGGTCCGATCGTAGCCCACAATGATGCTTTTTGCTCAGTGTCGTTCAAAATCCGTCGCGCAGTTATTCCGAACGACGCGAGATATCTCTCGATGTATGCGACCAGCGAAAGGTTTGAGCGATCGCTCACTGTGTTGAAGCCAACGAGATCCGCAAGCAGTCTCCGAATTCGTTCGGCTCTTTCGTTAGGCATGGCCTCGATCATTTTACGGGAGTAGAGAAGCGGCGGGCCGGCGGTTGGGTCCGGATAAAATTTGCCAAGGTGGCCTTACGTCCTTTGTAGCAGCGTGATGGAGAGATTATTGCATTTGCGCAGTCTGATCTAGCGGTGGGAGGAACGGGTTCATCGTCTGTAGCACGAGTGGTCGATATCCGGTTATTGCTCACCCGCGTTCGCAGTGAGCGTTGGGCAGCCCCAATGCGGAAATATTGCCACGTTGCAGCTCGCCCCATAGATTGGCCATCGCGGTGGGAGGAAGGCTATGAATGTCCAGCTTTTATTGGCGGTCGCAATCATCAGTAGTGCGATTTTGGGTGCCAGCTGCATAAGCCGACTCAATGCTCAGCAACAGGTGCCAAGTGTATCTGCTCCTTCGTCAAATCCTACCAGCCTATTGCCGGTAATCCCGGCCGGGAAAGAAAGCGACATCAAGTTCTATTCGGCTGCCGGCGCGGTGCTGAAAGGACAACAAGCATTCGAACAAATGGCTGATGCCAACCTGATTTTGTGGCTTGCCGGCAACCAATTCTTCGCCATGGACGATATCAGCGGCACATTTCAGAAGAATAATTCCGGGACAAGCGTTGGGCTTATCACATTACCGCCGGGCTTATTGCTGCAAGCTATCAAAGAGGGAGGTTGGGTGTTTGCCGGCAAGGAATATCGCGGGCGCCCGGACATCTACGCATCGGTGAATATTGGGCACCTGAAAGAGCTTGAAAAACTCGGCATGATGGACCAATACATGATCTACATGCACAACGAATTGCAGATCATGGTGGCCAAAGGCAATCCCAAAAGAATAAGAGGGATCGACGATTTAGTACGTCAAGATGTTCGCACATCGATGCCGAACCCAGTGAATGAAGGCATCATGCAATTTTATATTCGTAAAGTTTTGGAACGACACGGTTTGTGGCAGCAGATCTCGAACGGCAAAGAATGCGTATCGTGTCAGACGACGAACAATAACTGGTTTACGGTGGTTCATCATCGAGAGACACCCGCCCGAATCGAGTCAAATCAATCGGATGCAGGTGTTGTTTGGAAAACAGAAGTATTAGCGGCCTTGCGTACTGGTGCCCCAATCGAGGCCGTTGAATTGCCTCCGGAAGACAGTCTGCGTGAGCAGGTATCTTATGTCATTGGTGCACTAAAGAGTTCCTCGCACGCCGGGGCAGCTACATCGTTTTTAGAATTTCTTCGCTCGCCAACTGGTCAGGATGCTTATGCCAAATATGGCTTCGTCAAAGCGACGAATGAACAGCTGACGATGAAGCCGATCGAGTGAGGCTGCCTGCAGCCCCGGAACTCATTAACAAATGAGACAACCCTCACGAGTTATTGTCTGGGGGGCACCAATGTGGTCAGCTAACCAGTCGCGGACCTTAGCACCTTGATTCAGAGATCAATTTCATCCCAATCAACAGCTACATCAACGCCGCTCCCCTGGATTGCGAGCAATTAATGATGCCCCTTCGTCAAGAGCGGTGCAACGCCCATCTCCGGGCGGCAATCAATGGGGACAAACTGAGTGATGGCCGGGCAATTCCTCGATACCCATGACGCGCAGAATGCGGCTCTTGCCGTAAAACGTATACAGACCCGCGGCTTCAAGCGGTGTCATGCGGCGTCCCCGAGATAGGCCGCCTGCACCGCTTCCGACGCCGCGATCTCCTTTGGGGTACCTTCCGCGAGCAGGCGGCCACCGTCAAGCACTGTGATGCGGTCAGCCAGATGGAACACCACGCGCATGTCGTGCTCGATTAACACGATGGTGAATTTGCTTTCGCGATGAAGCCGACGGATCAGACCCGTAATCTCATAGGTCTCCTGATCGCCCATGCCGGCGGTCGGCTCATCGAGCAGCAGCAGCCGCGGACGAAGAGCGAGCGCCATCGCGATCTCCGTCGCGCGCTGGTCGCCATGCGGGAGCTCGCCGACGAGCCGACCCGCTTTTCCGGACAGCCCGACCAGGGCCAGCATCTCGGCGACTACCTGCTCAGCGCGTCCAGCCTCGGCGCGTGTGGTCCACATGTGCAGGTCTTGACCCGCGGCCACTTCCGCCGCACTGAGCACGTTCTCATGCACCGTGAAATCGGGAAAGACCTCGGTGATTTGAAAGGTGCGCGCCATGCCGAGCTCGACACGGCGATATACTGGCAGTCGCGTCACGTCCTGTCCGTCGAACACGATGCTGCCGCTGCTGGGCGCGAAATAGCCGCTGATCATATTGAAGAAGGTGGTTTTGCCGGCGCCATTTGGGCCGATAATCGCGCGCAACTCGCCCGGTTCGACGAGCAGCGACACGTTCTGTACCGCGACGAGGCTGCCGAATTTCTTCGAGACATTACGGACGTCCAGCATGATCAGGCCGCGCCCTGCCGCCACATTCCGAGCAGTCCACGCGGGAAGAAAAGAACAACGAGCATGAAGATGAGGCCGACGAACGACATCCAGTTCACCGTCATCGAGGAAATGTAGTCCTGCAACGCGACGAACACTGCCGCGCCCAGCAGCGGCCCCCAGAAGGTGCGCATCCCGCCCATCACGGCCATGATCACGAAGTAGCCCGACAGCGAGTAGTGCAGGGCCAAGGGATCTGCGAAGTTATTGAGTAGCGCGTAAAGCGTCCCAGCGAGGGCGGTGAAAAAGCAGGAAATCGAGAATGACAGCCAAATTTGGCGCTCGACTCGAATGCCGAGGAAGCGCGCCCGGCGCTCATTTTCGCGGATGGAGCGCAAGGTGCGACCAAATGGCGAGCGCACCAGAATCCCCATCAGCACGACTGCTATGGCGAAGACCGCGAGGAGGAAATAGTAGAATCTCGCGCCACCGTCTGTAATGTTCAGAGTGAGCGGTCCAAAGCCGATCGGCTCGCGATGAAAATTGCGTAGTCCGTCAAATCCGCCGGTGAAGTCGTTCCAACTGTACGCGATGTAGTAGAAAATCTGCCCGAAGGCGATGGTGCACATCGCGAAATAGACGCCGCGCCGACGCACGATGAGCGAGCCGAACAGCATGCCTGCCAACCCGCCGAGTAGCGTGCCGGCGAGCATCGCGAGGGGCGTGCTGTGCACGAGATATCGCAGCGTAAGCCCGGCTCCATAGGCGCCGAGCCCGAAATAAGCGGCATGGCCGAAGCTCAATACACCGGTAAAGCCGAGTAGCAGGTTGAGTCCCATGGCCGCCAGTCCAAACACCAGAACGCGCCCCGCGAGCGCGGTGTAGCCGCCGAATAGCGGAAGCCAGAGCGGCGCGGTGACCAGCGACGCCCAGATAATGGCAGGCGGCAGCCAATGCCGCAGTGACGAACGGCGCGTCGTAGCGGCGACGATTGCGGTGCTCATGACATCATCCCTTCTTCGCCCATGAGGCCGCGTGGCCGGAACAAAAGCACCGCCAACATAATCACATAGATGACCGCTTCGCTGGCGGAGGGGTAGACGACAGCGGTTAGCGCCGCCGCGACGCCAATGAGCAGCCCACCAAACAATGTGCCGGTCAGGCTGCCGACGCCGCCGACGATGATTGCGATGAAGCTTGGCATCAGCAGGTCATCACCCATATTGGGATTGAGACCGATCTGCCCGGCCGCGAGCACGCCACTGAGTCCAGCCAACAGGCAGCCAACCGCGAAATTGAACGTCCGGAGAAGCTTAACATTGATGCCGAGCACCGCCACCGTTTCGAGATCGAGCGTTCCAGCGCGGATGCGGAGGCCCACGCGGGTGTAGCGCAGGAAGGCAAAGAGCCCAATCACGGTGACGATGACAATCGCAACCATGAAAATTCGATACCAGGTGATAAAAAAAAGTTCAGCGCTGATCGGCTGCGACAGAATGGCCGGCAGGCCCATCGGCAGGCCGTTCGGACCCCATATATACCGAGCCAAATCTTGCAATACGAAGGCAAGACCGAAGGTGAACAGGAGGCTATAGACCGGGTCGCGGTTGTAGATACGGCGGATCATCAGCCTCTCGACCGCAACGCCAATCAGCGCCACGAGCAGCGGTGAGATCACTAGCGCTCCCCAGTATCCGATGGTGGGCGACAGCGAGAAGGCCAAATAGCCACCGAGCGCCAGAAAATTGCCGTGCGCGAAGTTGATCACGTTGCTGAGGTTGAGGATCAGCGACAGGCCAAGCGCCATTAACACGTAGAACGCGCCGATGATGAGCCCATTGGTGACGTTAAACAATACGACTTGCAGCATGAGCCGCTCGTTGCGCAGGATATTGTTGGAGGAAATCCGCCCGGCGATCGACCGGGCGGTGGAGCGATGCGGTTCGAGCCGGTCAGGCCGGATGAACCATTTTGCATTCAGTGTCGGTAACCGGTCCAGCGGCATCGTCGCCTGAGACCATTGTGGCGACGGTGAACACGTTGTCAGGATTTCCTTTCGGCGGGTGCACTTCGCCGACGAAGATGTTTGGCATCAGCTCGTGATCGCCAGCGCGATAGCGCACTTTGCCCGGCTGTAGCGCGACATCCGGCGGCAGTTCGAAATCCTCCAAAGCGGCCGCCAGTTTTGGACCGGAGAGCGACTTCGCCTTCTCTGCGGCGAGTCGGACCGTGTGCATTGCCACATAGCCGAACCAGTCGCGAGCTGAAGGCGTCTTCTTCGTCGCCGCGCGATAGGCGCTGACGAATTTCGCCACCTCTGGCACCTTCGGCTGGTCCCACCACCATTCCATGTCCCACCAGCCGCCTTGCGCGTCCGCCGACAGTGCCTTGACAGTCTCTAGCTCGAAGAGCGCACCGCCGAGTGCCATTTCTTTCTGCAGGCCAAACTGGGTGAATTGCTTCATGCAGTTGATCTGCGTGAGCCCGCCCATGTTGTTGAGCAACACGTTCGGCTTGTATGCCTTGGCCTTGATCAGCGTGGCAGAGAAATCAGTCGCGTTGATCGGCAAATAGTCGCCTTCGAACGTGCCGCCGTGCTTCTTCAAAGCCTTCACAAAGGCATTCTGCAGCGTGTGGCCGTAAGCATAATCCGGTGTGATGAAGAACCACTTCTTGCCGAACCGCTTCACCAGTTCGGGCGTGACCGCTGAGGCGTCCATGGTGGTCGTGTTGCAGACACGGAACACGTTCCATTTGCAGTCAGCGCCGGTGATCGGATCAGTATGGCCGCCCGGCACGATATGGAATATCTTTTTCTCATTGGTCACCTGCGACATCGCGTAGGCGATGCCGGAGTTCACATCACCAAAGATCACGTCGACATTGTCGCGGTCGATCAACTTGCGTGTTTTCTGAACGCCGGTGCCTACGTCATTGGCCGAATCCTCGACCAAGAGCTGAACCTGACGGCCTAGAATTCCGCCCTTTATGTTGATTTCGGCCTCGGCGTATTTGGCGCCGTCGACCTCGCTTTGCGCCAGCGCCGAGAGGACGCCGGTCAGCGGATCGACCATTCCGATTTTAACCGGCTGTTCGCCACGTGACGCAACGATGAACGGCGCGCCGATCACCTGGCTGACGCCGAGCGCAAGTCCCGATTTAATAAGCGTGCGACGGCCGATCGAGGTGTGGACCATTCCCATTTCAAGCCTCCCTGATTGCTGTTTTTTGTGGCAGATTAGTCTCGGCGGCCGCGCTTGTTGCTGCGACCGCAAGTACGAAGCCGAGCCATGCTTTCCACTAGAGTGCTCTTCCCAATCTTTTTTCCTCCCTAGTTGAGCTTGCTGGCATTCTTTCGTTGTGTAACCGCCGCATTGCGATGTCGCGAAGCCAACAAAACGAGTGGATCGCCATGGCACGGCGCGATGTACGAAATTAGGCGCCGCGCGTTGTCAGATGCGTAATTTAGAAGACGCACAATGCAATCCCTGCATCAAAAAAAGATGGTACCGCGGCGTCGCCCCTTGTTGACAGATTGGCCCATTTTCGTTTCGCCGACAAGGCCGGAAAATGCCGGTAAACTTGGTCCGAACGGCCGAAGTATTGAACATTTTCAAAAGACCACAAACGGAGGAACTAGCCGGTCATTTCATCCAAGTCGGAAACCGAGATAGCCCGGATTTGGCATAAAGCGAATCCAAACTTGCCGGCCGCCAATGTCTACTTTCAGCGAAACTGGCAGACATCACGAGAAGAGGGCATCCATCTGCAATTGATACTAAGCGGACGTCCAAATCCATTCGCCGGATGTCTGCTTTTGGGGGCAAACCGGACGTCCCTGTAGGCGAGGCTCGAAGCTACTCATAACGATTTGGCTGCACCGTATTCTTAGTGCATTGCGTGCTCGGCAATTGTTAGAGAAATCTTTGCTGCCCCATTGATCGTCGTTGTGAGATTAGACAATATCATTATTGCAACTCATTGTGTGCGCTAACTAAATTTGAGATTGAAAATCGCAGTGTCGGCGGTTCAATTCCGCCCCTGGCAACCGCTCCACCCCGATCACCGTCGCAACGAACATAGGCCGGTGCGTGGGGCAGCGGGAGACAACGATTATTCGAACTTTCGCTGCGCGATTTTCGTTTCGACAATTTCCAGTTCCCTTTTCGGTTCAATCCCGGAACGAACTGGGGAAATGTCGAAATGGGCTAATAAATAAGAGTTATCTGATGACTCTTAATCAGCGCGTCCCAGGTTCGAGCCCTGGTGCGCCCACCATTTCATTCCGGCAAATTCTTGAGATCAGCGCGGCGCGGCGTAACGCTGCGCGCGCTCAGCGGCCCTGATAGGCCGGCGTATGCACGATCAACCCGTCGAACGCCTGCGTTACCTTGATCTGGCAGGACAGCCGCGAGGTCGGCTTCACCTCGAAGGCGCTGTCGAGCATTTCTTCTTCCTCGGCCGAGGGCGGCCCGACGGTCGCGCTCCAGGCCTCGTCCACATGCACCAAACAGGTCGCGCAGGCGCAGGAGCCGCCGCATTCCGCGACGATGCTCGCCACGTCGTTGCGCAAGCCGGTCTCCATCACGGTCGAGCCGATATCCGCCTCGACCGTGTGCACGGTGCCGTCATGTTCAATGAAGGTGATCTTCGGCATAAAGTCTCTTTTATTTGCGCACGATTTTGACCGAAAACCGGTTCGCACTTTTTCGGGATCATGCACTTACGCCACGCCCAGTTTCTTCTGCAGGCTGGTCGATGAGGTGGTGTACTGAAACACCAGCCGTTTCTCCGGATGCACGTAGTGATGCACCCGCTGCGCCAACAAAGCCGCTTCGTGGAAGCCCGACAGGATGAGCTTGAGCTTGCCCGGATAGGTGTTGATGTCGCCGATCGCGAACAGACCGGGCTTACTGGTCTCGAAGGTGGCGGTGTCGACCGGAATGAGTTCATCCTCCAGCGCCAGCCCCCAATCCGCCACAGGGCCGAGCTTCATGGTGAGACCGAAGAACGGCAGCATGGCATCGGCATCGACGCGGGTGACCGTGCCGTTGGCGGCCTTGATATGAGCCGCGCTGAGCTGGCCGTCGCCGCCTTCCAGCAACGAAATCTGGCCGATTTTGAGATCCATAGCGCCGGCTGCGACCAGCGCGCGCATCTTGTTGACGTTGTCGGGCGCGCCGCGAAACTCGTCGCGCCGGTGCACCAAGGTCAGCCGCTTGGCGATCGGCTGCAAATTGAGCGTCCAGTCGAGCGCGCTATCGCCGCCGCCGACGATCAGCAGCCGCTTGTCACAGAACATGTCCATCTTGCGTACGGCATAATGCACCGACTTGCCTTCGTAGGGCTCGATGCCGGAAATCGGCGGGCGCTTGGGCTGGAACGAACCGCCGCCGGCGGCGATCACCACCGCTTTCACCTCGAACACCTTGCCGCGGTCGGTGGTGACGCGGAATACCGGATCGCCGATATTCTCCATGGTCGTCACCATCTCGCCCAGATGGAACGTCGGATTGAACGGCTTGATCTGCGCCATCAGCGCGTCGGTCAGCCCTTGTCCGGTGATGAACGGCACCGCCGGAATGTCGTAAATCGGCTTTTCCGGATAGAGCTCGGCGCATTGGCCGCCGACCTTGTCGAGGATGTCGACCAGATGGGCTTTGATATCGAGCAGGCCGAGCTCAAACACCGCGAACAGGCCGACCGGCCCCGCGCCGATGATCAGAACGTCGGTCTTGATCGTTTCGCTCATACTCTTACTCTTAAAGCCCGGCTCCGGCCGGCCCTTTACGTGTTAACGCTCAACGCCGACTGGCGCGTGATGCGGTTATCCGGAATTGCGATGATGCGCAACAGCTCGGCCAGATTCTGTTCCGGCGTTTTGCCGGTGGTGGTGAGTGCGGCCTCGGCCTTGGCATAAAGCGGCTCGCGGCTTTTGAGAATGAAGATCAGATCGTCCATGGCGCGGGCGCTGTTCGCCATCGGGCGCAGGTCGCCCTGCGCCGTCACGCGCTTCATATGCTCTTGCGGATCGGCGCGCACCCACACCGTAAAGCACGACGACAGGAGCAATTCGAGCGTGCCTGGTTCGGTGACGATGCTACCGCTGGTGGCGACGACGAAATGCTTGTGCTGGCGCAGCACGTCGTTGAGCGCCTCACGCTCGGCGCGGCGAAATGTTTCCTGGCCGAACATGTCGAAGATTTCGCTCAAACTGGCGCCGCTGCGTTTTTCGATTTCGCGGTCGAGTTCGATGAACGGCACGCCGAGGCGTTCGGCCAGCAAGGCGCCGAGTGTCGACTTGCCACCGCCGCGCAGGCCGAGAAGGGCGATCCGCCGGCGATCCTCAGAGGGCGAGCTGAAATGCTCGGTCACGAGCTTGCGGGCCTCTACGAGCATGTCGGGCGAGAGCCGCTCCAGGAATTGCGACAGCAGGACCAGATCTAGCGGTGGCTCGGGCCCCTCATGCATCAGCTGTGTGACCGGCAGCCCGATCGCCCGCGCGATCCGCCGTAGCAGCACGATCGACACGTTGCCCAGCCCGGCCTCGAGTTGAGCCAGGTATCGTTCCGAGACTTCTGCGTGCTGCGCCAATAACTTGCGGGTCATGCCGCGTTGATTGCGCAGCACGCGTACGCGCTCGCCGAGCCGGCGCAGATAGGCGTCGGTGTCGCGCGCTGCGGGCTTGCCCTGGGCAGCTTTGGCGTGGGCGGCTTTCATGACCTATCGGCTAACATGCATTATAATGCCAAGCAAGAGCGGATAATCAGGCTTCCGCGCAAGGGCCGTTGTGACGCGGCGGCAACGGTGCTATTGATATGCAAAATAATGCATAGAGAGAAGCGCGCGCGCGGCCGCGATGCCCGCGTCAAAGGCAGGCCATGCAGACAATCGATTTCCAGACCGATCCGTCGCGCTACCGCCATTGGCGCATCGAGCACGACGGCAATGTCGCCTATCTGATCATGGATGTCGATCAGGCCGGCGGACTGTCCGAAGGCTATGAGCTCAAGCTCAACTCCTACGATCTCGGCGTCGATATCGAACTCAACGACGCGGTGCAGAGGTTGCGCTTCGAGCATCCAGAAGTGCGTTGCGTCGTCATTAAGTCCGGCAAGGACAATGTGTTCTGCGCCGGCGCCAATATCCGTATGCTCGGCAAGGCGACCCATGGCCACAAGGTGAACTTCTGCAAGTTCACCAACGAGACGCGGCTGGCCATTGAAGACGCCAGCGAGAATTCCAAGCAGATTTACATCTGCGCGATCAACGGCAATGCCGCTGGCGGCGGGTATGAGCTAGCGCTCGCCGCCGACCACATCATGCTGGTGGACGACCGCCGCTCGGC
>CAAGKR010130515.1_pt1 | contig 14261 bp, 4 predicted proteins | sample 2556971 | NCBI WGS metagenome assembly CAAGKR01 (sample SAMEA5207829, study PRJEB30636) | soil metagenome | biome: forest; feature: boreal; material: soil | place: USA | collected 2011-09 | depth 1 m | reverse complement strand
GCGGCGCGCCCATGTCGCCCGAAGTGGCGCGGCGCGTCATCAAACTGTTCCGCGAAATCCACCCCCGAACGTGACTTTCTGCCGACGATTCCCGTCAGCAGAATCCTCGCATACGACTTTCGCATTTGAAACGCATTACCGCGATGTGTTTCTGGTCCAAACATTCGGGATTGATACTTCAGCCTGGTCCGGTACCAGTCTATTCAGTGCGGGCACTCGAGGAGTTTCTGGAGCTGTGAATTCGTATCAGATAGGTCCTGAGGGCTCAGGGGATTTGGTCCCGGTAGGGTTAGTAAACTCGACCCAAGAAGGAGGAGCTATGAAATTAGGACGAATGTTTTTTCTCGCTTGTCTGTTGCTGTTTTCAGCAACTTACGGACTCGTCTTCGCACAAGCTGAAAAACCGAACCGGAAAGAACTGCGCCTTGACGTGGGCGACCCAAACTCGTTTCAAGATAATCTCCGGGTCCTCGGCGTGGTATCAACTGGCTTCGTGTTTCTGCTGGGGACATGCGACCCCAATGAATTTGGGGGTGATGACCGGTGCATTACTTTGAATCCTGCACCAGCGGAAACGGTGTTTCTATGTCTGTCTTCTCCGCGTTCTATCAAGTACTCCGCATCGTGCTTGTGCCTCGAGTGGTACTGGTGACGGGAAAGCCTCGCGCTGCGCCAACAGCACGACTCGAACACGCGAGCTTTTGATTCTTTAGTCATGCGTTCAGGCGGAGAGCCACCATATAATAAGGACACGTGAAAAGAGGGGCGTCCGAGCAAGGCATCTTTTTTGGCAGACTCTTGGCAGACTTGAAACCCAATTGCTGTTGCGGCTGACCTCGTCAAACCTCATCCGAGATATCTCTTTGCGTGCTTCCGATCAGCTTCAACGAACAGACCGTGCGCCAGCAAGGATCGAGTACGCTTTCGGCGGAGACCCCCTTCAACCCTAAGTGCGAGTATTTAAAGGCTGGATGATATTTTCGGGAGGGACAGCTAATTGAACTGTCAGTTGTCCCAGTCTGCCTTTGGGAGAGCGGTTTTCTTGCGTGGCTAACCCGGGAGCCTTTCAGCGTGCCACCAAATAAACGCAGACCCGTTCTCAGGAGCCTTTTTGCTCGATATTGGTGGTGGATCTAATCAGGGGGCAAGTCCGTCCAGTTTGGCGAGAATCCCCTTGGCTTCCTTGATTTTCCTGTTGATACCTCGGATTGGCTGCGAGCGCGAGACGAACCTCGCACGAGGGCTCCTGTTCCGGCGTGGACTCAAAATACGAATCGAGTTTCTTCCTTTCATTCTTGGTCCAATTAGAAAAGCCTAGGTGTTCCCACTGAAGACTAAACACACAAACCATAAGAATGAGAAAGAACCCTCCGCAAGCTGGATCCTACTCGCAGAGGGTTCTCTGTCCTTACCCGTGCCGTGGCCGCGCTAGCTTGTTTCCTTGCGGCGGCCTTTCCGTCTCCTTGAGGCTCTCATCGCGACGCCCGCGAGACCTGTGCCCAGCAGAAGCATTGTGGTTGGTTCAGGAACAGCAGTTCCATTGAAACCTACTTCGGCAAATCCGGTTTGGCCGGTGTCGCCATAGTTGGACAGCACATTGAATCGGAAGTGCGTCGCGTTCACAGCAGTGAAACTAAAGATTTGAGGTGAAAGAGCCGCGGCGCCTGCAACCTGTGCGAAACTCCCGGGTCCACCCGCAAGCGTTGTAAAATTGACCCCGTCCGTCGAGAACAACACCTGAACGCAGGCTACCCCCTACTGCCACTGGGGCCAGGACCACCCCCGTTCTGGTTCCAGAACGAGAAACTGTTTACCGAGTACAATCCGCCAAGATTAAAGGTAATTTGGCCGGTCAAAGTACCTGCGCTTGAAACCCAGGAGTTGGATGGGATCGTTGCGTCATGCGTAGCCGTAAGACTAAGGGAAGATAGGCCGACGCCGTTGACAGTGTTAGCCAGGTTTGTGCCGAAGCCAGATCCCATATTTGTGGTGGCGGTTACGAAGCTAATGCGATCGGCTGAGACACGGGGCGCAATTGTAAGCAAAAGCAAAACAGCGAATACAACAACCCCGTGACTCCTAAGGTTCTTCTTCTTACCAACTGGATGGGATGACATACCATCGCCTCCTATTGAGAAGTGGTTTTTGACCCGCTGGACCGTTCCCGACTGCTCGTCGTGTTGCCCGTTTGGAATCGCGGTTTTACTAATGAGGGGAGCCTGAGCTATAGGTACTTTGGCACCCAGCAGTTTTAATCACACAAAGCGCGGGCCACGGATAGTCCGCGAGTGGACCATGGGAAAAACGGAAGATTTTCAAAGTTTCTTGCAGCAGGAAAGAAGGAAGGGGAAGGTTATTGTCTGAGATCTAGATCAGCTTTCCAGACTTTGGACAGCTTTCACTTCTTCAGCACATTTCGCTAACCCTCGCTAACCCTACGCCCTGTCTTATAAAGGCTTGTGACGTACTTTGTGACGTAACTCTGCAATGCTACATGAAATGACACACAATAACGTGACATGATATTAAGCGAGAGGGTCAGAGTAAAGCCGTTGTGAGGTAATGGCTTAGATGTTATTCAGTGGTATTCAGTAGTAGCTAGGTTCAAGATTTGACACGGTAGGGGTCTGGGGTTCAAATCCCCACGCGCCTACCAATACCCTCAATAATGGTAAAAGGTTAGACTCACCAAGCCGTCCTTGCTCCTACCGGATTTGGCAGACTTCAAAGCGTATTCCGACCGAGTTGGACTGCGTGTCGCCTTTTCCGCACTCGACTCCGGCTTCAACGATGCCGACCCAAATAATGCTCCACTTCGCGATTTGCGAAAACTGTGTTTCTCGAATTAGCAACCGCACGCGTGAGTGCGTCAGGACCAGAGGGATTTTAGAGCAGACGTTCCTTGTCAAATTCCCAGCAAGTCAGTTGCCAGTTGTGTCCGCCGACAGCCACTGCCGCGACATAACCCGGACCAACGTCGATCGCCTTCAGCGACCAGCGAGCGGCTTCGGCTTCGTCCCAACGCGTGCGCAAGAGCGCCGCTGGTTCAGCAGGCGCCAGCGCGACGTCGAATTGATCGAGCGACAATGAGAGACCTATTCCTATCGCTTTGATGAAGGCTTCCTTGCGGGTCCAGCAGTTGAAGAAAGCTTCATGACGCGCGCGCACGGGAAGTTTGCTCAGGCAAGCGACTTCGGTGGTGGAGAAAAAGCGCCGTGCAGTGTCGTCGCCGGCGAAGTCAGGACGAATGTGTTCAAGGTCAATGCCAATCTCGCCAATGCGGGTGAAGCCATAAAGAGCCAGGCCACCCGAGTGAGCGAGATTGAAATTCAGTTGCTGAGCCTGAGCGATCCGCGATGCGACTCGAGGCTTGCCGTGATCGGCATAGCTAAACTGGATTCCAGCGGGCGCGATGCCCATGTAGCGCGCCAGGATCTTTCTCAAGTATCCCCGCGCGACTATGAAATGCCGGCGATCCTTTTCGAAATGAAAACGATCTGCTCGGGCCTGCTCATCCGGGGAGAGAAGCCGGCGCAGACTTGCGACAACAGCGGGCGCTTGCTCTAGTGAGGCTCGCCAAACGTGAACGTCCGTTGCTCCTAGTGTTAAGTGGTCAGGCGCTGGAAGCCATGATGGGGAAGAACTCGGTAGTTCCTGTGATGACTGACGCACGGTTATTCACAGTCCGACAAACTTTAATTTGTCGAAGGAGCATAGACCCTATTTGTGATCGCGGGCGCGGAATCAAAGATTGAAGTCTATGCTGCAAACGTCAACGACAAACTGTGAAGTTTGTCGGACTTGATCAGCTCTCCTGCTTCGCAGCCTCTTCCATCTTCTTTCTCAGGCTGAGCGGCCTCATATCGGTCCAAACCTCCTTAATATAGGCAAGGCACTCCGCTTTTGGCCCCGCCTTGCCCACATCGCTCCAGCCCAGCGGGTTCTCCCGATCCACAGGCCAGATGGAGTATTGCTCTTCGTGGTTAACTACTACCTTGTAAATTGTTGTGTCTTCGCGCTCGTCTTGAGCCATATAATTGTCTTCTCCTGGATCAGTTCAGGGCTTCAGCCCGACTCAACTCTGACTAAACGGCCGTAGCAAATTCGATTGTGCTTCCGTCAGAGTTCCAAAAGGCCGATTTGTCCTCGTTTTTCAGGTATCTCACCGCTTTTGCGCATTTCTCTTACTTTTGCGCATTTCTCTTAAATGTCATACTAGGAGCCTGTCGGAAAAATGGGTGCAAAGATTTCGCTGAAAAAATCTTGGCCCACATTTGCCCTCTAACGCGTTTTTCGATTGCGTCGAATGGTTTTGGATTCTCCGTTTTCTGCGATTCTTGATTTTTCCGACAGGCTCCTAGTGCGCCAAGTCCTCGAACGCGAAGAAGCGCCTCTTATAGTGCAAATTATTCAAGCGGGAATCAACCATTTTTCGTCTTGATGGCTAGACCTAAGCAGGCCTTGACGATTTAAGGCCAGCTTGAGTTGATTACTTGTGGTATTAACATTACCAAGGCGAGCATGGCGATTGATTGTTTAACAGGTTTTGGATGCTGCTCTAGATGGCCGACGGGTTGAAAGCCTGATGAGCAACAAATCACACCTGCGGAAATCGCTGATGCATCACCCGGAGTCGGAAAAACAGAACGACTGGACTTTCAGGAAATAAGCAGCAACGAATGCGGTTCGACTGGATCAAAAACAGGACAGCCCCTCCTCGAAACAGGTGTGTTCACGAGTTGTTCGAGAAGCAGGTTGAACGCACGCCGGATGCAGTTGCGGTCGTGTTTGAAACCCAGCAGTTGACGTACCGTGAACTGAATGCTCGGGCGAACCAACTGGCGCATTATATGCGAGCGCGCGGGGTTTGGCCGGAAGTCTTGGTGGGCATCTGCGTCGAGCGATCGCTCGAAATGATTGTTGGACTGCTGGGGATCCTGAAGGCGGGTGGCGCCTATCTCCCCCTTGATCCTGTCTACCCCAATGATCGGCTCTCGTTCATGTTGGACGATGCGAAGGCCCCGATGCTCCTCACTCGAGATGCGCTTCGGGAGAAGCTGCTTTGGCCGGCAATCGAAGTGATTGCTCTTGATACAGACTGGGAGAATATCGGCAAGGAAAGCGATCAGAATCCTGAGAGCCAATGCACTCCACAGAATTTGGCTTACGTCATTTACACCTCGGGATCCACAGGAAGACCAAAGGGAGTCTGCATTGCTCACTCAAGTGTTGTTCATCTTATTAGCGAATGCCAGCCTGTCCTCAATTTTGGAAGCGATGATGTATGGACCGTCGTTCATTGCTACGCATTTGATTTTTCGGTGTGGGAGATCTTTGGACCTCTTCTCTCGGGCAGTCGGCTGGTGGTTGTACCCCTCGAAGTGTCTCAGTCGCCATCTGATTTCTGTCAACTTCTGGCGGAAGAGAAAGTCACTATTCTCAACCAGACGCCTTCGGCTGCTCGCCAACTGCTCGAGACGACCAAGAATCGTTCATGCGACGACTTGAACCTGCGACTGCTCATCTGTGGCGGCGAGGCTCTACCGTCCACACTTGCTGCGGAACTACTTGGTTGGAACGTTCCACTTTGGAACTTCTACGGGCCGACCGAGAGTACTGTGTGGGCGACAATAAAGAGAGTGGAACGAGAGACCTTGGGCCAAAGCTCAATTTCCATTGGGTCTTCGATTCGCGGTCTGGAAGCCTACATACTCGATCAGGATCTACGACCCGTCTCGGATGGAGTTGCGGGGGAGCTACATCTCGGCGGATCCGGGTTGGCGCGCGGCTACTTGAATAGTCCGGCGCTTACCGCAGAGAGATTCATTCCCAATAGATTCAGTGATAAACCTGGCGCACGTCTTTATAAGACCGGGGACTTGGCTGGTTATTTGCCGGACGGGGAGATCGAGCATCTCGGCCGTGTAGACCATCAGGTCAAGATCCGGGGATTTCGAATTGAGTTGGAAGAGATCGAGGCAGTTATCGCTCAGCATCCATCAGTTGCGGAAGCCGTCGTGACGGCACGCGAGGACACTCCTGACGAAAAGCGACTGGTCGCTTACGTAGTCACAAAGGCGAGCAGCAATAATGGCGACTCGCAGACAAGCCTGCAGGATCAACGACTGTCGGATTGGATGGCTATCTGGAACGAAACATACAGCCAACCACCTCAGCAAGAGGATCCAAGCTTCAACATAATCGGTTGGAACAGCAGTTACACAGGGCTACCTTACAGTGTCGAGGAGATGGAGGAGTGGGTAGACCACTCAGTTCAGCGGCTCCTGGCATTGCATCCCAAGCGAGTCCTGGAGATCGGCTGCGGAAGTGGGTTGTTGCTTTTTCGCATTGCGCCGCAGTGTGAGTATTACTTTGGCACTGAGCCCTCTGAACAGGCCCTTGCCTTCCTGGAACGGCAACTGAAGACTGAGCCACAGTTGTCTCAAGTAGTGCTTTCGCAAAGAATGGCCGACGACTTTGAAGGCTTCGAGCCGGAATCGCTCGACACTGTCATCATCAACTCGGTTGCGCAATACTTTCCGAGTCTCGACTACTTGGTGAAAGTCTTGGAAGGGGCGGTTCGGCTAACTAAACCCGGTGGCGCGATCTTCATTGGTGACGTGCGCAATCTCGCACTTCTCACGGCCTTTCACACGTCATTGCAAGTAAACCAAGCGCCAAACTCTCTCTCCGCGATTGATTTGATGGAGCGGGCACGAAGGAGCATTCTCCAAGACGAACAGCTGGCGATAGACCCCTCGTTCTTCCACGCCCTGCCAGCGCATCTGGGGCGCATAAGTCATGTTGAAGTGCAACTGAAGCGCGGAAGCGCACAGAACGAGACTACGAAGTTTCGCTACGATGTTTGTCTCCGTATTGGAGGCGGGTCTACTCCTTCGGCGAAGAATTCGCTGCTCGATTGGCAGACCGGGCCACAAACCGTGTCAGAACTTCGACGGGTATTGGCCGAAACAGGGGCTCAGAATCTGGTGATTAACAACGTGACGAATGCGCGTCTCCTCTTGGAAATCAAAGCTCTCGACTTGCTAGCTGCCAATGGGATCGAGACAGTTGGTGACTTGCGCGGGAGGTTACGAGACGAGATCGAGAAACCGGGCATTGACCCGGAGGAGTGGTGGAAGATTGGTGACGAGTTCAACTGCGCAGTTGAGGTAACGTGGTCCGCGTCAGGAAAGCGCGAATGCTATGACGTTATCCTGAGACCGCGCGCGCTAAGTGGCCAGGATATGGCTGCCTGCGCAATACCACCAAAAGTGGAGTCGACGAAGGATTGGCGTGGTTACGGCAATGATCCCTTGCGAGGAGTCTTCACTCGCAGACTCTTGCCTCACTTGCGAAGCTTCCTCAGACAAAGACTTCCCGAGTACATGATTCCTTCAACTTTCGTTTTGCTTGACGCGTTGCCGCTGACTTCGAATGCGAAGGTCGATCGCGCGGCTCTTCCGGCCCCGGATTCGGCTCGGCCTGAACTCGAGGAAGCTTTCCAGCCGCCGCGCAATGAAGTGGAAGCAAAATTGGCAGAGATATGGGCTGGTATACTCAAGCTGGATCGTGTGGGCATCTATGACAATTTTATGGAGTTGGGCGGGCATTCGGTGCTGGCTACGCAAATAATCTCGCGCGTGCGGGATGTGTTTCACGTGGAGTTGCCCCTGCGCAGCATCTTTGAATCTCCGACAGTAGCTGACCTGTGCAAGAAGATCGGAACACGGAAGACAGTAGAGACTCTGCCATTGCAGCACGCGCTTCGCAATGGCAGGCTGCCACTATCGTTTGCCCAACAGCGGTTGTGGTTTTTGGATCAGTTGGTGCCAGGCACACCTGTCTATAACATGCCTTCTGTTGTGCGCCTGCCATGCGAGCTCAATGTAGACGCGCTGCAACAGACCCTTAACGAGATTATCCGGCGACATGAAACACTACGCACGACCATCGCGATCGTCGATGGAGAGCCAATCCAGGTAGTCGCCCCAGATCTCAAATTGGCACTGCCGCTCGTAGACTTGCAAGAACTGCCAACGACTAAGCGTGACGCCGAGGCACGCCGCCTTGCGAAGGAAGAAGCCGAGGGACCCTTTGATCTAGCTCGGGGTCCGCTGATGCGAGCGCTCTTGCTGCGGATAGACGAAGAAGAATATGTGCTGCTTCTAACGATGCATCACATCATTTCTGACAACTGGTCAATCATAGTTTTCTTTGAGGAGTTGTCAGCACTCTACGAAGCCTTCGTTGCTGGAAGACCATCTCCGCTACCGGAACTTCCTATCCAATATCAGGATTATGCTTTCTGGCAACGCGACGAGTTGCAAAGAGATTCCCTGGATGCACAAGTGACTTACTGGAAGGGCCAGCTCGCCGGCGCCCCTAACGTTTTGGAATTGCCGACGGACTGGCCGCGGCCACCAATAGTGAGTTTCCGGGCGGACCGCCAATCTCTTACGCTCTCCAAATCTCTGGTAAACGCCGTGAGAACAATGAGCCAGCGAGAGAGCGTTACGACCTTTATGACGCTTTTGGCAGTCTTCAATATCCTGTTGCATCGATATACAGGTCAGGATGATATTCTCGTCGGCTCGCCAATTGCCAATCGCACGCGCACCGAAACCGAATACTTGATTGGGCTCTTTCTCAACAACTTGGTGTTACGTACTAAATTTTCCGATGACTTAGATTTTCGACAGCTGCTGGCGCAGGTGCGTGACGTAGCTTTAGGTGCGTACGCTAACCAGGATGTGCCGTTTGAGCAGTTGGTGGTAGAGCTGCAGTCGCAACGCGATCTGAGCCGCACGCCATTGTTTCAAGTCTTCTTCAATCTTTATGACTCCGCGGACAACAAAGTGAAACTTTCTGGCGTTACAGCAGAAGTCTTCTCGCCGGTAGCCGCTTGGTCGCAATTCGATCTCACTCTGTATGCCGCGGAAGATGCCGACACAATCCAGCTCATACTGAGTTACAACACTGATCTTTTTGCGCCGGCGCGGATGGCCGTGATGCTGGAACAGTTTCGCTACCTACTTGAGCAGATCGTCGCTCAGCCTGACAAACAGATCTCTGAGTATTCCCTGGTAACCCCAACAGGGTTCGCTGTACTGCCCGATCCGACGGAGGTGCTGCCTGCGCCCGCTCATGAGCCCATCACAGAGACCTTCTTCTTACGAGCAAGAGAGTCGCCGGATCATCCGGCGATCTGCAAGGGCGAGGAGTCATATACCTACAGCCAGCTGGCCGAAGAAGCTCGATCGATAGCTTGTACGCTCTTGGATTGCGCTCTGAAAAAAGGCGACGTGGTGGCTGTCAGCGGGTCGCCGAGCTTTGGACTGATTGCCAGCATGCTTGGTGTTCTCAGCAGTGGCGGTGTGCTTCTCACTCTCGATCAGAATCTGCCGAGCGAACGGCGGAAGCTGATGGTTCGTGAAGCTGGGGCTAGGCGCCTGTTGTATGTAGGTAAATGGAGAACTGAGGACGACTGGATCCGTGAGCTTCCCTCGCTCGCCATCACGCTGGTGCGCGAAGACCCGCGGACATCATCTGAATCCGCACGAACTGCGGTACCCGGAAGCTTTCGCCTACCCGAACTCAGTCCTTCGGACGCGGCATATTTGTTTTTTACTTCCGGCACCAGTGGTGTTCCCAAAGGCGTGCTCGGATGTCACAAAGGACTGAGTCACTTTCTCAAGTGGCAGCGCGAAGAGTTTGGAATCACAGCGGAGGACCGCGCCGCGCAATTGACTGGTTTATCTTTTGACGTAGTGCTGCGCGATATCTTCCTGCCGTTGACCAGCGGCGCGAGTCTCCATCTGCCTGACGACCCAACCAACGCGGCATCAGCCAACATTCTTTCGTGGCTCGAACGCGAGCAGATCTCGATTCTGCACACTGGGCCAACGCTAGCGCAGACCTGGCTCAACGACGTTCCGCAGGGAGTTTCGCTGCGCTCGCTGCGTTGGGTTTTCTTTGCTGGAGAGCCGCTTACGGATTCACTTGTGCGCCGGTGGCGCGAGGCTTTTCCGGCGTCAGGAAAACTGGTGAATCTATATGGGCCGACTGAAACAACGCTGGCAAAATGTTTCTTTGTGGTGCCAGACGAGCCGGCGTTCGGTGTTCAGCCGGTCGGCCGGCCCTTGCCTGAAACGCAGGCGCTAGTGTTGGGCAGCGCCAACCGTCTCTGCGGTATTGGCGAGCTGGGTGAGATAGTAATTCGCACGCCCTTCCGCGCGCTGGGCTACATCAACGCAGCAGAAGAACATCGGGCGCGGTTCATCCAGAATCCGTTCACTGATGATGCAGATGATCTTCTCTACCGGACGGGCGACCGTGGCCGCTATCAGCCGGATGGCACGCTCGAGATACTGGGACGCCTCGATAATCAGATTAAGATTCGCGGCGTGCGCGTCGAACCTGATGAGGTGACGGCGATACTCACCCGACATCCATCCGTGCGGTCGTGCACTGTGGTGCCTTGCAAAGATGCGCATGGTGAGGCCGCCCTCGCTGCATATGTCGTCATGGCCGAAGGCGACCACAGGGTAGCCGCGCTTAGGACCTATCTCGGCAAACACCTTCCGGCTGCGATGGTGCCTTCCTATTTTGTAGTCATGGAAGAGTTGCCGCTGACGCCGAACGGCAAAGTGGACCGGCGCGCCCTTCCGAACGCGGATTACTCCCTGCCGGAGTTGGAGCAAGAGTTCGTTGGGCCGCGGAATGAAACCGAGAAGATTGTCGCGGGCATTTGGTCGGAAGTGCTTGGTATCGAGCGGATTGGCATTCGCCACAACTTTTTTGAATTGGGCGGCCATTCCCTCAGAGCCACGCAAGTGCTTTCGAGAATAAACGCAGTCTTCAATACAGAATTGCCATTGTCGGCGGTTTTCGAGTACTCGACAGTCGCCGGACTCGCGGCCGCTATCGAAGAGCACCTGGTGGATCAACTCGAATCCATGCCGGAGGATGAAGCTCATCAGTTGTTTGGTTGATTGCATTGGCCGGCAGACTTTTCAGTTTGTCGGACTGCCGTGGTAATCGATTCAGTGGAAAACGTCGGCTATAAAAAATCCAAACTCTCACCCGCGAAGCGCGCGCTGCTTGAGCAACGCCTGCGGGGCATCCCTGACAGCGGCCAGGTGAGCCGGAGTATTCCTCGCCGCCCGCAGGAGGATCCGGCACCGCTTTCGTTCGCGCAACAGCGCCTCTGGTTCCTGGATCAACTGCAACCGGGAAATCCGTCTTACAACGTCTCTCGGCACGTGCGTATCAATGGCAGCCTCGATTGCCAGGCGCTGGAGCGTGCACTCAACGCGCAGGTCGAACGGCACGAATCACTACGCACAGTTTTTCGCGCGGCGGGCAACGGACCGGTCCAGATCATTCAACCCCATCAGCATCTGGATTTGCTTCTGGTTGACTTGAGCGAATTGGGTGAAAACGAGCGTGCCCGGGAGATAGAGCGTCTGGCTGTTGAGCACGCCGAAATTGCTTTTAGCCTCGCTGAGGGACCTTTGTTATCCGTCAAGCTACTCCGCTTGAGTGCAGCGGATCACGTTCTGTTCCTGGCGCTGCACCACATCATCACTGACGCCTGGTCCACGGCGCTGCTGTTGCGAGAGTTGGCTGCTGTGTACGAAGCGTTTACAGCGAACAAACCTTCTCCGCTAAGCGAATTGCCGATTCAATATGCCGACTTTGCCGTCTGGCAACGACAATTCTTACAAGGAGAAACTCTCGAGAAACAGCTCGCTTACTGGAAGCATCAGCTTACCGGTGCAACGGGCCTGTTGGAATTGCCAATGGACCGGCCTCGGCCCGCGGTCCAGACGTTTCGCGGCGCTTACGAGTCTTTTGCCATTTCCGCGGATCTAAATGCCGCGGTGAAAAACCTGGCGCGACAGGAAGGCGTGACCCTTTTCATGACGCTGTTGGCAGCCTTTCAAACTCTGCTGTGGCGCCACACGCGACAGGATGACATCGTAATTGGAGCGCCCATCGCGAATCGCACTCGCAAAGAGACCGAGTCGTTAGTAGGTTTCTTCGTAAACACTCTCGTCATGCGCGCGTCCATTAGCGCCGGTATGACTTTCCGCGAGCTGTTGCAACAAGTGAAGGAAACGACACTGGCGGCCTACAATCATCAGGATCTGCCTTTTGAAAAACTGGTCGAAGAACTGCAACCCGAACGAAGTCTTAGCCATAATCCGTTATTCCAGGTAACTCTTTCGCTGCAAAACATTCCGCAGGCACTGACTTTGGGAAACTTCATAGTGGATCCCCTGGGTTTTGAAGCCAGCACCACGCGCCTGGATCTCGAAGCATATTTTTGGGACTTACCGGAGGGGCTGGAGGGCGAGTTCGTTTATAGCACCGATCTTTTCGATCGCCGCACGATTCAGAGGTTGTTGGAGCGTTTTCAAATTCTACTCGCGGGCCTGAGCCGCAATCCCGATTGTCTGGTTTCCGAACTGCCGCTATTGACGCCGAGCGAATGCGAGCAACTGTTGCCCGCCAGGAAAGGGACGCAAGCCGCACGAGCAAATCCAGATTGCATCCACAATTATTTTGAGCGGCAGGTTGAGCAATCTCCGGAACAAACTGCCATCTGCTTTGATGAAGAGGTGCTGAGCTATGACGAATTGAATCGCCGGGCAAACCGCCTTGCTCATTATTTGATAAAGCGCGGCGCAGGACCGGAAAAACTGGTGGGGATATGCGTTGAGCGCTCAATCGATCTGGTATTGGCGTTACTGGGAATCTTAAAGTCAGGCGCGGCTTACGTGCCGCTTGATCCCGCGTATCCGGCCGAGCGGTTGTCTTTCATTGCTGAGGATGCCGGTTTGCGTCTGGTGCTGACTCAGGAATGTCTGGCCAAAGCTTTCAATGCTGCCGCAACAGAAACGATCTGCCTTGATCGACAAGTTGATGAGATTGCGAAGGCAAGCGACCAGAATCCCCGGTTGTCAATAGATAGCCAGAACCCGGCATACGTCATTTACACATCCGGTTCTACGGGCACGCCGAAGGGAGTTGTTGTCACTCACGGCAACGTGGTGCGCCTGATGGATACGACGGTACCGCTGTTTCACTTCGGCTCTGATGATGTCTGGACGCTGTTCCATTCTTACGCCTTCGACTTTTCCGTTTGGGAGATCTGGGGCGCACTCTTCTATGGCGGCCGACTCGTGATCGTGCCCTATCTGGTGAGCCGGGCTCCGGAAGATTTCTACGAGTTGCTTTGCCGCGAAAAAGTAACAGTACTCAATCAAACTCCCTCGGCTTTTCGGCAGTTGATCCAGGCGGAACGCAGCCGGACCGAGAGCGATCGTCTTGCCCTGCGGCTAGTCATTTTCGGCGGTGAGGCTCTTGACTTTCAGAGTTTGCAACCGTGGTTTGAGCGACATGGCGACGGCCAGCCGCGTTTGGTCAACATGTACGGCATCACGGAAACGACCGTGCACGTCACATATCGTCCGCTGACCGCCCCGGATGTCGAAAATTCCGCGGTGAGCCTCATCGGCCGTTCGCTCGATGATCTACAGGTTTACATCCGGGACAGGCAGCAGCAACTGGCGCCCCTTGGAGTTCCCGGAGAGATGTACGTTGGGGGTGCGGGCGTCGCGCGAGGTTATCTGAACAGGCCGGGTCTGACCGCGGAACGATTCGTACCCGATCCTTTCAGCGCTGAACCTGGGGCGAGACTTTATCGCACCGGCGATCTTGCTCGCCACGTTGCGAGCGGCGAGTTGGACTATTTGGGCCGCGTGGATCGGCAGGTGAAAGTCCGTGGCTTCCGCATCGAGTTAGGCGAAATTGAAAGTGTGTTAGCCCAACACGAGACGGTGGGCGAGTGTCTGGTCCTGGCAAGGCTAGATAACGCCGGCCAACAACTGTTGGCCTATGTGATCGCCGCGCCGGGCCAATCGATTTCAGCGGAAACCTTGCGGGCGTTTCTGAAAAGCCGGCTGCCGCAGTACATGGTGCCCGCGTCGTTCATGCCGCTGGACTGCTTTCCTTTGACACCGAATGGAAAGATCGATGAACGAGCGCTGCCGCTGCCTGATAAGTCACGCGCCGATCTTGATAGAGTCTTTGTCGCGCCCCGTACCGACACCGAAGCACGACTGGCAAGTCTGTGGAGCGACGTTCTGAAAGTAGAAATGATTGGAATCTACGACAACTTCTTCGATCTCGGCGGACACTCGCTGTTGGCAACCCAGGTAATGGCCAGGATTCGCGAGACGTTCAATGTGAAT
>CAAGKR010388141.1_pt1 | contig 14266 bp, 13 predicted proteins | sample 2556971 | NCBI WGS metagenome assembly CAAGKR01 (sample SAMEA5207829, study PRJEB30636) | soil metagenome | biome: forest; feature: boreal; material: soil | place: USA | collected 2011-09 | depth 1 m | reverse complement strand
GCCGGTGCCGACGGCTCCACATGCGCAGAGCGCCAGCGCCGCCGCGATGCCCGTCGATATCGTCCTCAATTCAAGGACGCAACGCACCGGGTGCCGCCCGGGTAACACAGGTGGGCGCGCAAGCGGCGGCCAGGATGGGACTTACCGATCGCGATAACATCGGCAGCTTACGTGGTGATGGTTAAGATCAGGCGGCTCAGCCTGCTGGCGGTCGCGCTCTTGGTGGCGGCCTCGTGTGCTGGTGGGACGACCGCCACCGTGCATTCGCCGTCCCCGGTCGCGGGCGCGTTGACGGGGGGCCTCATCGGCTACGTCGCCGACCAAGGGGTGGGCGTGCTTGATCCCGTGACCGGGAAGTCGGCCGTGGTGGCCGCGCTGCCTACGGGTGCAGCGTTCAGGGTGGCCGGACCGGTCTGGGGACCGGCGCCCGGGTTGCCCTACCCAGTCCTCTATTTCACGGTCCACGACGACCGGCCGGCCGAGCGGGGAACCACCAGCGGGGTGGTCCCATATGACTGGCTGTTCCGGGTCGACCCGTTCAGCGGGGCGATCGCCCCGCTGGCGGCCTCGGCCAACCTCCAGAGCGAGGGGCCGCTCGGGCTCGTCGCCAACGACCATTACCTCGCCCTCACGCTCGGCTGCTGCTCCAACTACGAGGTTGATGCGCTCGACCTCACACAGCCTCCGGCGGCGCTCAGGGTGGTGGCCAAGCCGCCGACCCAGGCGGCACTGTTCACCGAAGGTGCCGCCCCGGGCCCCAGCGGGCTGCTTGCCGTGCGCGCTTTCGGCACCGGGGCTTGGTACTGGCTCAACCTCGACGCCAACGTCCTCAACCCGTTCCCGCTGGCGCTGGGGCCCGACGACGGCCCCATCGCGATCACACCCGACGGCACGCTGGCGGCGGTGTCCCGGCCCGACCAGGGACCGGTGATCGAGCCGATCAACGTGGCGCTCCCGGTCACTTCGGCCAGCCCGACAGCGACCGGCACGCCTGCAGCCAGCCCGACGGCCGCCGCGACGGCACCGGCAACACCACAACCCTCGGCGGCGCCGCGTCGCGTGAACTCCAAACTGCCGCACGCCGACGGGCTGGCGTGGAGCCCGGATGCGAAGCTGCTGGCGCTGGCCGTGAACGGCGAGCTCGAGATCTACACCGCGTCCGCCGCTGACGGCACGCCGCCTGCCGCCAAGTACCTGGCCAGAGGCGGCGTCATCGGGCTCGACTGGTCGGGGCCGATCGCGGACCAGAGCCTGGCGTTGGTCAAGCCGAGCGCCGGTCCGCAGGCGTCCGTGGACGCGCTCCTCGACGCGACCAAGCTGCCAACCGCTGCGGATAGCCCCGCCACCCGCCCGCTGACCAAGGTGTACCTGTGGCAGTACGACTCGACCAGGACATCCCCGATTGCGAGCATCGCCGACGCGACGCCCAGTCTGCTCCAGCAGTACCCACCGCTGGTGGCTGGGGTCGTCTTCCACCATTGGGCGCCATCGGCCAACTGGGAGCTGCTCGGCGGGTGTTATCGCTACCGGGTCGTCATCACGGGCAGCGTTCCACCGACTCCGTCCACGTTCGGGCTGGCCGGAAATGCGCCGTGCAACGCGCCAAAACCCAGTCCGGCGGCAACCTCCAGTGCGAAAGCGACGCCGACTGCGAAGAAGACGCCATAACGGGCGAGCGACTGCCGGCCGTACCGCTCTAGGATTGAGTCGTGGCCGACATCGATTTCCTTGCCCGCCACGCTGAGGCCAACCCCAGCCGGCCCGCATTGATCTTGGGCGAGCACGTCATCGACTTCGCGACCTTGAACCACCGCGCCAACAAGGCCACCAATGTCTTCGAGGGGCTCGGGTGCGAAATGCATGACCGAGTCGCGGTGATGTCCTTCAACTCAATCGAAGCCTTCGAGATCTCCAACGGCCTGCGCAAGGTGAGCCTGATCGGCGTGCCGGTCAACTACCGGCTGCGTGGCTCCGAGATCGCGTACGTGCTCAACGACTCGGGGGCGAAGGTCGTTTGCGCCGGACCCGACTACGTCGACATCGTGGACGCCGCGCGCGCCGAGGTGAAGGGCGACCCCCGCTTCATTGCCATCGGCGAACAGGTGCCGCCCGGATGGCTTTCATACCAGGAGCTGATGGCGGACGCGTCGGCCCAACCGCCCGGTGCTTCGGACGGGGGCGCGCTGCTCGCTTCGATGATCTACACGTCTGGCACCACCGGCCACCCCAAGGGTGCCTGGCGCCCAAACGGGGTCAACATCGAGAACGTGCTGCAGACCATCTCCATCTTCGAGCTGGGCCAGTCCGACGTTCACCTGATGTGCGGGCCCGGCTATCACAGCGCGGTTGCATTGTTCTCGGCGCTTCACCAGCTGCTCGGCGCCACGATCGTCATCCAGCCCAAGTTCGTGGCCGATGATGCTTTGGACCTGATCGCGCGCCATCGGGTGACGACAACCTTCATGGCTCCGACGCTGCTTCACCGCCTGGTCGACGGGCAGGAACAGGAGCCGCGCGACGTCTCGTCGCTGCGTGCGCTCTTCCTCGGCGCGGCACCGTGTCCGAACGCGTTGAAGGCTCGGGCCGAGGCAGCATTCGGACAGGTGCTCTGGGAGTTTTACGGGGCCACCGAGACGGGTATCAACACGGTGTTGCGACCCGAGGACCAGCTGCGCAAGCCGGGTTCATGCGGCACCGCGGTGCCCGGGCAGGAGATCAGGCTGGTCGGCGCTGAGGGCAATGATGTTGCCGATGGCGAGCCGGGCGAGTTCATGGTCCGGAACAATGTGCTGGCCGAGTACTACAACCGTCCTGACGCCACCGGCAAGAGCCTGCATGACGGATTCTTTTCGGTGGGCGACGTCGCCTATCGAGACGCCGAGGGCTACTACTACATCTGCGACCGGCAGGTGGACATGGTCATCTCGGGCGGCGTCAACATCTACCCGGCCGAGGTAGAGGCCGTCCTCCATGCCCACCCGGCCGTCATGGACGCGGCCGTCATCGGCGTGCCCGACGAGCAGTGGGGCGAGTCGGTGAAGGCGGTCGTGCAGGTTCGTCCAGGCATGACAATCACGGCCGGCGAGCTCATCTCCTTCTGCGCTGAGCGCCTTGCGGGCTACAAGAAGCCGCGCTCCGTGGACTTCGTCGACGAGCTGCCCCGCGACGCGGCCGGCAAGCTCCTGAAGCGAAAGATCCGCGAGCCGTATTGGGCCGGGACCGGGCGCCGGATCTAGCCCGGCGCGGTTAGTGTCCTTCTAGGCCAGCAGCGGGAGCAGGTCCTCGAGCGAGTGTTTGATTGCCGCGATGGGTTGGTCGCCGTCGGAAGCGAGCCTCGTCGGCTGATCAAGCGTGTACCAACCCCGATATTTCGAACGCCGCAAGGCCTCGACCACTCGGTCGACGCCGGCATCGCCTGTCCCCAGCGGCTTGAACAGGTCCTGGCTCACAGCCTCCGCGTAGTCGAAGCCGTACTCCCGCACCTGGGTCGCGAGGCGGTTGTCGATGTCGCTCAGGTGCACATGCTGGACGCGCCCCGCTGCCAGCTCGAGCACCTCGAGAGGATCGGCGCCCGTCAAGAGCAGGTGGCCGACATCCAGGCAGAGGCCTGCTTCAGTGCCGACCAGCAGTCGTTCGATGTCCGCCGGGCCTTGGATCATGCTGCCGTACCGCGGCTGCACGGCAAGGCGGAGCCGGTGTCGGGAACAGACGTGCTGCACCGAACCGATGAGGTTCAGCAGGTTCGCCCAGCCCATGCTCGACAGCACGATGCCGTGCGCGGCACTGGAGCTTCGGGGAGGGACCGCGGAGAGCACCAGCGTCTCGGCTCCCAGTGCTGCGAGCCAGCTGGCCTGGCCGTCTATGTGGGCCAGTTCGGGGCCGCTGATGTCGTGGTGGTGGAGGATCGCGTCTGCCGGGCCCGCCACCAGCCGCAATCCGTGGCGCTTGAGAACCGGGTTCGCCTCGACGCTCCGGTCGGGCAGGAATCCTGGTGGTCCCGCCTCGATCGCACCCTCTCCAAGCTGCGCGGCCTCCGCGAGCACGCGTTCGGCGTCGAGCTGGTGGCCCCAACCCGGGACATCGCTCACGCCCCAGCACGCCGGTGAAAGCGCGATGCGATGCAGCGCCTTGGCAGGTGGCGACTTGAGACCCCGGATCCTGGGCAGCACGCGTGCGATCACGGCGCAGAGATTAACGCGCCCGGCTGAGAGGGCCGTCCGAATCCTCGGTGCTAGGCTTCGCGTCCGCTGATGGCATCACCCGAGCGTCCCCCCAAGGGGGATGTAAGTATCGAGCCGTACGGAGTCAAGGCCCTCTCGGAGCTTTACCCGCGCTGGGCTGCGACCGGCATGGTGGCCAACCTCGGGACGAGGCTGGTCGAGGTCAAGAAGGGCAGCGTGATCCTCGAGGGAAACCTGACCGAGGAGGCGCACGGATTCCCGACCAGCCGAGGAATGATCGTTCACGGTGGCGCGATCGCAACCCTCGCGGACGAAGCCCTCGCCTCGGCCGCGTTCACGCTCGCCGACGAGGGCGAGACGACCACGACCGCGGACCTGAAGGTCGATTTCTACAGGCCGGCGAAGCCGGGCCGCCTGATCGCGCGCGCCTCCGTCCGTCATCGCACGCGGCGGCTCGCATTCTGCGAGGCGAGCGTCGAGCAAGAGGGCGGTGAAGTGGTGGCGGAGGCTAGGGCCGTGATTGCTTACGTCAGGTCGTGATCGGAGGCAAGAGATTCATCGTCCAGTGGACGCCCCCGTCGTCGGTGGTCTCCACCAGGGGCCTTGTGCCCGCCATCGCTCCGAACCGGGCGTGGCTCGCGTCGAGAAATTGAAGCGACCCGGGCAGAGGTTCGGGGACGCCAAGGCCGCGGACCTGAGTCCAGGTGCTGCCGCCGTCCGAGCTCGTCGACCCTGCACCTGAACCAATCCACCGCCAGTTCAGCGCATCGACAAATCCGATAGCGCCGTAATTCGAGGGCGTCAAAATCACCTTCCAGGACAGGCCACCATCGACTGAGCTCAGCTGGAACTGGTTCGCGGGCTCTCCTGCTACCAGTGGGCCTGGGTTGACGTATTCGATCGTGGCATACCTGCGCGAGAATCGGCATGACGTGTGACTGCCAGGTTCTGCCGCCGTCGGTGCTGGAGAAGACGGTGGGAGTCTCCATTCCACCCCCACCCATCCATCCCTCCGTTGGACGGCGAAAGGTGATGCCGCCGAAGCTGGCAATCGCCTTGGCAGCCGCAAACACCAGGGGTGGGTCGGCCAGCTGTTGCCAGGTGTCGCCCCCGTCGCCGGTCGCGAACAGGTTGGCGGCTCGGGGATCGGGGGTCAGCCAAGCGAGCAGCCAACCATGCTGCGCATCGCTGAAGTTGATCGTGTCGACCTGGGAGCTGGGGAGGCCGACCGGGTCCCAGTGCACGCCCCCATCCGCCGTGCGAAACACCTCGAGGGGGTCCCCGACCTGGATCAATCCATGCGTCTTGTCAAAGAATTGAACCAGCAGCCGGGTGGCTCCGGAGAAATGGCTCTGGCCGCTCACCTGCTTCTGCCAGTGCCTGGCTCCATCGACCGTCCGGAAGACCCAGAACTCGCCCGGGCTCACCGAAGGCCCCGTCTGCCGCGATAGCTCCAGGGCCCATCCCACTGACGGGGTCACGAAATCGTAGGCGACATCGAAGGCTGGGCTTGAGAGCACCGGCGGGCTGGCGGAGGGGAGTGCGACCTTCGGCGTGGTTGCGAAGGTCGGGTGCAGATACGCGAGGCTCGCTCCTGCGAGCGCGACCAACGCCACCACGATCATCGGCAGTGCCCGCGGGATGCGCCGAGCAGGTTGTTCTTCCGTTGCAGTGTCCATCCCTGTCGGAGCTAGATTGTGGGCGCACATGATTCGACCCGCCACGATCGAAGATGCGCCGGCCATTGCGCGGGTTCACGTCGCGAGCTGGCGCACAACCTATCGCGGGGTGCTGCCTGAAGAGTTCCTCGCCTCTCTCACGGAAGCCGGCTACGCCGAGCGGTGGGAGCGGGTCATTCGCGATAGCGCGAGCCTTGTCTACGTGGTGGAGGATGCGGGCGAGCTCGTCGGGTTCGCGTCGGGTGGGCGCGAGCGAGCGGGAGAGACGGGCTTCACGGGCGAGCTGTACGCGATCTACGTGCTGGACAGCGCACAGAGACGCGGGCACGGGCGCGAGCTCTTGCGCGCGATCGTCGAGGGCCTCCGGGGCATGGAGCTCAGCGACATGATCATCTGGGTCCTGCGCGACAACCGGCCCGCCCGCCGCTTCTACGAACGGCTCGGCGGCGTGTACGTTCGATCCCAGCCCATCACGATCGGTCCGGCGACGCTGGAGGAGGTGTCGTATGGGTGGCCGCGGCTCGAGGACGTTCGCTACTGAGTCGGAGGAGCCCGAGCCGGCGAGGCGCGAAGGCTGTGCCGACCCCAATCAAACAGACGGCCGTGATGGCCAGCAAGGCGGCGGTGTGGCTGACCGTGAACAAAGCGCCACCGGCCAGCGCGCCGGCAGGAGTGGCAGAAAGAACCACAACCCGATCGAGGCCAGCAGGTTGCCGAAGTACAGCGTCCACAGGGTCCGGCGATGCTCGCGAATCACTTCGGGAATACTGGCAGAGCAGTGGCCACGGACCGACTGACGGAATTGGAATGGGAGCTGATTCCGGCTTCGCCGCATCCCGCCCACATGCACATGGCGTTGGACGAGGTGCTGCTCGACCGCGTGATCGCCGGCGCGCGCCGCCCGACGGTCCGGTTCTGGGAGTGGATCCAACCCGCGCTCGTGATCGGTTCGCATCAGTCCGTGATGAACGAGGTGGATCGAGAAGCTGCGCGAACGGTCGGGTTTACGATCACGCGGCGCATGAGTGGCGGCGGCACCATGCTTTGCGAGCCGGCGCGCACCATCACCTACTCTCTGTACGTACCCGGCAGCGCCGTCGCCGGTATGAGTTTCCGCCACTCGTACGCGGTTCTCGACGCGTGGGCCGTGCGCGCGTTTAACGCGCTTGGAGTGCCGGCCGCCTACCGCGAGATCAACGACATCATCTCTCCGCGCGGGAAGATCGCCGGTGCGGCGCAAGCCCGGCGAAAGGGTTTCGTGCTGCACCACACGACGATCGCCCACTCGATGGACGTCGAGGTGATGCCGCAACTGATCCGCATCGGGCGCGAGAGCTTGTCTGAGCGTGGCCTGCGCAGCGCCGACAAGGCCGTCTCGCCGCTGTCGTGGTTCACATCACTCAGCTGCGCGGAGGTGGCACGTCACATGGAGCGTTCATTCGGCCGCGACTTCCATTCTCAGCTGAGCTCTGTATCGACCGAGGAGATGGAGACCGCCAATGAATTGGTGGCGTCGAAGTATGCGACCGAGAGCTGGGTGAACCGGCTGCCTTAGTGTCCTAGCCGCCCTCATGCCACGAGGCGACCAGTTCGGCGCTCTGACCCACGTGCTCTCGGTAGTGGCCGCGCAGCCAGCCGATCACGTCCTCCGGGCTCGTCGGAAAAGGGTCCTTGCCTTCGCCGTACACGACCGGTGCCTTGCGCGACCAATCGGCCGCGGCCAGGCTTTGGGCCGCCCTGACCACCGACTGGTGAAGGCTTGCCATCTCGGCCATCGCCTGGCGCCGCCCAGCCGCGTTGAGACCGGCCTTGGCCTTCTGGTTGACGGCCTCCGACTCACCAGGAGCATCCTTCGGGCCCATCGGGGCGAAGCCGCCCGCGATCATGGCGTCGAGGACGCGACCGTAGTGGACCAACACCCAGTTGACGTGGACCTGGAGCCCGCCCAGCGCGTAGTCGTCGCCGGGCTTGAGATACGCGAGGGCCTCATCCGGCACCTTGGCGAGCGCCGACTCCCACTCGGCGCGCGCCGCCTCGAAGTCCGAAAGGGCGGCCTCGCGCTGCATCCCGCTAACGTACAGCAATCAGTTGGGCCCATCCTGACCGCCGCGCCAGCGCGCCGAAATGACCCGCACGCAGCAGTGGACCCTCGTCGCCGCCGTCCTCGCCTCCGCGACCATCTTTCTCGACTCCACTATCGTCAACGTCGCGCTGCCGCGAATCGGACGCGACCTCCCCCACTCGCTGGTCGGCGTCCTCGAGGGTCAAACCTACGTCTACGCGGGCTACCTGCTGTCGCTGAGCACTCTGCTAATCCTGGCCGGGGCTTTGACCGACGTTTACGGCCGACGCCGCATGTTCATGCTGGGACTCGCGGGGTTCGGCATCACGTCGGCTCTTTGCGGCCTCGCGCCCAACCTGGAGACGCTCGTCGTCCTACGTGTGCTGCAGGGGATGGCGGGGGCGTTCCTGGTGCCGGGGTCGCTGGCCCTGATCACTTCAGGCTTCAGCGGCCCGCTGCAGGGTCGGGCATTCGGCATCTGGTCCGGGGCCTCGTCGGGCACGACCCTGCTCGGGCCTGGGCTCGGCGGGCTGCTCGTCGACACGATCTCCTGGCGCGCGCCCTTCCTCATCAATATCCCCATCATCGCGATCGCCCTTTATGCCGCATGGCGCCACGTCCCGGAGAGCCGCTCCGACGCGCCGCCTGCAGGCTTTGACTGGTTGGGCGCGATCGTGGTCGGCGTCGCGGTCGGCGGGCTGGCGTTCGGCACGGTGTACGGGCAGCAGCGAGAATGGCGCGACCCGGTGGCCTACATCGTGCTGGCGATAGGGGCCGCAGCCACGGTGGCCCTGCCGTTCCTGATGGCCCGCCGGCGCAACCCGTTGATCCCGCTGAGCCTCTTCAAGTCCCGAGCGTTCTCTACCATCAATGTCTCGACACTGCTGATCTACGGCGCCCTGTACGCGATGGGTTACAACCTCGCGCTCTTCATCCAGGGCACCCTGGGCTACACGGCGGCCGCGGCCCTCGCGTCCATTCCGAGTGGCCTCCTGCTGGCTGTCCTCTCGCCGCGCTTCGGGACCCTGGCCGGCCGGTATGGGCCTCGCACGTTCCTCATCGTGGGCCCCCTGGTGATGGCGGCTGGCGTCCTCCTTTCCGCCAGGGTTCCCGCCACGAGCGCGGCCTGGAACCTGCGGCCCGAATCCGCGGCCAGCCTGGTGCCTCCTGTGTCGTACTTCGTGGACCTGTTTCCGGCCACGATCCTTTTCGGTCTCGGCCTCGGGATATTGGTGGCGCCGCTCACCGCCGCCCTGATGGCCTCGGTCCCGGTCGCCAACGCAGGGCTCGCGTCATCCATCAACAACGCGATCTCGCGAATCGGCCCGCAGCTGGCCGGCGCCGTGATCTTCGTCCTCGTGACCGCGGTCTTCTACACGTCGCTCGCCTCTCGGATCCCTGGGACTGACGCCGGGTCAGCGTCTCTGCGAGCCGAGGTGAGCCCGCTCAACCGGCCGATGGCCACGGTCCCCGCGGACGTCGCACGGCAGGCACGACTCGCCTCGGCCGACGCCTTCCACGCCGCCATGTTGATGGCGGCTGGGCTGCTCGTGGCGGGGGCCGCTGTCAACGCTTTCGGACTCGCGGGCCAGCGGAAGCCGCCCGCGTCTGGCGGCGCTCCCGCGCCTCCGATCTCCCGCCGAGTGGGCAGGCGGTCCTAGCTCGTGTAGTTGTGCTGCTGTAGGTAGGCCGTGGCCACGGCGTCCGCGTCCTGGTGTAGCAGCTCGACCTGGGAGTTCATCGTGATCAGGTCGGCGGTCGTCAGCTTCCCGTCGATGCTGTTGAGCACATGCTTGACCTCGTCGGACGCCACCGCTTGGCGCAGGATCGGAAGGATGTTGTCGGCGGCCTCCAACTGCTTGTCATCCTGCAGCACGACGAGGCCCAGCTGGCCAAGATCGGCGTCGCTGCTGAAGACCAAACCGACCTGGATGCTGCCGTTCGCGAACGCCGCTCGGGTGGCCGGACCATCCGTGTCGAGCGCCTTGAAGTCCTTGAAGTGGATGCCGTAGACGGACTGAAGGCCGAGCAGGCAGTACGGTCGAGTCGGGCACTCAGGCCCGGCGCCCAGGACGAGCTGGTTCCCGATGGGCGCCAGGTCGGAGAGCTTGGTCAGGTTGTACTTGGCCGCGGTGGCTTTGGTCACCGCAAACGCGTTCTGATCAATCGCCGATGAAGGGTTGAGGGCGACCAGGCCCAGCGGCTGGAGATGGGTGTTGAGCTTGGTGGCGTTCGCCGCAGGGTCGCCGGTGGCTTCGCCGGCCTTGTTGTTGTAGAACTCGAGGTCGCTGGCCGCATAGCCGGGATAGAGATCGACCTGGCCGCTCTTCATGGCGGGCGCGAGAACCTCACGGGTCCCGAGCAGCAGCTTGTAGTTGACCGTGTAGCCGTCGTGGGCCAGCGCCTGGCCGTAGAGCTGGGCCAGGATGCTGCTCTCAGGAAAGTTGAAGCCGGCGACCGTGATCGTCCCCTTGGAGGTGCCGGGAGAGGTCGAGCTTCCGCAGGCCGTGGCCACGACCACGAGCGCTGCGAGCGTCGCTTGCAACCACCGCGGTGTGAGCTTCCAGTTCATTGAGTCCTCTCCTTGCAGGCGGACGGGTTACCCGAATCCAACCTCGGTTGCGCCCTGATTCTTCCACATTGACTCTCTTCCTCTAGGCGGGAGGGGGAAGGTTTAGAGGTGAACAGCCCTGAAAGTTGTTGGGCGAAGGGCGGCCGGAGCTTTGAGCAGGCGGATTCCTTTGGGCACCAGCAGCCGTTCCAGGCCCGACAGCGAGAGCTCGGCGGCCATGGCGAGGAGCGCCACCAGGACCGCGCCGGCGAACAGCTTCGCGTAGTCCTGCTGGGCGAGGCCGTCGATGATGTAGCGCCCGAACCCTCCGCCTGCGATGAGGGCCGCCAGGGTCGCGGTCGCCACCACCTGGACTGCCGACGTGCGTACTCCTGCCATCACCAGAGGTACCGCGAGGGGTAACTCGACCCTCAGCAGCTGCGCGAGCTCGCGGTAGCCCATCCCTCTTGCGGCATCCTTGACATCGGGGTCGACCTCGCGCAGGGCCACGTAGCTGTTGGTGAGCATCGGGGGAACGGCCAGCGCTGTGAGCGAAAGCACGATCGGAAAGTCGCCGAGGCCGAACACCTGGAACGCGATGACCAGGATTCCAAAAGACGGCACGGCCCGGCCGACGTTGGAGATGTTGATCGCGAGGTTGCCGAAGCGGCCGTAATGGCCGAGCGCGATTCCGATCGGCAGCGCGATCAGGGCCCCGATCGCCACCGACTCGGCTGACAGCTGTATGTGCTCGGTGAGCCGGCGCGGAATGCCGTCCGACCCACTCCAATGCACTGGGTCGGCGAACCACTGGAGGACGCGGCTGATGGTCGTCATCTCAGGCCCCTCGAGACCACGGAATCGCCAGCCGCTGGGCGCCCGCCAGCACCAGGTCCGCCACCAGCGCCAGCGAGATCGAGAGCACTGTCGCGACCACAAGCGGAGTGTGGAAGTTCTCGATCAGCCCTTTGAGAATCAGCTGTCCAAGCCCGCCGAGCCCAATCACGGCGGTGATCGTCACCAGTCCGATCGTGGTCACGGTGGCAACTCGGACACCCGCGATGATGGCCGGCAGCGCAAGCGGGAGCTCGATGCGGAACAGCCGCGCCAGCGGCCGGTAGCCCATCCCGTCGGCGGCGTCGAGCACCTCGGGCGGCACGGCCTCGAGGCCCACGACGACGTTGCGGGCGATGATCAGGAGGGTGTAGCTGATCAGGCCGATCTCAGCAGTGACGAACGTGAGGCCCGTGTAAGGAACCAGGAGCGCGAACAGCGCGATCGACGGAATCGTGTAGAGGATGCCGAAGGCGGTCAGCACCGGGTTGCGCAGGGGACGCCAGCGGTGGGCAACGATGCCAAGCGGAATCGAGATCGCGAGGCCGACGAGGACGGCGACCACGGTGAGGGTGACGTGCTCCTGGAGGGCAGCGAGCACCAGTGGGACGTGCGTCGAGAGCCAGTCCCAGTTGATCCAGGGGTCGACGACGTCGAGGAATACCCCCGTCGGCATTCGATTACGGTAAACGACGCCGTGATCCGGTTGGAGAACGTGAACAAGGAGTTCGCTCGCGGGTCCAACGCGGTGCGGGACCTGACCCTGGACATTCCAGGCGGCCAAACCTGCGTCCTCATCGGCCCATCCGGCTGCGGCAAGACCACGACGCTGCGCATGATCAACCGGCTCATCGATCCCGACAGCGGACGCATCCTCATCGACGGAGAGGACGCGAGCGGGGTGGACCCCGCGAAGTTGCGGCTCAAGATGGGCTACGTCATCCAGCACACCGGTCTGTTCCCGCACATGACCGTCGGCGACAACGTCGGCACCGTGCCGCGGCTGTGGAACTGGGACCGGGCACGGATCAGGGCGCGGGTGGACGAGCTCCTCGAGCTCGTCGGGCTCGATCCGAAAGAGTATCGCGACCGCTATCCGCACCAGCTCTCGGGAGGCCAGCGACAGCGCGTGGGTTTCGCGCGCGCTCTCGGCGCCGATCCCCCCATCCTCCTCATGGACGAGCCCTTCGGCGCCGTGGACCGCATCACGCGCGAGCGGCTGCAGCAGGAGTTCATCCACATCCAGCGCTCCATGCGCAAGACCGTCGTGTTCGTGACCCACGACATCGACGAGGCGGTGATGGTCGGGGACCGAATCTGCCTGCTGAAGATGGAGGCGCAGATCGCGCAGTACGACACGCCGGAGGCCATCCTCACACGGCCGGCCAGCGCCTACGTGGCCGAGTTCCTGGGACGCGAGCGCCTCGTTCGCCGGATGTCGGTCGTGACGATCGACCAGCAGACGCTCGAGCATCCCCCGACCGGGCCGGCAGACGGCGAGCCGCGCGTCCCTTTGACGAGCACCCTGAGCGAGGCGTTCGCGGCGGCGTTGACGAGCCCGACCGAGCATGCTTCGGTCTTCGACGGTAACCGTTACGTAGGGACTTTCACGGCCACATCGCTGTTGGAGTCGTTGCGGCGCGCGAGCGCGGCTGGAGGTGAGCAGGCTGTCACAGGAATTTGACGTCGTGTGCCTGGGGGGCGGTGTCGCCGGCGAGGCGATCGCGGGCGGGCTTCAGGGCAGCGGACTGACGCTCGCTGTCATCGAGCGTGAGCTGGTCGGCGGGGAGTGCCCCTACTGGGGTTGCATACCCTCGAAGACGCTCTTGCGGTCCGGGGAGACGCTCACCGAAGCCGATCGAGCGCGCGACCTTGCGGCCTCACGGGTGGAGTGGGAGCTCGACTTCCCGAAGATCTCCAAGCGGACGCTGTGGATGGCGCGCGACCTCGACGACACTCGGCCCGCGGCGGCGTTGGAGGCCACAGGCGCGAAGCTCGTGCGTGGCGAGGGCAAGCTCATCGATCCACGAACCGTCGAAGTTGGCAGCGACCGGTTCGTCGCGCGGCGCTCGGTCGTGATCGCCAACGGAAGCACGGCGGCGATCCCTCCCATCCCTGGACTGGACGCGATCAACTACTGGACCAACCGCCACGCCGCGGTCCCTAAGGAGCTGCCGATATCGCTCGCGGTGCTGGGTGGCGGCGCCATCGGCGTCGAGCTTGGGCAGGCGTTTGCCCGCTTCGGTGCCAAGGTGACAGTGGTCGAGGCGGGGCCGCGTTTCCTGGGCCTGGAGGAACCGGAGGCGAGCGCCGCGTTGGGGCCGCACCTGGAGGCCGACGGCATCACGCTGATGGCCGGCGACCCGTGTGTCGGCGTCGAGCATGCACCCGCCGGCGTTCTCGTCAGGCTCAAGTCAGGGTTCACGATCGAAGCGGAACGGCTGCTGGTGGCCACCGGCCGCCGGGCCAACTCCGAGGCCTGGCAGGGCTCGGGGGTGTCCAAAACCGAACGGGGCTGGCTGAAGGTGGATCCGGCCACCCTCGAGGCGGCTCCCGGCATCTACGGCGCCGGCGACGCGACCGGCATCGGCGGGTTCACCCATCTCGCCTACTACCACGGCCAGGTGGTGGCGCGCCGCATTCGCGGCGAGGACGCCCGGGCCGATCACACGGCCGTCCCAAGGGTCACCTTCACGGATCCCGAGGTCGCTTCAGTCGGGCTGTCGGAGGCGGTTGCCCGCGAAAGAGGTCTCGACGTAGTGATCGCGACCGCGGACCCTGCCGAAACCGCCCGCGGTTACATCCATGACTTCCACGGCGGGATGCTGAAGCTGGTCGCCGACCGAAAGCGCGGCGTGCTCATCGGAGCCACGCTGGTGAGCCCGAGAGCAGGCGAGATCCTCGGCGAGCTGGTGCTCGCGGTCAAGGCGGGGACCCCCCTGCGGGTGCTCGCAGACGT
>CAAGKR010189916.1_pt1 | contig 14273 bp, 15 predicted proteins | sample 2556971 | NCBI WGS metagenome assembly CAAGKR01 (sample SAMEA5207829, study PRJEB30636) | soil metagenome | biome: forest; feature: boreal; material: soil | place: USA | collected 2011-09 | depth 1 m | reverse complement strand
GGCCGAGGCGCTCGACCGGCCCGGCTTCAGCCGGGTCGCGCCGAGATCGTCACCGTCGCGGCGCTCCTGATGCGGATCCCCTAGTCGCCGCCACCGCCGCCGGCGAACAGGCTCGTCTCGAGGATTCCGGGCTCGACGCCCTTGTGGATGAACCACTCGTAGCCGAAGCCGCGGCGGAAGGCCTCGAGCGGCATCTGCAGGAAGAAGGAGTTCTCGTCGATCTGCGAGGCGTGGGCGGCCATGGCCGCGCGCTTGGCCTCGACGAACGCGGTGACGTCGACGCGGGTCGTGATCTCCCACTCGCGCACGCCGAGCTCCATCTCGTCGGGGTCGGGGCGCTCGACACCCTCGGGCATCTGGTCGGCCATCTCGCGCATCAACCCCTGGATGTAGTCGCGGTTCATCGTCGCCTCGAACACGTCGGGCGTGCCGGCGAGCTCTCCGGCTCGATGACCGACGCGGTGCACCTGGATGTGGTCGGGGTGCCCGTAGTTGCCGTTGCTGTCGTACACGGTGAGCACGTCGGCGCTCTCCTCGACGAGGATCGCGGCCAACCGGCCGGCCGCCTCTTCGATGTCGGCCGACGCGAACGAACCGGAATCGTGGCGGCGCGGGTCGTCGGCCATGCCCGAGTCGCGGTAGCCGAGGAACTCGATCCGCTCGACGCCGAGGATCTCGGCCGCGGCGGCCGCCTCGACGACGCGCCGCTCCGCCAGCTCCTCACCGTCGCGCAGCACGCCCTCGGACACCTCGCCCAGCTCACCCATGGTTGCCAGCACGAGCACCACGCGGTGCCCCGCGGCCGCCGCCTGGGCCATGACACCGCCGGTCGCGATCGCCTCGTCGTCGGGATGGGCGTGGAAGGTCACGAGGGTCCGCCGTCGCATCGCCCGAGTCTGCCAGAGCCCGGGGCGTTGACCGACGCCCGTCGCGAGTCGCTAGTCTCGCCGTTCGCAACCTGACACGCGCGTTAGGTAACGGATCCCCGGGGGGAACTCATGCGGCTTCGGATGCTCGCGGTGCTGACCGCCGTGGTCGTGGTGTCCACTGCCTGTGGCAACTCGAAGTCGGGGAGCGCGCCGACGACGACTGTGCCCGGGGGCCCGACCCAGACCACCGCGTCGCCGGCCGACCTCAACAAGTTCGTGAAGGTCACCGCCAAAGGGGTGACCGACACCCAGATCTCGGTCGACACGATCACGTCGAAGACGAACCCGCTGCACGGGCGGTACGCCGAGATCGCCGACGGCATGCAGGCGTACTTCAACATGGTCAATTCCGGAGGTGGCATCTACAAGCGCAAGCTCGTCATCGGCAAGCAGCGCGACGACATCATCGGGCTGATGAACCGGACCCAGGTGCAGCAGGCACTCGCCTCCGACAACGCCTTCGCGACATTCGTCGCGACCCTCCAGTTCGCGGGCGCCGATCTGCTGCAGGCGGCGGGCCAGCCCACGTTCGGCTGGAACATCAACGCCGAGTTCGGCGACAAGAACGCGCTGTTCGGGAACGAGTCGGCGCTTTGCAACGCCAAGGACTGCATCGGCATGTTCGGGTCGTGGCTGGCGAAGAAGGCCGGCGTCACGAAGGTGGCAGTGATCGCCTACGGCGTGAACGCGTCGTCGATCGCCTGCGGAGAAGGCACCGTGGCGTCGTTCAAGCATTATGGCGTGGCGCAGGTCGTGTTCCAGGATTTCAGCCTCAACTTCGCGGAGCCCGACCTCTCGGCGCAGGTCGCGACGATGAAGTCGAAGGGCGTGCAGATGGTGTTCACCTGCACGGACCGCGACGAGACCCTCGTGCTCTCCAAGGCCATGAAGAAGCAGGGGCTGCACGCGATCCAGGAGCTCCCGAACGGCTACGACCCGGCGTTCATCAAGGCCAACGCCCAGTACTACGAGGGTTCGTACGTGGTTCCGCAGTTCACGGCGCTCGAGTGGCAGCCGCAACTTCCCGAGATCAAGCTCTTCGAGAAGTGGATGGCAGCCGAGCACAAGCAGATCTACGAGATCTCGGTGGTCGGCTGGATCGCGGCCTACCAGTTCGTGCTGGGTCTGAAGCTCGCCGGCCCTGAGTTCTCGCAGCAGAAGGTGATCAACGCGCTGAACACCCAGACTGACGTCACGGTCAACGGCCTGATCCCGAGCATCGACTGGACGAAGGCCCACATCGACCCCGTGAAGCATCCTGCAGCCCGTCAGAAGATCGTGTGCTCCAACTTCCTCGTGATCAAGAACGGCGTGCTCACTCCGACGTTCGCGACCACCGACAAGCCGTACGTCTGCCTCGACCAGAGCCAGGCAACGGTGCCCGATAATCCGCCGACGCGGAACTTCGTCAGCGGCTAGCAGGCTTCGGAACCGCTCGAAGACGGAGGAGACGGAGGGCGTGGCGGATCTGCTCAGCGCGATTCTCCGGGGAATGACGTTCGGCAGCGTCTACGGGCTCCTTGCGGTCGGGCTCGTCCTCACGTTCAAGACGTCGGGGGTCTTCAACCTCGCGTACGGCGCGCAGGCGTTCCTCACTGCCGCGGTGTATTTCGATACCCGGATCCGCCACCACTGGCCGATCCCGTTCGCGCTGTTGCTCGCGGTCGTGATCGTCGCGCCGCTCACCGGCTTCGTTCTCGATCGGGTGCTGTTCCGGTACCTGCGAACCGCGTCGTCGACCGCCCGGCTGGTGACGGTGCTCGGGCTTCTCGTCGCCATCCCTCAGGCCGTCGATCTGTGGTTCGGCTCGGCCGACGCCAGTGCGACGGGCGTGGTGCCCGGCGGGCTCACCGTCTACAACCCGTTGCACGGCGTGTTCCTCTATCGCGACGACATCGCCACGATCGCGATCACGGTCGTGATCGTGGTCGGGTTGGTCTTCCTCTTCCGCTCGACCGCGCTCGGGCTCCGGATGCGGGCCGTCGTCGAGAGCTCCCGCATGACGGAGCTCGCAGGGGTCAACGCGGAGCTGGTGAGCACCAGCTCGTGGATGCTCGCGAGCTTCATCGCCGGCCTTTCGGGAGTGCTCATCGCGCCCGCGCTTTCGCAGGTGAACAACATCTACTTCACGCCGCTGGTGGTCGCGGCCATCTCGGCCGCGGTGCTGGCATCGCTCTCGAGCATCCCGATCGCGTTCGTGGGCGGCCTCGGGCTCGGCGTGCTCCAGCAGATCCTCTCGATCTATCTTCCGACGAACAGCATCCTCGCGACGAACCTCAGGCCGTCGCTGCCGTTCGTCGTGCTGTTCGTGATCCTGATCTTCTCACCGAGTCTGCGGAACCGTCGCGACCTCGCGGACCCTCTGGCGGGGGTCGCCCCACCACCACCGCAGCCGATCGCCCGAGAACGCAGCCGCGAGCTGACCATCGGGATGCGCGGGTGGTGGACGGTCGTGCTCGGACTGCTCGGCTACTACATCTTCTTCCACGCCAACCTGAGCTGGGTACAGGCCACCGAGCAAGCCGCGATCTACGCGATCATCTTCTCCTCGATCGTCGTGATCACCGGTATGGCCGGCCAGATCTCGCTGTGCCAGGCGACGTTCGCGGGAATCGGCGGGTTCGTAACCTTCCAGCTGTCGACGTCGCAGGGCATGTCGGTGATCATCGCGATCGTGATCGGCGCGGTCGTCGCGGCCGCCGTGGGGGCGCTCCTCGCGATCCCGGTGCTCCGATTGGGTGGCATCTACCTGTCGCTCGCGACGCTCGCCTTCGCGCTCTTCTTCGAGAACGTCATGGTGAAGTTCTCGTGGATCGCGGGTGGGCCTGCGCCGGCCCCGGTCCCTCGTCCCCAGCTCGGCAACGTCGACTTTGCCAGCGAGAAGAGCTTCCTCGTGCTCTGTCTCGTCGTCCTGTTGCTCGTCGGTGCCGCGCTCACGCTCGTGCGCAACGGGACGACCGGCCGGGTGCTCGCGGCGCTGCGCGGGAGCGAGGTCGCTGCGGCTTCGATCGGCATCAACGCGGCTCGGGCCCGCATCGTCGCGTTCGCGCTCTCGGCGGCGATCGCGGGCCTCGGGGGCGGGTTGCTCGCGACCTACAACACGCAGGTCAACTTCCAATCGAACTTCGCGACCCAGCTCGGTCTGATCTGGGTCGTGATCGTCGTGAGCCTCGGGTCCCGAACGTTCGAAGGGGCATTGCAATCGGCCGCGGGCTTCATCTTCTTCCCGCTCGTCATCCTGAACGAGGCGGGACCGTGGGTCGTCAACAACGTGCAGCCCTGGTACCACCTCAGCGCACTGCCCTTCGGACTGCAGGCGATCCTCTTCGGCATCGGCGCCCTCACGTACGCGAAGCACCCTGAAGGTCTGCTCGAGTTCAACACCCGCAAGTCGCTCGTCAAGATGCAGGCACGGATCGACACGTTCAAAGAACGAAAGGCGCGTCGCAAGGTCGCGGCGGCGGGGGCAGCACCGTGAGCCTGCTGGAAGCGATCGAGATCACGAAGACGTTCGCGGGCATCACTGCGCTCGATTCGGTGAGCCTCGATGTCGAACCGGGCGAGATCGTGGGCCTCATCGGGCCCAACGGTGCCGGCAAGACGACGTTCTTCAACTGCCTCCTCGGCATGCTGAAGCCCGATCGGGGAGCGGTGCGCTTCGACGGGCACGATCTCACGCGCGTGCCGACGCACCGCCGGGCCCGCCTCGGTATCGGGCGCACGTTCCAGCGCGTCGAGCTGTTCACCGAGATGACGCCCCGCGAGCACCTGCTCGTCGCCGAGCGGGTGCGGCGCGGCGACGGCGCACTCTGGAAGGACCTGATCGGCCGCGGTCGACCGAAGGCCGACGAGCTCCAGCGGGTCGAAGAGACGATCGCGCTCCTCGGGCTCGACGATGTCGCCGACCGACCAATCGAGGCGCTCAGCCTCGGCCGCGGTCGGGTGGTCGAAGTCGCCCGGGCGTTGATGACCCAGCCGTCGCTCCTCCTGCTCGACGAGCCGTCGTCGGGGCTCGACCACCGCGAGACGCTCGCGCTCGCCGACAAGTTGCGCGAGGTCAATACCCAGCGGGGCGCGGCGATCCTGCTGGTCGAGCACGACGTCGAGATGGTGCGCAGCCTGGTGACGCGCGTCTTCGTGCTCGACTTCGGCACCCTGATCGCGAGCGGGCCGACCGACGAGGTCTTCGCCGAGGCCTCGGTGCGTCGGGCCTACCTCGGAGACGTCGTGTGATGTCGGCCAACGGTGCGGTACCGGCGAACGGCGCGGCGGCACCGCTGCTCGAGCTGCGCGACGTCGATGCCGGTTACGGCCCGTTCAAGGCGCTCTTCGGGATCAACTTCGCGGTCGAGCGCGGCCGGGTGCTGACCCTGCTCGGTTCGAACGGCTCGGGAAAGACGACGATCGCCCGCGTGTGCTCGGGTCTGGTCGAGCCGAGCGCCGGTGAGGTGCTGTTCGACGGCGCGGTGATGACGAATTGCCACGCGTACGAGTTCGCCCGGGCAGGGGTGACCCACGCTCCGGAGGGGCGCTCGGTGTTCGCGTCGCTCACGGTGCAGGAGAATCTGCAGCTCGCACTCCTGCGGAGCCGGGGCAAGCAAGGTCTCGACGGGGCGATCGCCGAGGCGTACGAGCTGTTCCCGCGCCTGGGCGATCGGCACCGCCAGCTCGCGGGCACGCTCTCGGGAGGCGAGCAACGAATGCTGTCGCTCGCACGCGTCCTCGTCGACAAGCCGCGGCTCCTCATCGCCGACGAGCTGTCCCTCGGTCTCGCGCCGATCATCGTCGAGGAGGTGTACGCGACGCTGGGTCGTATCCGCGATTCCGGGACGACGCTGCTCATCGTCGAGCAGCACGTCAGCCACGCGCTCGCGATCGCCGACGAGGTCATCGTGCTCGTCAAGGGCGCGGTGTCGTTCTTCGGCCCCGTCGCCGAGCTCGGAGACCTCACCGAGCGCCTGCTCTCGGGTGGTTCCGCGGAGCCGTCGGTTCCGTAGTCGGCTCCCAGATGTGTCTGCTCAGCGCGGCGGGCCGCAGATCGCGGCGTGGATCACGCAAGCGAGCGTGTCGATCATCTCTGCGCGCCCGATCCTGACCTGGCGCGTCATCGCGTAGTAGTGGAGCCGTTCGATCATCGCGACGAGCGCGAGCGCGGCCACCTGAGGGTCGATGCCGTCGGGGTCGATGCCGTCGGGTTCGCTGCCGTCGGGTTCGACGGCGCGGATGCGCCGCACGAGCACTCCGGCGAGGTCGGAGATCAGATCGTCGCCGAGGCGGCCGAAGCTGCTGTCGCCGATCTCGGCCTCGGTCCAGGCGACGATGACGGGCCCGTACTTGTCGTAGAGCTCGCTGAAGCTCGCGACCCACTCACGCAGGGCGGCCAAGCCGGCCGGGCCGGATTCGAGGGCGGGGAGCGCCTCGGCGAGATCGTGCATCGCCGAGGCGACCTCGGAGGTCAGTGCGCCGAACAGGTCTTCCTTGTTCGCGAAGTACAGGTAGAAGGTGCCGTGCGAGGTGCGGGCGAGCTTCACGACGTCGTCGACACGCGCGGCGTGGTAGCCACGGCTGGCGAACACCTGCGTGCCCGCGTCGAGCAGCGTGCGCATGGTGCGCTGGCCTCGGGCCCGAAGCTCGCGACCCTGCGCGGGCCGGCCGGCGCGTGGTGCGGGCTCGTCCTCGGAAACGGGCTGCCGCTGCTCGCCCGACGTCGATGAGCGAGCCACCCGGCCACGCTACGCTACGCGCCGATCGAGAGTGAAGTGCACCGCCACGGGAGAGGTCGAGGAGAGCAGCGTGACCGCGAGCAGTCGTGTCGCCGTGGGCGACGAGCGGAAGCAGGAGTTCCCGCCCCTCACCCGCACGATGTTCGTGCGCTACGCAGGCGCCTCGGGCGACTTCAATCCCATGCACCACGACGACACCATTGCCGCCCAGGTCGGCAACCCGTCGGTGTTCGGTCACGGCATGCTCTCGATGGGCCTCGCCGCGCGCGTCGTCAAGGACTGGTTCGGCGCGGAGGCCATGCGGGTGCTGAAGGTTCGTTTTGCCAAGCAGGTCTGGCCCGGCGACATGCTCACGTGCGTCGCAACCGTCACGGGAACCCGCGACGAGAACGGCGAGAAGCTCGTCGATCTCGATCTCTCGGTGACCAATCAGAACGGCGACCGCGCGATCACCGGTTCCGCGACCGCCGTCGCTTCGTAGCGCCGGCGATGGGTCTGCTCGACGGTCGGGTCGCTGTCGTCACCGGATCCGGGCGCGGCATCGGGCGCGAGTTCGTGCTCTGTTTCGCGCGCGAGGGCGCGCACGTCGTCGTGAACGACGTCGGCGTCGCGCTCGACGGCCGCGGCACCGAAGACGACCCGGCCGCTCAGGTGTGCGGTGAGATCGAAGCGCTCGGTGGCGCCGCGGTGCCCAACTACGACTCGGTCTCCGACTTCGAGGGTGCCGGGAACATCATCGCCACGGCCCTCGACACGTTCGGCACGATCGACATCCTCGTGAACAACGCGGGCATCGTGCGCGACCGCACCCTCGTCAAGATGGACGAGAGCGATTTCGACACGGTCATCGCCGTCCATCTGAAGGGTTCGTTCAACTGCGCGCGCCATGCGGCTCCGATCATGAAGGAGCGCAACTACGGGCGCATCGTCAACATCACGTCGTCGGCCGGCCTCCGGGGCAACTTCGGGCAGACGAACTACGGCGCCGCGAAGGCCGGGCTCATGGGCATGACGTTCGTGTGGGCGCTCGAGCTCGGCCGTTACGGCATCACGGTGAACGCCGTGGCCCCGTCGGGAGCGACGCGGATGACCGCGGCGCTGTTCGAGCGCGCCGGCGAAGGGCCGCCGCCGGAGGAGAACCCCGCGCTCAACGCGCCGCTCGTCGCGTACCTCGCGTCGGAGGCCGCCGGGCACGTGAACGGTCAGATCCTCGGCCGTACCGAGTTCGGGTACACGCTCTTCCAGCAGCCCAAGCAGATCGCCTGGATGTGGAAGGACGGCGGGTTCACGCCCGGCGAGGTCGCCGCCAACTTCGACCGCATCCTCGGCCAGCATCTCCAGCCGGTGGGGATGGCGATGCCGAAGTCGATGGAGCGCAAGAACGGCTGAGCATGCCGTTCCCCTTCGGTCTCGGTGTCGTCGACGTCGTCTACGCACGGTTGGCCACAATCGGCGAGCGGGCGCGGCGCGCGCGAGCCGACGGGTTCGACCACATCGACCCGCTGGTCGGTACCGATCCGGCCACCCTCGTGCTGCCGATCGGCTGCCCGACCGCGTTTCCGAGACCGCAGGCGGGATGGTGCTCGACGCCCGCGCCGGCCGACGCGCCCGGCCGGTGGGAGAAGACCGTCGAACGTTTCCGCGCCGCGCCCGGCTGCCTCATGGAACCGTGGGCCGGCTCGGTCGTCGGTTCGACCGAGCGGGTGCTCGCGATGCTTGCCGAGGTGCCGGGTCTCCAGCTGCTCGTCGACACGGGGCACGTGGCTGACTGGGGCGGCGACCCGCTCGAGCTGCTGCCGTACGCGAGGCACGTGCAGTTGCGCCAGGGCATGCCCGGCGCGACCCAGCTCCACGTCGACGACCCGCGCGGCGCGGTCGACTTCGCCGCCGTGGTCGGGCGCCTGCAGCACCTCGGGTACGCCGGCGTCTGCTCGGTCGAGTACTTCGACCTCCCCGAGCAGGGCTGGCCCCTCGACGACCCCCGCCGCTGGGCCCTCGACCTCGCCTCCCACCTCCGCGCCTAGCGCGGTTCTGATGGGAAAACCCGACCGGATCGGTCGCGGCAGCCCATCAGAACGAAAGGAGACCGGGCCAGGTGGGGAGGGGGAGCCCGGGGGTCGGCATGGCTTCCCACGCGACGACGGTGCCGGGGATGGCGTCGGTGGCGTAGAGCGTGCGCAGGTCGGGGCCGCCGAAGCAGCAGTTGGTGGTGAGACCCTGGCCTTCGATCTCGAGGAAGTCGACGACGGTGCCGTCGGGATCGACGACCCGCACGCCGTGCTCGATCGTCGACGCGACGTAGAACCGGCCGTCGGCATCGAGGCAGAAGCCGTCACCCGCGCCGCGACCGAGACGCTCGATCACCCACTCGCGCGTGCCGTCGGGCAGGAGTCGTTGCAAGCCTCGCCGTTCGACGACGACGAGGAGACCGTCGCGGTCGAGCGCGATCCCGTTGCAGTACATGAACCGGTCGGCAACTAGGCGCACGGTGCCGTCGCGCTCGAACGCGAACACGCGCCCGAAGTCGGGTTCGGGTGGCGGATAGTGGCCCGGGTCGGTGAAGAACACGGTGCCGTCGGGCGCGACGCACAGGTCGTTGGGCGCGTGGAAGCCGTCGTCGAGGAGATACGTGACCGCGCCGTCGGGCGTCGCCAACTGCAGACCGGGAATCGCGGGGCTCGATGTCACCGCCGGCGCATCGCGCACGAACCCGGTCGCCCCGACGTCGAAGCCGCCGTTCTGGGTGACGAGGATCGACCCGTCGGCGGCGAGCGCGGCTCCGTTGGCGCCGCCACCCGTCTCGGCGAAGCGCTCCGCGACCCCGGAACCAGCAGCACCGGGATGCACGCGGAACAACGCTCCCGCGGCGACGCTCGTGACGACGAGGGTGCCGTCGGGGCACCACACCGGACCTTCGCCGAAGGGCACCCCGTCGACCACGACCTCGGCTCGCATCCCCGCCGCTCCAAGTCGAAGGGTCAAGCTGACCTCGACGTCCACCCTAGGCTCACACCTAGGCTCACGGCATGCCGTTGCGCGTGGTGAACCAGCTGGGTGGCCGCGCGGCCGCGGCGGTGCTCCGCGACTTCCCCGACGCCGAGGTCGTCGACTTCACGCCCGACGGACCGCCGGAGGGGTTTACCGCCGACGTGATGTTCGGGGGCTGGGGCGACTGGGAGTCGCTTGCGCCCTGGGTGCGAACGGTTCCCTGGGTACAGCTCTCCGGCACCGGCGTCGACGGGCTCCCGGCCGAGCTCTTCGACGGCCGAACCGTCACCTGCGCGCGCGGTGCGAGCGGTGTGGCCATCTCGGAGTTCGTGATGGCCGCGATGCTCGCCTTCGCGAAAGACATGCCGAAGGTGTGGCTCGACGCGCCGCCGAAGCACTGGAACTTCCACCCGCTCAGCACGCTCGAGCACAAGACGCTCGCCCTCGTGGGTCTCGGAGGCATCGGTACCGAGATCGCGAAGCGCGCGCTGCCGTTCGGCATGCGCGTACGCGCGGTACGCAGAACCGCAGCACCGAGCCCGGTGCCCGGAGTCGAGGTGGTTCCGAGCTTCGCCGACCTCTTGGCCGACGCGGATCATCTCGTGCTCGCCGCGCCGGGAACCCACCGGACCCGCCACCTCGTCGACGCCGCGGCGCTCGACGCCGTGAAACCGGGCGTGCACCTCGTCAACATCGCGCGCGGTTCGCTGGTCGATCAGGACGCGCTGCGCGTGGCGCTCGACGACGGCCGGGTCGCGATGGCCACCCTCGACACCGTCGACCCCGAGCCGCTGCCGGCCGGACACTGGATGTACGAGCATCCCAAGGTGCGGTTGAGCGCCCATGTCTCGTGGGGCACCACTGAGCACTTCACCGGTTCGATCGCCGTCCTCGTGGAGAACCTGCACCGATACGTCGACGGGCGGCCGCTGCGCGATCTCGTCGACCTCAGCGAAGGCTACTGAGCCTGTCTGCAGAACGGGCCGGAGAACGGCCCGGAGTCGTCGTGGTCGGGACCGGCTTCGGTTGCCGCGTCCACGTGCCTGCGCTGCGCGCCGCGGGGTTCGATGTCGCCGCGCTCGTCGGGCGCGACGCGGCGCGAACCGCGCGGCGAGCGGAGCGCCACGGCATTCCTCGTTCCACCACGGTGATCGCCGACGCGCTCGCACTGCCCGGTGTCGCGGCCGTCACGATCGCCACGCCTCCCGCGACGCACGCCGCCCTGGCGATCGAAGCCGCGCGCGCCGGCAAGCACGTGTTGTGCGAGAAGCCCTTCGCCCTTGATGGTGCGGAGGCTGCGGCGATGCTCGGTGCCGTGGAACAGGCCGGGGTCGGGCACCTCGTCGGCCACGAGTTCCGTTGGGCGCCCGAGCGTGCGGTCGTCGGCCGGGCGATCGCGGCCGGGCTCATCGGCGAGCCCCGGCTTGCCTCGCTCGTGTCGATCGTCGGCCTGGTTGCCGATCCCGAGGCCCGGCTTCCCGGCTGGTGGTTCGACGCGGCGCAGGGCGGCGGGTGGTTGGGCGCGTCGGGCTCGCACCTCGTCGACCAGGTGCGCGATTGGCTCGGTGATTTCGAGTCGGTGAGCGCGGCGCTCTCGATCGTGTCGGCTCGCACGGGCGTCGCCGACGACACCTTCACCGTCCGGTTCCGGCTCCGGTCGGGCGTCGAGGGTGTGTTGCAGCAGACGGCCGCGGGCTGGGGCCCGATGCGGGGGCTCACCGCGGTCGCCGGCACCGCCGGCACCGTCTGGATCGACGGGCTGAGCGCATGGATCGCCGATCGTGACGGTGCGCGGCTCCTCGATGTGCCCGAAGATCTCGCGCCGGCCGCAGACGCGACGCCCGAGAGCGACGATCCACGGCACCGTTTCACCCACCTCGAGCTCGGCCCCTACACGCGGCTGTGCGGTGCGCTTCGTGCCGCAGTCGCGGGTGCCCCGTATCCCGACGCGGTCGCGGTGCCGACGTTCGTCGACGGGCTCGCGGAGATGCAGGTGCTCGACGCGGTGAGGGCCTCGGCGCAGGCGGGTGGTGTGCTCGTCGACGTCGCGGCGCGCTCCTGAGCGAGCCGAGCCTCGTGCACCAATCGCGTGGCTACCAGGCGGTTCCGTAGCGCTCGCGGTGCGTGTGCGCGGCGAACGGCTCGCGGCGGGGTGGCCCGAGCGTGCGGGCCGGCCGGCCGAGCGGCACGATCGCGACCGGTACGAGGTGTTCGGGCAGGCCGAGCAACTCGCGGAGCTCGGCCGCGAACGCGGTGGTGATCGTGGTCAACGCGCTCCCGAGCCCCAGTGCGGTTGCCGCGAGGAGCAGGTTCTGCGTCGCGGGGAAGATCGACGACGGCACCGTCTGTACGAGCCCGCGTTCGGTATCCGCGCACACGACGATCATCACCGGCGCGGCTGCGACTCCGCCGGTGGCACCCGCGTCGACGTCGGCCATGAGCTTCTCGTCGAGCCGGGTCCGCGCGAACTCGCGGCCGCCGGCGTCCCACGCCCGGGCGGTGAGATCGCCGAGCCGGGTCCGGGTCTCTGCGGCGCGGACGACGACGAACTCCCATGGCTGGCGGTTCTCCGCGCTCGGCGCGAACGTCGCGGCGTCGAGCACCCGAGCGACGAGATCGTCGCCGACCGGATCGTCGGAGAACGCGCGGCACGCGCGCTGGCGCCGGACGACCGCGAACAGATCTTGCTCGGCGGAGCTCACCCGCGAGTGCGTTCGCCGACGCGGAGGAACGAGTTGACGTACATGATCCGCAGGCTCGGGCCGAACGCCCAGTGCTTGAACGCCTCGGTGTCGGGTTCGCCGATGCGCGAGATGACGAGCGGCGTCATCGACTTGAACGCGGCCTCCGGTTCGTCGGTCTCCATCTCGTAGAAGTGCATGAAGCGCGGATCGCCACCGTCGGCGCGCTCGTACGGAGTGATCATCGAGTAGCCGGGCACTGCCGCGGCGGCGATGTGGCGGATGTGCACGAAGTCGGCCCAGTCGCGCAGCTCCTGTGCCCGGGCCGGGTCCTTCGGCGAGATGAGCACGAGCGACAGCCCGATGGTGGGCTTGCCGGTCACGATGCCCTGGCCGGGGCGGCGGTAGTGCAGGTAGTGATGACCGGTGATGCCCGCGGGCGTCAGCGGCGGCGTGAAGCCGGGGCCGGCCTCGTAGACACCGAGGAGGTCGAACTCGGGCAGCACCCTCGGCAGGTCGGTGCGGTCGCGGTGCACGTTGCGCCACCAGGTCGCGCGCTCGACGGCCGGGAGGCCGAGCACCTCGCCGACCCGTTGCGCCGCGTACTCGTCGGCGGCGAGATCGGTCATCTCCAGATAGAGCCCGGGCGTGACGCGATCCTCCACGGGGGGCGAGTCTACGAAGCGCCGGACGGCGGTGCGCGGGGGTACTGGCCGAGTTTGATTCGAGGTCCTACGCGCAGTCCTTGAAGGAGTAGGTATGCGAGCCCGCCGTGACGGTCGCGGTCACGCAGGTCGTCGGCACAGAGCGGTTGGGGACCGGCGCGATCAGGACGTTCGTGGGGAGCGCGGCGCCCACTTGCGCGCATCGCCTGAATGCGTAGGCGGGGTCCGGGTTGGGAGCCTTGGCCGCGCCTTCGAGGGCGAAACGTGTGACGCTCACGATCGAAGCTCGCAGCTTCGCGTCGTCGGCGCTCGCCGCGACGTGTTCGGTCGTTCGGTAGTTGGCCACCAGGACCGCGGCGGGCGTGTGTCCTTTGGCCAGGTTCATGGTCGTACCGAGTTGTGCACATGCGTGGCGGTCGGCGTCGGTGCCGGGGTGGCTCGCGTTCCCGTGACAGGCCGCGGTCCCCAGGACGATCGAGCAGATCGCGAATCGCGTTGCCGCGGAAGATCGCGTGTTCCCCACCCGCGACAGAGTGCCAGAATCGCGCTCGTTCGTCGAGGTGCGCGGTTCGGTGTTCGTGCGCTCTGCTAACCGGCTATGCACGCTGGGCGAGTACCGCCGTCGATTGACGCAACGTCGGGTCCCCGACGCGTATAGGCGACCTCGTACGCGATCACCACCGGTCGCCTCAACGAAGTCACGCGCAGTACTGCCGTGAGAATCGCCCGCTGGCCACCAGCGGCGATCTTGATCGGCTTCTTGGCGAGCGAGACAACCCGACCTGACAGGTAGTGACAGGCGTCACGGCTCACCAGGAGCTGCGGCGACGGAAGCCCGAAGAACTCGGTGATCGGCGACTCCAACGGATAGTCGCCAGTCTTCGTGACGACGAGCGCGAAGTGACCACTCACGTCGTTCAGAACGACCGGCGACGACGGCCTCGATACTGAGCCTGTTGGGGGGTTCGGGCTGACATGTCGGGTGGCACCCCCACTGCACGAAGCGACCAGCAGTAAGAGCGCGAGCAGGCAAGCGCGCCGGGGTCCGAACCTACCCAGACGTTCTCGTCCCACCTGCCCATGATGCACGAACGGCGCTTGCTCGTCGAGGTGTCGCGTAAGCCGACGAAACGCAGGCATCGACCGCGATCGGGGGTTGGGTCAGTTTGGCTGGTAGTGGCTCGGTTTCGAGCTCGAACGGAACCACTACCCGCGGGGGCGGGGTAGCGTCGGGACGAGGAGCCACGCGTCACTCGGGAGGTTCGCGATGATGGACGAGCGCCCGGT
>CAAGKR010527297.1_pt1 | contig 14278 bp, 9 predicted proteins | sample 2556971 | NCBI WGS metagenome assembly CAAGKR01 (sample SAMEA5207829, study PRJEB30636) | soil metagenome | biome: forest; feature: boreal; material: soil | place: USA | collected 2011-09 | depth 1 m | reverse complement strand
GCGAGCTGCAGGGCAACCTGTCGCAGAACGCGCGCGATCGCGCGCTCGACTCGTTCCGTGCCAACAAGACCGAGGTGCTGGTCGCCACCAACGTCGCGGCGCGCGGGATCGACGTCGTCAACGTCGGCCTGGTGATCAACTTTGAGCTTCCCGAGACGCCGCAGTGGCTCACCCACCGCGTCGGTCGCACCGCGCGAAACGGCAACGAGGGCAAGGCGATCACGTTCCTCAGCGAGGAGGACGGCGAGCAGTGGCGCAAGCTGCGACGCCTCGGTGCGCCGGCATTGCCGGAGATCGACGGCACGCTGTTGCTCACCACCGGCGAGTGGAAGCTCGGCGCCCCGCCGCGCGAGGTTACGCCAGCGCCTGTTCCAGGTCGGCCAGCAGGTCGTCGACGTCCTCAATACCAGCAGAGAGGCGTATCAGCCCGTCGCTGACGCCAACCCGGCCGCGCATCTCGGCGGGCAGCGACGCGTGAGTCATCAACGCGGGACTCTCCGCGAGCGACTCGACGGCGCCGAGTGACTCCGCGAGCGTGAACACGCGAAGCCGTTCGAGGAACGAGAGCGCGGCCTCGGCTGACGACACCTCGAACGAGACGACGCCGCCGTAGAGGCCTCCCATCTGCCGCGTGGCGAGCGCGTGGCCCGGGTGCTGCTCCAGCCCCGGATAGTGCACGCGGACGACGGCGTCCTGGCCTTCGAGCCAGTGCGCGATCGTCAGCGCGTTCTCGCACTGACGCACGACGCGAACCTGCAGCGTCTTCAAGCCGCGCAGCAGCAACCAGCAGTCGAACGGCGACGGCACCGCGCCGATCGCGTTCTGATGGAATCGCATGCGCTCCGCGAGCTCGCCGTTCGAGGTGAGCAGCGCGCCACCGAGCACGTCGCTGTGGCCACCGAGGAACTTGGTCGAGCTGTGCATCACGATGTCCGCACCCAGCTCGAGCGGACGTTGCAGCACTGGGCTCGCGAACGTGCTGTCGACCGCCATGAGCGCGCCCCCACCGTGCACGACCTCGCTCACCGCCTCGAGGTCGACGACACGGAGCAGCGGGTTGGTCGGTGACTCGAGCCAGACGAGGCGCGTGCGGTCGGTCATCGCCGCCGCGATCGCCTCGGGATCGGTCGGGTCCACTGAGGTGAACGTCAGGCCGTAGCGCTGGAAGACCTTGTCGAACAGCCGGAACGTCCCGCCGTACACGTCCTCGGTGAAGACCACATGGTCGCCGGGGTCGAACAGGAACATCAGCGTCGAGGTCGCCGCCAGCCCTGAGGCGAACGCCAGGCCGTGCTCGGCGCCCTCGAGCGACGCGAGGCACTCCTCGAGATTCGCGCGGGTGGGATTGCCGGAGCGCGAGTACTCGTATCCCTGGTGCCGTCCGGGCGACTCCTGCGCGAACGTCGTCGCCAGGTGGATCGGCACGACCACGGCGCCGGTCGCCGGATCCGGTCCCTGCCCCGCGTGGAGCGCGCGCGTGGCGAGACCGTGCTGCCGGCGCGGCATGCCGGTCAACCGCGACCGCGGCGGGCGACGAACTCGAGCAGATCGCTGCGAGTGATCACGCCCACGGGCTCATCGCCCTCGACCATCATCAGTGCCGGCTCGCCGCCGAGCAGCGCCTCGAAGGCCTCCTCGATCGGCGCCCCGGCCGCGATGCGGGCGAACGGGGGGTCCATCGAGGTCGAAACCGAGGTCGTCACGACGGTCGGATCCCGGTAGATCCGGTCCAGCAACGTGCGCTCCTGGATGCTGCCCACCACGCCGTCGAGGGTGGTCTTCCCGTTCTCGGTCACGAGCAGTTGGGAGATCCCGTACTGCTGCATGAGGTCGATCGCCTCGCCGACGGTCCTGCCGGCGCCGACGCTGACCAGCTCCGGGACGTGGTCGGTGTGCGCGGAGTCGATGACCTCGCGGACGCGCGCCGGGACCAGCCGTTGCAGGTACCCGTTCTGGCGCATCCACTCGTCGGAGAAGAACTTGCTGAGGTAGTTCCGGCCGGTGTCGGGGAGGAGGACGACGATCACGTCGTCGGGCTTGGAGTCGACCGCGATCTGGATCGCCGCGTGCAGCGCAAGGCCGGCCGAACCGCCGACGAGGATGCCCTCCTGGCGCGCCAGCTTTCGCGCGGCGACGAAGCACTCGCGATCGGTCACCTGGATGAACTCGTCGACGATCTCGCGGCTGAAGGTGCCCGGCCAGAAGTCCTCGCCGACACCCTCCACCTTGTACGGGGCGATCTCCCCGCTGTAGATCGAGCCCTCCGGGTCGGCGCCGATGATCCGGACTGCGGGATTCTGCTCCTTGAGGTACTTGCCCACGCCGCTGATCGTGCCGCCGGTGCCGACGCCGGCCACGAAGGTGGTGATCCGGCCGTCAGTCTGGCGCCAGATCTCCGGGCCGGTCGTCCGGTAATGCGCCTCCGGGTTGCGCGGATTGAAGTACTGGTTCGGCTGAAAGGCGCCGGGCACCTCGCGCGTGAGGCGGTCGGCGACCGAGTAGTACGACTGAGGCGATTCGCGCTCGACGTTGGTCGGGCAGATCACCACCTCGGCCCCGTAGGCGCGCAGGAGGCTGATCTTCTCCGCCGACATCTTGTCGGGCATGACGAAGATCATCTTGTAGCCCTTGATCGCCGCCGCCATGGCGAGCCCGTGGCCGGTGTTGCCCGAGGTCGGCTCGACGATGGTCCCGCCGGGACGGAGCAGGCCGCGAACCTCCGCATCCTCGAGCATGGCAAGGCCGATCCGGTCCTTCACACTGCCGCCCGGGTTCAACTGCTCGAGCTTGGCGAGGATGAGCGGCCGGAGCCCCTCGGTGACCTTGCTCAGCCGGACCAACGGGGTGTTGCCGACCAGGTCGAGGATGCTCTCGACGTACTCCACTGTTCGGCCATTCTATCCACGGAAGGCAGCGGTTCCTCTTCCGTAACCGCCGTTCAACGTGCCCTGGGCCACGGCATACTGAACCTGAATGGAGCAGTCCGGCAGAGAGGACATCGCCGGGTCGCGTACGCGCGTTCCCGGGTACACCCTGGATCGGGGGATCAGCGTCGATCGCGCCGGCGCGCTCGTTGCTGCCCGCGACACGGCGACCGGATCGCCCGTGACCATCCGGCTCTTGAGCCCGGCGCTCTCCTCGGACGCGGCGTTCCGCCGTCAGGTCCGCCACGACATGGCCGCGCTCGCCGCGCTGCGTCACCAGCACCTCCTCGCGGTGATCGCCTTCGACGATCGCGACGGGGCGATCGTCTACGAGGCTGTGGACGGGGTCACGCTCCGCCATATCGTCGATGTCTCCGGCCCGTTGCCGCCCGCGGCCGCGCTCGTCGTGTTCGACGACTGCCTGTCCGGCCTCGAGGCCCTCCACGCCGCCGGGATCATCCATCGCGACGTGCGGCCGGACGCGGTGATCATCGACACCGGGGGCACCACGATCCTGCGTGACGCCGGCGTCCCGGCTCCGCCCCTCCACCACGCGTGGCGCGCCGGGACTCCTCAATACATGGCGCCGGAGCTGTGGGCCGCCCGTCCGCACACGATCGCAACCGATCTCTACGCGGCGACCGGTGTTCTCGTGGATGCGCTCACGGGAGATCCGCCATACCTCGGCACCGACCTGACCGGGCTCGGCGTGCAGCACACCCAGGGAGCCCTGCCCGGCGAGGCGGTTCCGATGATCGCCCGGGCGCTCGTGATCAGCGGCCTCGCCAAGGATCCGCGCGATCGCCCGGGAAGCGCGGCGCTCTTCCGCCGCGACGTGGAGATCGCCGGCACGGCCTTCCTCGGGGGTTCGTGGCGCGACCAGGGTCGCGCCTGGCTCGCGGCGAACGTCGCCGAGCGGCTCGGCGATCCCGCGCCCACGCTGCTCCCGGTCGACGAGTTCGTCGACGAGGACGACGGGATCCCGCTGTCCGGGATCGAGATCGACACCGCGGCCGACGAGCGGCCGCAAGGCGGCGTCGGGTGGAAGACGTGGTCGGTGGCGGGTGCCGCGGTGCTCGTGCTCGTCGTCGTGGTCTTCGCCGCGGTGAACGCGCTCGGGGGATCGGCGGTGCAGCTGTCGCCGACACCGCCGGGCGTGGCGGCTCCGCTGTTCACGGCGACCGCGGCGCCGACCGACGACACCACGCCCACCCAGGCGGACACCGCCGCGCCCGACACGTCCACCCCGTCACCGACGGCCGCACCCACGCCCACTCCGACGACGGCACCGAACACCGCGCCGGTGATTCTCGCCCCAACGCCGACCCCGACCGCCACACCGGGCTCAACGCCGAGCCCCCATCCGACGCCCTGAGCGTCAGCGCGCCGGCGTCAGCCCGTACACGTCACCCGCGTAGTCGTTGAGCATGCGCGCGGCCGAATAACGCGGTCCGTTGGTGCGCAACGAGGCGCGGATTCGTTCCACCCAGCCGCGCGGGATCCCATGCTCGTCGCGCTGGTAGAAGAGCGGGATGATCTCGTGCTCGATGATGTCGAAGAGGGTCGACGCGTCACGCGAGTCCTGCATCGAGTGGTCGAACAGGATGTCGCCGGGGATCGCCCACCCGTTGGTGCCGTCATAGGCCTCGGCCCACCAGCCGTCGAGGACGGAGAGGTTGAGCCCGCCGTTGAGCGCGGCCTTCATGCCGCTCGTGCCGCTGGCCTCGAGTGGCGGCCGCGGTACGTTGATCCAGACGTCGCACCCGGCGACCATGTTCAACGCGGTTTCCAGGCTGTAGTTGTCGAGGAATGAGAGCCTGCTCGCCTCGGCCTTGTCGCGCTTGAACCCGAAGAGACCCTGCGCCGCACGCTTTCCCTCCTCGTCCTGCGGGTGCGCCTTGCCGGCGAGCACGATCTGCACCGGGCGCTCGTCGTTCTCGAGCATCGCCTCGGCACGCTGGGGATCGAGCGTGAGCAGCTGGATGCGCTTGTAGCCGGCGAGGCGGCGCGCGAATCCGAAGGTCAGCGCGTGCTCGTCGAAGCCGTGCTCGGCCGCCTCGACGTACCAGCGTGGCTCGTCGCGCGCGAGGCGGCTTGCGACGCTGCGCTCGCGAACCTTCTGCACGAACTCCGCGCGCAACGCGTTGCGCAGGTCCCACAACTCGGCGTCGGGGATGTCGTCGACACCGCGCCACGTCGCGGGATCGGCGGCTTTGGCTTCCCACCCCGGGCCGAGATGACGATCGAGCAGCGCGCGGGTCTTCGGGGCCATCCACGTCGGGACGTGGACCCCGTTGGTGACGTGCCCGATCGGCACCGTGTCCGCCGGACGCTCGGGGAACAGCGACTGCCACATCTGACGCGCCACCTCCCCATGCCGCCTGCTCACGCCGTTGCGCGCGCGGCTCATCTTGATGCCGAGCGGCGTCATCACGAACTGCTCGTGGGGGTTGTCGGGACGGGTGCGACCGAGATGCAGGAAACCCTCGAGGTCGAGCCCGACCTGCTCGGGATAGTCACCGAGGACCTCGACGATCTCGCTGACGTCATAGCCCTCGTTGCCGGCGCTGACCGGCGTGTGGGTGGTGAAGACGGTGTGCTCGCGCGCCGAGGTGAACGCCTCGTGGCGCGATCGTCCCTGCGCCATCTGGCGGCGCGCCATCTCGAGCGGCGCCAGCGCGCCGTGACCCTCGTTGAGGTGGACGACGCAGGGATCGATGCCCATGGCAGCGAGCACGCGCATCGAGCCGATCCCGAGCAGCGCGTACTGGGCAAGTCGCGTCGGCCGGTCGGCGACGTAGAGGCGGCTCGTGATCCATTGATCGATCGGCGAGTTCTCCGGTCGCTGCGCATCGAGGAGGTAGAGGGGCGTTCGTCCGATGTCGAGCCGCCACACCTGGACCGTGACGTCGCGGCCGCGCAGCGGCACGGTGACCGTCAGCGGCGTGTTGTCGCCGTTGGTGACAAGAGCGGCAGGAACACGCTCGGGGTCGACCTGCAGCCAGTACTCGTGCTGGTAGCCCGATTGGTCCATGCGCTGCTGGAAGTAGCCCTGACGGTAGAGGAGGCCGACGCCGACCATCGGAAGCGCCATGTCCGACGCCTGCTTGAGGATGTCGCCGGCGAGCACGCCGAGGCCACCCGCGTAGATCGGCAGCGATCGGTGCAGCGCGAACTCCGCGCAGAGGAAGGCGACAGGACGCACCGGCGTTGCCTTCCCCTCCATCGACGGGCGCCCGAGCTCGGCGTCGAGCGCCGCGAGCATGGTCGCAATGCGCTCATGCAGCGCCGGGTCGCCGGCCGCGCGCTCGAGCGTTGCGGATGTGGTCTCGTGGAGCAGGCGGATCGGGTTGTGGTTGCTCGCGTCCCACCGCGCCGGGTCGATCATCCGGAAGATGTCGTCCCCGCCCGGCCACCACGACCAGAGGTAGTTGTACGCAAGCCGCGCCAATGGTTCGAGCGCTCGCGGCAGTCGCGCGGCGAGGTCCGCGGCCGCGCGATCGATATCCTCGCCGCCGTCGGCGAGGGTTGCGGTGGCGATCTCGGTCATGCGGCGGATCCGGCGATGGCGGCAACCAGCGCGGCAACGCCAGCCTCCGGGCCGTTCGCGTGTCCGAACACCGCGGTGCCGGCAACCAGCACGTCGGCGCCCGCGTCGACGCATGCTCGCGCGTTGCTCGCGTCGACGCCGCCGTCGACCTCGACCTCCGTGTCGAGCCCCTGTCGCTCGATCTCACCGCGGAGTTGTTCGACCTTGTGCAGCGTTCGAGGGATCAGTCGCTGACCCCCGAAGCCGGGATCGATCGTCATCACGAGTGCGAGGTCGCACGCCTCGAGAATGTCCTCGAGCATGGCGGCCGGCGTGCTGGGGTTGATCCCCGCACCGGCGCGGCAGTCGAGAGCGCGGATCGCCGTCAACGTTCTGTGGAGGTGCGGGCACGCCTCGTAATGCACCGTGATGGCGTCGGCGCCGGCGCTCGCGAAGGTTTCCAGATGCCGGTCGGGGTTGACGATCATCAGGTGCAGTTCGAGCGGGAGTGACGTCGCACGACGAAGCACGCGAACGGTGTCGGTGCCGAAGGTGAAGTTGGGGACGAAGACTCCGTCCATCACGTCGACATGGATGCGCTCCGCACCGCTGCGCTCGAGGTCGTGTGCCGCCTCGGCGATGTGTCCGAAGTCCGCGGCGAGCAGGCTCGGCGCGATCCGGACCGAGTCCCGGCACGGTGTCCAGGTGGAGCGTGGCATCCGCGGATTCTGCCAGACAGGGGTCCGCAGCCCACCGGAGTCATGAACTCGTCATCGAGTTCGTCAACTACCGTCCGGATAGCCACCGCGGTGGAGGACCATCGGAAAGTGCGGCAGCGTCTCGGGCTTCGGCACCGACGCGCGCCAGCCGTCGGGATAGGGCACCAGCCCCGCGAACAGCGGCGAGGGCCCCTTATTGGGATCGCCTGCGAGCGGCTCCAGTGCGGCTCGAACCGCTTCGACAGTGCCTTCACCGAAGCGCTCGGTCCAGCGCGCCTCGACGGCTCCGGTGCGGTCCTGCAGCTCGTCTCGCGCTCTGCGACCGGCGCCGGTGAGACGTACCACCCTGCCTCGCGAGGCACCCGGATTCGCGTCGGTCGCCGTGAGACCCCGCTTCTCGAGAACGCCCAGCGCCATGCTGATCGACTCCTTCGACACCCCCGAGATCCGTGGGAGGTCCTGGAGGCGGACCGGTCGCTCATCGAGGACGCGAAGCAGGTTGGCGCTGATCGCGAGCGACGCTCGTGGTTCGAACTCCGTCTCGAACTCGATCGCGAACGCGACGAGCGGCCGGGCGAGCAGAGCGGCCAGCGAGAGACCAGCCGCCTCGGCTCCCACCGGCACTGCCCCGTTTCGGGCCGGTCCCCTGGTGACGAGACCGTAGTGGAGGATGGGCATGCAGTCGGGGAGGTCGGCGCCCAGGCCGGCCACCAGACCGGCAAGGGACGTCTTCAGCGTGTCCACCTGCTCGCCACCGAAGCGCTGCGCCCAGCGCTCCTCGATGACGCCGTCGAGCGGCTGCCACACCTCCCGAGCCTTCCAGCCGCGGGCGGTCGCCCGAACCAGGAGATCGCCGATCGGGGGCTTGGCTCGGGTCTCATCTGGAGCCGGCTGGAGGTCGATGTACCGCCAGCGGCGCATCCCGTCGAAGTTCGACTCGGTCCTCGCGAGGCGCACCAACTCGCGGACCGGCATCCACTGTTCGCCCGCGTAGCGCATGCAGTTCAGCCACATCGCCATCGACGTGAGCCAGGTCCCCTGGCCGGAACCTGGGCGCCCGCCGGCAGTGGTCCAGGTGGGCCCGCGATGTTCGAATTCGTTGTCGAACTCGATCGTGAAGGCGACGAGCGCCTGCGAGAGCAGCGTGGGCAACGGTACGCGGCCGGACATTGCGCTCAGGCGGTCATGCGGCGGCCGCGGCGTCGAGGAACCAGACGAGCGTGCCGTCAGCAGGGCGGATGCGCGACGCGGGAACCGTGCCCGCCGCGGTCGCGGTCAGCGCATCGCGTTTCGCCGCGCCGGTGACCATGAACGCCAGGGCCCCTGCCGCGTTGATGGCCGGGTAGGTGAGCGTGATGCGGTCGTACGGCTCGTAATCGGCGAGGCCGCGGGTCGCCCAGGCGTCCGTGACGTCGAGCGCCGGGGTGCCCGGGAACAGCGACGCGGTGTGCCCGTTCTCGCCCAGGCCGAGGAGGATGAGGTCGAGCCTCGGCGCGCCACCGCCACCCGCGGGCAGCGTGGCTGCGAGCAGGTCGGAGTATTCCGCCGCCGCCGCGTCGAGGTCGGGCCGGTCGGCCGCCATCCGGTGCACGTTGTGCGGGTCCACAGCCACCTTGCTCAACAATGTGCTCTGCGCGAGGTGGTAGTTGCTCGACGGGTCGTCGGCGGGGCAGGCGCGCTCGTCTCCGAAGTACACGCTCCATGCCGGCCAGTCGATGCCGTCGAGCCAATGCGGGCCGGCGAGCGCGTCGTAGAGCAGTCGTGGCGTGCTGCCGCCGGCGAGGGCTATCGAGAAACTGCCGTGATCGGCGATCGCGTGCTCCGCTGCCGCGGTGACCCAATCGGCAACCGCGTCTGCAACGGCCGCGGGACTCTCGCGCACGACGCGCTCACCGAACACGGCTACGGGCGATGCCAGGCGCGTCCGTCGCGGGCCATGAATGCGTCCGACTCCTCGGGTCCCCACGTGCCCGACTCGTAGTTCGGGCTGTGCACGCGGTCGGGCGGGTGCGCGCGCCATCCGTCGAGGATCGCGGTGCAGAACCGCCAGGCCTCCTCGACCTCGTCCTCGCGCGCGAAGAGCGTCGGGTCGCCGAGCATGCAGTCGAGCAGGAGACGTTCGTACGCGTCGGGCGACTGCTCGCGAAACGCGGTGCCGTACATGAAATCCATGTTCACCGACTCGATGCGCAGCGCCTGCCCGGGGATCTTCGCGCCGAAGCGCAGCGTGATGCCCTCATCGGGCTGGATGCGCAGGACGAGCAGGTTGGGCTCGATGCCGTCGGCCGGCACCTGTCCCGAGGCAACCGGAACGCTGCCGGCAAATGGTGAGTGGGGCACGCGACGGAACTGGATCACGATCTCCGTTGCGCGTTTCGGCATCCGCTTCCCGGTGCGCAGGTAGAAGGGAGTACCCGCCCAGCGCCAGTTGTCGATGTCGACCTTGAGCGCGACGAAGGTCTCGCGCAGCGAGTCGGGCGCGACGCCCTTCTCCTCACGGTATCCGGGTACGTGCTCGCCGTTGACGGTGCCCGCCGAGTACTGCCCGCGGATGGAATGGGAGAGTGCGTCGTCGGGGTGGATGGGGCGTACCGCGCGCAGCAGCTTCACCTTCTCGTCCCGGACCATCTCGGCCTGGAAGCTGGACGGCGCCTCCATGCCGACGATCGCGACCAGCTGCATGATGTGGTTCTGGACGATGTCGCGCAGTGCGCCGGCCTCCTCGTAGTACGAGCCGCGACCCTCGACGCCGATCTCCTCCGCGACGGTGATCTGCACATGGTCGATGTACTGCCGGTTCCAGAGCGGCTCGAAGATGCCGTTCGCGAAGCGGAACACCAGTAGGTTCTGAACCGTCTCCTTGCCGAGGTAGTGGTCGATGCGGTAGATCTGCTCCTCGATGAACGCCATGTGCAGGCGCTCGTTGAGCTCTCGCGCGGTTGCAAGGTCACGCCCGAACGGCTTCTCGATGATCACGCGCACGAAGGTGCCGGGCGGTTGCGCGGTGAGACCGGCCGCGTTGAGCCGGTCCGCGAGCGGCATCACCGCGCCGGGCGGGGTGCTGAAGTAGAAGAGTCGATTGCCCCCGGTCCCGCGCTCGCGGTCCACGGCGGCGAGCACGTCGCGCAACGGCTCGAGGCCGTGCCCGGCGTCGTGGTCGTACGTCACGTAGCGCAGTCCAGCTGCGAAGCGCTCCCACACATCGGCGCGGAGCGGGACGCGCCCGTGCTGCTCGACTCCGGCGCGCATCTCCTCGCGAAACTGCTCGTCGGTCATGTCACTGCGCCCTGCGCCGACGACCGTGAATCCTGCGGGCAGGCTTCCCTCGGCCGCGAGCGCGTAGAGCGCCGGCACGAGCTTTCGCTTGGTCAGGTCGCCGCTCGCTCCGAAGATCACGACGCAGAACGGAGCCGGCGTCCGCGACTCCCGGCGTCGCTCCTGCAGCGGGTGGTCAGCGGTCAGGGTGATGGAGGCGCTCCCGTTTCCGCTTTCACCGCATGACCGCCGAACTCGTTGCGCAGGGCGGCGATGACCTTGTTGCCGAAGCCGTCCGGGAGGCGTGACTGGTAGCGCGCCATGAGCGAGAGCGCTAGCACGGGTGCGGGCACCGAGAGTGCCATCGCGTCCTCGAGGGTCCACCGGCCCTCACCGGAGTCGTCGACCCAGCCTCGCAGCTGATCGAGCTGTGGGTCGCGCGCGAAAGCGCGCTCCGCGAGCTCGAGGAGCCAGGAGCGCACCACGCTGCCCTGGTTCCAGAGATGTGCGATGGCATGGAGGTCGAGCTCGCCGAAATCCTGCTTCGCCTGCATGATCGCGAAGCCTTCCGCGTACGCCTGGAGCATTCCGTACTCGATGCCGTTGTGGACCATCTTCACGAAATGACCGGCGCCGGAGGGACCGACGTGCAGGAATCCGTCCGGTGGGGCGAGCGTTGTGAAGATCGGCCGCCAGTGATCAACGGTCTCCTTCTCGCCGCCCGCCATCAGGCAGTAGCCGACCTCGAGGCCCCAGACACCGCCGCTCGTGCCCGCATCGATGTAGCCGATGCCGCGCTGTGCGCTGCTGGTGGCGCGAGCGATCGAGTCGTGATAGTTGCTGTTGCCGCCGTCGATGATGGTATCGCCCTGCTCGAGCAGGGACTGCAGCGCTGCGACGGTGTCGTCGGTGATCTTCCCCGACGGAACCATGATCCAGACGCCGCGCGGCTTGTCGAGCTTGGCGATCAGCTCGTCGATGCTCGGCGCAGTGGTCGCGCCGAAGGCCTCGACACTGGTTCTCGCGTCGAGGTTCGGGTCGTATGCGACGACTGCGTGGTCGCCGTCACGCCGGAGTCGATGGACCATGTTGGCGCCCATCTTGCCGAGCCCGACAAAGCCGATCTGCATGTTCGTGAGTCCCTTGTGGTGCGGTGGCGCTCAGCGCGCCGCCGTGGTTGCGCTGACGGCGTCGGTGAGGCTGGCGAGCCCGGCCCCGAGGTCGCCGGCGATGTGGACACGGACCACGCGCCGGCCGTGATTTCGCAGTGACTGCAGGTCGCCCGCGGCCTGCGCTCGCTTGAGGATCGAGAAGGTGAAGGGTTTGTCGGGAATCGGCACATCGGTCCCGTCGTCGGCGGTGATCTGGATGTACACGCCGGTGTTCGGACCGCCCTTGTGCAGCTGTCCGGTGCTGTGCAGGAATCGAGGACCGAATCCGAGTGTTGTCGCGATGCGGCGCGAGTCCCGAATCGCCACGCGCAGGCGCTGCAGGGCTTCGTGGTTGGGATCGTCCGGAGTCACATACGCCATGAGCGCCACGTAGTCTCCGGGGTTCGCGGTGTTGAGGTGCGAGGTGAGCGCGCCGGACGCGCTGCTCCCGGTGACGTCGCCGTAGACGCGCAGCGCCCCGTCGGTGACCGCGGGAGCCTCGTCGGGGAGTGCTCCGGTCTGCTCGTACTGCTGCAGCACCGCCTGCGTGTTGTCCTTGGACTCCTTGACGTTGGGCTCATCGAACGGATCGATGGCGAGGTGCGCGCCCGCAACCGCCGTGGCGAACTCCCAGCGGAAGAACTCCGCCGCGAGGTCGTACTTGTCCTCGAGATCGAAGACGATCACCGGATGTCCGGCCTTCCGCAGCGCGTCGATCGATCCGTCGAAGGAGGCGTCCGCACCGATGCGCAGCGCGACGAACAGGCGGTCGCCGGAGTACACCGATGGATCGCCGATGGGTTCGTCGCCGATCGGGATGATGCCCTTGCCCTCCTTGCCGGTGCTCTCGGCGATGAGCTGCTCGGCCCAGAGCGAGTAGGCCTCGACGCTGTGCGGCGCAAGGATCGTCACCTTGTCGCGTCCTGCATCGTGGAGCGCCCCCATGACCGTGCCCAGCGCGAGGCCGCCGTTGAGGTCGCCGGGCACGCCGGCGGCGCAGTTCCGGCGCATGTCGGCGGCGCGGTGCAGGAGCAGGTCGATGTCGATGCCGATCACCGCAGCGGGCACGAGCCCGAACATGCTCAGCGCCGAGTACCGGCCTCCGATGTCCGGCGGGTTCTTATAGAGGTGGCGGAACTCACGGTCGCGCGCGATGTTCGCAAGCGGTGTGCCCGGGTCCGTCACGGCGATGAAATGCGAGCCGGGCTTGTCGACGGCCGCAGCGGTGAGCTCCCAGAAGTGCGCGAGGTGGGAGAGCGTCTCGAGCGTCGTTCCGGATTTGCTGGAGACGATGTAACCCGTCGCCTTCGGATCGATCGCACCGGTCACGCGTGTGATCGCAAGCGGATCCGTGGTGTCGAGGACGTGGAGCGTCGGCTGACCCTCGGCGCTGCCGAACGAACTGCGCAACACTTCGGGACACAGGCTCGAACCTCCCATCCCGAGGAGCACGCAATCGCGCCATCCCGCCTCGCGCACCTCGGTCGTGAGCGCGGTGAGCGACGCGAGTTGCTCACGCATCGCGCCCACGACGTCGAGCCAGCCGAGACGGTTGCGGATCACGGCGGCATGCGCGTCGTCGCCGGGCTTCCAGAGGTTGGGGTCGCGATGCCAGACGCGCTCGGCAATCTGCGTCGCCTCCGGGGTGTCCAGTGCAATCGCGGTTGCGCCGGTGTCGATGTGCTGGCGCGTCGCATACCCGGAGGACATCGAGTCGATCTTCTCGGCGATGCCGCGGATCAGCGCGTCGTACGAGTCGGCGAACGTCTTCACACCGGCGTCGAGCAACTCCTGCGTGACGTCGTCCATGTTGATGCCGACCTGCGCGAGCTGGTCCATGACGCGATGCGCTCCGGCGTAGTCGGCCTTCACCGTGTCGCCCGACACGACGCCGTGATCCTGAAAGGCATCGATCGTCGCCGGCGGCATCGTGTCGACGGTGTCGGGACCGACGAGCGCCTCCGCGTAGACGACGTCGCGGTAGTTGGGATTCTTCGCGCTGGTGCTCGCCCAGAGGGGACGCTGCACGTGCGCGCCGGCCTCACGCAGTGCCGTGAATCGCGCGTCGCCGAAGCGCTGCTCGAAAAGCTCGTAGGCGAGGACCGCGTTGGCGATCGCCGCCTTGCCGAGCAGGCCCTCGATGAGCGCGTTGCCCGGGTCGGCTGCGAGCTTTGCCTCGAGCAGCTTGTCGACCAGGGTGTCAACCCTGCTCACGAAGAATGAAGCCACCGAGTGGACGTCGAGTGACTCGCCCGCGTTGTGGCGCGCCTCGAGCGCACCGAGATACTGCTCGATGACCTTCTCGTGCATCGCGATCGCGAAGATCAACGTGATGTTGACGTTGCGGCCGTCACCGATCGTCCGGCCGATGGCCGGCATGCCCTCGAGCGTCGCCGGGATCTTGATCATGAGGTTAGGCCGGTCGACGCGCTCCCACAGTGTTCGAGCCATCGCGACCGTCGCGTCGGTGTCGTGCGACAGCGACGGCGGCACTTCGAGGCTCACGAAGCCGTCGGCCCCGGAGGTCCGCTCGTGAACCGGACGCAGGATGTCGGCGGCGTGCTGGATGTCGGTGATCGCCAGCTCGGTGAAGACGTCGTTGGGATCGTCGATGCCCGAGGCGATCAGCTCGCGGATCTGGTCGTCGTAGAGCGAGCCTTCAGCGATCGCCTTCTGGAAGATCGTCGGGTTGCTCGTCAT
>CAAGKR010318152.1_pt1 | contig 14278 bp, 27 predicted proteins | sample 2556971 | NCBI WGS metagenome assembly CAAGKR01 (sample SAMEA5207829, study PRJEB30636) | soil metagenome | biome: forest; feature: boreal; material: soil | place: USA | collected 2011-09 | depth 1 m | reverse complement strand
TGGTTGTATTTTAGTTTCATATTGTATCATGCTGAGGACATTCAATTTCCGCACATTCGAGCGCGTCGTGCTTCACCCACCCGGGCGGGAAAATCGAAGGTGGATTCGGGTCGAAAATGATCTGCGAAATCCAGTATTCCTGCCACGGCGTCAGCCCATTCGGCAGAATCCGTTGCCGCCGGGTAGCGTCGGTGTAGTGCCCTACGGTCAGCCAATCGAGCACGAACATCTGATAGTCCACGGCGGGCGGCCATTGGTAAACGTCGGTGCCCCACCCCGAAAAATTGAAATCGAAAGTCGGGAGGCACTTCACTAGCGCGTCGCGGCTAAAGAACGGCATCATTACTTCCACCATCTGGACTTTTCGGGGACTGAATTTTTCGTAGAATTTTTCCCCCGGGCGGGTTGGGTCAAACAGCGACCGCAAGAACTCCCATCCACAAATACTGGTCTTCGTCAGGGCCGGCTGATACAACGGAAGTCTGGCCGCCTTTCCTACCCGAAAGACCTGATTCAGTGTGTCGGTGGAGACGTAAAGGTCGTCGTCGAGGAACGCATATTGCTCGTATCCCGGCAGGTCCGGAATCAATTTCGCCGCGGCCACCAGCTTCTCAGTCCCGTGCGACTTGTAATGCGTAACCCCGCCGTTCCAAATCAAAATCTCGTCATCCTTCAGAGGAACGTGAGAATTGTCGCCCGCATAATAGTGCAAGACGACATCGAACTCCCGCTCCGGGCCGAACAGTTCAGGGGTGCAGGACTCCAGGGATGCAACGGAACACCACACTAAATTCTTTTTCATCCGGCGTTGAAAGACGCGCAAACCACCCCTTGTTTGATCCCTTCAAACGCGGCTCCGATTTCCTCTACGATTACGTCCCCAGGAATGAGACACCACAGGTCAAAGTTAGCTGACGTCCAATCCATTGGCTTACCGTTAAAGGGGTTTATGTTTCTTGCTGTTTCTTCATCAGGAGCACACACCACCGCGGAATCATACGTGTCATATCCAGGATTTGTGGTTTGTGATATCCGAAATAATCTCATAGGAATTGGCTCGTTCAAAATGAGCGGCGCCGCCGCTTGAATAAACTGGCCCGGTGTTACTGTCATACCAATGGCGCAGGCACATTGCCACATTTGGTACAGGCAGACGCAAATCCGTCACCAGTAATAAATTCATGGTCACACAATGGGTCAACGGCGTTCGCATTAATCACAGCAAGCGCGTTCGGGTCCTCAAACTGCTTCTTCAACAGCAAATCTTTATACCAATCCGGTAGCCCGTGTGTGAGCGCGCGGCGCAGGTTCGGCCATGCCCAATTCCACAACGCCGCCTTGATTTCTTCTTCACACTCTTTCAACACATCGGGCGGCACCGCTTGGAACAACTCGCCGATATCCTTGAGGGTGTCGGTGATTTTGCCTTCTTCTCGCAAATGGATCAACGCCTTCTGCCAACGCGCCGGTGAGGCATACGTCAAGGCGAGTTCACGAAGGATTTCATTCTGCGCCTTGGGGCCGTGGATAGTTTTCCATTCGGCGGCGTGTGTTTCTTTGAACGCCTCAGAGACGAATTTGCCCATCAACACCTTCTTGTCGCGCCCAAAAAGGTCGTAGGCAGCCGGCTTGATGACGACGCCCTCGACCTTCTGACCGCCGAGGACACTTTCTTGTTCGAGTAATGCGCGAATCTCATCCACACCGTTGATCATGCCCTCACCTAAATGTTTGACTGTCTCAAATCCCAAAGTCTGCGCCATCACAGCTTTGTCGAGTGGGTTCAAAAATTCTTGTTCTCCTTTTTCGATGTCGAAAATGATGATGTGGTTTGCCGGCACCCGGTCGTAGGCCGCGACGTTGTGCTTCGGCTTGGAGAGGTATTCGCCGCGGAAAGTGTAACCGACCGGAATCTTGTCCTCAATGGACTTCAGAATCGCAACCGCCTTGTTAAACATCTTCTCCGGCGCCTCGGTATTAATCACCGCGCCCTTGCTGCGCACTTCGAGCACAGGAATAGCGCCGTTGATGCTGACGTTTTCCCCATCCGACAAAGTGATATCTAAGTTTTGGAGCACACGGCGAAATGAAATCTGACTCCCGTCGATCTTTTCTTCGACGATCACGGGACCATGTAGGAGTGTGGCAATCGCGGCATGACCGAGATTGTAAATTGAAGGGTATGAATTAATCATAATTGTTTTCTTTTACGCGTAGTCGACGTGGAAATGCATTTTGATACGCCCGCACGGCGTTAGACTCTTCTGTCAGGGCCCGAGAAAGCGCGCCTTGAGTTGTGTTTAACTTAATCCGTAGCTCTTGAACGCGCTGTTGAGCCCGCGCCAGACTAGCTCGGGCTTCGTCTTGTATCATTTCAACCATAATATCAAATTCTGCGGCCGACGTCAACCCTTGATATACATTGGGCGATTGTAATGTTCATTTTCTTCAATTTCGTACTGCCGCCGCTGTTGATTCACTGATTCTTGATTTTCGAACCGGCTGATCACGGCATCTCGCCGCATCTCCGCGCGAAACTGCCCCATTCGTGTTAGGGACGCCTGCTTCGCTCGGGCACAAGTGCGATCACAGGTGTCAAACCCGTCTTTCACTCGTGCCCCGCATACTACGCATTTTTTTGTTTTTGTCATAAATGTGGATCGGACCCCCAATGAAGCGGGTCGGTAAAATTCTGCCTCTATAAAGGTAAGTAAACTGCGGCGGGATGGAATAACTGAATACCAAAAACGCCGCAGCTTCCGGGTATTCGTCCTCAAATCGAATCGGGTTATCCATTTTTCCATTCATCTCCAGGCACCGTATAGCCGCCAGTCCCACCCGTCCCGTCGAAGCCCTTGGGAGGGTAGAGAGTCCAGTCAAGCAACACGCCTGTTTGAATTTGCACCAGCAGAGTTGTGCCGCGCGGAAACAAGTCCAAGCAAGCGGCATCCAGCTTATTCGCGCTAACCCGCATCATACCCGTACCTTGAACCACTAAATCTATGTGTGGATGTGGTAATTCCCAAACAACTTGCCCGAATAACGCCGTAATCCAAGGAACGTTCATTGTATTTCTACCTCCATGTATTCTGGCATTCCGTATTGGAGTTGCCGCGTGCGCTTACGCGTTTTGACATAAACATCCAACCGCAACTCCCCGCGACGATACGCCCGCTCCAGGGCGGAGCCGCGGTCTTGAATCACGAAAGATCCGAGACCCGGCACCATGACGTGCTTGCCGAACGGAATCACCGCCGGCGCCGCCATCGTGGTGCCCTCGTGAGCCCGGCCGCCGATAGCGATCCGCGAGCCGAACTTGTCCTCGTGTGGGTTGTAGAACGTGACGCGCGCCGTCCGGGATACCGGGCGACCGGGGTGCTGGGTTGCACAGCCACAGAGCAACACTATGAAAATCGCCAGCGCGATCAACCCCACATACAAAACAAACCACTCAAAGAACGCTTTCATATATTTCGGACCAGCGCGTCAATTTTCGCAGCTTGTTTATGCTCCCACACTGTAACCGCAGCATCAACCAGCTTGAATGCTGATGTTAGCCGCCGGTCATACCGATCAGCCACTCCGCTATGGGTATTTTGTAACCGCGGCCCCAAGCGGGGTTTAGATTTCCATTTCTTCATTTGCGAACTGAAGGTAACGCGGCCTGCCAAGTTTGCCACAAACTTTCGACAATTAAAATGTTGAGCCGCTTATGAGTGCCCTTAGCTATGAACGCGTTGAATTTTGCACGCTCTGCCCTCGGACTCTTCCCGATTACATATTTCGTTTTTCGTTTCGTTATTCGTTTTGGTTTCATGTTATTCTTCCTCATTTAGTCTTTCAATTTTTGGCCGCTGCGGGCCATCGAACACCGGATTCTTCAAGTCTGCGAAGAACTCCTTCAGTGTTTTCGGCGCGTGATCTTCGTCCGCCCTAACCGCCTTGGTCTCCTCCTGCGAGGCTCCTTGTTTTGATTTCATCATGTTTACTCCTTCGGTAATCGTTTCTGTAGGCAAGCAAGTAACTGCTCCGCTTCCCCCCTGAGCAGATATTGCTGCGAGATAATAATAGATTTGCGTCTTCCCTTAAAAGACGTAAGATCAATCTTAAATGTCAATTCAAGGAGATCATTGTCGGTCCATTTTGTATAGATTCTCATGCTGCCTTTCCTAGTTGTACAAACCCCGTGCCAGCGTCCACGACGCCACGAGCCTTGCCTTTTGTTTTGAGTCCCACGATCACGCCTTTCGGATCAAGGAACCGTAAGTCCGATAAATCACCGTCGATCACCGGACGCCCCAGGAACGTATCCGGCAACCCACCCGAGAACACCGCGGCGGTATTAACCCCACGCCATTTCCAGCCGATTGACTGCAAATCGGCGCCTTTCTTCTCGCTGAACGAATACGTAAGATGATAGTTCGACGGCAACTTCGTGCGCCGTCCGCACGGCCACTTAGTGTAGTCGTAGAACTGCACAAACGGGAACTGCTCCATGATGGAGTATTTCTCCCACTCAATATCCGTGGTGCCGTTTAACCGCACCGCTGGTATCATCCCCTTCTTCTTCGCTTGCTCGATCAACAGACTGACATCTTCTTTGATCAACCGCACGAACGTCTGCGAATTGGCGAGAAAGTCCCGCGTCTTGCGGAGTCTCGCGTCCTGCACGTTCTTCATCGCCCCGCGGCCCGCCGTGTAGAGACAAACCGCCCGGCACCCCGCGGTAGAGAATGGGCATAGTGTTTTGCCGCCCGCTTCCTGCGCAGGTGAGAGATAGAGAATCCCCGTGAGGTATCCCTTTTTCTCGCCCTTCACTGTCTTGGCATCATTTCCTACTGATAGGTAATTCATGTTCCTTTCCTTTAACTTTCAATAACACGTTTAGGATATCCCAACGGCTACTATATGTAAACTGCACGCGACAATTCTGTAAGTCCTTCACCACACGCCCCAACTGAGCTGTTTCCGCATCTATTTCCGGCGTCAACGTGATACTCGTTTGCCCGTCTGAATCAGGCAAGATCGTAATCTTCAATTGGAATCTCCGTGTTCGGACGGGTCGCCATAGGGCCACTCGCCCGCCGGCCAGGATTTTCCTCCCGCCTTCGCTATGTCTTCTTGCAATTTGATGCAGGTTTTTACTTCTTCCGGCGTAGCGCCCCAAGCTTTAATATAATGATCGTCCGACACTTCCTGCACCCACGCTTCGATGACTTCCGCGATCAAGGGATTTAAAGATTCCAGGATCAATGATACTGGTCCTTCATAGTCGTCTCCTTTGATCAGCCCACCATCAATTGATGGCACGCCGTTTTCATCTATGTCGATTGTTATTTCAATTTTGCTTTTCATTCTGTTTCTTTCTCGCTTAATTTGGTCCAAGGCGGTGGTAAGTAGCTTTCATCCAGGGCGTCAATGTGCGCGCGCATGGATGTATTCATACTCCGGTCATCGTCAGCGAAATGAATCGCCGAACTATCTCTACCCGACTCCGTATACACAATGATGTAGGGGAACCGGACTTTCCCGGCCCACAACATCATTCGCGTTAAGAACCACTTAGTTATGTTTTTCATGCTTTCTCATATTCTTTCTTAAGAGACAGTGGCGGGAGGATCGGACTCACCAACCACTATCAGTTTACCTTACCAACCGATGTCTTTGGTCATGCCCTCATCATCGTCATCATCCCAATCAGCCCACTCATCCAACTCATCCAACCCATCCTCGATGATTGATGAATAAGGACTCGATGAGTCGTGCAACGGTCGGGTGAGCGCACCTTGATACTCACAAACCACGGTGTAACGCGAGGTTCGTAGTTTCTGGCACTCACAGTCGCTCGGGACGCTGACAACGTCCGCGGGATCGACTTTAACCAACACACAACGCGGACCCCACGAAGTCGCGTATTCCAGCGTCCCAACATGGAAACCATACGAACAACCTCTACGGAAGTCGTCATCCACTTTACCGCGCGGCATCTCATTCTCAGCACCGGGCGAGTTGTCGAACTTCCCTGAATGCACATCGGTTAGATCATTCGTCACGCCTTTATAGGCGAGGAAATAACCTTCCGGTGTGATCGGGAGATTTTTGTGCTCAAGAAACGTGTAAAGCTCCTCAATTGAACGCCGGCTCGGGTTAGCGAGCAAACGTTCCAAGAACGCAATCAGCGGTTCGACTGGCAATCCTTCCGACATGAACTTAATGATGCGGTCAACAACCACGTTGTTGATTTCTTCGCCCTTATAGAGCAACGTGCTCTCGTTCACGACTTCAATGTTGCCTTTTGCGTAACGCGTGATCGCGTTCGCTAACTTGAACAGGTCTTCGATGGTGTCATCGGATTCCCTGTTCTTCAACGCATCCAACACCTGATGATACGTCGGGTTGTCGGAGGTGATGGTATAACTTACGCCTTTGATAACGGAAGTAATACCATTCGATGTAGCAATGTAGCTAATCATATTTAACTGTTACCTTTCTGTTGTGCCGGTTCTGCCGGCGAAATTCTAAAATTCATTTGTCAACCAATCGCACATAGTCAGCTACCCGCCCCATGTCAGTTGCCCCTAACTCTGACGTTCTACGTTGGCCCAACACTCTCAGCAGCGGATAGCGGTCTAGCATTTTATCTTCCAAATCCGGTAGGAACACCGTTGGAGTCGGCAGCAGGGTTGGCCGAACTAACCACGGTCGGCACTCCCCCAAATTCAACACCGAATGCACCGTCGCGTGGGGAGGGTGGAGCATGCGCAATACCTCGTTAAGGAGATCGCTAACCGGCGTGCCGGAGGCAAATAGCTTGATCCACTTCCGATCAATAAAAGTGGCCTCCTGATACGTTACACCGGCGTCATAATCCGATAGATTCTGCAAAAATGCCGGCGTCGTCAGCGCGTCGAGTTTTGCTTTCACAGCATCCGCCAACGGAACCCATTTCGGACCAAGTTTATCTTTCTTGTCCCGCTTGAAGCCATACACCGGACCAGAAATTAATCCGGCCCCCCGCAAGGCGACGACTTGACTACGAAACTCAACGGGACCTTGAGTTTTCGCGGAAGGTGGCGGGAAAACGTCAGGGCGCATTATCCAAAACGCATCCAACCAAACATATACGCCGTTACCGTCCTTATAATCAACCGTGGTCGGCTCCCACCACATCGATTTAGCATCGTAAGACAGACGAGTCCCAGATTCCTGTAGGGTAAACGCCTTCCGGGTGTGTTTGTTACGATGCGTGCTCGGTGTGCCGTTCCCACCACCATTCGACGTGTGCGTCGATAGCAACGGAACCAGGGATGATTGGAGCACAAACGGAGCGTCCTCCAAATAGGTTTTCCAATAAGCCGTCTGCCGTTTCCCGGAGTCAAAGGAGAAGATAACCAATCGCGTAGAGGCAGGGTTCGCGTGAAAGAAACCATTCACCCGTGATGGGCTGATCTTCGGCAGATCGTTGATACACAACGTAGTTTGCCGCGACGCATGGAGAGCGTCTGGATTGATGCGCTTTTGAAGCCGCCGGTAAGAACTTGATTTTTCATACTGCACACAATTAACACCAGGGGAGATATTTCCAATCGCGGTGCCCTGCATCTGCAATGAAATGCGGCTAGCTGTGATCGCCACCCCGCGCCACTGCACATTCGTTAGAATCCGTTGCAAGGGATTTCCACCGTAGCGATAGTTGGGCGTCGAAGCTTCTACCAAGTCATGAAATAACGCCTTCGCTTCCCATTCGGAATTAGCGGCCGTGAGTTTCGACGAAAACAAACTGCCCATTTCCTTTGCGATATGTCGCAACTTTGCCAGAACCGCAATGCGAGTATGATCACGATATTGTAACCCTTCCCGGTTAGCGGCAACTTCCAAATCACCGATGTTGAAATCCAATTCAATACCAGCCTGAAGCAAGTCCAGAAAGCCGTTCACCCCTGCGCCCAAAGAAGCCGAATTTAAGTCGTAACCTACGTTACCCATGATCGCGACAGACTTACCATTTCCTACATATCGCCACCCTGGGCCACTAAATTCCGGTTCTTTCCGATCAAACTCAATGTTAGTCCCTTGAATTTCTGGCCGGACTTTGAAATAACGGAACACTCGCTCCGCTTTAGTGCTAAATTCAAGAATGTCCTCTTGACGGACTGGAACTTTGATTTCCACCCCATCCGGGTCAGCAGACTCTTCACTGAACATCTTCGACAACGTGGGTCTGCCATTCAAACGGACGCACCCATAAATAGTTTTGATACCCTTCGCCCAAGAAGTCACGTTGAATGAATCACCGTAGGCGAATCCTGCCTTGGAACCGATCCCCATCATTCCTGTGTAGTCATCGCTGCCGCGCTTCGTACTCTCCCCCAACATACAAAACGTTTGTAGAATCTGTGGTTCGGTCATGCCGAATCCGTAGTCTCGAATTGCCACAGTCGGGTCAAGGCGATTAGGCAACCGAACCGTGATCGGTCGGTCACCAATGTCTGACTCAACATGAGCATCGAACGCGTTGCAGCTATACTCTCGCAACACCGCTGAAACTTTGTCAGTATAAAGGGAGTCACTCAACACGTTCAAGATCATCAATTGACCTTCTCGTGTTTTGGAAATCCCGATATCCACAGTCTCCATTTCCCCGCTGATAATCGGCGCGGGGCCCCGGTCAAGTATTACTTTCATTCTATCACATCACACTCAGCGACGAATAATCCGCCGCAATAGCCATGATACCCTGTGTCGTTTTGCATATTGCAAAACTCCTGCGCTTGTTTCTTGGTGACGAATACATAAGTCTCATCTACGCTGGAGGAGTCCCATGGAATCGTCACTACATATACGGTTTGTTTCATAAATTTTGGCCGGTTTGTTCACGCGCTACCGGCCAGAGCGCGGGTATCGCCGCAATTACATATCCCATTTGTCTCTGAATCCCAAGAAAACTGGAAACCGTGGCCGCTCACCCGCGCCACTCGGTTGGTGTTTAAATTTCACTATCGCGAACATCAACAACGAATGACGTATCGCCCACAATTCCGCTCGCGTCTCGGCATCGAACCCGGTGCCAATCTCGAACGACTTCGGCCATTTCGGCGATTCGCACACCAATTTGCCCAACACGCCCGCGCCCCGCAGATTTTCTTTATGGCTGCTCCGTTCGGTTCGCCCGAAAGCATCTTTGGTGGCGACGTTGTCGTTGTGCATCATTTCTTCATACCCGATTACCGTGGCTTCGTCGTCTTCAAATCGTTTGATCTTGAGGAGATACCCTTCGTTCGTCGTGCTCCGCCCACACTTGTAAGGCGAATTCGGTGAGCGCACCATTACGCCCTCGTATCCTTGTTCAAGGCACTTCTCTTCAAACTCCTTCAAGGCCATCCAGTTCTTGATTAATTGCGGCAGCACCTTCACAATTCGATCCTGCCATTTCCCCCTCCAATCGCGCAACTCCCGTATTCGATGCTCGTATGGTTGCGACAAATCGCCTCGCACATAATCGAAGACATGATAACGAAAGTCCGGTGATCCGTCTTTCCTACGAACATCGCCACTCAAATCATTGAACACTCGGCCTTGCACCATAATTTCTCCATCGAAACCATCGGGACAATTATGTTCGATCCATTTACGAATAAATTCATTCGGGATCGGTTTGAATTTACGCGACACCGCACGCCCCTTCACAGTCAAGCATCGTATGCCGTCTAGCTTGGGCGTCGCCAACACAGGGAATGTGAGGGCGTTAATGTCCTCACACTTCCCGGCCAACATTGGTTTAGTTATCATTCGCTCATTTCCTCTCTGTGAATTTCTTTCAACCGTGCCACAAAGCGCTGCCATCGAGTCGGCTTACGGCGCGCGAGCAACCGGCGGAACAGTTCCGCACGGACTGCCATCGGCGTATGCCCGCGGTTAGCACGCGGCAGGTATTGACTAATCGTTTTGATTTTCATCGGCACGGCATGGTCCTGTTTTCATTCATTTGCCTTTCTTTTTCGTTTTCACTCGGCTTTCCACCATTCGGTTTTCATATCGTTCCTTGATCTTGCGACGTTCGGCGCGGCCGATCTTGCAGCGCGCCCCGAACATGTCCCAAGCCAAACAGGACTTCGCGTGCCACGGCTGAGGTTCAGCCCGAGGCGGTTGTTTTCGTTGGCTCATATTTTCCGACCGGACATTTCGGCCGGATCATAAAGTTCGTCGATGTGTACATCGTTAATGACTATCCCGTCCGGGCCGCGTAACTCCTCGCCCCATTTTTTAAGTTGTTCAACCGCAACGACTTGTTGAAGTTTACTTCGAACATAAACCACCATGACATATTGTTTTTCCATAGTATCAAATTCCTAGGTTTTCGTCAACCCTTGTTTTCGTTTATTCTACGCACCACTTCCGCCAATGCGGTGTTGAGTTCCGCGGCATCCGCAGAATCTTGTGGGGCATCAGATTCCAGACGCAGCGGGAAGACTCCCCGCTGTGTCGTATTATAAAGCAGGATCACGCCCTTCGCATGGCACCATCCCCGCACAAAACTTGTGCGTAATGTCGCAGTTATCATCAATAACAAGTATCGCAAGTGCAGTGCGGGCGTTTTCCGCTTTCACACCGCGCAGACGGAGTATGCGGCGGCATCATGTTGTCGTATTGATGTGCGGCGCAATACCGGCATGAATAGTAAGCCTGATACGGTTCCCGTCCAAGTCTGCTACCCATCCCAAATGCGCGGCGGCGTTCCATAACGCTTTTTTACCCGTCAATTTGCAAACAATGACAATCCGACCAGCTAGACCGTCTGTGATTTTCAATGGCTGTAGGTTCATATTTTTATCAGTCTCTTCAAACTTCCTTCATATACCAACCCGATAAACTGCCCGGTTACGGCATCGGCAATGAAACAATGTTTGGCCGTCCCATTGCGGGGGCAGCCATACGGCTGCGTTTTCACCACTATCGTTCCATCTTGTGGAGTGTGTTGGCGCCGATCAAACCTGTCGTAACCCTGCGCCATAAATGTGAATTTTGGCGCACGTTGGGCGCGGACCCGATCTTTCTCAAGTTTTTCTTGTGCGTATGTCATATTTTATCTCCAAAAGTATGCGCGATGATTCGGTCTCGGTTGTGGAAGCACCAGCCGCAGGACAGCCGCGCTTGGAGACGCCCTTCGCTGAGTTCGGGACTCCACAGTTCGATTACCTTGCCTTTGATGGTGCCGCCTTTCATACGTTCGCCAGTTGTGTATTCGACCTCCATCTCGTCTCCGAGCCGGACAGTCTTTCCGCAGATTGTTATTTCGGTTGCAATTCCAGTCATACCATTGGTCTCCTTCGTTTTTCCCGCAAGATTAACATAAACCTGGCGAGTGATTTCGCAGCATGGCGTTGCCATGATGTTTCACGTATCTTCATGTCGTCGGTCGCACTCTTCAAGATAAGCTTCCTCACCTCGATCGTGCCCGTAATTTTCCTCGCGCTCCTGAAGTGTCAGTCCTTCATCACGTTCCTCATCGGTGCAATTGCAACCATCATCAAGGTGCTTAAGGCAATTGCCGCAAATTCCCGCGTCGTCACAAATCCCACCATTGGCGGGCGACTCAATCCACGAGTCTGGTGTTTGGTTATTCTTCATCTGAAACAGGATTCATGTCGATCCACGTTCGAAGTTCACAAGCCATCAAGTCGGTGATCAAACCCCGCCTCAACACGTCACTCACGCGCGTCGTTGTTACAAGGCGCACAGAGTGTGCTTCCCGGTTCGCGATCATTCAGACCGCACCAATCACAACCTGCATTTTTTGTTGTCATATTTTCTTTGATGTGATGTATTGCCACGCGCCGCCCGGAAGTTTCCAGGCAGCATTCCAGAAACACAAGTCAATCCACTTGGATGTGGCAAGATGAATCTCCGCAAACTGCACCTTGGTTGGACAGTGTCGAGCGCGCGGGTAATAACCCTGCGGGTTTGACACGAGAGTAATGGTATAGGGTGTCATAAAAGTTTGTTATGACGGCAGTCGGTAATGATGGCAGGCGACGACGTAAAAGATGTCACTGCACACCCGCGTCAACGCGGTAATCCCACCATTACCGTAATTCACCTCTGCTCTCATGCGAATTTCGGAATTATCCTCTATGAAGTCTTGGTCACCACGAGTCCACCGTCGTGCTTCCGAAAACAATTGCTCTGCTTTTGTTATGGTCATGGTTGTCATAAATTTGGTTTGTGATCGCCGACGCGGAGCACGAGTTCGCATCCTATCGGCACGTTTGGGTTGCCCCGTATCATCCGTTCGATCTCAATCGCTTCGGAGTCGGGGAGTTCCCGCTTTGAGACAAAGAAGAACGGCATGGACGTTACTTCGCCGCATTCGCAACAGTGTGCTTTATACACGGTCGCAGAGCAGCAAGTCGACAAAAATTCAGGAAACAAGGTTTTCGCGTAACAGAGTGTCATATTAAATCGTCCGCGCGCCCCTCCAAATCTCCGTGTATGTCGCGGCCGCAAGCCAAGCAGTAACCATGATCGTGCTCATCATGCTCGCATTCTGCTCGCTCGCGGGCTTCTTCAATTTCCTTCTTCAAATCAGGACGCAATACCAGAAGCCGGTCTAAAGCTTCCACATCCATGTCGGACAAGTCGTATGGCTTCATACTTGCTCGCTAAATATGTCAATCGCGTTGTTGAGCGAATCGAGCCCTTCAGTTGCGCAGTTGCATATTTCGTTAAATTCATCCACTAAAGCCCGTAGGATGTCCCGCTCATTTGCAATCACATCCCGATGGCGCTTCAGTTCATTTACTAATTTTTTAGTCGTGCGGTTCATAGGTATTGTAGGTTGAAGATCGTCAAAATCAGAAGCTCGACAAGAGCTTCTAGGTTACAATCTCCGTATCCGCGGCGCGCACCGAGTTCGGCACACACCGGGATTAGTCTCCGACTTGGTTTGTATGTTATTGTTGGTTTCATGTTGTTTTCAATTTCAACTTTCGTAACGCGGCATCAATGCGAGCAATCACGAGTTTTCGGTGCTCGAAAAACTCACGAGTATTCCGGGCGTCGTTGGTTTCAGTGGCATACCGCCACTCAGACGGGTCGTATTTCTTTGGGATCATATTGGCGCCAATCTTCGTGACCGACATTAACAGTGACGACTAAAGCGCGGTTCTCTTCAATTAAACGCATCGCGCGTCGAGCGATGCCTCTATTCGTGAAACTGCCATTAAGCGTCTGCCAACGATCAGGGTGGTTGGTGCTGCGCGATAAGCCGAAATCCTCGGCGAGTATTCCGCCAATTAGCTCGGCTTCGTCATCATTTAAGTATGTCATATGGGTGTGATATCGTTCACCGTGGCGCTTGCTTCAGGTTGAATATCGTTCACCGTGGCGCTTGCTTCAGGCAAGCTGACCTTGGCGGAACAGAAAGCGTCCGCCAAAGATGCTGCTTCGACTTGTTTCTCGAGTTCAACCGCGTTCATCCCGGCGTCGAGGTCGAACAACCGTTTGGGTGGATTGCGCGGCGCTTTATCGCTGACGCGGTAAAGTTGGCCGGTTCCTTCATCGCGCACGTATTCCGTGCCGTATGAGTCTGTGATCTTGTCTCCACGCAGAACTACTCCGCGGCGGAGAGGCAGGATATCTATCGGTTTGTTTGTCATATTAGTTTAGCTCAACGAGTTCGACCCCGCTTTGTTCAGCGGCATCGAACGGAACTGACCCGGGGCGATCTGATGCACCCAATTGATGCTGCGCGAGAATCTCGTATGTGAACGCATCGACTTGTGATTGCGCGCCCACCACGAGGTAGGTTCGGTTTGCTATTTTAATTGTCATACTTTATACTAATTCGATGGACACTGACTCCCTACCCGCGGCACGTGCCCCGATACCGTGGGATGAAATTGTTCTTGCGTTACAAGATGGAATGACGATGCCAGACGCGGCGCGCCGACATCATGTAAAATACGACACCATCAAAAAATACGTGCAGCGCAAACATATCGCGTTGCCGTCGAGGACTTTACAAGGCCACATCGAGCAAAACTTGAATCGCGTCGTGACAGCCGCGCTGGAAAAAGTGGTTGATAAGTGGGCGGAAAAAGGCGAGCAACACCGAGAAATCGCGTTTGATATCGCTCACGAGTCAGTCAAAAAATTCAAAGCGAAAGCGCCCAAAAGTTTCCGCGAATTGGAAGCTGCCGATAAGATAGCCCGCCGCGCTGCGGGCCTCGAAACTGCGGACATGTTGCAGCAAACGTTGATTAACGTCAACGAAGCGATC
>CAAGKR010281227.1_pt1 | contig 14279 bp, 15 predicted proteins | sample 2556971 | NCBI WGS metagenome assembly CAAGKR01 (sample SAMEA5207829, study PRJEB30636) | soil metagenome | biome: forest; feature: boreal; material: soil | place: USA | collected 2011-09 | depth 1 m | reverse complement strand
GCTCGTCGACCGTGCGGTCGAGCTCGTCGCGCGGCACCACCCGGTTGGCGACGCCGAGCGCGAGCAGCTCGTCGGCCTGGAGGCGTGCGCCGGTCAGCATGAGCTCGAGCGCCTTGGCCGGCCCGACGAGGCGGGGAAGCCAGACGGTTCCGCCGAGGTCGGGCATGAGTCCCCAGTTGAGCTCGAGCAGCCCCATGCGGACGTCGTCGGCGACGATGCGCAGGTCGCACGCGAGGGCGAGCTGCATGCCGGCGCCGAAGGCGTGACCCTGCACCTTGGCGATGGTCGGGTACGGAGCCGACTCGAGCCAGCTGAAGGCGCGCTGGATGGCGAGGATGCCGTCGACGTCGGAGGTCACGGGAGCGCCCGCCGCGGCGGGCGCTCCGGCACCCGCAGGGGCGGGCGGCGGTGTGGTGAACGTGCTGATGTCGATACCGGCGGAGAACGATCGACCGGCGCCGGCAACCACGAGCACGCGGATCGTGTCGTCGGCCGCGAGCTCGGCCCCGAGCCGGGCCAGGTACTGCCACATCGCCACCGTTTGGGCGTTCAACTTGTCGGGCCGGTCGAGGGTCAGGCGCACGCCGCCGCCGTCACGCTCTACGGAGATCTCGTCCATCGGCGCAGTGTTGCAGGCTCCCCGCTCACCCGGCGAGCGCATCGGGCCCCGAGTGGGCGTAGCTTGCCCTCGTGGATCCCCGCATCGATCCCGAACCGAGTGCCGATGAGCGGGTCACGCTCACCGGCTTCCTCGATTACTACCGCGCGACCATCCTGACGAAGATCGCGGGGCTCACCGACGAGCAGGCGCGGACCCGGTTCGTCGGCAGTGACACGTCGCTGCTCGGGATCGTGCGGCACCTCACCGAGGTCGAGCGCAACTGGTTCCGGCGCAAGCTCCGCGGCGAGGACGCGCCGCCGCTCTACTACTCCGATGCCGATCCCGACGGCGACTTCCACCCGGGCCTCGACTGGACGGTGCCCGAAGCCGTCGCGGCGTACCAGAGCGATTGCGACGTCGCGCGCGTGATCGTCGCCGACACCGCGAGCCTCGACGAGCTCACGGTCGTGGCGATCCGCGGCTACGACGCACCGGTGAGCCTGCGCTGGATTCTCGTGCACATGATCGAGGAGACCGCGCGCCACGCCGGCCATGCCGACATCCTGCGCGAGCTGATCGATGGAGCGACGGGTGACTGACGGAGACCGCGACGAACGCGCTTCGGTCCCGTCCGCGATCGCGGCGGCCGCGGCGGTGCGCAGGGGTCAACGGTCGTCGGTCGCGCTCACCGAGCAATGCCTCGCCGCGATCGATCGAGCCAACCCGGCCTTGAACGCGTTCGTCCACCTCGACGGTGAAGGCGCGCTGGAAGCCGCGGCACGCGTCGACGCGCGCGTCGCGGCGGGTGAGGATCCCGGCCCACTGGCCGGAGTGCCGTTCGGGGTGAAGGACCTCGACGATTGCGCGGGCATGCCGACGACGCACGGCTCGCGCTGGTATCTCGGTCTGCCACCGGTCGAGCACGACGCGTTGCACGTCGCGCGCTTGCGCGCCGCGGGCGCGATCCCGCTCGGCAAGACCGCGGCCCCGGAGTTCGGCACGTTCGCGTACACGGCGAGCCCCGCGTTGGGGGTCACGCGCAACCCGTGGAATCCCGAGCGCACGCCCGGAGGATCGAGCGGAGGCTCGGCCGCCGCGGTCGCCGCGGGCATGGTGCCCTTCGCCACCGCGAGCGACGGTGGCGGTTCCACCCGCACGCCCGCGGGCTTCTGCGGTCTCGTCGGCCTCAAGTGCTCGTACGGTCGCATCCCCGACGTCATCGCCGGTCGCTACGGCCAGACCGCGGTGCCGGGCGCGCTCACGACCACCGTCGCCGACAGCGCCCGCCTGCTCGACGTGATGGCGGGCCCGCATCGTCGCGACCGCAGCTCGTTGCCGGCACCGACGGTGCGCTACGAGGACGCGATCGAGTCGCTCGACGTGGGTGGGATGCGGATCGGCTGGTCGAGCGATCTCGGGTTTGCCGTCGTCGACCCGGAGGTCGCCGAGATTGCCCACGCCGCGTTCGAGGCACTCGTCGCCGCCGGAACGCTTCGCCTCGATGCGGGGCCGTTCGAGTTCGCCGACCCGATCCCGGTCTGGGCGAAGCTCGGCGGCGCCGACACGTGGGTTCACATTCCCGACGGCTGCTGGCCCGAACGGGCCGACGAGCTCGACCCGCGGGTGCGCCCGGGTTTCGATTCGGCCGCGCGGGTGACGCTGCCGCAGTTCGGCGCCGTGCTGCGCGAGCGCCTGGCGATCGAGGACGCGATGGCCGATCTGTTCGACTCGGTCGACGTGCTCGCGACGCCGACGAGCGCGATTCCCGCGTTCGCGGCCGAGGGGCCGATGCCCACGGAGATCATGGGCCGGCGGGTGCATGCCGGCATGTCGGTGCCGTTCGCGATGCTCGCGAACATCTGGGGGTCGCCGGCCATCTCGGTGCCCGCCGGCACAACGGCGAGCGGTCTGCCGGTCGGGCTCCATCTCATGGCCGACCGGCACCGTGAAGACGTCTGTCTCCGGCTGGCCCGGGTGCTCGAGCGGGCGCGCCCGTGGCCCCTCAGAGCGCCCGGTTGAGGCGGCGGATCCCGACCACGAGGAAGATCGCGCCGCCGACGAGCAGCTTCACCGCGACGATCCAGAGGGTGATGTCGCGGGCGACGGTGCTCTCGTCGACGATCACGTCGGTCGGGCGGTCCGGTCGGTAGAGCACCGCGATGCGCTGCCCGTCGCGTTCCGCGCCCGGGTTCACGCGTGTGGGCTCGGTCACCTGCACGACCGCGCCGGCGGACGTGGTGAACCGAACCTCGTGTCGGGTCGGTGACACGAGCAGGACCGCCTCGGTCTTCACCCGCCCCGCGCGCCGCGCGCGTTCGCTGGCTTGGAAGTGGGCGACCAGGCCCGCGACGATCACCCCGAAGAAGAAGACCGCGACGCCTGCCGCGATCCAACGTCGCGCACCGCGCCGGGCCGCCCCCGGTGTGAGCGCGGGAGTGCCGACGGCGTGGGGGGCCGGACGCGAGTCGGTGACCGTCGCGCCCGGCGGCCGGCGCACGGTCTCGATCCGCACCCGGTCGTAGCTCCGGCGCACCCGCTCGTCGCCGACGACTTCGTACGCCGCGGTGACCGACTTGAACCGCTCGGCTTCGCCGGCGGATGCCTCTCCCCGGTCGGGATGCAGCCGCTTCGCGAGCGCCCGGAACGCAAGTGCGATCTCTTCGCTGCTCGCGGTGGGTGCGACGCCGAGGACGGCGTAGAAGTCGACGCTGGCCCAATCGCGCGTCCGCACGCCACCCACTCTAGGGATCGATCAGATCTTCTTCGTCGACGACGAGATCCCAGCGGTCGGCGCAGTCTTCGCAGCGGTAGGTGAGGATGTCGCCGGGTTGCGGCGGCTCATCGGGGTCGAGCGCCTGCACGAGATGGGCCCGGCCGCCGCAATCGACGCACACGATCACGGTCGATATCGTCATGCTTTCCCGCCTTTCGAGTAAGCCCACACCGCGAACAGCGGGTCGCCGGGTCCCGGCGGCGCGCACGGCCGCGACGTCGCCGACGCGAAGCCGCCCGAAAGCTCGAAGTAGCGCTCGACGATCGCGCAGTGCCCGGCATCGTCGGTCGCCAGCCAGCCCCGGATGGCCTTGGTAGGGAAGAGTCGGTTGCTGAACGTGCACACGAACAGCCCGCCGGCACGAAGCACACGGCTGACGTCGCGGAACACCTCGACCGGGCGGACGAGGTAGTCGACCGACACGCAGCACACCGCGGCGTCGAAGCTCGCGTCGGCGAACGGGAGCTTCGGGTCGGCGTTCAGATCGTGCACCGCCCGCACCTCGGCCATCGGGTTGTGAACCAGCTCCGAAGCGTTCATGCCGAGCACGGTCAGCCGCCGCGGCGGCGACGCGAAGTGCGAGACCCACGACGCCATGAGGTCGAGCACCTCGCCCTCGATCCCGAGCTCGCAGTAGAGGGCGCCCACCGCGGCGATGGCGCGATCGTCGATGTGGGTGACGAGGCGCACAGGGTCGTAGAAGCGGTCGTCGGGCGTCTCGTCGACGCGGGCGAAGAAGCCGTCGGGAAAGCCGTCGACGTCAGGCACCGGGCATCACGTTACGCTGCGGCCCGCTCGAAACGGAAGGAGGCCTCCGATGCCGCTGCCTGAAGCGCTGCGCGAGCTCTCGGCGCGCGTGTCGAACTGGGGTCGATGGGGTGCCGACGACGAGCGGGGGACGCTCAATCTGCTCACCAGCGAGTCGGTGCTCCGGGGTGTGGCCGCGGTCCGCAGCGGGCGGGCGTTCTCGTTGGCGATCCCGTTCGATGCCGACGGCCCGCAGTGGGACAACGTGAACATGCCCCTGCGCACGAACCCGGCGCTCAACACCTACGCCGTCAACGTGAGCTTCACCGGAGACGCCGCCGACTTCACGACGAGCGACGACGCGTTCACGATGGGGTCGCAGGCCGCGACCCACTGGGACGCGCTCGCCCACGTCGGCTACGAGGGCCGCCTCTACAACGGCATCGAGAACGGCGTCGTGACGGGTGAAGCCGGCGCGACCCGGCTCGGCGTGCAGAACATCGGCCCGGTCGTGACCCGGGGTGTCCTGCTCGACATCGCCCGCCTGCACGGCGTCGACCACTTCGACGACAACTACGCCATCACGGCCGACGATCTCGAGGCTGCGGCCGGCGCCGCACGCGTCACCGTGCAGCCGGGCGACGCGGTGCTCGTGCGTACCGGCCACATGCACTGGCTCAGGCAGGGGGAGCGGAAGCGCTACTCGTTCCCGTCGCCCGGCCTGTCGTCGGGCACGATCGCGTGGGTGCGCGATCACGACGTCGCCGCGGTCGCGACCGACACGCTCACGTTCGAGGTCTATCCCTGCGAGGATCCCGCGGTCTTCATGCCCGTCCACATGCTGCACCTGCGCGACATCGGATTGCTCCAGGGCCAGGTGTGGCACCTTGACGATCTCGCCGCCGACTGCGCGACCGACGGCCAACACGACTTCCTGCTCTGCGCGACGCCGTTGCCTCTGACGCGTGCCGTGGGCGCGCCGGTCGCCCCCACCGCGATCAAGTAGAGCGGTCGGTTCAGGTTCGCGGCGGCGTGGGTTGCAGCTCGACGAGGGGCACCGACGTGCCCGGCTCCAAGGTCACGATCATCACGACCGCGCGGGCGATGGTCGCTACGTCCAGCGTGTCCCAGTGCCGTTGCAGCCCGAAGCGTTGCCACTCGGGCAGCAGCGAATCGAAGACCTCCGGATCCCAGCCGTCGCCGAAGCCGGTGAGGGTAGGGCCGACCCGCACCACGCTCGAGCGGATTCCGGTGCCCTCGAGCTCCATGCCGACGGTGTGCGCGAGGTGCTCGAGGCCGGCCTTGCTCGCGCCGTACGCGGGCATCTTGGGGCGAGGGTGCACGGTGATGTCGGAGGAGACGAAGACGAGGTCGCCGGGCGCACCGCGGGCGAGTAGGGAGCGCACCGCGCGACGAGTGGTGTAGATCGGCCCGAGGAGATCGGTCTCGATGATGCGGCGGTGCACCTCGTCGTCGACCTCGTGCAGCCGTCCCGGCCACGCGATGCCCGCGTTGTTCACCAGAACGTCGACCGGCCCGAGCTCGGTTTCCGCGGCCGCGAAGAAGCGGTCGACCGCACCCGGGTCGCAGACGTCGAGCTCGTGCGCGAACGGGGTGCCGCCGGCCGCCGCGATCTGCCGAGCCGTCTCGTCGAGCTTCTCGACCCTGCGGGCACCGATGGCGACCCGCCAACCGAGGCCTCCCAGCGCGACCGCAATCGCCTGGCCGATGCCCGACGAGGCGCCGGTGACGAACGCCGTGCGCAGCGCCACGGTCGCCGAGCCGGTGTCGTCAGTGGCCACGGGCGATCCACTCGTCGAGATGCGGGGCCTCGTCGCCGATGGTCGTGGTGTCGCCGTGGCCCGTGTGCACGACGGTCGCCGGAGGCAGGGTCAGCAGCCGGCTGCGGATCGACTCGATGATCGTCGGGAAGTCGGAGCCCGAACGACCGGTCGCGCCCGGTCCGCCGCGAAACAAGGTGTCGCCGCCGAAGACGTGACCGTCGGGCATGACGAGGCAGATCCCACCGGGCGAGTGCCCGGGCGTGTGCAGCACCCGCAGCGTCTGTCCCGCGACGTGCACTTCGTCACCGTGACGTAATGGACCGTCGGGCGCGCGTTCGGGATAGATCGCATCCCAGAGCGGGCGGTCGGCCTCGTGGATGAGCACGGGTGCACGGCGGGTGCGACGCGCGAGATCGTCGGCCGCGTTGATGTGGTCGTTGTGACCGTGGGTGCAGACGATCGCGACCACGCGCCGATCACCGACGGCATCGACGATCGGCCCCGCGTCGTGCGCGGCGTCGACGACGAGCACCTCGTGGTCGTCGCCGACCAACCAGATGTTGTTCTCGACCTCGTAGTCCTCACCGTCGATCGAGAAGATCCCGTTGGTTCGAACAAGCTCGATACGGGGGGGTGGCGGGTTCGTCATGGCCTGCGACGGGTCAGAGGACCACGACCGAGCGGAGGACCTCGCCGCGTTCCATCTTGTGGAACGCCTCCTCTACCTGGTCGAGCGCGATGGTCTCGGACACGAACCGGTCGAGGTCGAAGCGGCCCTGCAGGTAGAGGTCGATGAGCATCGGGAAGTCGCGGGAAGGCAGGCAGTCGCCGTACCACGACGGCTTCAACGCTCCGCCCCGGCCGAAGAACTCGATCATGGGGATGTCGGGGAACGTCATCTCCGGGTTCGGCACACCGACCTGGACGACCGTTCCCGCGAGGTCACGAGCGAAGAATGCCTGGCGCAGCACCTCGGGGTTGCCGACGGCCTCGATGCACACGTCGGCGCCGTTGCCCTCGGTGAGCGCGCGGATCGCCTCGACCGGATCGGTCTTCGACGCGTCGACCGTGTGCGTCGCGCCGAAGTCGCGTGCCCACTCGAGCTTGGTGGCGTCGCGGTCGACGGCGATGATCGTGCGGGCCCCGGCCAACCGGGAAGCGGCGATCGCGGCGTCACCCACTCCGCCACATCCGAACACGGCGACGGTGTCGCCGCGGCTGACGCCGCCGGTGTAGGTCGCGGCCCCGAAGCCGGCCATCACCCCGCATCCGAGCAGCCCGGCTGCGGCGGGGCTCGCAGCCGCGTCGACCTTCGTGGCCTGACCCGCGGCGACGAGCGTCTTCTCGGCGAAGGCGCCGATGCCGAGCGCGGGTGAGAGCGCGGTGCCGTCGGCGAGCGTCATCTTCTGCGTGGCGTTGTGGGTGGAGAAGCAGAGCCACGGCCGGCCCCGCCGGCACGCGCGGCACTCGCCGCACACGGCCCTCCAGTTCAGGACGACGAAGTCGCCCGGTGCCACCGACGTGACGTCGGGACCGACCGCCTCGACCACTCCCGCGGCCTCGTGGCCGAGCAGGAAGGGAAAGTCGTCGTTGATCCCGCCTTCGCGGTAGTGCAGATCGGTGTGGCACACGCCACACGCCTGCACCTGCACCAGCGCCTCGCCGGGGCCGGGATCGGGCACGACGATCGTCTCGACCCGCACGGGCGCGCCCTTGCTCGCCGCGATGACCCCCTGCACCTGTTGCGCCATCTCACTTCCCCCTGTGTGCGCCGGCGTGGGGAAGCTAGCCGAGGTACTCGCCGCCGTTGACGTCGAGGGTCTGGCCGGTGATCACTCGCGACCACGGCGACGCGAAGAAGACGACCGAGTGCGCGATGTCGTCCTGGGGCGGGATCTCGCCGATCGGTATCTCCGACTCGATCTCGGCGCGTACGGCGTCGACGGTGATACCGCGCGCCTCCGACTGCCACTGCAGGTAGAGGTCGACCGAGGGGCCGCCGATCCATCCCGGTGCGACCGCGTTGACCCGTACCCGGCTCGGGCCGAGCTCGATCGCGAGGGTCTGCATCGCGGTATGGAGAGCTCCCTTCGACGTCGAGTAGCCGCCCTCGCCGGTGCGGATCTTGCGCATGCTCATCGAGAGGATGAACACGATCGACGCGTCGCCCCGCTGGGCGGCCGATTCCTTGAGCGCGGGGATGCATGCCTGGGTGAGCGACAGCGCGCCCCACACGTTCACGTCGTACACCTTGCGCCACTTCGCGAGATCGACCTGTTCGAACGGCTGGTAGGGATCCATCCGGAAGGCGTTGTTCACGAGGATGTCGATGTGTCCGAGCTCGGCGATCGTCTGCTCCACCAGCGCGTCGACCCGCTCACGGTCGACGAGGTTGGTCGGCACGGCGAGCGCGCGACCTCCGGCACTCTCGATCTCGTTCCGCACCGACTCGAGGTAGTCGGCGGAACGCGCAGCGAGCACGACGGTCGCGCCCTCCCGGGCAAGCGCGTGCGCGTTCGCCTGACCGAGCCCCGGACCCACACCTGAAACGATCGCGACCTTGCCATCGAGCAGCATCGTGTCCTCCCACTCCCAGCCTACGATGCGCACGATGCACCTCTGCCGGTCGGGAGCCGATCCGATCCGAAGGCGGCTCCGACACGCCGCGGCATTGGTCGGTGCATGCGGCGCCATCGCGGTTGCGTTCATCGCCGGCGCCGCGCCCGCGCCCGCCGCGTCCGGTGGGGAAGGCATCGACCACATCACCGTCGATCTCACGGCGCACGCCGACGGCACGCTGGGGGTCGTCGAGACCATCGAGTACGACTTCGGTGTCGTCGCCAAGCGCGGAATCATCCGGGTCATTCAGGACCGCAAGCGCTTCGACTACCACCACGACCGCCGGTATCCGATCACGGTCACGTCGGTGACCGCGTCCGGTGGTGCCTCGGCGCGCCGGTCGGTGTCGCAGAAGGGTACGAACCTCGAGATCAAGGTCGGCGATGCACACAGCACGATCCCGGGTGTCCACACCTACGTGATCACCTACACGGTCGCCGGCGCGTACGACCGCTTTCCGGATCACGACGAGCTCAACTGGAACGCGGTCGGCACCGAGTGGAGCGTGCCGATCAGCCGAGTCACGGTGCGCCTCCACACGCCCGCCGCGGTCACGCGCGTCGCGTGCGAGGCGGGCTACGTGACCTCGCGGTTGCCGTGTGCGGGCGCCACGGTGGCCGCGAACGGCAGCGGCGCGACGTTCGAGAACGGGCTACTGAGCGCCAACCAGGGCGTCACCGTCGTCGCGGCGATGCCCCGAGGCACGTTCTCGGCGGTCGGCCCGATCCTCGAGAAGCACTGGACCTTCGACCAGGGTTTCGCGCTGACGCGAGCGACGGTCGGCGGGGCGGCGGCGCTGGCCGTGCTGCTCGTCGGCGGCATGGTCGTCCTCGTGTGGCGGGTCGGGCGCGATCGTCGCTACGTCGGAAGCGCGACCGACGCCGTCTTCGGCAACCCGAGCGGCGCGAGCGAGCGTGTCGGCGTCTTCGACGACCACACGACCCCGCTCGAGTACTCGCCACCCGACCAACTCCGGCCCGCGCAGGTGGGCACCCTCGTGGACGAGGTGGCCGGACCGCTCGACGTCACCGCGACGATCGTCGACCTCGCGGTGCGGAAGTACCTCTCGATAGAGGCGATCCCGAAGGAGCACTGGTTCGGTCATCCCGACTGGAGGCTCACCCGGCTCGAGCGCAACGAACCGTTGTTGCGCTACGAACGGCTCCTCCTCGACGCGCTCTTCGCATCGACCGACGGCACGGTGCTGCTGTCGGCACTGAAGGCGAAGTTCCACGAGAGCCTGGTGAAGGTCGAGCGCGCGCTCTACGACGACGCCGTCTCCCGGGGATGGTTCGTGCGGCGCCCCGACAAGGCACGCGCCTTCTGGCACGGGATCGCGCTGGGGGCGATTCTCGGTGGCGCGGCGCTCACGATCGTCCTCGCGTGGCGGACGAGCTACGGGTTGCTCGGACTCCCGATCGTTCTCGCCGGCATCGTCCTGTCGGCCTGCGCGCACGCGATGCCGCGGCGCACGCCGAAGGGCACGGGTACGACGCGCCGCGTGCTGGGCTTCCGCAGGTTCATCGCGGAGTCGGAACGAGATCGGGCGCGGTTCGCGGAGCAGCAGCAGCTCTTCTCCGAATACCTTCCCTACGCGATCGTGTTCGGTGTGGTGGATCGCTGGGCCAAGACGTTCGAAGGTCTCGCCGCCGAGCCCGACGTGTCGTGGTACCAGTCGACGATGCCGTTCAACGCAGTCGCGTTCGGCCACTCGATCAACGGCTTCGCGCTGGCGAGCGTCGGCACCGTGCAGTCGACGCCGGCCGGTTCCGGCGGCAGCGGCTTCTCGGGTGGTGTCGGCGGAGGGGGCGGCGGGGGCGGTGGCGGTTCCTGGTAGTAACCGCGACTACCGCCCCGGAACTAGAGCATGTGCGGGGCGGCGAAGACCTCGCGTGCGGCCGGCTCGAAGTGCTCGAGCGGCAGCGTGTCGTAGTCGGGATCGAACGCGAGCTGATCCCATTCGTCGGCGAAGCGTTCGGCGAGCGCGAACTCTTCGGTGCTCAACGTGGCGCGGTACTTCTCGCGTGCCGCAGGGTCGCCGCCGAAGTGGTGGTAGTAGTGCCGACCCTGGAAGTCCTGGTGGACGAGGATCATCTTGAAGACCTCGTCGCGCACGTACGGCCGCAGGATCTCGGCGGCGATGCGCGGGTGATTCGGCACGCCGATCGCCTTCCCTACGTCGTGGAAGAGGGAGGCGACGACGACCTCTTGGTCGGCACCCGCCCGCTCGGCGAGCGTCGCGGTCTGCAGGCAGTGCGTGAGCTGGTCGACCGCGAAGCCCATGGTGACGCCCCCGAGCGAGCGCAGCAACGCGAGGGCGTGATCGGCGACCTCGGGTTGACTGGCCATGGTCTCGCGGCCGATGACCCCCCACTGCTCGGCGTTCGACTCGTCCATCCGGGTGAAGGTCTCGGTCGTCTGCGTCATGGGAGAAGTCTCGCGCGTCCGTCACGGAAGAACGCCAGCGCCGTCTCGTGGGCGTCGGCCGAAGTGACCAGGGCCGAGTAGGGCAGGGATGCGCCGAACGCCTCGTTCCAGTAGGGCGCGGTCGGCTCGGTCGGCGCGGTGAGGTCCCACGGCCCGACGTAGAGGTACGGCTCCGGGTGGGCCGCATCACCCGGAGACGCGCCGAAGTTCGCCCGCCGGCCGGCCGCGTCGTCGCCGAGGTCGAACCCGAGGTCGAAGTGCTCGGGCCACAGCTGCACGAGCGACGGCGCCGTCCAAGCCGGTTGGTTCGATACCGGATCGACGCGGAGCTGGGCCAGCACCGCCGCGGAGAATCCGAACCACCATCCGAGCGTGGCGACGGCCGACGGGTCGAGCTCGAGCGGCCGATCGACGGCGAGCGGGGTGGTCGGCGCGAAGAGATCGGGTGCGCCGGCCACGATCCCGACGGCCGTTGCCGCGGCGCCCAGGCTGGTCAGCTCGGAGCGCGTCTCGCGCGCCGGCGGGGACGCGGTGTGGACGAGCGTGGTGCCCTCGACCCGCACCTGCTCGTCGGTGCCGAAGAACGGAGTTCCGAAGCCGCCGCGCGTGAACCGCAACCCGATCTTGCCGTTCACCCGGTGACGCGCGGGGCACAGCACGTGCTCGGCGACCGAGTGCAGCGCGAGCCGCGTCCGCGCGAGCGCATCGGAGTCGGTGATCGCGGGTGGTGGCGTCCATGCGCCCAGCGCGCGGACCGCGCACCAACGCGCGAGCTCGGGATCGTCGCGGGCGAGCCCGTCCCACGTGAGGTCACCGGCGACACCGGTCTCGAACGGCGCGAGGAGCGTGCGACCTTCGGGCACAACGCCTCGCGCCATGGGATCGTCGGCGAACGGCTCACGCGAGATCGCCGGCGGCGCCGGCTCGAGCACCCTCACCTCGTAGCCGTTGTCCAGCCGAGTCCGGGCCTCGTCGAGCGGGTTCACGTTCGTCCGATCAGCTCGGGGAGAGCGTCGCTTCGATGATCGCCGCGAGCTCGAGCGGGCGGTCGCCCTGCACGCTGTGGCCGGCACCGTCGACGACCTCGACGACGGCATCGGGCCGGCGCCGTCGCAGCTCGTCGACGTCGTCGTCGGATACGACGGGCGAGAGACTGCCGCGCACGAGGGTGAGCGGGCCGGGGTACGCCGAGATGTCGTCCCAGAGCGACTGCCAGTCGGGTCGTTCGTTCTCGCCGGTGCGGGGCAGGTCGTAACGCCAGCGCCACCGGCCGTCGGGCTGCTCGATCGCGTTGTGCAGGACGCCCCTGCGCAACGACGACTCGGAGCGGGTCGGGTTGAACGCGATGGTGCGTTCGAGGATCTCGTCGAGGCTCGCGAAGGTCTCGGGCCCGTTGACGAACTGGACGATCGCCGACGCCTTCTCCTGGTTGACGCCCGGAGTCACGTCGACGAGCACGAGCGCGCGAACGAGATCGGGAGCGCGGGCCGCGAGGGCGACCGCGGTGAGGCCGCCGAGCGACATGCCGACGACGAGTCGCGCGTCGGGCGCGAGCGCGCGGATCGCGATCTCCACTGCCGCGGCGTTCTCGTGCGGCCAGTACGCGTGGTCGGGTCGGTGAGCCGAGTGGCCGTGCCCGGGCAGATCGACGGCGACGAGCGGCCGCTGCAACGCGAGGCTCACGGTGTCCCAGGTGTGCGCGTTCTGTGCGCCCCCGTGGAGCAGCACCAACTCCGGCGGGCCCGAATTCCAGCGCAAGGCGCTCACTGCCCGGTCGTCGTCGGCGACGACGAACCGTCGCGTCACGACGGGCGGACCGTCATACGGGAGCCCGACCTCGGCCGCGTTCTCGGCGAACATGGCGAACTCGTCGTAATGGTGGGCCATCCCGTCCTCCTGGATGCCGCGGGCAGGCGCGGGGATCGTAGCGAGCGCCGCCGCTGATGGCGCCCGATCGTCGGGCGGTCCGTACACTCCGGCCGATGCGGGTGTCCGAGCTCTCGCCGCGTGCGTATCGGCGCCTCACCCTCCTGGCCCTGTTCCTGCTCGGCGCGATCATCGTCACGGGAGCTGCGGTGCGGCTGTCCGGCTCGGGCCTCGGTTGCCGCGACTGGCCCAACTGCGAGCCCGGCGAGCTCATCGGCATCGGCAACCCGAATCAACGCATCGAGCAGATCAACCGCCTCTTCACGGGGCTCGTCTCCCTGGGCGTGATCGCCGCGGTGCTCGGCTCGCGTCGCCGCGTCCCCCGCCGCGACGATCTCACCGCGCTGTCGTGGGTGCTCGTCGCGGGGGTGGTGTTCCAGGCCGTGCTCGGCGGCATCGCCGTGAAGGTGAAGCTCGCGCCCGTGAGCGTGATGGGCCACTTCCTCGCGTCGATCGCGCTCGTGGGGGTCGCCCTGGTGCTGCACCACCGCGCCGCGCTGCCGGAGCGCCCGACCCGCATGGTCCCCGTCGTCCCCGACTCGACGCGACTGCTCGCACGCGCGGTCTTCGTGCTCACGATCTGGGTACTCGTCGCGGGCACGCTCGTCACCGCGGCCGGACCGCACGGAGGCGACGCCTCGGCGAAGCGGCTGTCGTGGCCGATCCCCGATGCCGCACGCCTCCACGCGGTCTCGGTCGACGTGCTGTTGCTCTGCGTCCTGGTGTTGGCCTGGCGCCTCTTCCACGACCATGCACCGCGCCGCGCGCTCTCCATGGTGAGCGTGTACCTGCTCGTCGGATGTGCGCAGGCCGCGCTCGGTTACATCCAGTACCTCAACGCGATCCCGGTACTGCTCGTCGGGTTCCATGTCGCCGGCGCGGTGCTCGTCTTCAGCGCCGCGATGCAGCTGCAGCTCGAGCTCACGGTTCCTGATCTCAGCGGGCAGCCTCGCTGAGAGATCGCGGGCGGGGCCGAGGCGTCACTTGTCGCGCGGCCGGTGCTGGTCGGGGCCGACGTCCGGGTGGCGTCGACGGGGGTCGAACCGCTGCCGGAGCCCGCCCGGCCGCGACCGCGACGTCGCGATTGACGCGCACGGCGACGAGGGCGAGGACCGCCGCGGTCGTGACCATGACCGTGAGGAGCACCCCCGGATGCCGGCGATCGGTGCCCGCGGTGAGCAGGTGCGCGGTGGTGACCAGGTAGAGCGGGAAGCTGAGGAAGTGGACGCGGCGCCAGAGCTTGTGCGGCAGCCACTTCCGGGCCAGCGACGTCACCTCCACGGCCGCCAGCAGATAGAGCCCGACGATGCCGAACGCGACCCCGATCGGGTGCCACCTCGACGCCAGCGGGACGAGCACCTGGGCCAGGCCGAAGTGCACGTAGGTGTCGCCCATGATGGCG
>CAAGKR010321027.1_pt1 | contig 14284 bp, 10 predicted proteins | sample 2556971 | NCBI WGS metagenome assembly CAAGKR01 (sample SAMEA5207829, study PRJEB30636) | soil metagenome | biome: forest; feature: boreal; material: soil | place: USA | collected 2011-09 | depth 1 m | reverse complement strand
GGCAAGGTCGGCCTCTTCGGCGGCGCCGGCGTCGGCAAGACGGTGCTCATCCAGGAGTTGATCCACAACGTCGCGCGCGCCCACGGTGGCGTCTCCGTGTTCGCCGGCGTCGGCGAGCGCACGCGCGAGGGCAACGACCTGATCCTCGAGATGGAGGAGTCGGGCGTCCTTGACAAGGTCGCCCTCGTTTACGGCCAGATGAACGAGCCGCCGGGCGCGCGCCTGCGTGTCGGCCTCTCCGGCCTGACGATGGCGGAGTACTTCCGCGACCAGGGCCAGGACGTGCTCCTGTTCATCGACAACATCTTCCGCTTCGTGCAGGCGGGCTCCGAGGTGTCGGCGCTCCTCGGCCGCATGCCGAGCGCGGTCGGCTACCAGCCGACGCTCGCCACCGAGATGGGGCAGCTGCAGGAGCGCATCACGTCGACGCGCACCGGATCGGTTACCTCGGTGCAGGCGATCTACGTGCCGGCGGACGACCTCACCGACCCGGCGCCTGCCAACACGTTCGCGCACCTCGACTCGACGACGGTGCTCTCGCGCGCGATCGTCGAGAAGGGGATCTACCCGGCGGTCGACCCGCTCGACTCCACGTCGCGCGCGCTCCAGCCCGGGATCGTGTCGGAGGAGCACTACCGCTGCGCCACGCGAGTGCAGGAGGTGCTGCAGCGCTATCGCGACCTGCAGGACATCATCGCGATTCTCGGCATCGACGAGCTCTCGGACGAGGACAAGCTCGTCGTCCAGCGTGCGCGCAAGATCGAGCGCTATCTGTCGCAGCCGAACTACGTCGCCGAGCAGTTCACTGGCACGCCGGGCGAGTACGTGAAGCTCGAGGACACGATCCGCGGCTTCACGGAGATCCTCCACGGCAAGCACGACGACCTGCCGGAGCAGGCCTTCTACATGGTCGGCGCGATCGAGCAGGCCGTCGAGCGGGCCAAGCAGATGTCCGAAGAGCCCGTCGCCGCTTAGCGATGGCGGACCATCCGCTCTTCTCGATCTCCGTCGTCACGCCGGAAGGCGCGGCGTTCGAGGGCGATGCGGAGATGCTGATCGTGCCCGGCGCAGCCGGCGAGATCGGCGTGCTCGCGCGCCACGCGCCGCTCGTCGCGATGCTCAAGGCGGGCTCGACGCGCGTGCACATGGGTGACGGCGAGATCCGCGAGTTCGCGACGGGGCCGGGCTTCTTCCAGGTGCTCGAGGATCGCGCGATCGCGCTCGTCGACGACGCCGTCTCGGCATTGGAGATCGACGACGCGCGGGCCCAGCAGCAGCTCGAGGATGCGAAGGCCGAGCTCGCGAAGCTCGATGCCGGGGAGTCGACAGCCGACCGCTGGCAGCTCGAGCAGCGCATCCTGCACGCGGAGAATCAGCTCCGCGTCAGCGGTCGCCTCGGCTAGCCCCGCTACGCGGTCGCGAGCTGCTCGTCCAGGTCGCGGTGCGCCGGGAGGTACAGGCTCTCGACGTACTCGACGACCATGCGATTCGTGTTGAAACGCGCGCCGAGCTGCGCGATCGAGTTCCGCATCAACCCGAGCCAGCGCTGCGACACGGCGTCGGCATCGCGCTCGTAGTACGCCGGCAGCACCTGCTGCTCGAGCACGGCGAAGAGCGCCTCCGCGTCGGCGGCGTCCTGCTCCTCGTCGGTCGCTGCGACGGCGTCGCCGCCGATCGCGAAGCCGGTCTCCGGCGAATATCCCTCGACCCACCAGCCGTCGAGGATCGAGCAGTTGAGCCCGCCGTTCAGCGCCGCCTTCATGCCCGACGTGCCCGATGCCTCGAGCGGTCGCCGCGGCGTGTTCAGCCAGACGTCGACGCCCTGCACGAGGTAGCCCGCGAGTGTCATCTCGTAGTCCTCGAGGAAGACGACGCGGCCGTTCGCACGCGGTTCGCGGGCGAACTCGATGACGCGCTGGATCAGCGCCTTGCCGCCCTCGTCGGCCGGATGCGCCTTGCCCGCGAGCACGAGCTGAAACGGCCGCTGCGCGTCGTTCAGCAGCGCGGCGAGCCGGTCCGGGTCGCTGAAGAGCAGATCAGCGCGCTTGTACGTGGCGAAGCGGCGCGCGAAGCCAATCGTCAGGGCGCGCGGGTCGAACCCTTCTCCGCGGCCGCGTGACTGCTGCATGTAGCGGAGCAGCTCGTCTTTCGCCGCCTGATGCACGCCCCACAGCGTCGCGTCGTCGAGATCGTACGCGCGTGCGAAGTCCGGCGTCCCGGTCTCCTCCTCGGCGCCGAGCGCGCGCGCGAGGCTGTCCGAGATCCACGTGCGCGCGTGCACGCCGTTCGTGATCGAGCGGATCGGGACGTCACTGGCGGGTCGCTCCGGCCAGAGGTCGTGCCACATCTCGCGCGACACCTCGCCGTGCAGTGCTGACACGGCGTTTGCGTAGGAGGACGTGCGCAGTGCGAACGGCGTCATGCCGAAGCCGGTCTCGTCCGGCTTCACGCGGCCGAGCGCCACGAGCTCCTCCCACTCGAAGCCGCCACGCGCGGCGAGCGTCGCGATGTTGCGCTGCACGAGTGCGGCGTCGAACACCTCGTTCCCGGCCGGGACCGGCGTGTGCGTCGTGAACACGGTCGAAGCGCGCAGCCGCTGCAGGGCTGCGTCGCGGTCGATCCCCTCGTCCTCGACGAGCTCTCGCAGCCGCTCGAGTTGGAGGAATGCGGAGTGGCCCTCGTTCAGGTGGTAGACCGTGGCCTCGATGCCGAGCTCCCGCAGTGCGCGGATGCCGCCGACGCCGAGCACGATCTCCTGGTGGATCCGATGCTCGCGGTCGCCGCCGTACAGCGCGTCGGTGATCTCGCGCGCCCAGTCCGGATTCTCCTCCACGTCGGTGTCGAGCAGGTACAGCTGCGTGCGTCCGACCTGGGCACGCCAGACCTGCACGTGCACCGGCACGGGCGCATACGTGTCGCGCGCGAGCTCGACCGTGACGGTCACCCCCTCCCGGGTCACGGGCAACCGCTCGAAGTCGTTGACGGGATAGCGCTCGACCTGGAGACCGGTCTCGTCGAGCTGCTGGCGGAAGTAGCCCTCGCGGTAGAGGAGGCCGACGCCGACGAGCGGCACGCCGAGCTCCGACGCCGATTTGAGATGGTCGCCGCTGAGGACGCCGAGCCCGCCCGAGTAGATCGGGAGGCTCTCGTCGAGGCCGAACTCGCAGGAGAAATACGCGACGCAGAAGCCGCCGTCCTCCTGCCGGCGCTCCCACCACGTCGGGCGCTCGAGCTCGGCGGCGGCCGTCGCGAGCACGCGCTGCACGCGTTCCGCGTACTCGGGCGTCAGCGCCCGGGTGAGGTCCTTGTCCGAGACCTCGGCGAGCAGTGCCGTCGGGTTGTGGTGCAGCGCGGCGAAGCGCTCCGGGTCGAGGTCTGCGAAGAGAGCGCGCGCGCCGGGCAGCCAGCTGAACGAGAGATTGCCCGCGATCGCGCTCAGCGCTTCACGCAGCGCGGCGGGACTGTCGATGATGGCGATGGCAATTCCTCCGGGTCCGCAACGTGACACGCCGGTCCGCCCGGCGACCGAAGCACACTAGCCGCTCGTCCCTGACGCGAATGGGTGCTGCTAGTCTTGAGCCACCCGGAGAGCTTTGAAAGGCAGCTTGGCGACCGGGTTACCAAACGCCTAAAGAGCCCGTGCGCGCTGCCCGGCGCTCCCGGACCCCTTAGGTGGGAGCGAACGTATGCCGGGAACGCGACAGAGACTCGAAGCCGTACTCCGTGAGCGCATCGCCGTGCTCGACGGCTCTTGGGGCGTGCTCATCCAGAGCCAGGTGCGCGGCGAGGAGGCGTATCGCGGCGAGCGGTTCCGCGACCATCCGCGCGACGTCGCCGGCGACCCCGACCTCCTGAACATCACGCGGCCGGACGTCGTCGCGCGCATCCATGACGAGTACTTCGCCGCGGGCGCGGATATCGCGACGACGAATACCTTCACGGCGACGACGATCGGTCAGTCCGACTACGCGCTCGAGGACGCCGTCTACGAGATGAACGTCGAGGGCGCGCGGCTCGCTCGCCGTGCCGCCGACGAGTGGACGGCGAAGACGCCCGATCAGCCGCGCTTCGTCGCCGGTGCGGTCGGCCCGCTGAACGTGACGCTCTCGCTCTCGCCGCGCGTCGACGATCCGGCGTACCGCGCCGTGACGTTCGACGCGGTCCGCGACGCGTACGCGCACCAGATCCGGGCGTTGCGCGAGGGCGGCGTCGACCTGCTGCTCGTCGAGACCATCTTCGACTCGCTGAACGCAAAGGCCGCGATCTCCGCTGCGCTCGACGCGGCGCCGGAGATTCCGCTCTGGCTCTCCTTCAGCGCCGTCGACAAGAGCGGCCGCAACCTCTCCGGCCAGACGGCCGAGGCGTTCTGGGTGTCGGTCGAGCACGCGCAGCCGCTCGTCGTCGGCGTCAACTGCTCGCTCGGCGCGGCCGACATGCGCCCGTTCGTCGAGGATCTCTCGCACCTCGCGACGACCTGGGCGTCGTGCTACCCGAACGCCGGCCTCCCGAACGAGTTCGGTGGCTACGACGAGCAGCCGCACGACACGAGCAGCGTGCTCGGTCAGTTCGCGCGCGACGGTCTCGTCAACATCGTCGGCGGCTGCTGCGGCACGACGCCGGACCACATTCGCGCGATCGTCGCCGCCGTCGCCGGCGTTCCGCCGCGGGCGATCCCCGAGCGGCGCCACGGCACGGTCTTCAGCGGCCTCGAGCCGTTCGCGATCACGCCGGACACGAACTTCGTGATGATCGGCGAGCGCACGAACGTCACCGGTTCCGCGCGCTTCCGCCGTCTGATCGAGGCCGGCGACTACAACGCCGCGCTCGAGGTCGCGCTCGAGCAGGTGCGCGGCGGCGCGAACCTCCTCGACGTGAACATGGACGCTGACCTGCTCGACGGCCCGTCCGCGATGACGCGCTTCCTCAACCTGATCGCCACCGAGCCCGAGATCGCGCGGCTCCCGATCGTCGTCGACAGCTCACGCTGGACGGTGCTCGAGGCGGGGCTCAAGTGCCTCCAGGGCAAGGGAATCGTCAACTCGCTCAGCCTGAAGGAGGGGGAGGAGGCATTCCTCGAGCAGGCGCGCACCGTTCACCGCTACGGCGCGGGCGTCGTCGTGATGGCGTTCGACGAAGACGGGCAGGCGGAAACCGTCGAGCGCAAGGTCGCGATCTGCGAGCGCGCGTACCGGCTGCTCGTCGACGTTGTCGGGTTCCCGCCTGAGGACATCGTGTTCGACGTGAACGTGCTTGCCGTCGCGACGGGAATCGAGGAGCACAACGGCTTCGCCAAGGCGTTCATCGAGTCCCTGGCGTTCGTGAAGGAGCGCTGCCCCGGCGTGAAGACGAGCGGTGGCATCTCGAACCTCTCGTTCTCCTTCCGCGGCAACGACGTCGTCCGCGAGGCGATGCACTCGGCCTTCCTCTTCCATGCGATCGCCGCCGGTCTCGACATGGGCATTGTCAACGCGGGCCAACTCGTCCTCTACGAAGACATCGAGCCCGGGTTGCTCGAGCGGGTCGAAGACGTGATCTTCGACCGGCGCCCCGACGCGACGGAGCGGCTCGTCGAGTACGCGGAGACGGCGCGCGGCGAGGGGACGCGCCGCGAGCGCGACCTCGGCTGGCGCGAGGCGCCCGTCGAGAAGCGGCTCGAGCACGCGCTCGTGCACGGCATCGTCGACTTCATCGAGGCTGATGCCGAGGAGGCACGGCAGCAGTACGAACGCCCGCTCGAAGTGATCGAAGGCCCGCTGATGGCCGGCATGCAGGTCGTCGGTGATCTCTTCGGTTCCGGGAAGATGTTCCTCCCGCAGGTCGTGAAGAGCGCGCGCGCGATGAAGCGCGCCGTCGCCTACCTCGAGCCGTACATGGAGGAGGAGAAGGCCGCCGGCGGCGCCGGGCGCACGCAGGGCAAGGTCGTGCTCGCCACGGTGAAGGGCGACGTGCACGACATCGGCAAGAACATCGTCGGCGTCGTGCTCGGCTGCAACAACTACGAGGTGATCGACCTCGGCGTGATGGTCCCCGGCGACACGATCCTCGACACCGCGCTCGAGACGGGCGCCGACATCGTCGGCCTCTCCGGTCTGATCACGCCGTCGCTCGATCAGATGGTCGATGTCGCGCGCGAGATGTCACGGCGTGGCCTCGACCTGCCGCTGCTGATCGGCGGCGCGACCACGTCGAGGCAGCACACCGCTGTCAAGATCGCGCCCGAGTACGAGCAGCCCGTCGTGCACGTGCACGACGCGTCCCGCGTCAGCGCCGTCGTCGGCGATCTGCTCGATCCGGCGCGCCGGGTGCGGCTCGACGGCGAGAACCGCGAGCTTCAGGACCGGCTGCGCGTGCAGCATGCGGAAAAGGAGCGCAAGCCGCTCCTCCGGATCGGCAACGCCCGGGCGAACCGCCACCGCGTCGCATTCGATGACCTGCCGGTGCCGGCGTTCACCGGCACACGCATCATCGAGCCGTCGCTCGAAACGCTTCGCGACTACATCGACTGGCAGTTCTTCTTCCACGCGTGGGAGCTGAAGGGGCGCTTCCCGGCGATCCTCGACCAGCCCGCGGCGCGCGAGGTCTACGACGACGCGCAGCAGATGCTGGACGAGATCGTCGCGGGCAAGCTGCTCCGCGCGCGCGGCGTGTACGGGTTCTGGCCGGCGGCCGCCGACGGCGACGACCTCGTCGTCCAGGGTGACGCCGAGACGCGCTTCTGCTTCCTCCGCCAGCAGTCCGACTACGGCGACTCGCGGCCGAACCGGTCCCTTGCCGACTACCTCGCGCCCGCACGCGACTACGTCGGTGCCTTTGCCGTCACAGCCGGCATCGGCGCCGAAGAGCTCTCGGCGCGATACGAGGCGGAGCTGGACGACTACCGTTCGATCATGGTCAAGGCGCTCGCCGACCGCCTCGCGGAGGCGTTCGCGGAGTACCTGCACGAAGTGGCGAGGCGCGAGTGGTACGAGACCGGTCCCCCGTTCTCGAAGGAGGATCTCTCGGCGGAGCGCTTCCGCGGCATCCGGCCGGCGTTCGGCTACCCAGCCTGCCCTGACCACACGGAGAAGCGGCAGCTCTTCGAATTGCTCGGCGCAGAGGACATAGGCCTCGCGCTCACCGAGTCGTACGCGATGACGCCGGCCGCGAGCGTCAGCGGCATCTACCTCGGGCATCCGGAGGTGCGCTACTTCTCCGTCGGGCGCGTGGGCCGCGACCAGGTCGCCGACTACGCGCAACGCAAGGGCTTCTCGCTCGACGAGGCGGAGCGCTGGCTGCGCCCGAACCTCGGCTACGAGCCGGCGCCCGACTCCGAGCCTGTGAGCGCGTGATGCGCGCGGCGGCCGCCGAGGTCGACATTTCTCGCAGCGCGCGAGAAGCGCAGGAGGACTGGCGCGCCTCGACGCTCGACCTGATGGCGACGTGCCTGCTGCAGAGCGCGCGGGTCGGCGTCGGTCGGCGGCATCACCGCCTGAGGGCCCCGCAGGCCTGAGCCGGGGAGTGCCCGGCGGCAGCCCTCGAGGGGTGGCCCGACCCTCCGCTATCGTGGCTTGAGGCGCCCCGGCGGGCGCCGCTTTACGCATGCGGACGACGCTGAAGAGAGCAATGGGTCGTGCCGCGACCGTGAACGGCAACGGTCGCGCGGTCCTGCCGCCCCCGGTGCTCGAGCCGATGCGGCGCTATCGCCCGCCGGAGCCGCCGCGGCGCTCGACCCGCAGCACGGCCGCACGCGTCTTCGGCTGGATCCTGCTCATCCTCGTGATCGTCGTCTCCGGTCTCGGTGGCGGTGTCTACCTCTACGGGCACGAGACGCTCAACTCGATCGCGGCGCACACTCCAGGGGTCGTCGCCTCGCAGAAGGACCTGAAGGTGCCCACGGCGTCCGAGCCGGCGGTCGCCCTGCTCGTCGGCTACGACGCGCGTGCCGGCAGGGGCGGCTTCGGTGCGGCCAACTCGCGTTCCGACACGATCATGCTCGTGCGCGCCGATCCGCAGACGAACACGCTCTCGCTGCTCTCGTTTCCGCGCGACCTCCAGGTGCCGATCTACTGCGATCCGACGACCGCGCTTCGCACCGACCGCATCAACTCCGCCTGGACGAGCTGCAAGAACTACAACGCACGCGGAACGCTCGACACGGTCGAGAAGCTGACGGGAGTCGCGGTCAACTACGTGGTCACGATCAACTTCCACGGTTTCAAGCTGCTCGTGAACAAGCTCCACGGCGTTTACATGCCGGTCGACCACCGCTACTACATCGCTCCGAATACAGGGACGGCGGCGATCAACCTCGAGCCGGGATACCAGAAGCTCGACGGCCAGCAGGCACTCGATTTCGTGCGCTTCCGGGAAACAGACTCGGACCTCTACCGGAACGCGCGGCAGCAGTTGTTCCTCGAGGCGCTGAAGGACCGGCTTGCGACGACGCTCTCCGTCTTCAGCATCCCGGGGGTCATCGGCGCACTGAAGAACAACATCGAGATCGGACGCGGCGGACGCGGCGCGCCGAGCATCTCCGAGATTCAGGCGTACGCCGGGCTCGCCTACCACCTCGGCGGCGGGCACCTCTTCCGCGTGACGATCCCGAACCTGCAGAGCTGCGGTTTCCTCAACGCGCAGATCTGCGCACAGCCGGCCGACATTCAGACAGCCGTGCAGAGCTTCGAGCATCCGGACGTGAGCCAGCCGAAGGTCGCGAACGCCGTCGCGCTCGGCCACAAGCCAAAGCCGAAGAAGCAGCCGGCGCTCAAGCCCGCCGGGATCACGGCACTCGTCCTCAACGGGACGACGCAGGCGGGACTCGCGCGTGACACCTCGTACAAGCTCGCGCTGCTCGGCTATCACACCGTGCAGTTGCCGGCGACGATCCTCGCCGATGCCCCGAGCCAGACGTACGACACGAGCTTGGTCTACTACGACTCGGTGCAGCCGAACGCGAAGCAGGCTGCGCACGAGGTGGCCGCGGCATTCGGTCCGCGCACGCAGATAGCGCCGCTGCCGCCGGAGATAGCGCCGTTCGCACAGCAGGCGAACAATCCGCTAGTCGTCGCCGTCGTCGGCTCGAGCTTCAGCGGCGAGCTGATCGATCCGAACGCGCACATCACGCCGACCCCGACGTACCAGAAGCCGTCGGTGCGCACCGATCCGGGCTCCACGCTCAGCCCGATCCAGTCGGTGCGCGCGAAGCTGGCGTTCGCGCCGCTCGTGCCGCACACGATCGAGACGAGCTCGAGGCTCAGCTCGATGGAGGGGGTGCGCGCGTACAAGCCGGCACCTGGTCACAGTGCGCTCTGCCTCACGTTCGTCACCGGCGCGGGCAACGTCTACTGGCAGGTCATGGAGACCGACTGGACGTCGGCCCCGATCCTCCGCCATCCCACCGACCACGTCACGCTCGGTGGCCGCACGTTCGACCTCTACACGACCGGTGGCAACATCCACATGATCGTGCTCCGCCGGGGTGGAGCGAGCTACTGGGTCGTCAACACCCTGCGGGACGAGCTCTCGAACGAGACGATGCTCGCGATCGCCAAGGGCCTCCAACCGCTCGGAAAGTAGGCTTCTCGCATGGCGAAGATCGGAATGTTCGGCGCCGGCTACGTGGGTCTCGTGACCGGCGCGTGCTTCGCAGACCTCGGGCACGAGGTCGTGATCCGCGACGTAGTTCCCGAGCGGATCGCGCGGCTTCAGGCCGGCGAGGTGCCGATCTACGAGCCGGGGCTCGAGCTCGTGCTCGAGCGGAACAAGGACCGCATGCGTTTCACGCTCGACATCGCCGAGGCCGTGGACGGCGCCGACTTCCTCTACGTCGCCGTCGGCACGCCGCCGACGGAGTCCGGCGACGCCGATCTCGCCGCGGTCTGGTCGGTGATCGACGAGCTCCCCGCCGACGTTCCCGGCCGCCCCGTGGTCGTGATGAAGAGCACCGTGCCCGTCGGCACGGGCGCGCACGTCCGGGCGCGCCTCGACGCGCGCGGCCTCACCGGCGTGGGCTACGTCTCGAATCCGGAGTTCCTCGCCGAGGGGAGTGCCGTTGCCGACTTCATGGCGCCCGACCGGATCGTCGTGGGCGCGTTCGACGACGCCGACGCCGAGCGCGTGATCGGGCTCTTCGACGGAGTCGAGACGGAGATCGTGCGCAGCGACGTCCCGTCGGCGGAGCTCGTGAAGCTCGCCTCCAACGCGTTCCTCTCGACACGCATCAGTTTCATCAACGAGATCGCGAACGTCTGCGAGCTCGTCGGCGCGGACGTCGTCGAAGTCGCGCGCGGCGTCGGGCTCGATCACCGGCTCGGGTCGCACTTCCTTCGCGCCGGGATCGGGTTCGGCGGCTCGTGCTTTCCGAAGGACGTGACCGCGCTGAAGCAGCTTGCCGGGAACTCCGGCTACCAGTTCATGCTCCTGCACGCGGTGTGGGAGGTGAACGAGCTCCAGAAACGGCGCGTCGTGCAGAAGCTCGAGAAGCACCTCGGGGCTCTGCGCGGCAAGAAGATCGCGCTGCTCGGGCTTGCGTTCAAGCCGAATACCGACGACATGCGCGAGGCGCCGAGCCGCGTGATCGCGTACCGGCTGCTCTCCGAGGGCGCAGAGGTGCGCGCGTGGGACCCGGTTGCGCGTCCCGATGACCTGCGCGGGATCGAGCTGTGCGACACGGTGCTCGACGCGGTGCGGGACGCCGACGCCGCGGTGATTGTGACGGAGTGGCCCGAGCTGCGGTCGATCGTCTCGGGCGAGGTACGCGACGCGATGGCGCGGCCGGTCCTGATCGACGGTCGGAATTTGCTCGACCCGGTCGCCGCCCAGGAGGCCGGGTTCGTCTACGAGGGCATCGGCCGCCCGAAGCACGCCTCGCCGGCGACGCCGACGCCTGCGCCGAGGCCCGCGGAGCTTCCACGCTGATGGAGGCGTTGCTCCTTGCGGGTGGCAAGGCGGAGCGGCTGGGCGAGGCGGCGCAGGGCAACCCGAAGCCGCTCGTCCCCGTCGCCGGCTACCCGCTCGCCGAGTACACGGTCGCCCGCCTCGTCGACGCGGGCGTCACGCGCGTCATCGTCGCGTGCCGCGCGGGCCAGGAGGACATGTTCGTCAACGCGCTGGCCGGCCTGGGCGCCGAGATCGAGCCGGTGGGAGAGCCAGAGCCGCTCGGCCGCGGTGGTGGGCTGCGGCTCGCCGCATCGCACCGGCGCGAGCAGGGTCACGTGCTCGCGCTCAACGGCGACGAGCTGCTCGACGTCGACTTCGCCGCCTTGCTGGCCGACCACGAGCGTGCGGACGCGGCCGCGACGATCGTCGTCGCGCAGGTGCACTCGCCGTTCGGAGTCGTCGACCTGAGCGACGACGGCACAGTCACGGGCTTCAAGGAGGCGCCGAAGCTGCCGCACTGGGTCAACTCCGGCGTCTACGTGCTCGGCGAGGAGGCGCTCGAGCTCCTGCCCGAGCGCGGCGACCACGAGCAGAGCACGTTCCCGGAGCTCGCGGCCGCGGGCCGCCTTCGCGGCTACCGGCACGAGGGCGTCTGGCTCACGGTGAACACGCCCAAGGACCTGCGCCGCGCCGAGGAGTTCATGGACGAGCATCCCGAGTGGCGGCCGCGGCGGAGGATCGGATGACCGGCGTCGACTCCCCGAACCTCGAAGGCCTCGACCGCTGGGCCTTCGACCCACGCCGCGTCGAGAAGCCGTGGGGCTGGGAGCTCATCTGGGCGGACACCGAGCTCTACGTCGGCAAGATCCTCTTCGTCCGCGCCGGCCACTCGCTCAGCCTCCAGTTCCACAACGAGAAGGACGAGAGCTGGTACGTCGAGAGCGGGCGCGCGACGCTCGAGCTCGGCGACACCGGCCAGGGGGTGCTCAACACCGAGGTGATCACCGCGGGGGCCTGCTTCCGCTACCGCCCGGGCACCGTCCACCGCGTCAGCGCGCTCGAGGACACGACCATCCTCGAGGTCTCGACCCCGCACCTGGACGACGTCGTGCGGCTCGAGGACACGTACGGGCGCGAGGGGACGACCGCACCCTGACACATGTGTGTTAAGGTTGGGCCGTGGACGGGCTGAGAGTGGGCGAGGCGGCAGCGCAGACGGCGTGGTCGCCGCGGATGCTCCGGTATCTCGAGCGCCTCGGCCTCGTCGTCCCGACCCGCACCTCTGGCGGCTACCGGCTCTACCGCCTGCGCGAGCTGAACCAGCTCCGGGCGCTGGGCGAGCTGCGGCGGCGGTTCGGTCTCGAGATCTCGGATCTCGTCTTCGCTGCGCGGCTTCGGCGTGAGCCCGAGCTTCGGAAGGCCGTCGACGGCTGGCTCGCCGGCGCCGACGACCTGGCGTGGGTCGAGTGGGAGCAGCGTAAGCACGAGCGGCTTCTCGCCGCCTAGGAAAGGAAGAAGTGACAACGACACGACGCTATGACGTGAAAGATCTCGCCCTCGCGGCCGAGGGCAAGCGGAGGATCGAGTGGGCAGACCGGCAGATGCCGGTGCTTGCCGCGATCCGCGAACGCTTCGAGCGCGAGCAGCCGCTGAGCGGGTACCGCATCGCCGCGTGCCTGCACGTCACGACCGAGACCGCGAACCTGATGCGGACGCTCAAGGCGGGCGGCGCCGACGTGGTCCTGTGCGCCTCGAATCCGCTCTCGACGCAGGACGACGTGGCCGCGGCACTCGTCGAGGTGTACGACATCTCGTGTTTCGCGATCAAGGGCGAGGACCACGACACGTACTACGCACACATCGAGGCCTCCGTCGACCACAAGCCGCACTTCACGATGGACGACGGCGCCGACGTGATCAGCGTCCTCCACTCGGCGCGGCGTGAGCAGCTCGGCGACGTCATCGCCGGCACGGAGGAGACGACCACCGGCGTCATCCGCCTCAAAGCCCTCGAGGCCGAGGGCAAGCTCGGCTTCCCGATCATCGCGGTCAACGAGGCGCTGACGAAGCACATGTTCGACAACCGCTACGGCACGGGCCAGTCGACGATCGACGGGATCATCCGCGCGACGAATGTGCTGCTCGCCGGGAAGAAGTTCGTCGTCGGCGGCTACGGCTGGGTCGGGCGTGGCGTTGCGTCGCGGGCCCGCGGGCTCGGCGCGCACGTGATCATCACCGAGGTCGACCCGCTGAAGGCGCTCGAGGCGGTCATGGACGGCTTCGAGGTGCTGACGATGGAGGCCGCCGCGAAGATCGGCGAGATCTTCTGCACGGCGACGGGCGACAAGAACGTGATCGCGGCGGAGCACTACCCGCTGATGAAGGACGGGGCGATCCTCTCGAACACGGGCCACTTCAACGTCGAGATCGAGATCCCGACGCTGCGTGCGCTCGCGAGCGAGACGCGGATGGCCCGCGAGTACGTCGAGGAGTTCACGATGGACGACGGCCGCCGCATCTACCTGATCGCGGACGGACGCCTCGTCAACCTCGCCGCCGCCGAAGGGCACCCCGCGCTCGTGATGGACATGTCCTTCGCGAACCAGGCGCTCGGTCTCGAGTACGCCGTGCAGCACGCCGGCGAGCTCGAGAAGAAGGTGTACCCGGTGCCGGCCGAGATCGACAAGGAGATCGCGCGGCTCAAGCTCGCGACGATGGGCATCGAGATCGACGTCCTCACCGAGGAGCAGGCGACGTACCTCGCCTCGTGGGACGAAGGAACGTGATTCACGCACGAGAAGCTGCGCTTCTCGTGCGGGGAGAGGGAACTGTGGATGCCGGAGAGCGTGGCCTCCGGCATCCTCCGTGCTGTCTTGCCGGCGATGCTCTGGACGAATTGGCTGCCCCGTTGAGCGCTTGGCCGACCTAGCCCCCGAAGCGATCGTCCGCCTGGAGGACGACTGGCCTCGCGTCGTACTACTCGACCAGCGGCGGTTGCCGGACGAGGAGGTCGAACTCGTCTGCGCCACCGCGGCCGACGTGGCGGAGGCGATTCGGACGCTCGCCGTTCGCGGCGCGCCCGCGATCGGTGTCGCCGCCGCGTACGGGCTCGCGCTTGCGGCGTTGCGCGGCGACGATCTCGCGGCGGCGGAGCAGGAGCTCGCGGCCTCGCGGCCCACGGCGGTGAACCTCTTCTGGGCGCTCGAGCAGATGCGCGCCGACCCGACGCCCGAGCGCGCCCGCACGCTGCACCACGAGGAGGTCGAGCGCTGCCGCCGCATGTCCGCGCACGCCGCGGAGCTCTTCGCGCCCGGCACGCGCGCGCTGACGCATTGCAACGCCGGCGGGCTCGCCACCGGCGGCTACGGCTCCGCGGTCGGCGCGCTGCGCACCGCCTGGGAGCGCGGCCTGCTCGTGAGCGTGCTCG
>CAAGKR010114609.1_pt1 | contig 14290 bp, 14 predicted proteins | sample 2556971 | NCBI WGS metagenome assembly CAAGKR01 (sample SAMEA5207829, study PRJEB30636) | soil metagenome | biome: forest; feature: boreal; material: soil | place: USA | collected 2011-09 | depth 1 m | reverse complement strand
TGCGTTCGCCGAATGTTCTTCAGCCAATCCTTGCACGAGTTAGCGACGATTCGGAACACCCAAGCGTCAAATCGGCCGCGAACTTCGCCCAAATGCTGATAGGCTTTAATAAAAGACTGTTGGAGTATGTCTTCCGCCACATCCGGACTTCCGGTCATTCCAAGCGCGTGGCGGTACAAAGGATCGCTGTACCGGGTTATCAGAACCCCGAACGAGTCTTTGTGGCCCGCCAGAATCTTGGCGATGATCTCCTGATCGGCATCAATTCCCGGCGCCTGAGCATCCGGCGTCGAGCTCTCCGCACCCAATGTCTGGGCAGTCTGATTTTGCAGCGGTGTGGCTGTCATCTTCACCTGCCTAATGTAATCCCTTTGTCAGCCCCTATATAGACTAAACTGGCGCCGGGAGAACACCTTATCACCGTTACGCATTCCAGACGAACAGGGGCTCGTGGAAGCAACCAAGCTAACGCAGGCGCACCATATAGAGGTGCTCAAAGGCGGTGTCACGGTGGTAATGCCTGCCCTCTCGCTCGCTGTCCGCACGGTACCGGCGGTAGCTCTGGGTGAAATGCGACACCTTACCGTCCGCGGAGGCTCCAGCAAGCAGGGAGTGAAGGGCGTCGGGCTCGAGGTGTCCCTCTGAATTGAAGCTCACGAGCGCATGCCTGGCTCCCGTTGCGGCTAGCAGCGCCGCAAACAGCTTCTTGACCCTCCGGCCATGCGACCACTGGCTTCGCCCCTCATTGCCGGCCAGCAACCCCACTTTCCCCCGAATCGCCGGAGCAGAGTCCGACCAGCCCCGCGCCAGGATCTCGGGAATGTGATAGTAGGCCACGTATTGTCTGGAATTGTAAGGCGGGTCGATATAGAGCAGATCGACCTCACCGATCTCCTTCGCGGCGTCCGTCGCGTCCATCAAATGCGCCTCGGCGAGCTGCGCCCCCTTGACCGGCTTGTCCGGAACGATGCCGAACGCGCGCTTGGCGTTCGGCTGCCACCGCTTCATGTAGGACGCATAGACGCCCGCGGTATTCGCTACTCTGTCCGCGCCTTCAATGATCGCGGCGAGAAGCAAATAGTAGCTGTCTTCGCCGATCGTCCCCGCTCGATGCCATCTCTCCAGCTCTTCTCGCGCGGCGTCAATTCTTCCCGCATTCTCCGGCGTGAAGTACATCCGGCCCACTTTGCCGTCATTCGTCGCCGGCGAAAAATGCCGAGTGATGAACCCCTCGCGCGGGGGAAGAACGGCAAGCTCGCCCGCCAGCTCCTGCACGTTCCGGTCGGCGCTCTCCGCCACGACATAGGCGCGCTGAAATACATACGACGACATGAGGAGATCGCTCGAATGAACCCCCCAGCCCTTCTTCTTGAGCGCGCGGCTGACGCTCGCCGTTCCGGCGAATGCGTCATGGGCCGAGCCCACATCGATTCCGCTCCTTCTCAAAGTGCGAAGGATGAAAGGAAGGAGCCGGGTTTTGTTACCGATGTACCTCATGATGCGAAGAAACTCTATCAGCCGGTAACTACGGGCAAAGCTGCGTCGCTGTCTGTACCGGCTGCGGATTCGCTGGAATCGCAAAACTGTAGGTGGTGTTGAGCGCATCGGCAGCGGCGTTCGCCATCTCCTGATAGCCCTGCACGTTCGGATGCACTCCGTCGAGACTCACGTACTGCCCGTAAGGTGAGGGGCAGTTGAATAGAGCGTCGACACTGAAAGGGCTGCGGCGGGTAACCCATTGCGCCCATACCGACGCGAGATCGAGGTACGCCCAGCCATTTGCCTGAGCCACCGCCTTGATGTGGGCGTTCATTCCGTCGATCAGCGCATCGAGTGTCTGAACATCGGCGGGCGTCAGAATGTTGTCCTGCGCACCGGGAGTGTCCGAGCAGTTCAATGTCTGCGTTTGCCCCGTCGCCGCCGCGGCTCCGACGGCGGCTGTGACCTTGATCGGGACGAAGATCAAGTTGGGGCTTCCCTGACAATCCGCGCCGATGGTCACTCCGAAGCTCTGCAAGGCGGTGCTATCGAGATAAAGTTCGTTGCCCGTGCGCAGCGAGACGAAGCCGTTGCTCTTCGGAACTCCAACCAGGAGAACCTTCGCACCGGTTTTCTTCACGCTGTCGATCAGCAGGTCGTAGACGGGCTGCCACACGGCGTTGGGAACGATGGTCCCTTGAGCAGCCACACCGCGATATCCCGCTTTGGGAAAGAGGAGTCCCGATGCCGCCCCCAACGCTTCATTCGCGCCGAGCTCGACTGACACCAGTGTTGGTCTCTGTCGCATCATCGCGGTGACCTGGCTCGCTTTCGGGGGCAACACGAGGCGATACTGGCGACGACGCTTCACCCCTTCGACTGAAGCCGTTTCGGGCGTGACGTAGAGCGCATCGTAGGTATTCGCGCCGTCGATCGCTACGTCGTTCGTTGGGAGAGTGTCTGCGCCAAACGGTGCGCACGCCGTGTCGGGGATGCTCTTCGTCTGGTCCGCGCCGGCGCTGATTCCACTCGCGCGTACATTGAGCGAAAGCGGAGCGACGAGCGGGGAGAAGCAACCGGGCGCCCGAATGAGCGGCTGCGAATAGGACGCGAACGCCTGGTGCGAGAGGAGCTTGGTCCAATCCTGCTGCTGACTGAAATAGACGACACCATCGGACTGGACGCCCATGCTTAGGCTCGTCCCAATCGCGACGTAACGAGTGAACGCCTCCTGTCCGGCCGGACCTGTAGCTCTGTCACCGCTGCATGCAACGATAACTACCAAGGTGAATGCAGCAACACAGACGGACGGAAGGCGCTTCATTAGCAATAATTCCTGATCGTGAACCAATGGGGAGGTGCCGGAAACAGGCGGCTGATAGTATCCGACATCACTCGAAGGCGCGCCACCCCAGAGTTCTCACGGCGCGGCCGTGCTCATCGAGCCGGGGCGGTGGAAATCGTACTGTGCCTGGCACGCTGGGAGGAACTCCGGAGAGGGGGGAAGCGTCGGTGACCGCCAGAGCTTCCGCGACGGTTCTCACCAAACCGCACGGAACGCCCGCCGATTGCAGGCGGTCAATCCAATGCTGCGCGCTCATCTTACCGACTCGCTCCGAAAGCGCCGCGACTATCCGATCACGATTTTTCACGCGTCCGGCATTCGTCTTCAACGTCTCTTCATTGGCGAGATCGTCGAGGCCGAGGGCACGAGCACAGGCACTCCATTGACCGTCGCTTCCGACCGCGATGACGAACGGACGGTCCGCGGAATCGAATAGCTGGTACGGAACCAGATTGGGATGCGCATTTCCCCACCTCCCTGCATCCTGGCCGGAGACCAGGACGTTTTGCGCAACGTTGACGAGCGAAGCGCGCGCGCTGTGCGCGAGGGAAATGTTGATTCGCCTCCTCTCCCTCGAGAGCGAGCCGCTCGAGCGCTCCGCCACCGCGGCGAGAATCGCGATCGCGGCGTCTTTCCCCGCGATCACGTCGGCGAGCGCGATTCCCACCTTCATCGGAGCTCCCTCCCGCTCCCCGGTGACCGCCATCCACCCACACTCGGCCTGGATGACAAAGTCGTAGCCGGCGCGAGGACTGTCCGGCCCAAAGCCGGAGATCGTGCACCAGATGAGTGAAGCGTTCCTCTCCAGGAGCTCCTCGGGATCCAACCCGAGCCGGGCCAGGGAGCCCACGAGAAAATTCTCCAGAACCACATCAGCATGACTGATGAGGTCCTCGATCATCCGCCGATCTTCGGCGCGGGAAAGATCGGCGGCAATGCTCTTCTTATTCCGGTTGACCGATAGAAAGTAGGCGCTCTCGCCATCATCGTTGAAGGGCGGTCCCCAGCCCCGAGTCTCGTCCCCGACCCTTGGTCTTTCCACTTTGATGACGTCGGCACCCAAGTCGCCGAGTATCATGGAGCATACCGGACCGGCAAGCACGCGACTCAAATCGAGCACTTTGAGCTTCATTCTTGTATTATGGCGGCTTAGTGTAGGTTGACTGGCCTCTAACTGGCTTTAATAGCGTCAGAAACCAGCTTTGAACCCCATTGGGCGAAGGTGGATGACCCCACCTTGTTTTAGTCACGAAAAATCATATACTTAGCGCCGTTCGAACCCCCGTGCGGGGTAACCCGGCACAGCCAAGCGATTTCACCCCGTCAGCGATACCCCTGCAGCTGACCGGAGTCCATGAATGCCCGATAGAGAAAAGCCAGCAGTTGCTACTCCGCCAGCACCTGCTCCCGCCGTCGGCACGGCAACCGTACCCGTCGTTCCGCCAAGGCGCAGTCCTGGCCACCGTGGCGCCGATGTAAAAGATACCGTCGCCGAGATGGCGGCAAAGGCGCATGAGATCAGCCTCGAAGCAGGCAGCAAGATGGCCGCCGCCATGAAGGATGTGGTGGGCGCGGCTGCTGGCCTGACCGGCCTCGTGCTCGAGAGCGCGCGCGACCTTCTACAGTACATGGTCCGCCGCGGACAGATGACCCAGGAAGAGGCCGACAAGCTGATGCGCGAAGTCGAAGCTTCGCACGCCAAGCGAAAGCCTTTCGCTCCGGCGCCGTCAGCCGCCGTCAAGACAGCGCCGAAGGTCGAGGCGTCTCACGCATCTCACGCATCTCACGCGGCCGTGCAAAAACATCATTTGCCCGCTCCGCATCACACGCCTGCGCCCGTCAAGCACGCAGCGAAGCCAGCCGCGAAGCACGCCCCCGCAAAGAAGCCGGCCGCGAAGAAGACCACCATGAAGCCCGCGTCCAAGAAGCACGCGTCCAAGAAGCACGCGGTCAAGTCGACTGCTAAGTCGAAGTCCAAGGCTTCAGGCAAGACCGCGAAAAGAAGGTAGGCCGTGGTCATACCGCGCGGCGACGCGGCCGCGCTCGCCCGCGCCCTGATACAGATCGACTCGAGAAATCCCACCCTCGCTCCGGACTCGCCGGGCGAGGGTGATTGCGCTCGCGCCCTCGCCGCGGTGCTGGACGATTGGGGCTTTGCCGTTCAACTGATCGAAGGCGCGCCGGGCCGCCCCAACGTCATGGCTCGCATCGGACCAGGCGATGCCCCGGTCCTCATGCTCAACGGGCACCTCGATGTAGTCGGCGTCGAGGGAATGATTCACGAGCCATTCTCCGCCGATCGCCGCGATGGCCGGATCTACGGCCGCGGCTCGGCGGACATGAAGGGCGGTCTGGCCGCGATGTGCGCCGCAGCCGCTACGAGCGCGAGCCGCGAGTCCGAGCGGCAGATACTGATCACGGCCGTCGTCGACGAAGAGTACGAGAGTCTCGGGATGCGCGCCCTGCTGGCGGCGGGAATTCGCGCTGAACAGGCAATCATCACCGAGCCGACCGGACTCGCCATCTGCCCCGCCCACCGGGGGTTCACCTGGTTCGACGTCGAGCTGAGAGGCAGGGCGGCCCACGGGAGCCGTTACGATGTGGGCATCGACGCAATCACGCACGCGGGTCTGCTCCTCGCCGAGTTGGACCGGTTGGAACACACACGAGAAGCGGGTCCCACGCATCCCTTGCTCGGCCGCGGCTCGCTCCATGCCTCGAAGATCGAGGGCGGGGTGGGGATGTCGACCTACCCGGAGCTCTGTAAGCTGGCAATCGAGAGGCGGACGATTCCCGGCGAGCAGGTCCAGAAGGCTATGTGCGAGATCACGGACGCGTGCGCGCGGGTGAAGTCGAACCGTCCGGAATTCGACGCGAGAGTTACATTGAGTACCGCGCAACTTCCAAGCGATGTACCGGTCGACGCGCCGATAGTGAGGAGGCTCGTCGGCGCGCTGGAGCGCGAAGGATTCCCGGTCAGGATCGAAGGGTTGTCCGCATGGACGGATGCCGCCCTCCTTAATGAAGCCGGGATTCCGACCGTTTGCTTTGGGCCGGGCGACATCGCTCTTGCGCACTCGGCCGAGGAATTTGTACCCGTGGATGACATCGAGCGTGCGACGAGAGTACTCGCTCGCGTCGTCCGCGAGTGGTGCGGCGAAGCTTAGGGGATGCGCGGGCAAGGAGAGAGTTCAGTGGCACAGTGGACGCACAAGCAGTACGACATTCTCGAGCGCGCGATCACCAACGGAAAACGGATCTCAGCGTACCGCCGCGGAACCGAGTACGTAGTCGTCCCGACGAGGCTGCACATGATCAGCGGGCGCGAAGCCGTCGAAGCCACCCATCCGACCACCGGCGAACAGATCACCATCTATCTCGACGAGATGGACAGCTTCGAGGTCGTGAAGTGACGCGCGCCAAGTCCGGCGACCTGGTTGCCATCTATGCGGACGAGTCGTGCATCGGCAACGGACGCGAGGGAGACAATCCCGGCGGCGCGGGCGGGTTGATCGAATGGCTCCATCCAGAGTCCAACGAGGTCACGTGCTGCGACTACTGGATCGCCGAGCCTTCCACGACCAACAACCGGATGGCTTTGAGATCGGTGATCGAGGCCTTCCGCGCCCTCTCCCGGAACGGTAATTCCTACCGCGTGTTGTTTACGAGCGATTCCAAGTACATCGTCGAAGGGATGTCATCGTGGGTCGCCGGCTGGATGGCACGCGGCTGGAAGCGAAAAAGGGGAGCGATCGAAAATCTGGAGCTGTGGAAGGAGGCGGTTGCGGCAGCTTCGCAGCACGAGGTCCAGTGGAGATGGGTGCGCGGCCACGCCGGACAACCTCAGAATGAATACGCAAATTTTCTGGCTACGCGCGCGGCCGCGGAACAATCGAATTCTGGCGGGTTACGGCAGTCAGAGTATGACAGCTGGGTAGCGAAGCAACAGGAGGGGCGAACCCGCTTGAAGGATGCCGCCCCCTTCCCCGATCTTCATTCATTCCAGCCGAGCAAGCGAGCATGGACGACCTAGACAGATTGTTTCAGCGACTGGTGCACAACATCCGGAACGGGCACGCCGAATACCTGAGCGTGCCGTTCACGGTGCAGGAGCTGTACGACACCCTCGTACCATACAGACACTACCGTCGCGACCTAGGCATCGAGACGAATCAGGATTACGAAGCGGCGCTGACGCGGCTCTTGTCCGGAGAGAACGGATACATTCGCGCCGATCAGTCGATGCAGGACCGGCTGAAAAAGGAAATGGCGTCGCAGCATCCAGATCTTGGGGCGTTCCGCGACTATGCGGAGACGCGCATCTCTCTGGTGCCGGCTGCCGTTCAGAAGCTCGGCGTCTCGATTCCCGCCCAGAACGCGGGCGGATATTCGCTCTCAACTCGTGCAACGGGTACGACGGGCGGCAACGGATCCACCGAAAGCACGACGCTCACGGTCCCATCGTTATCTACGATGGAGCTCCCCGATAGCTGTCGCTTCTGTGGCGGCACTCTTCCACAGGGAAGGCCGGTCACCTACTGCCCGCACTGCGGACAGAATCTCGCCGCCAAGCACTGCGAAGGATGCGGGGCCGAGCTCGATCCGGTGTGGAAGTTCTGCGTCAACTGCGGGAAGAAGGCATGAGCGTAGGAAGCGTGGTCTTCCTGTCCGCGGTCAGAACCCCATTCGGCACCTATGGCGGCAAGTTGAAGGATGTCTCGCCGGTCGATCTGGCTGTGCATGCATCTAAGGCGGCGATCGAGCGCGCGGGCATTGCAGCGACGGACATCGACCAGACGATCTTCGGCAACGTTCTCTACACCACGAGCGACTCGATTTACTTCGCCCGGCACGTCTCGCTCAAGAGCGGATGTCGTCAGGAGACTTCCGCGCTCACCCTCAACCGTCTCTGCGGCTCCGGCTTTCAGGCGGTCGTGAGCGGAGCGCAGGAGATCATCCTGGGTGACGCGCAGGTCTGCCTCGTCGGCGGCGCGGAGTCGATGTCACAGGCTCCGCACGTCACTCGCGGCTTGCGTTGGGGAACTCCGCTCGGCAGAGCGCCGGTGATGGAAGACGTTCTCTGGGAAGGACTCACCGACTCGTACGTCGGGTTGGCCATGGCCGAGACCGCCGAGAATCTCGCGGTGCGATACAAGCTCGATCGCGGCTGCGTCGACGAGTTCGCGCTGAGATCGCAGCAGCTCTCGAAAGCCGCGTGGGACGAAGGAGTGTTCGACGACGAAGTCGTACCGGTTCCCATTCCGAATCCGAAAACCGGAAACGTCGAAGAGCTCGCGAAGGACGAGCACATGCGCCCCGACACTTCGGCCGAGAAGCTCGCCGCGCTCAAGCCGGTCTTTCGAAAGGGCGGAGTGGTCACGGCCGGCAACGCATCCGGAATCGGGGATGGCGCCGCGGCAATGGTGATCGCGGGCGAGAAATTCGCGCGCGAGCGGGGGCTCAAGCCGCTGGGACGGCTCGTATCCTGGGGCGTAGCGGGAGTGGATCCGGCGGTGATGGGTATCGGACCGGTGCCCGCATCGAAGATTGCGCTCGCCAAAGCCGATCTCTCGATGGACGACATGGACCTGATCGAGGTGAACGAAGCTTTCGCCGCGCAGACCTGCGCCGTCGAGCGTGAGCTGTCGCTCCCCCGCGAGCGGTTGAACGTGCACGGCGGAGCGATCGCCTTGAGTCATCCGCTTGCCGCGTCGGGAGCCAGGATCACGGCCCACCTACTGCATGCGTTGCGTGCTCAGGGAAAACGCTACGGCCTTGGAACCGCGTGCATCGGCGGCGGTCAGGGAATAGCCGTCGTGGTTGAAGCCATACAATAGAAGACGTCGCTCGTCGGAACGAACGAGGAGATTATGGGAAAGTTGATCCGGATATTCGCGGCTGCCGCCGTCGCGACAGTGTTGGCGTCGTGCGCATCCGTCGGAGGCGGCGGTGGCGGAACGGCAACGAATGGTGGCGTTGGGCCAACCGCTCAGACCCCGGGTGTGCCGAACGCCGTGTGGCCGATCAAGACCCGCGAGCACGTCGATCTCTGGCTGCACGGTTTCGCGCTGCTCCAGGAGGACACGACCTTCGTACCGTTTTTCAAGCGAGGGTACACCACCGACATGATCGTCCTGAAAAACAGGGCGAACGTGGTGACGCAGCTCGATGCCAACCGCGACCGGCTTCGCGCGAGAATCGCCGCGAATCCACAGTTGATCAACGCCCAGTTCGTTCCGCTCTCCTTTTCGACCTGGGCCGAGATGTTTGCGGCAATCGATGTCTTCATGCGGGCAGGGGGAGATCCTCGCGCCGCGTCCTCGCAGCAACAGGCGGCCGCGATCGCGTATCTTGCCGCCTATTTCCCCTCGGCCGCCGACCGCGACTGGCTCCGGCTCTTCACGCAGTCGCTGACCGACGAGAGCAACAAATTCTATCATTCATATTGGGGCGAGCAGCAGCGCGAGCGCAGCAACGTACTCGACCTGGTGGATACGCTCTGGCAGCGGAGGTACAGGCCGCGGATGCAGAGATTTCTCAACAACACCCAGCAGGCACAGGGTGATGTCCTGCTCTCGATCCCGCTCGACGGCGAAGGGCGATCGCTCACGAACGGAAAGCAGGCGAACATCATTACCGTCACCTTCCCCGATCGCCCCAGCGATGGCGTTCAGGCCATCTATGTAATAGCGCACGAGGCAGTTTCGGGAATCGCCAACACGGCGGTGATCGACAACATCACCCCCGAGCAGCGCCGCACCGGAGTCGGGGATCGTTATCAGAGCTCGGCGGCGGTGCGCGGAGGGGCGCTTCTCCTCCAGCGTACTTCGCCGGAGATCCTCGACGGATACATGCGCTACTACCTCAGCTCGGTGAACCGGGCGCCCGGCGCCAACGTGCAGGCGACGTTCATCGCAACATTTGCCCTGCCAGATGCGATTCGTGACGCGCTTACCCGCCAGCTCGATGTCGTACTGGGGGGGATTTAAGCAGATATAATTCTGCATGGCCGATGAGAAGTCTTCGCTCCCCGCTCGACAGACCCTGCTCGACAGACAGGCGCTCGAGCGCGTTCTCGCCCGGGCGGCGGAGCTCCAGGGCGCCGGCGCGCTCCCAGATTCCAGCGATCTCATCAGCGAGAGTCAGCTCCTCGACATAGGAAACGAAGTCGGGCTCAACGCCGCCACGATCAACCAGGCGCTCGCGGAAGAAAGAACCCGCATCAATGTGCCCGAAGAGCGGGGATTGGTCGCGCAGATCGCGGGCGCGGGATTCGCAACGGCGACGAGAACCGTTCCCGGAACTCCGCGGGACGTACTCGCCGCGATCGATTCCTGGATGTTGCGGGAGGAATGTCTCCAGGTCCAGCGGCGATTCGCGGATCGCATCACTTGGGAGCCACAGCGCGGATTATTCGGGAAGCTGAGAAGAACGGTGAATCTCAGTGGACACGCCTTCTATTTGGTAGATGCGAGACAGGTGTCTGCAACTGTGCTTCCTGTTGATTCAACGCGCGTCGTCGTCCGGCTGGACGCGGACATCCATCAGAGCCGGGCTCGGCGCGTCGGATTCGGGGGCTTGCTCGTCGGGGCCGGCGGCGTATTTGGCGGACTCCTCGGTCTTGGGCTCGTCGTCGCACACCTCCCGATATTGATCGCGGCCGGCGGTGCTCTGCTTCCGCTCGCTGGCGGGACGGCTGGAGCTTACAAGGTCGCCCGCAGCCACCGAACTGTTCTGTCGGGTGTGCAGCTCGCGCTGGAGCAGGTGCTCGACAGGCTCGAGCACGGCGAGTTTTCGCGTCCCGGCCTGCTGGGAGCGATCGCTTCGCGTCAGCGCCTGCCCCGCTAGTAATGGTCGCTCATCACTCGAGAGGTCGAGCCGCTAAATGAAAGAAATAAAAAAGGTCGGCGTCCTTGGCGGCGGGCTCATGGGAAGCGGAATCGCGCAGGTTTCGGCAGCCGCCGGATTTCCCACCACGGTGCGCGAGGTGTCCGAGGCGCTCTGCGCAAAATCGCGGCAGTCCATAGAGAAATCGCTCGCCAAGGGAATCGAGCGCGGCAAGACGACCGAGGCCGAGCGCGACAGGACGCTGAAGAATCTGCGATTCGTCACCGAGCTGAAGGAGCTGGGGGACTCCGACCTCTTCATCGAGGCTGTTGTCGAAGATCTCGAAGTAAAGAACAATTTGTGGTCCCAGCTCAACGTAATTGCGCAACCCAATGCCATTTTTGCTTCCAACACCTCGAGTCTTACCATCATCGCGATGGCGGCCGCGAGCGGACGTCCCGATCGAATGCTCGGCCTTCACTTCTTCAATCCAGTGCCGCTGATGAAGCTGGTGGAGGTCGTCCGGACCATAACCACCAGCGAGGAGACCGAGCAGCGAGCGCTCGCCTTCGTCCGGGCTCTCGGTAAGGAGCCGATCAGAGCAAAGGACAGCTCCGGATTCGTCGTGAACCTCCTGCTCATCCCGTACATGCTCGACGCCATCAACGCCCTCGAGTCGAACGTCGCGTCGATCGAGGACATCGACAAGGGAATGCAGCTTGGAGCCGGGCACCCAATGGGACCATTCACGCTTCTCGATTTTGTCGGTCTCGACACGGCTTACAAAATCGCGGAGATCATGTTCGCCGAGTATCGCGACAAGCGCTACGCTCCCCCGCCACTTCTCAAGCGCATGGTTCTCGCCGGGATGCTCGGCAAGAAATCCGGAAAGGGATTCTACGATTACTCGGTGAATCCTCCGCGCGCGAGCAGCCTCGGACTGTGATGCTCTCACTCGCAGACGCCCGGACCGCGTCGTGACGCCTCCGGGATTTCGCGGGACGTTCCGCGAGGATGAGCTCGCTCGCGCCGTCTATTCGGAAGCGGCGGGAATCGCGCGAGCGATGCCGACGGCCGTCGCGGTGCCTGTCGACGCGGAGGATGTCGTCTCGCTGGTGAGATGGGCAGCGGAGACCGGAACGAGCCTCATTCCCCGCGGCTCGGGAAGCAGCATGTCGGGCGGCGCGATCGGGAAAGGAGTCATCGTCGATGTCTCTCGCATCAAGCATCTCGGGAGAATCGACGAGAGGGGACGGACGGTCTGGGCTGATCCGGGAGTTCTATGGTCGACGCTGGATGTCGCGGCGAGAAGGCGCGGACTTCGCCTTCCGGTCGATCCGTCGAGCGGGAGCTTCTGCACTCTCGGGGGAATGGTTTCGACGAACGCATCGGGCGCTCACACGCTTCATTACGGTGCTACCCGCGTCTGGGTTAACGCGCTCGACTGTGTTTTCAGCAATGGTGACAGGGAGGTGATCACCCGTGGAGAGACGCCGCCGAAACGAGTCGAAGCCATCGCCAGATTCCTTCGCGACGCGCATGGCGAGCTGGTCGCAATGGACAAGCAGCGACCCATCGTCCACCCGGGTGTACGCAAGGAATCCTCCGGGTATGCCGTTCATGAGTACGCGACGAAGGCGGATCTCGTGGACCTGCTCGTCGGGAGCGAGGGAACGCTGGTGATCATCGTCCGGATCCAGTTCATGCTTTCACCGCTCCCCGCTGCAACGAGCACCGTGCTCGGATCCTTTGCGTCACTCGAAGAAGCAACGGCCGGCGCCATGAAAGCGGTGGAAACCGGAGCGAGCGCTTGTGAGCTGCTGGACAGGACCTTCCTCGCCTACGCCTCGAGCGCGCCGGGCGGCGACGAGGCAATGCGTGAAAAGATGGAAGGTGCGGCGGCAATTCTCCTCGCCGAAGTCGAAGGCGAGACCGGTGAAGCGGCAGCGGCGCGCGCCAGAGATCTCGCCGCCGCATTCACGGCAGCAGGAGCGACGAACGTCGATATCGCGCTGACGCCTCAGAGGGAACACGATCTCTGGGAGCTTCGTCACGCCGCGAGTCCGATCCTCGCCGCGCTGGACAATTCCACCTCGATGCAATTCATAGAAGACGGCGCGGTGCCTTTACCTCGACTGCCGGATTACATAGAAGGGGTGCGGCGGGCCCTCGCAGAGCGAGAGGTGAGCGGAGTCATCTTCGGGCATGCGGGCGACGCTCATGTGCACGTGAACCCGCTGGTGGACGTCCGCGAATCGAGTTGGCGCGACAAGGTCGTGGGGCTTCTTGACGACGTCGTCGCCCTCACCGCGCAGCTGGGAGGGACGTTGACCGGCGAGCACGGGGACGGCCGTCTCCGCACGCCCTTGCTCGATCGAGTCTGGCACAAGCAGGCCCTGCGGGCATTCTCGCTGGTGAAGAATGCTTTCGATCCCGGAAACATCTTCAATCCTGGAGTGAAGGTTCCTCTTCCCAACCAGAAGGCGATCGAGGACATCAAGTACGATCCTTCGCTTCCGCCGCTGCCGCGGGAAGCGAGGGCGGCGCTGGACAGCGTGGTGAAGGCGCGAGCATACGATCAGTTCCGGCTGTCGTTGATCGGCGGTTCGTCTTAGCTTTCTGCCGCTCGATCACCCTCTACTTAGAAGCCCTTTGATTTTTACCGAGCCCCGTCTCACCCTCCTCGCGCGCCCCTCGTTCATCGAGCCCGATCATCTCCGCGTCAACTGGCTCGGCGAGAGCACCGATGGCGAGAAGCTCGCCGAATTCGCGGGGCGTCTCTGCTACATGAGCCAGAAGAATCCGGCCAGCCGCGCGACCCGGGAGTACCTGGAGAACATCAAGAAGCAGGGGCACGGCAGCGTACTCGAGCATGCGAACTATTCTCTTCTCCTGGAGGGAGTGAGCCGATCGCTAACCCACGAGCTGGTTCGGCACCGGGCCGGATTCGCTTACAGCCAGCTCAGTCAGAGGTACGTCGACGAATCGGAAGCGAATTTCGTGGTTCCTCCGGCGATCGTGGGAGACGAGATCCTCCTGAAGGAGTGGCGCACCCAGATCGACGAGGCACAGCGAAGCTATGTCCGTCTGGTCGAGCATCTGATGGAGCGCTATGGATGGGTCGCCGACAAGGTTCACCGCCGGAAAATGTCCCGCGAGGCGGCGAGAGGAGTTCTTCCCAACTCCACGGAGACGAAAATCGTCGTCACCGCGAACGCCCGGGCCTGGAGGACGATGCTGGAGCTCCGATCGAGCGAAGGCGCGGAGCTGGAAATCCGCCGCTGCGCGGTGGCGATCATCAAGATGCTCTCGAAGGAGAGTCCAGCCTTTTTTTCCGACTTCGAGATATACGAGGCGGATGATCGCCGCGAGGCGGCGCGAATCGTGTACCACAAAGTCTGACTACGCCCGGAGAAAAAAACTCCGGAGGCCAAAAACAAATCCGGCGGATTGGGGAAAAATCCCGAAAGCTCGAAAAAAAATTTCTTTCGCGAGAAATTTTTTTTCTGAATCGCGGAATAATTATTGCGCCATAGTCACCGCGTTTATATACTCGTCTCCATGATTCGATCGCGTGAGTTCTCGTAGGGTGTCGATGGCTTTTATCGGTCTCGCCTACAATCAAAAACCCGAGCCAAC
>CAAGKR010215972.1_pt1 | contig 14291 bp, 11 predicted proteins | sample 2556971 | NCBI WGS metagenome assembly CAAGKR01 (sample SAMEA5207829, study PRJEB30636) | soil metagenome | biome: forest; feature: boreal; material: soil | place: USA | collected 2011-09 | depth 1 m | reverse complement strand
GAGTTGAATCGCGCCGTTGCACTCGGAATGGCGTTCGGTCCGGCGGCTGGCCTTGAAGTGGTAGACACGCTGAACGCAGAGCCGTCGCTTCGGGACTACCACCTTTTGCCGAGCGTACGCGGCGACCTGCTGAACAAGCTCGGCCGTTTTGCGGAAGCCCGCTCCGAGTTCGAGCGCGCCGCATCGCTGACCCGCAATTCCCGGGAGCGCGAACTGCTCGACGAACGTGCCAAAGCGTGCACCGCTAGCGCAACACCGCCGGAGCAGCGCTGACCAACGGAAGCGCTGACGTCGCACTAGACGAATCGGAGTCGTTTGGCAATCTGTTCTTGACGTGGAAGACTCCGATTCGGCGAAAAAGGTGTACCATCGGCCACGAAGTTCCCGCAAGATTCCATGGTGCACGAAAACCCTTCCAAGAATATGGCGCCGCTCACGCGGCATAGGTTCCTGTTTCTTTTTCTATTTCTGTTGGCCACGCTGATTCTCTATCCCTATGCCGAAGCCAGCCGCTTCGGCTATTACGCGTTTCGTGTGATCGGAAGCGCTGCCATCCTGATCAGCGTGTACGCCGCCAAGTTCCGCCGCAATTTGCTCATCCTCGCCCTAGTGCTTGCGGTTCCGGCCGTATTCCATCACATTTTGATTTCGAAGGCGCATCTGAACTCGTTTTGGATATCGAATACGGTACTGAGCTTTGTCTTCGATGTAGTCATCGTCGTGGTCATATTCCGGCATATATTCAGCGGCGACAGACCCACTTCGGAGACCATCTTTGGCGCGCTCTGTATCTACCTGTTGGTAGGTTTCACTTTTGCCAGCGTCTATGGCATGGTCGCGAGCTTCCAGCCAAATGCCTTTTATCTCAGCCCGGTCACCAACTTGCATACCGTTCCCGACCGCTTTGATTTTATCTACTACAGTTTCGCCGCTATGACTTCTCTCGGAGCGGCGGGCATCATTCCGGTTTCGTCGCAAGCGCGATCCATTACCATCCTCGAAGCCATTCTCGGGATCCTCTACCTCGCAGTGCTCATCGCCAGATTAATGGGAGCCTACCGCGGCAATCCCAAGAGTTAGCCTGGCGCAGTCTAACCACTAGCGCATCGGAGTACCCAGTTTCTTCCGGTTCGACCACCCGGCTAGTGGCGCAATCTAAGGCGTAAGGGCGGAATCCCGAAGATAGCCGCTGACGACGCGCATATAATCCGGAATGGCGATGGACGGATCGAGAAGATCCGGATGCCAGACCTTTTCCCATTCAAAGCAATAATAGCCTTGATAATTGATGCCACGCAGAGCCTGCACCTGGCGCTGGATGGGCACGTCTCCCTTGCCGGTGAGCACGTATTTGCGTTCCTTACCATCCAGCACCGAATCCTTCAGGTGCGTGTGGCGAATCCATTTGCCAAGTTGAGCCACCGTATATTCCGGTTGTTCGTTCGAAGAGGCGAAAGTGTGGTGCGCGTCCCAGAGCAGCGCAGCGTGCGGCGAATCCGCTCGCATTAACACTTCCTTTAACGTCTGAGAGTCGGTGAAATCGCCGTGGGATTCGATGATGACAGTGACTCCACGAGGTCCCGCGTAATCGGCCAACGTGCGCATCCCGGAGGCTACGCGGGTGATCACCTCCTCTTTGTTTCCTTTGATTTCGTTGCCGAACACGCGCACGTAAGGCGCGTCCAGCGCGGCCGCCAGATCGATAAACCGCCGGGCATCGGTGAGTTGCGCTTCGCGCTTGGCAGGATCGCTTTCGTGCATAGCGGAAGAACTGCTGACGCAGGCGATTTTCAGGCCGTGGGCGGCGATTTCCTGTTTGCTCTGCGCGATGCGGTCGGCGGCGAATTCCGGGCGCGACGGCAGGTCCATCGTGCCCATCAGGCCGCGCAGTTCAATCGCTGCGAAATTGTTGGCCTCGGCGAAGTCCAGAATTTTGCGCCACTCCCAGTCGGGGCATGCCAGCGTGGAGAACGCCAGCGGAAGGCGCAGTTGCGCGGTGGCGCGAAGGAAGCGACTGAGCGCTAGGCTGGCGGTGGTTGCGGCGATAAATTTTCTTCTGTTCATTGCTGTCCTAGACCTCATTGCAAGAGCATACCCAAGAGCACAGCCCCTTCGATCATCACTTTATCCAATTTGAGGTGTCGGCGCTTCATTTTCTAGTTCCTACAGAACCGCGTCACAGCGCGATCCACTTCCATCCACATTCGCGATCCGACCGACCTTCCTCTGCGAACTCTGCGACCTCCTCCGACCTCTGTGGTAATCCTTTCTCATCAACCTGTATGGCATTAGCCGCGCGCGCATGCGATTATGCACTGAGTTAGAAAGGTGCTGACTTACGAGCTGCACGGAATGGAGATCCACCATGACCACGGAAAGCACATCTCGCCGCGATTTTCTAAAGACGGCCGGCGTGACCCTGGCAGGGACCACGATTTTCCCCGCTTCGAGCTATGGGCGGATCGCCGGAGCAAACGACCGCGTTCGCGTTGGCGTGGTTGGGTTCTCGGACCGCTTCCGTTCCAGCCTGCTGCCGGCATTTCTCGAGAACGCCAGTTCACAGAACTTTGAATTCGTAGCGGTCTCCGACATCTGGGACCGGCGGCGCGAAGAAGGCAAAGCGCACATCGGCAAACTCTCAGGAAAAGCTATCGACGCGGTGCCCAATAACGACGAGCTGTATACCCGCAAAGATGTGGACGCGGTAATCATCGCCACCGCCGATTTTCAGCACGCGCAACACGGTGTCGAGGCCGTGCGCGCCGGGCGCGACGCCTACGTGGAAAAACCCATGGCCCACACCATGGATGATGCCAAGGCCATCCGCGCCGCAGTGAAAGAAACCGGAAAAATCGTACAGATCGGCACGCAACGGCGCAGTTCGCCGGTCTATCAGAATGCTTACGATTACATTCGCAGCGGAAAATTTGGGGATATCGTTTCCGTGCTGATGACCTGGAACGTCAACCAGCCCGGGCGTTGGCGCCGTCCTGCTTTGGTGGCGAGCATCCGAGAAGAGCAGACCGATTGGAAGCGCTTTTTGCTCAACCAACCCTCTCAGCCGTTTGATCCGCGGAAATATCTAGAGTTCCGTTTGTTCTGGCCATTCTCTTCGGGAATTCCCGATCAGTGGATGGTCCATCAGATTGACACCGTACACTGGTTCACCGGCTTGCCGCGTCCGCGCAGTGTGGTGGCCAACGGCGGAATCTATTTGTGGCACGACGGCCGCAAAAATTGGGACACCATGACTGCGGTGTTCGATTATGGCCCGCTGGACGATCAATCCAAGGGTTTCCAGGTGGTGTATAGCTCGCGGATGACCAACGACGCCGGCGACGTGAAGGAACTTTACTATTCCAACGGCGGCACCATGGATTTGGACAAGAGAACGGTCAGTTCCGAGGGCGGTTTGCAGAAACAGTTCGCCAGCGAAATGAAGATGGAGCCCAACCTGCTCCCCAGCGTTTCACTGGCGAATTCCGCGCGGCATACCTCCACCGGCGCGAATACCGGCGGCGACGCGGATACCACCGCGAATGTGCGTAATTGGATGGAGTGTGTTCGCAGTCGAAAAACGCCGAATGCAAATATCGAGGCGGGCTACAGCCATTCCGTCGCGCTGTGCATGACGATTGCAGCAATTCAGACCGGTCGCAGAGTCACTTTCGACGATGCCAAGCAGGAAGTTGTAGTCGCGGGTTAAGGCTCTGACTCAGAATTCGATCAGTCGGCGATAGATACGACGTCATCCTGAGAGTCTTGCTTTTCGGCTCTCAGGATCTCAACGCGAACACATGTTCGACTGCTGTCGCGCAACCAAAATAACGTCACACCTTCGCAATTATCTTCAGCAGTCCTTCCATCGATTCCCTGCTCGAAGCCTCTTTGTTCTTATCGGCGTTCAGGTAATGCGTTTCGAGCGACATGGTCCCGTCGTACCCATTTTTCAAAGCGGCACGAAATTGCCCAAGGTAGTCAATTTTCCCGCCGCCGATCGGGCGCCAGACGGACTCTCCGCCATCCGCCCCTTCCTGCGCGTCTTTCAAGTGCATGTGCCAGATTCGCTTCTTGTCTAGCGGATCGTAACCATCGGGGTATGGTTTTTTTTCGCCCGCGTCATAAGCGTTTCCGGCATCCCAATTCAAGCCCAGTGCCGGCGATTTTACCGCTTTCAACATCGCCGCGCTCTCCACCCCGGTTGCCACGTTGCACGAAAATTCGTTTTCCAGCACCAGCCGGATATTCTCTTTCTTGGCAATTTCGGCCGTCTTGTCCAGCTCTTTGGCCACACGATCGAAGACTGTTTTTGGATCCGCGACGCGTAGGAAAGAAAAAATCCGTACCTTGTCCGCCCCGAAATCCTTCGCACGGGCCATCGCGCGCTCAAGGACCGCGGACTGGCTGGCAAAATTGCTTTGTAGCTTATCGTTCTTGGCATCCTCGAACTTTGAGGTCGTACCGGGAAGCGCAGTCTTGAAGTACGACGAGTCTATCACCGATACACGCATTTCATGTTTTGCCAGCAAATCTTTCGCGCGCGTCACATCGTCGCTGCCAAACTCCGTGACGTATTTTCCCCACACGAAGCGCAGTTCCACCCAACTCAAGCCGAAGCTCTTGGCCCACAGCAACGCCTGTTCCAGGTCTTGTGTCACTTCATCGGTGATGACGCCGAGCTTGAACTGGCTCAAGTCCGCGGCCCATGCCGGGCCGGCAGCCAGCAGCGCCGCCGTTGTAATTCCGCCGACGAATTCCCTTCTCTTCATCTTGCTTGTCATGGATTTGACCCGCCAATTGACTGTAGTATGCGTCCCGCCTACTATAATTCTCGCCTAAATAAACGTCCAACCAGTAATTAAATGGAACCTTTCACCGTGAATCGAGGCCGTATGTACCTGATTCCTTCCCGACTCCTCATGATCGCCGCTGTTTTGCTCGGTTCGGCATGGCTGTTGCCGCTGGTCAGCGGGCAATCGCTGAACTATCCCAACACGCGGAAGTCGGATCAGGTGGACGACTACCGCGGCGTTAAAGTCGCGGACCCCTATCGCTGGCTGGAAGACGACAATTCCGCGGAAACCGGTGAATGGGTGAAGACGGAAAATGAAGTCACTTTCGCCTACCTGAATAGAATTCCCTATCGCGCGCAGGTAAAACAGCGGCTCGAGCAATTGTTTAATTACGCTCGGTATTCGCCGCCTGTTCATCACGGCGATTATTTTATTTTCTCGAAAAACGACGGGCTGCAGAACCAGCCCGTTTTGTACGTGCAGAAGGGTCTGGAAGGAACTCCGGAACTTTTATTGGATCCCAACAAGTTTTCGGCGGACGGTACCACCCGCTTGGGTTTCTCGGAGACTTCCTGGGATGGCCGCTATATGGCGTACGGGATGTCTTCTGGAGGTTCCGATTGGGAAGAGGCCCGCGTGATGGAAATCGCCTCGCGAAAAGTTCTGCCGGACGATCTGAAGTGGATTAAGGCTTCGCAGATCGCCTGGGCCGGCGATGGTTTCTTCTACAGCCGTTATCCGGAACCGAAGGAAGGCCATGCCCTCTCTTCGAAAAATGAATATCACCAGGTTTACTTCCACCACGTAGGAACGGCTCAATCTGCGGACGAGCTCGTTTTCGAAGACAAGAATAATCCGGAGCAGTTTCACGGCGTGGGCACCACGGAAAGCCAGCGCTATGCGTTTCTCTTCACCGAGGACGGCGGCAAGGGTAAGAAAGGCAACTCTCTCTTCTATCGGGATTTGACTTCCAAAGACAAGAAATTCGTTCCTATCGTTTCCGAGGTCACCGACGACAGCTTCAATCCACTGGAAGATATTGACGGTAAATTCCTGATCCAGACCAACCGGAACGCGCCCAACGGCAAAATCGTCCTCTACAATCCCGCTAATTCTTCCTGGACCGATGTGGTTCCGGAGCAGCCGAACGTGATCGACTTCGCCGGCACCGCCGGAAGGAAGCTCATCGTTTCTTATTTGAAAGATGTGGCGAGCCACGTGTATATCTACAGCCTGACGGGGAAACCTGAAAATGAAATTAAGCTTCCAGGAGCCGGGACCGCTTTCGGTTTTGAGGGGACGCAGAAGGATGAAAACCTGTTTTTCGGGTTCACCTCGCCAATCTATCCTTCTACCATTTTCCGTTATAATTTTGCGGCCAAAGAGGCCGAGGTCTATCGCACTCCGCAACTTCCCGGCTTTAATCCGGAGAACTACGAAACCAAACAGGTCTTTTACACCAGTAAAGATGGCACACGCATCCCGATGTTCATAACCAGCAAAAAAGGCTTGGAACTAAACGGCAAGAATCCCACGCTGCTTTATGGTTACGGCGGATTCAACATTTCGGAAACTCCGATTTTCCGCCCGCTGGTGCTCGGCCTTCTGGAGCAGGGTTTTATTTTTGCATCCGCCAATTTGCGCGGTGGCGGCGAGTATGGTGAAAAATGGCACGATGCTGGCGCGAGACTTAACAAACAAAATGTATTTGATGATTTCATCGCAGCGGCGGAATGGCTGATCGCCAATAAATACACCAGCACCGAACATCTGGCGATCAACGGCGGCTCCAACGGCGGATTACTGGTTGGCGCGGTTATCAATCAACGCCCAGAACTGTTCCGCGCGGCGGTGCCCCAAGTTGGGGTGATGGACATGCTGCGTTTCCAGAAATTTACGATTGGTTGGAACTGGATTTCCGACTACGGTTCGAGCGATAAGGCAGATGAGTTCAAGGTGCTTTACTCCTATTCCCCAATCCACAACATTCATCGTGGCGTGAAATATCCTGCGACCCTGATTACCACCGCGGACCACGATGATCGCGTCGTGCCGGCGCACTCTTTCAAGTACGCAGCTACGTTGCAGGCGCTGGCTAGCCGCGATGATCCGGTGTTAATCCGCATCGAAACGAACTCCGGGCACGGCGCTAGCAGTACCACCAAGGCAATCGCCATCACCGCCGATGTGTACACGTTTATTTTTTACAATCTTGGCGTTACGCCTAAATACTAGCGGAATTCATCCGGCAAGTGTCGAATGCTCTGGTGTCTGGTGCGACGCCACCTAGCGCCGCAGCACCAGTGTGCTGGCAATCATGTCATGTAGGGCCTGCCGGCGATCTGTAAAACCCGCCATGATGTAACCGATCGCGAGAGGAATCAAGCCGGTAATGATCTTTGAGAAGTGGCGTCCCGTGGCATTCAGGAACGAAATGCGGTGGCCGCTTAGGTCGCTCACGTAGAGATTCATCACCCGCTTGCCGGGCGTGGCCTGCCATTCGGAACTCTCGCAGTACGCATGATACAGCCATGTGATTAGAATTGAGATGCCAACGAATATAAAAAATAAGGACAGCAGCGCGGCGAGCGCTGCTGGATCCACCTGGCCGCGTCGCGTAACGTCTGCCAGCAGTTGAAAATGCGCGAATGCACCGGTCATGACCGCGAGAATCAAAAAAAGCGGGACGATGACAATCCCCATGAGCAGGCTGTCAATAAGATAAGCCACGAACCGAAGCCAAAATCCAGCATACAGAAACGTGCCATGCGTTCCGCTGTAGCCTGCTACCCCAACGTTCGGCGCGACGGTGACAGCCGCGGAGTTAGCCAGCGCAGGATGTACTTGCGGTGTGCCGCAAGAAGTACAAAATGTCGAATCAGCTGCAACCGCGCTGCCGCACTTGGAACAAAACACTTTAGGTCCTCCGTCTTTACGCTCCTACGTTTAGATCCTCAAATAATCCATTCGGCGAAACTTAAGAGTTACGCCAAAGGCAAAACTATTCGCAGCTCTCGCTCTCGAATTGGTCCAGCATTTTCCGCGCCTGGGCATTGCCCTTGCGCACTGCTGCCGTCAGCAAAATTTTGGTCTGGTCGCAGTTTCGAGAAACGCCCTTACCCACGCGATAGAGTTCTGCGAGCGCCACTTCCGCGTTAGGATTGCCCTTCTCGACCGCGATCCACAACAACCGTACGGCCTCCGGCAAGCCTGCATCGATATTCTTTTTCAGAATGTCCTGCGCCGCCTGGAATTCCAATTGGCCTGATTCAACCGCAGGAACGGATGTCACTGCTGGTGAAGTAGGATGAGTTACGGGAAGCACTGCTGCAGGCGACCCGGGCGAAGGATTTTTCGCTGGTGTGTTGATTAGATTTTCAGTTGTGTCAGGCGTGTCTGCGTTATTTTTTTTCGGTGCCGCCGCGACCTCGTTATGTTCCTTCTCCGGGGTTGCAACCGGATTGTCCGGCGCCGCAGACGACACTGGAGCCGCAAGCGCGGGCTCGTTGATCGAAACCGGCAAAATTTCTGGCGACGAACTTCCGGCAATTTTCAGTCCCAGCCACACGATAGCGTTGCCCACTTGACGGTGAATAAACGCGCCCGCCGCAAGCAAGGCAACCACCAGCATGATTCGCCCGCCAAAGGAAACGAGTGGTCGCCCGGACCGGGCCCGGTAATCACGGTATTCCGACGGCAGCTGCTCCAGAACTGGGATTGTCGAGCGCAAGCGGGTTTCGGCCGTTTCTTTGGGAATTTCAGGCGCGATCGTTTCGATACGCGGTTCCGCGGGGATTTCGCGCCGATACGCTACGCCAACCGGTTCAATTTCGGTCTCCGCCGGAGCCGAGTTTAACGCCTCCGGCGCTTTATACCTCTCGGTGCGAAACCGGGGAACCGCCTCCGCTTCAAGTTCGGGAATGCCACGAACTTTGGGATTCTCTGCAATTTCCGGATGAGCAGGAACCGAGCGCAGTTCTTTCCTCAACTGCTCCATCGTCGCGTTATTCGCAACCTCCGCATTCGCAACAGTCGCTGGCTCAGGAGTCTGTTGTTCATCAAGCCAGTCGCGTATCTGCGCACGCAAATTCCTGGGAACTTCCGTGAATTGCATACCTGCCACGCGGCCATTTTCCTCCACCCACAGAATCTTGCACTTACCCTCAAGGCGCGTGGAAGGGTTCAGAGAAAACGCAAACGCGGTAATCTCGCCGGCCCGCAACGGCATCATCGCTCGCATGGCGAAACCCTTTTCCGAAATGTCTCGCATCATTCCGCCATTGGCGGAGCAAAGCTCCACATAGATAAGCTTGAGCGGACGTTGGCGCCGTTCGGTGCGGCGCTCGGAGGCTAGGGTTGCGCGCGACATACTCGACAGCATTCTAACCTTATCCAGGCATATTCCGCAGTGGGGAATATGCAGTAGCCTCTAATTCCAGAAAAAGGAACGCTACGGCCGGGCGCGATTTGCCTAAAATGGCGATGAACATTAGCCGTCGCGGCGAACGCTTCCGGGTGTTAGGATTTTGAAGATTCCGCCCAACTGCTTTCGATGAATCAATAATTCTTCTGAGATGATCGGTAATCACGGGTTAGGAGAACAAGCCATGCGTTGGACACCAGGCGGGGACAGTGGAGATGTTGAGGATCGTCGCGACGAAGGAGGCGGTGGCGGCGGATTCGGTTTTGGCGGCCTGCATCTCGGAATAGGCGGAATCATCCTGATCCTCGTCTTGAGCCTGGTCTTTAAGCAAAATTTCTTTGCGCTGCTCAGTAACGGGAGCAGCAGCGTCGCGCCGGGATCGACGGCCGTCAGTCAGCCGAATCCAGTCCGCGACGCATCGGAAAAGCCGTTGGTGGATTTTGTAACCTTCGTGCTCGACGATACCCAGAAAACCTGGACCGACATTCTTCCGCAACAGGCGGGCATGCCATACCGCCATGCGAAGCTGGTGCTTTTTCGAGACTCCACGCAATCCGCTTGCGGTACCGCCGATTCCGCCACCGGACCCTTCTACTGCCCTGGCGATGAAAAGGTTTACATCGACTTGGGATTCTACGACGAATTAAATCGGCGTTTCGGCGCCTCGGGTCAATTCGCGCAGGCCTATGTCCTTGCGCACGAAATTGGCCATCATGTGCAGAAAATCATTGGCGTGGAAAACAGAGTCAGCCAACTGCGACGAGCAAATTCCAGCGAGGGTAATCAACTGTCCGTGCAGGTGGAATTACAAGCGGACTGTCTGGCCGGGGTGTGGGCTCACAGCACGCAACAGCGCGGTTTGTTGGACCGCGGCGACGTGGAGTCTGCGCTGCGAGCGGCTTCCGCGGTCGGCGATGATCACATTCAGAAAATGACCGGCAACCGCGTGCAACCGGAAACATTTACGCACGGAAGTTCGGAGCAACGCATGTCTTGGTTCCGCAAAGGCCTGGACAGTGGCTCCATCGCCGCCTGCAACACGTTCGCGCAATAACGCTTTTTCTCGACATCGATCTCTCGGAGGAGAACCCAGTGCTGCGCTCGCTCTTGGCAAGATTTCCAACGCTAAAGAAAACTTGTATCAGTCTTCCGGCGGCAACTGCGTCCCTGATTTTTGCTGGCGCAGGTCGCGGGCTTTTTCGATTTCAGCCTTCAGGTTTTTGGTTTTCTCGGTATCGACCCATTTATCATCTTGCATGACGAACGTGGTTTGCGCCGTAGACAGCGCCACAACCGCGCCGGCCTTTTCGATACACTCCATCACCCGAAGAAACAACGCTTCCTGACTCTCCAAATAAGTAGCGTAATCGGGTTCAAGAATATACCCGTAAATCTCCACCTCCAGCGCGTAGTCCGCAAATTTCACCAATTGCACACGCGCCGTCGAATCCTCAACCTTTGGATCGTCGCGTAACAGGTTGCGGATCTGCTCCAGAACGTAGCTCACATGATCGGGCGAGAGGTCGTAGCGCAAGCGAACGGTCTGCTGGCACAGAAATTTGTCGCGGAATCGCAGATTTTCGATAGTAGCGGTGGCCATGGTGCCGTTAGGAATGGTCAACAGGGTTCGTTCCGTGGTCCGCAGGCGAGTGGAGCGCAAGCCAATGTCCTCCACGGTGCCCACTTGATTGTTGATCTTGCAGGAATCGCCAACCTGCACGGCCTTGTCAAAAAGAATGGAGACTCCGCCAAATAAATTCTCAAAGGTTTTTTGCGCGCCAAGTCCGAGAGCCAGGCCGCCGATCCCCACGCCCGCCAGCGCGGCGGTCACATTCACTCCAAACCCGTGCAACACAAGAAGAATGACAAAGAGAAGAATCACGACCTCGATAAATCGCCTCATCAACGAAACGATGGAGCGTTCCGCCAACATGCCGCGGCGCGTGAAGCTGGCTGCAGCGCGCTCGGAAATTGCCCTGGTGATGCGCGTCAATATCCAGTAGAACGCGACCGTCAGGATGACCCAGACCACGCGGCGGTAATAAAGTCGGTAAAGGAGCGAAGTTCCTATGGAATTTACGAAGGCGTAGTGTATGAGCACTGCGAACGCCAGCGTGGCGGGACCCAAGCTGAAGAACGGCTTGCGTGCAATGGTTGGAAGGCTGTTGGATTTCCGGTAATACATCCTGGCCAACCCGGAAACAAAAGTCAGCAAGCGTCCGAGCAACAACGACACCGGGATAAACAGCACCATCGCCAACCACTGCCACAAAGGCATGGATAGCAACCTATGCTCCACGAGCGTTGCTGGAATTTTCTTTTCAAACGTTGGAAATTGCAGAGCCTCGTAGGCTTGCGGCACCTGGACCAGCGTGCTGCGTGCGAAGTACCACAGCATCCGGCCTTGTTCGTCTTCGCGGCGAACCAGGAAAATCGGTAGATCCGTGCTGGTTCCCAATGCGTTGCTTAACTTTTCCTGATCGGGCGGGAGGCCGTCGTCCAGTCGCCCAGTTGGATTGGTACTTATGAAGTCCAACGGTCCTGCAAAAGACTGATTGAGAAGGGTCAGAAGTTGCGCAGCAAGCTCTTCCTCATCTTCGGGCGCGTAGTGAACGCGTCTTGCCGGTGGTTCAAAGTACTTCACCGCGACGGAATATTTTTCGTCTTGAGCCGCTCTAATAAAGCCAAACACGCACCCACGGGGAGTTTCTCGCCCCAACGGGTCGGGTAACGGCGCGGGAGTTGCGGCCGTCGCGGTGGGTGCGGGCGAGGTTGCCGGCGCTGTCGTCGGAGCGGGAGTGGATAAGCCGGGGATCTGCCGCGCTGCGGCGACGTCGACCGCCAACATGCCGGGTATTGTCAGAACTGCGAACGCGATGCGAACAAGCATCTGAAGCACTCCGGAGAACTCATTCATTCTATCTGCTGCGGTTCTCCCTGCGAAATAGGAGCGCGCTTAAAATCCCAGGTGCTCGCGATGCTGGCGGAGGAGAAACTGATCGGTCATCCCCGCAATGTAATCGCACACCACGATGTGACGGGCAACGCTCAGCGCCATCTCTTCGTAGGATTCGGGCATCGAGCCTGCTTGCTGAAGAAAAAACAGAAACAGTTCTTCCAGGCAACGTACCGAGCGTCCGCATTCTTCGGTGATTACCGGATGGTCGTAAATATTCGCGAAAAGAAATGCTTTCAGTTGCACATTCTGTTGCCGGACCGGTTCGCTGAATCGAGCCAGACGCTCAGCAGCCCGGCGAATATCGTCCACTGAACGCGCGCCGGATTCTTCTACCCTGCGCTGGGTATTAATGATCAAGTCGCTAGCCAAGTAGCCCAGCAGATGGCGAAGCGCTTCGTTGAATTTCAACTTAGTTTGCGCGTGTGGATGTTGCGCCTCGACCCCGGAATAAAATTCGCCGAAGATCGGTACTACGCGCCGCAGCGCGTCAACATTCAGCAAATTTGCCTCCAGCGCATCATCCAAATCCGCGGTGTTGTAAGCGATCTCGTCGACCCAATCAATCAGTTGCGATTCCAGCGGAGGCTTCAGGTCCAGAAAATATTCGGATAATTCTGGAAATTCTCCGGCCGTATAGTCCCGCGAATGTTTGACGATGCCTTCGCGCACTTCGAAAGTGAGATTCAATCCGCTGAAATCAAGGTAGCGATGCTCGAACTGTTCGACAATACGCAGGGCGTGCAGGTTGTGATTAAAACGCCCTCCGTGCGCCCGCATCAGCTCATCCAGTTTGCACTCGCCGGTGTGGCCGAAAGGAGGATGACCGATATCGTGCACCAGCGCGAGAGCTTCGGCGAGATCGGTGTTCAGGCCTAGTGCACCAGCGACGGTACGGGCGATTTGCGCAACTTCGATCGTGTGGGTCAGTCGATTGCGGAAGTGATCCGAAAAGCGCGTGCTGAAGACCTGCGTCTTGGCTTCCAGCCGGCGGAACGCCCGCGAATGAATGATGCGATCTCGATCGCGGGCGTATTCGGTGCGATACGGATGTGGAGTCTCTGCAAATCGCCGGCCACGGGAAGCGGCGGAACGCATCGCCCAGGGCGCATTTGCCCGTGCGATGCTGGGTTGAGGAGTATTGATGGCGTCAACCTCCTGCTGAAATCGGTGCAGCCGTCAGGACTTCGGTGAAATCGCTTGCAGGCCGCGGTCTGCTTCCTCGGAGACGGCAGTATTCGGATAATCTTTTTTCAACTGCTCATACACGGTGCCGGCTTGCTTAGGATCGGACTGCCGCAGGATTCCCGCGAGTTCGAGAAGCACCAGTGGTTTGGGCACCAATACCGACCCGGCGGTCGACAGTGCGCGCAACGTTTTTTCCGCTTCATCGGTTTTCCCGGTGCGTTCTGCGATCAGCGCTTTTTGAAAGTTGCCCAGCGCGGCGAGTTCCTTGTCGGAACCGGCATCTAATTTGTTTAATTGCTCGGAAGCTTGATTCAACTTGTCGAGATCCATCAGGCATAGAGCGGAATAATAGCGGGACAATTTCCCAGCCTTGGTATTCGGGTATTTCGATGCCGCGGCGGAAAACTTCACTTCCGCATCCTGCGAGCGCTGCAGCGGGTCATTGTATGTGACTTCACCGGGAAGAGTTGGCTGCCCGGGAACGGCTATCGGCGCATTGAAAATCTTGAACGCATCGTCGAACTCGCTTTGCGCCTGGGTCTCCTGGCGATCCGAGTACACTTTCCAGCCGACGTAGGCGGCGGTAACGATGATGATGGCAAGTACGGCGATGGCGGCTACCGTGGTGTGAGACAGGACCGCCTCGGCCCCGTGCTCGAAAGTCTCCCGTACCTTGTCCGTCTTCAATTCTTTCCGCGAAATATGTTCAGACACAGACGCTCTCCTGCTTGATTTCGAATCTTTAATCGTAGCACAACTGCATATAGGGCAGCTTTACGCTGCGCTCTTTGGTAGTGGCCGATCTTTAGATCGGCTCTTCTGTTTTGCCCTGTTCCACCAAGTTACCATTGCCACAACTGAACACTCGCGCCTCGATATTGCACCATTAATACATGCTAGCTTCTAACCATGCAGGCGAGTTGCATACACT
>CAAGKR010464930.1_pt1 | contig 14299 bp, 26 predicted proteins | sample 2556971 | NCBI WGS metagenome assembly CAAGKR01 (sample SAMEA5207829, study PRJEB30636) | soil metagenome | biome: forest; feature: boreal; material: soil | place: USA | collected 2011-09 | depth 1 m | reverse complement strand
AAGAGCCAGCCTCCGGGAGCTAAAACTCTAGAGACTTCTTTCATCGTATGGAGTGAATCATTCAGGTGCTCGAATACATCGTATGCTCGGATGGCTCCTATGGAGCTATCTTCAAAAGGCCATCTTCCGTTTAGATCGGAGATAATATCCGAGTCTTTTAGATCGACTGTTTCATATCCTGGTTTAGCGAACATCCTGCCACCAACTTCAATCTTTCGTAGATTTCGGAGATGGCACGATCGCTCCACCAACGACTCAATATACTGGTCGTAGATGCGATAAACATTCTGCTGAATTTCCTCGTTATAGCGGAGCCAGGAGTTCTCTCCATGGACCCGATAAACATACAGCCCTTTATCAATGTGTTTGAATTTACATTTCTGATACAGTCGGCACATTAAATCCAGATCATCCAGGATGCGCATTTCTTTATTGTATCCGCCGATCTCCTCATAGAGACTCCGTCGAAATGCCCGGAGATGATTCGGGGCAAACCAAATTCTTGAAATCGATTCCGGTGTCGGCTCGAAAGAAATGTGTTCATCAAGCGCGTGCCCGTCAACCGCGAAATCCCGATACTTCCAACCATATTGCGCGTCAAAACGTTGAATCTTTTGGAAATCTCCTGTCGCATGGATTGTATTAGAATAAGCAAAGCCCACTTCTGGATCATCGAATGCCTTTTTAACTTCCGCAATCGCCTTGGGCAAAAGAAGGTCATCGTGATCTAATTCTAGAAGAATGTCGCCACGGGCGTGTTCACATGCGGCAGCTTTAATCGGACCGACCCATTCGGGAGCCCGATAAACGACATGATTCTTCACCCGATCATCATCAAACTTCATTGGCTCTCCACCGTTATTATAAAGAATAATCCATTCCCAATCCCAATCGGTTTGTGCCTGAAGGCTCTTATATACTTCCGGAAGGAAAGATGAATTATTTGTCGGTGTAAATATTGAGATCATTTACCCTCCTTTCTAGTTTGCATCTGCCAATATAGTTTAAGACTTCTTTATGCTCTTTCAAACTATCAAACGTCCAATGGTCGGCTGCATGGCCAAGGTCTATGACAACCTTTGGACAGCCATAGTTAGCAATTGTAGGGCCTATATACTTTCCAGCCGGGCCAGCGCTGTACAAAACTAGTGGCGCGTCGATCTCATAAGCTTCCCGAATGGCTTGTTCCGTGCCGCGCCAATCTGTCAATTTTATGTACGAGACTTTAACTCCTAATCCGAACGTAGAACGGATTTGCATAGCGTCGGCTGTATGTGTATTAGCATGGATAAGAAGAACATGACCAGCTTGCTTAAACAACTGAATTTTCATTTCTTCCGTCCACGCATTAACGAAGAAATTGTCTACGTAGCGTTCTCGAGAGGAGAGGTCGTTGGTGAAGTAATCTGAACGCCAGATACCAGAGATAGAGGGGGCAAAATAAGTACATTCTTCAGCAGCGATATATAAACGAGATTTTAGTAAACCTTTAGGAATTCCTAAAACGCCTAGTTCTTCAAGCCACCCTAGATCAGGATGATCGTTTACGGTGACGATATATTTTTCAAAACCGTTGCAACGATTCAGCAAATGTCGCTCGCCGTCGCCCATTCTGACTACGGATAGCCGTTTTTTACTCAGCAGGGCATCGCCGACTATCATGTAGAACGTGTTAGAACTTATAATATTTTCACATCGTTCAATCTCGGCGCAGCACAGCTTTTTGAATTCGAACATTTATTTCTCCCTTACTCTTAAGGCTCCCTTAGGACGCCGTGTATACTGAACGCACCGACTATCGCACATCGGAGGGCAAGTTCAGCCTCTTGCTGAATGAGCAACGGCCATGGGTGCCCTTCAATCACCCAGATAAAATCAAAGCGTGTTAGCTTCTCCTTATCAGTCAGTAGTCGGAATTCGGTCATCATTCAATCTCTCTAATCTCCCCGAATCCTTCTTCGTCATATTCGCCACAGTTGCTACAAATTTCCCCGTCAACTGGGGACTGATCACTCCAGCCGTACCAAAAACCACACTCTTCACATTGAAAGATCTCATCCGAGATTTCGTCCATAGACGCGGACGAAACATTCTCGATGTTGATGAACGCAATCTCGGAGAGGGCGTCATCAAGATTGCCGAACGTCCCGAGAAGTTTGTCGATGACGTCCCGCGTCTGCTCTGAACTAAGATTTACAGTCTTCATTGTTCCTCCTAGGATACCTTTGGGCGATGCGTTGACGGCGCCATACCGGGGGCTTTCTTTTTAACTTCCGCAGGCTTTATGTCGGCATCCGCATCTGCGACTATGAGAGAGGATCCGACAGGTTTCCGCTTAGGCTGTGGAAAATCTCCTACTGGCTTGACACACTTCCAGCAAGAAGCTTTCCACGCCCCATTTGGGTTCTTTTTGGCGTAGCCGCCTTCTTCCTGGCCGCAAAAACCACACACGCCCCGATTCCCGGGTTCAGTATGAGTCAATGCAGGATTAGTCTCTAGAGTCATTTGCTACTCACAATCTCGCGATGCTGGGCGATGCTGGTGACGAGGGTGCGAATGTGGACACGCCATGCCTCCCTAGAGGTATCGCCACTGGGCCACTTATAGCCGCATTCACATCTGAATATTCTACGTCCATGTGAAGAGGCGATATTATGGTACGCCGCTGCGACCATTGCCTGCTCGCGTTCGCAGACGCTGCATACCATATCCTCAAGGTCACCGCCTATAAGGGATTTGCCGTCAGGTGAACGCGAGTCGTCGATTAGTCGCTCGTTAGGCCAAGAACAATCTATTTTGCGATGCCCATCAACGCCGCACGAAGATGCTGCCTGCGTGTGGGCCTCGATGATGGTCCTGAGTCGTGCCGCGATTCTGCCAATCCAAACTCCTTGGTAGTCGGTCAGCCCCGCAGCATCGCCTTGAATCTCTATGCGTAAGGCGTGGATTACTTGCTTCAGCAACTCGCTCATTTGTTCTCCTCATGCTGTAAGGCGCGAACGCAATCAGCCGCTTCCTGATTCGTCTTCAGCTTCCACGACAGCAGCTCGAACCTGTGCGCGACGTTCTTCAGCGCTGCCGCGACCGCTGCCTGCTCGTGGGTCTCGACCCAACTTTGAACGTGCTCTTGCCACTCAATTTTCGCTTCGGCCATTGTGATGCGGTAAACAACTTTAGAAGTCCACCCGCAAGAGCAGCTTATAAACCAACTTTGTGGAACGTGCGGAAAAAGTTTCACTTCACCACGACGGGAGCCTCGGTTTTGGCATCCGCAAGTACAACCACTATCTTCAGGCAAATGTTCGAATGATCTCATTACGCCTCCTGCGAGTCAATGGCTAATTGAGTTTCTTCCGCCCACACTCTATACATTGCAAGGGCGTCGTTATTGTCGCGATCGAAAGGCATTCTCTTCTGTTGCATTTCAGCCCGGGCGACGTTGTCTTGTGCGTTCAACAGATCATTCTTCAAACACTGAATGATTCGTTCTCGTATTCGTTCTCGTTCTCGTACCCGCATTGGGTATACCCAGAGGTTATCTTGATCGTATTTATTGCTCATTTCGTCTCCTTTGGCAGTTCAAATCCGAGCCCGGCTTTCTGGGCCCATAATTTTCGTGCTTCGATGTCACCACCAAAACGGATGTACCGATCGGTGACGCCTTTGTCCGCGTGTCCGATCCAGAACTTCACCAGACCCTCTGGGACACTCTCCTTGGCCAGGTGGGTTACCCGGAAGCGACGGAAGGAGTGCGGTGCCGCGTCCGGGACGATCGCCTGCAGGTGGCGCCGTACGGTGTCGTAGGAGCCGGGGAACAACGGTCCCAAGGCATCTGGGAGTCTCTGGCAGAGGTAATCGTTCAACTCGGGGCTTAAGTCCACCTGTCGAATGCCGGCGTCGGTCTTAGACGCCCGTATGTGCAGGATGGCTGTCTGGCGGTCCCAATAGGAGTTTTTACCGGTATCCATACCCCCTAAATTCATGCACTCGGCGATTCTAAGCCCCGACCCGGCCAGAATGGCATAAAGAGGCTTATCCACGGGTAGAGCCTGGGAAATCAAGTCCTGTAGCCGGGACGAGGCTAATGTGGGTGCGTTCTGGTCTGCTTTAACGATTGGTGGAGCGTCAATGTGGTCGGCATTCCACTCCCGGGGATACAACCGGTTACCGTTCTCATCGACGGCACTAGCGACTATCTCCTTCAAAAGACTCAAGATAGATTGAATTGTGGCTGGCGAAAGGCTGGCTTCGACAAGGGTTTGGACGAACTCCCGGGCTATTCCGTTTTCGACACCTGAGAGGTCTTTTCCACCCAGGATCGGCAGAATCCAGCAGGTGAGGTAGCTCCGATATGCCTGGACCGTTCTAGGAGCCGCTGGGCTTCGGCGGCGCTTTGCGATCTGTCTCATGAAGCGTTCAGACTGCTGTTGAACTGTGTAAAGGATCATGTAAAAGCCTACCATAGAATGTCGTCGGTTGTCAAGTTTTATTAAGAGTTTCTGTTCGATGTTTTTCGTATAATCGAACATATTCCTTTGATTCTGGACACATCATCAACATGGACATAAGTTGTTGAATAGTTCCGTGCGGCTCCACACCATATAAATTAAAATATCTAATGTGGGCTTGACTTAACGCTTGTGCTAAACGAAGAAACCCCTCACTCTGTGGTCCGTCCATATTTCCTCCTTATAAATCCTCACCATAATAGATCAAATGCTCCTGCGGCGGCCAGCCGATGCATGCACGTCTGGAATTTCGGACCATGGACATCTAAACCGTCATTGCCCCATTGGGCCTCATGGCACATCTCGTGGAGTACGGTCATCTGTGAAACACGGGCAGCTTTATTGAATTCAATGTCTATCGTAATATGATAGACGCCCTCTAGCCGCTGTGTGATACCCATATTGCCGCCAAGATCGCCGTAGGAAACAATCGTATTCTTCGGCAAAGCTCCCAAGAAATAATCCTCATCGTAACTTTGAAACCACACCTGAAGGTTAATAGGCCCAGCTAATTGATCAGCTAACGGATTAGATTGTTTACGAGCTATATTCTTGCTTGCAGAGCCTATGAGAATCCAAATGAAGATCAACGCCGTAACGGCGAGCATAATCATAAATGTTTTAAATGGAAATCTCATTTTCAGTCTCCAATTCATATTGACTCAATTCGGCAACGCAGCGAAACTTTGTTCCTCGAAACTCAAATGGCCTGTCAACGTGGTAGTGCCCAAAAATCCACTCCTTCGGATGATGAATTTCAAACATCGCCTCCATTGCCTGGGAAGTTCTAGATTCAACACAGGCCGTCTTGGCTTGGTAATAGCCACCTAGGAGACTTGATAGCATAATCATACTAGCACTAGAAGGGCATTCATGGCTAATGACAAATTTCGGTCTAACATTTTGATAGAGATCAATTACTTTCTGTAGTTCAAGCCAGGATAGCTCTTCGTCGGCCCACCACGATTGCCCCTCTACACGGGAGGCTCGGTCAATCGAGAATGCTCCGCCAATGTAGAAGATGTGGCTCTCCGGGAGATAGCCGTACTCGCCTAGGTAATTTGGGTGCTGCCGGCACTTCTCCGGGTTATCGTGATTACCCCGAATGAATTTATGGTTCTCTGGCAGTCGCTGCAGGCCAACACCTTTAAAGCCCAGACCCACGTCACCCAGCTGGATGGTGGGTCGGTCTTGATACTTTTGACGCAGAATCTTCTCATAAATGTGCGTCTTGCCGTGCACGTCGCCGATCAACGTAACCTTCACGACCCCACCTTTGCCAGAAAGAATCGAATCTGTACGATTACATTCTGTGCTCCGGCAACAACCGCCAAGAAATTGTCTGGTCGGAAGACACCGTGAACAGGGCAGAGCAGAAGCTCGAATAAGGTACTCATTCAAATCCTACCCTAAAAAAGTTTAGAACTTTTTCCTCAAAAATTACATCGTCTAGATAATCTTGAAATTCCTCTTTCGTAATGTCTCCGACATCAAGCCCTCGTTTTTCTCTCGTCACTATGTATTTTCGAGTTTCCAATTCCTTAAGTATTAAAGATTCAATATGCCTGTTATACTGGTTCATTTCTTCTCCTTGAAAATCAAAACGTTCCAACCGGCGTCTTTCTTTGCTGCAGCCCGATCCATCAGTTCAGGAGTCGCCTGAAATTCGAATTCATGCACCGGACAAAATACCAAAGAGACTTCTTCGTTGATCGTTTCGGTACACTCCAGTGCTGTACAAGTTTTCATAAAGAAAGATTATCACACTCTGGATCAGTTGTCAAGCTTTTATTACGGCTTCAAATTGTAGATGGCAAGGCCCTGGGTCATCGTCACTACCTGAGTCTTCTGCGCAACCAGGTAATCCACCACGGCCTGAAGTACTTCGTGCGAAACGCTAATTGGGTTCCCTGTTTCATCAATTTGGTGAAATAACAAAATAAGCCATAACCCGTTTGCCTGGGCGTTATCGATGTACGACTCGATTACAGCTGGATCATTAAGGTCGCCGTCATCAACGACCAGACAGTTGAGTAACAGAGCGTTCGACGTGCTGTCATTAAACGGAGAGTAGGTAGTTCGTGCTCCTAGAAAGCCATCTGTTTTAACGATTGAGACCGTCGTATCATTGAAGTCTCCGTACGGATAAGCGAACAGCTTTGTCGGCGTATTCCAATCATGTGCTAAATCAAACTGTGACCCTGTAATTTCATCTTCCTGTTGTGCTTTCGTAAGTGTATCTAGATGGGGGTGCGTCCGAGTATGAGCCCCGATTTCCTGACCTGTGGCTTTCATGGCGAGCATCTCACTGCCGAAGATATAGCTATCCCCACCTAAAGCTTGTGTAATAACGAATTGTGTACTTTTGAATCCCGCCGCATGAATAATGGGATAGCCGTTCAGATATCCGGATTCGAAGCCGTCATCAAAATTGATGCTGACGACGCCTTTTAAGTCTGTGACTGGGTGTACTAACTGAGTCACTTTAGCGCTTACGGGCGTGTAATTTGGACTCGTAGGCGTAAAAGTAACAGACAGTATCGCCGTGGCAGCTAAAACTGTCCCGAGCGGCGGATCGTATACGAATGTGCCGGGGATTGAGGTTACAGCGTTCAGTTGGCGGAAAGTTAGCGGCATCCCGCATGTAATGCCCGCCGGAGTAAACCAATCAATCTCTGGCTGCACAGGAGTCACGGTCAACGACACTGCATCTGTTGCTGTGGTGTACTTCAAATCCGTCGGAGTGAAAGTTACCGATAGAGTCTGAAACCCTGCATCCAGAATCATACCTGCAGCCGGCTTATATGTAAATGTTCCAGGAATAGATGCCGTAGCGTCAAGCTGCGCGTTACTGAGCACCGTACCGTAAACGACAGCCGTCGGAGCCGTCCACGATATCGAAGGCGCTGGCGGAGGCGGAGGGGGCGGAGGCTGTGATTGACTGCCCGAGCCGCCACCTGCGCAGCCAATTAAACTGCCCAACAGCAACACAGGAATAAATCGAAGGATTTTCATAACACCTTTCGTCTACGAGAATTTAAGGGCGGGTTTTATCCCGCCCTATAACTTTCTTATAACTTTATGCCTTTGTGAATGTGAAACTTTTTACATACATATACCGAATTATTCCTGCAGTTGCCACACCACCGAAGTTTGTATCGTTCGTGCCCCAATGATTGAAATACATATTTGCTGGGGCCGTAGGAACATTCTGCGTGTGAGTGCCGACAACAACGTCGTCAACCAAGAATTGAATTGACCCGGGAGCCCAAATGAAGCTGTACTTATGAAAGTCCTGGTCAGGTGCAAACGGCGCAAGGTAATCGGAAAATTGCTGTGCGTTCAACCCCGCCCAATTCGTAAACTCCAATCGCGTGGGAGACTGTCCCTGAATTTCAGGGCCGTCAATCTCCGTCACTGAATTGGGGTCCAAGTAATTGAAGCAAGCTGAAATCTGCCCGCTTACCGGATGACCTACGCCCGTAGGAGTGACAGCCGTCGAGCTAGCACGCATTACAGAATCATAACGCCCATAGCCCATCAACTGTTTACAACTGACTTCTCCGCCTACGCTGCCTGGAGTACTGCCGTCCTGGGTAACCTTCAATCGCAACATCCCAGTTGAAACATCCACGTAAGCTGTTTCGAACTGACCACCACCCTCAGCTGGTCCCCAATTAGAGACAAGCCAGTTATTTAGATTCGCAAAATTATCTACGAATGTGGGCGCAGGCGCTGGAGTAGGCGTGGGAGTGGGTGTAGGAGTTGGTGTCGGAGTAGGAGTAGGTGTAGGCGTTGGTGTCGGCACAGGTGCTGGCACAGATATCATCAAAAATGCCGCATGCTGAGTGACTTTGTAATTACCGTAAACTGACATCATCAAACTCGCCGATACGGGCTTCGTTTGAATCGGAAAAGATACAAATTGAACTCCTGCCGGCACAAATATACTAGCCGGGACTGACGCTAGAGTAGTCGGGCCCGCCGCGTCAACCGCAAGAGTGACAATTGCGCCACCTGCAGGTGCAGGCTTGGCCAGATGAGCAGTTCCTACGAGAGATGAGCCACCCACCACCGATTGTACATTGAACGTAATAGACTTCAAACCGCTAGCTGTCCAAGTCATTTTCTTCCTCCTGATATAGTCATTTCCTTAAGGTCCATCCGAATTGGGTATAAGCCATCTGAATCCTTCAATACCGGTGCCCCGTTTTGGTAAACAGAACCGCTAGGTATGCAAATCTTTAATACAATTCCTGGAGGCGCGTTGTTCTCGTATTCCCAAGTATAAGTAATCTTGTTCTCATTAGTAAAAATTGAGGCTTTTTCGAACATTTGTTCTCCTTTAAGATAAGCTCCTACTTCGATGAACGGGGCGATCCATAAATTCTTTCTACTGCAGGAGTAGTCTAGTAAATATTCAAACAGAAGTTTCGGCAGCGGGTTATACCCTGAAGCATCGTCGCCGATCCCGTGTATTACAAACGTCATCCAAGCTTTATCGTAGATCGTTGTGTCAATCCAAGTCCTAAAGATGGATTTACTGCATAGCTCCTTCTCAACTCCGTCGCAAAAACGACCCGCCTCATGGGCTGGGATATCAAACCAGGGAATTAAGCCGTGGCTTGGGATGTAATAATTTGCACCTGTAACCGCCCGAGCCAGAAACGTATTCTGCCGAACAAACTTAAGGATGTAATCATTGTAAACTCCGTAAGGATAGGCGTAGTCCAACATCGGGGTTTTGAAATTGCTCTCCAGAAAATTCTTAGCTGTGATCACTTCTATCTTAGACGTCTCCTCCGCTAAACCATCAGCCAAAGCATGTGTCACCGAATGATTGCCTAATTCGTGCCCTTCAGTCTGAAGTTTCTTCCAGTCATCGAATCGGGTTATCTGATCAACAGTCAGAAAGAACGATCCCCGGAGATGCCGTTTATTTAGTTCTGGGCCGGCTATGTCCAGGTGAACCTCCAGGGCATCATCGAACGTTAAAGACAGTGCCGCCGTGTGATTATTCCAAGGTGCGACTTTTACCTTCGGGCCCTGAGCTAGAAGACTAGAGCACATTAAGAAAAAGACGATCGTTAGACGCATTATCTTTTCACCATGTGATGAGTCCCTTCTCTTTTCATTATAACCTTCCTCTGAGCCGACACCGGAGTGCGATAAAGATTCTTATAAGAGCCGATCGTAAGATTCCAAGACTGAGCATGCGGTTTAACTTTCGAAGATGGAATAAGAAAATATGTTCCAAGTAAAACAACCACCGCTAAAGTTACCACAGGCTTCTTAGCAGACAGATGAATCACTCCGGATATGCTCGATGTTCCTACGAATCCCATTATCGCCTCCCCAACAACGACCAAGTAGAATCGTACTTCAGGAAGATAGAGGCTCCACCTGCTCGCAGATTTGTTTGGCTCCGAAATTCGTAAACATAGCTGGCACCGATTTCAAGATTTTCGGACAAGACTACCTTTGCGCCCATTCCTGGACGGACGAAGTTGTCCCAATCAAAGTGTTTGCTGTCTCTGGCAGCAGTAACTTCACCGAACAAAACCATCTTATGCAGTGCTTGCTTGAATTTCTCTCCGGAGTTGGGAAACCTTTTTTTAAGAAACGGCTCCAGGGAGACGCCCTGCTGGACGTATCCATAGAGAATTTTATTGTTGCCTTCAATAGGTGCGATAGCTCCGTAAGTCATCCATGTGTGACCGGGATACCTTTGCTGAATCGCGGGCAGATGCCAACCAAACCAATCTGAGATAAAGTACTCTGGGGCCGTAGTAACAGAGTGCTCTTTGAAGCGATTTTGATACCCATAACCCAAATTGAAGGATATGACGCCGTGAGGTACGGCTATATTCGCTTTGCCGCCGATAGAAGCCATAATCTGATTATTCCAAGGATGCCCGGCAGTGTCGAGAGTAAAGCCTCCGGCTACAAAGGGGGCCAGTGAGACTCCTCTCCAGTCCTTTACGATGAAACTCTGGGTAGCCCCTGTTTCACCGATTACGTTACTGCTCTCAATTGGACTGATAAGACCGACTTCCGACCAAATACTTCCGGGCGCCTCTCCGATAATTCGACCTGCTATGGGCGTATGTTCATAACCTTGTCCAAATACAGGCACAGCAAACAAAGCCAGAAAAGCGAAAAGTAGAATCTTTCTCATAAATCTCCTATGTTGTTCAATATCGTTTTACTTTCAACCAACCGTGCAATTGCTTTCGTTGAACGATTACATTCCAAAACGTGTACAGAAAAATTGAACAGTAGATGATTCTCAAAAATATAAATAACGGAGAGTACAACAAAACATCTATCCGTCGATCTCCTATGGCCGCAGCAGCGGCTGTTGCCACAATCAAAGCAACATCCAAAACTAAGATTATCACCATGCCTGGCCACAGAACTGTCCACAATGGGGCCGCCAAGAACAGCAACGAGAAAAGAACTCCTTCGCCCATCATCAATTTGAATTCCCAATCAATTTTTGATGTGCCGGAAAACATCTTGTACTTCTTGACTACCTGCCATGTTCCACCATGCCATCTACGAATTTGCTTAATGAAATCTTGAATAGTATTGGGATCTTGGGTGTAGACTACAGCCTTAGGTTCGTAGCATATCGCTCCTAACTTTTTACGGTGTACTTGGATTGTAGCGTCCATATCTTCAACTCGGGTGTCATTTGACCAATCCAACTGGACAAAAACATCTGAACGGTATGTCGCGGCGCAACCCGGAGCAACCATAATGACACCCATGTTGCTCTGGCCACCGCGATAAATAAAATGAGTCAGATAATACTCCCAACAACGATAAGCAGTGATCCAATTGTGGCGCCAGCTCAGCGGCCTTCCGCACACCACAGCTATGTCAGGACTGGTAAATTTATTCCGGACCGCCGTGAAATAATCTTTGTCGACAAGTGTATCGGCGTCCATCATGGCGATATACTGATATTCTTTTGCTAAATTGAAATACCATAAAGCTGTTTTCACACTCGTGGCTTTGCCCACGTTAACCGGGCTACGTAAGACATTCACTCCATACGATAGAGCCATCGCCCCGGTATTGTCCGAAGACCCGTCATCTACCAAATAGATGTCTTCCGGAGATAACCCGGCGGCCAAAATACTATTGATTGTCTGTCTTATGACAGGAGACTCGTCTTTGGCCGGAAGCAACACGCAAATGTCTTTCATTTTCTCCTGCGAATCAATTTCCCGTTGATTTGTACGTTGACCACCCCCGCTTCAAACATGCGGCAGGCATTGTGCAACAACTGTAGATGTAATTTAAGGGTTCTAACTTATCGATCATTTCAACGATATAGATTCGCGCTGGCCCGTCCACAGAAATACCTCGGACTATTCCCCGAAACTCTTTGTTTTTGTAAGACGGCCCAAGAGAATGAATCATTACATGATCATCTTCCAAGTATTTTTCCATTAGCTCCTCCTGTGCAAATCAACTGCTCATAAAAGTATCCTATCACAACTCTGGGGCGTTGTCAACACTTATTTAGGGGAATTATATAGTTAACTCCCCTGTTCCGGCACTCGCACTACGCCTTCGGGACACGCATGTCCTTTCTTTACTTCATATGATGCGAAACACGCGGGGCACATTCGTTTTCTTTTTCCATCCCACTGATGAACGCCTGTATGCCCTTTTGTTAGTTCACAGCAAAACGGCCCCAACCACTCGTCACAGCGAAGTTCAATCAAATTTGCGGGAATGAACTGATTCATTGTCATAAGTCTTCTCTTTTCTTGGGGGAGTTAACTATATAATTCCCTTATTTAGTGTTCCCGACCCGATTTCTAGGCTTTCTTCTGGATGCATTTCGCACCACAGGCACGTCGGCGGGTTTTGTATCTCGAACTGGCAGATTGGGTCGTTGCAACCATGACACAACGGTCCTGCAAAAGGATACTCCGGCATTGAGAATTCTAGAAAACACTCCGGAGGAAGGTCGTCCCGAGTAACTGAGGACTTTCCCCGCCAATACTCCGGGATCAACCCCTCTCGGACTGCCTGGACTTCGTCCGTTATCGGCGCAGTTTTCTTCTCTTTTTGGATCGCCTTCTTGGCCTGCTTTAACTGCGCCTTGACTGTCTCGTTTAAATCCTCTACCGACTTCAGCCGATTGTACTCCTTCAAAGCTTCGGTCGTAATCGTTAGCCCACTTGATGGCTTGTTCAAGCGTAGCTTCGTCAAAACTGCCGCTTTCGTCGCATACCACGTCCACGCTGGGGGTCCCGTTGTCCGGAAGCCGCTTATCTGCGCCGCCTGCTGATCCTGGCTCCATAGGTTGCCCGGCGTCAGTTCCGCCTCGAATCGATTTTCTGCTGCGTTCCACGTTATTCTCATTCAAGGCCGAGTTTATCCTTTTTGTTTTTCTGTTCTTCCTTGTACAGCCTGTGCAGAGTCATAAAATACGCTCTGTCCGCCACTGCTGTGTAGATATCGTGGCAGAGTTGGCAGACGTCGCCGAAGTCAACCAACCTAAAATTATCGTTGGCGAGCGGATAGCCGCAACCTGGAGCGCCACACTTCTCCGGTAGACTTCTGAATTTTATATCAAAATCCTCCGTATTGCTATGAATAATGTATTCTTCATCAGCAGATAGACGCCGTCGTGGCGTTGAGAGAAAACGGTGCGGCCATTGAGAATAATTAATCATCCTTTTGCCGATTTGCTCAATTTTTTTCGAATGTTTCGGGCTGAATCTTCAAGTATCTGCGCGTCTCGTTCACAAAAATAATCGCCATCTATCCACGGATGTCGGGCGATAATTTCAACTGTATCTCGCGCTGTTCGGAAAGAGATAGAAGCAATAATTTCATGGCGTTCAAAAGCCGTATCCGAAACGAATTTATTCATAGTTTATCCTACAATTCAACTATTGATCCGGTTTACCCAGCCTGCGAAGAATTCCCGATCCTGGAACTTGGTTTGAACAATGCCTGCAGCATGCGCTACCAACCCCATCTTGTATGCGGTCAGAAGGGACGCCGGCTCTGCAGCGTTAACAGCTAGAAGCGAGACTGGGCCGAATGCGCCGTCCTCTACAATCTTCAAAACATGCTGGAGGATTTTAACAGCCGTTCCAACGCCGAACAGAACTCCCATATCGAAAAGTTTATCGGCAATCGTCTGTTGTTCAATCTCGCTGTAGTGCATCTTCCAATAGTGGATATTGTAGTACGCCGTAGCCTGATCTTGAGTAATCGTTTCCATATTTATACCAGGCATGTCAGCTTGGGTGACTCCGTATTTCGTGGCACCACCGACATCGTTAGGATTATTTACATAACCACCCTCATGGACGAGAGTCTTTGCGATCGCCTCTTTTGAGTCGGCCATCATTCCTCCCTAAAACAAGATCAATTAAAGCCCAGATCGACGCTGTCAAAATAATGAAGATGACTATTACCATAGCCTATAAATAATGTAGATTCCGGCACAGAGAATCATGCCCCAGAATAAAAGGGTTATAATCGCCAGAGTCACATACACGGCAATTGTTAAAATCGAAATTATATCTTCCTTCATGACGCTTTCATTAGAGTAACTTCAAACCTCGGCAGCCAGCATTTGTCCTCTATGTCCTTGCGAAGACGTTTGCGTGCCGCCAGCAGCGGTTGGTTCTTTGCCCGACTGCCCTTCTTCCGTGCTTTGTTTGTTGATTTGTGACTTTTCCGAGCCATTGTTCCTCCTAAGTGTCAAGCGGATTACGCCAGCCGATAAAGACCGGATGACGTGGTCTTTCTTT
>CAAGKR010200946.1_pt1 | contig 14300 bp, 15 predicted proteins | sample 2556971 | NCBI WGS metagenome assembly CAAGKR01 (sample SAMEA5207829, study PRJEB30636) | soil metagenome | biome: forest; feature: boreal; material: soil | place: USA | collected 2011-09 | depth 1 m | reverse complement strand
AGCGCCCGCTGGTAGTGGAGAAGGAGCGGATCAACTTCGACTGAAGGGCTTGCCGCCACGCGGCCAGCTGCGAGGGCAAGACTGCTGGGTGGGATGCCATCCAGGCTTGGCCCCACCCGTGAGCACGGCGTCTACGGGTCTTGGTCATCGTGTCCCGCGCGAGACGGCCACACCCTGTGTCGCCGAAAAGGACAACGCTCCTGCATTGCGGGTGTGGCACCCACTGCCGGCCGAACTACAGCTAGACTCCAGCGATGGACCCGGAATCCCTCACGATCGTCCTGCCGGCCTACAAGGAGAAAGCTCGCCTCGGGCCGGCGCTGGACGAGCTGTTCGGGTACCTGCGCTCGACGCCAAAGGGCGTGCGTCCTGCCAGCGACGTTGAGTGTGCTCGTGGTCCCACAAGCACACTCGTCACCAGCAGACGGACACGGCTCCGCTTCACGTCTCGTTCCACAAGCAGTGCGCGGGTGTCGATGTTAGCTTTCATGGGGCCCGCACGTCCTCGTCTGCTCCGACGCCCGGTACTTGGACGGCGAGAGGGTGCGGCGGCCGAGGTTGCCGGGGCCGAACAGGACGATCGGCATTCGTAGCTGCGCCGCCAGCTCGGCCAGCAGGGCACGCTCGTGCCCGCAAGCAGCATCCATCCGCTCCTCGGTCGGGCGCGCGGAATTCGGCCAGCAGGCCGCCGCGCGTGGCTCCCGGTCCACTGGGCCCCGCAGAGGTCATAGCCCGCGTTCCATGATGAGCCGCTTCAGGTCCTCGTTGGTAGCGTACGGGCTGTCGATGTCGTCGATATGGATGGCCTCGTGCGCCTTGACGTCCTTCATCACGACCTCGCCCCGCATCAGCTCCCGGCAGGAGATCTGGCCCTTCTGCAGCGGGATGGCTAGGTAGACATCCTCGTCCTTCAGCGTCTGGCCGGCGGGAATGTCGTGGGCTGCGTAGACGCCCCGCACGAGCGCGTCCAGATACTCGATCTCGCGGCGGGAGCTCACCTTCCAGGCGTCGCCGGGCGCCCCGCACATCTCCTTGGCAGCCTTCCACGCCTTGAACCAGTAGTCCACATGCACCGGCAGCGAGCAGTACGGGGATACGGAGATGCCGCCGTCCTCTATGTCAATGTGTCGTTCGAACGTTCGGGCGCCCTTGGCGTACGCGATGGTGATGGACGTCGTCCAGTCGTGGTACTCGTGGGTCGAGAAGCCGATGGTGTGGTTGGGATACCGCCGGACCAGGAAGTCGACCTGGTTGACCTGTAGCTCGCTGTTCTCGCTCGGATAGAGCGAGACGCAATGGTTGATGGCCAGGGGGATGTTCCGGTTCTCGAAGAAGGTGACGAGATCGTCGATGTCCTTGAGCGAGCTGCCTCCGGTGGAGACGATCACCGGCTTGCGGGCGGTCGCGATCTTCTCGATGAGCACCCAGTCGTTCAGGTCCGAGCTCGCGATCTTGATGATCTGGACGCCCAGTTCCTGGCACAGATCCACCCACGCTTCGTCGAACACGGACGCCATCGTGACGCAGCCCGCCTTGCGCGTGGCATCGACGAGGGTCACCATACTGCTCGGCACTCATCTGCGTGTCGATCGTCTTCTTTATGTAGCGGATGTCGGTGCGGTCGCGGAAGTCGCGGTGGATGAAGTGGTCCACGTCGCGGAACTGCAGCTTGATCGCCGCCCGTACGTTGTTGAAGCGCACGATCCGCGAGTGCTCGGTGATGATCTTCAGGCCGCGCTCGACGCTGCCCCAGTGGTTGTTGGCCAGCTCGAGCACGAACAGGTCTTCGAAGATGCCACGGTTCACGACTGTCCTCCTTGGGGGCGCGGCAGCACCAGGGCCGCCGCATCCGACAGGTGCCTGACTTCCACTCGTTCCGCATGGGCCAGCACCGGGCCCAGCGGCCCTGCCCCGGAGCTTATCGCGATGAACACCATGTTCCACGACGCGGCCATGGTTGCGTCGTGGTTCGAGTCCCCGACGACGACCGTCGTGGCTGGGTCAAGGCCGGCGATCTCCATGCAGCGCCTCGCCAGCTCGGATTTGGGCCGCGGTCGGCCGGCCTCAGGTTGTCCCACCACCCCCTCGAAGTATCGGGCGAGGCGGAAGTGCTCCAGGAGTCGTCGGGCGGCGCTGGTCCGCTTGTTGGTGACCACGAAGGCCCTGACGCCGGCGGCGCCGAGGTCACGCAGGCATTCCTCAGCTCCTTGATACAGGTCGGCAATCTTCCAGCACCTTGAGTCGTAGTGCCTGCGGAAGGCTGCCGACAGCAGCCGGCGAAGGGGGAGCGGCGCATCGGGATCCGCGCTGAGGATCATCTCGTCGAGCGGCAGGCTGAGGTCTGCCCGGTCGCTGACGAGGTCGGTTCCAACCAACCTCTGCGAAGGCCGCCCCAAGGGCGGCTCTCATGCCCGGCCGCGTGTCGATGAGCGTCCCGTCCAGGTCGAACAGCGCTGCCCTCCAGCGCAGTGTCCCCGTGGCTCGCGTCTCACGAGATCTCGGCACGCCCCGCAGTGTGACCCTGGAGCGAGTCGGTTCGGTCACGCCTCGATCCTTGCCGCGAGGGCCGCCAGCCCTGCCAGAGCCGCGTCGTCGCCCTGGTAGACGGTCGCCGGAACGTCCAGGAGTTCGATGATCCGCTCGCGCACCGGCGCGAACTGCTGCACGACGCCCCCGCTGAACAGCACCGGGAGCCCACTGGCACCCAACCGGTCAACGGCCCCTGCCACCCCCCTGGCGATGGTCTCCACTGTCAGCCCGATCCGCGCATCGCTGCGGACGTTCTCCGCCGCCCACGCCCAGTCGACGGGCTCGACCGAGCCGCGGCATTCGCGAACAGCAGCGGTGAGCAAACGGCCCGCAGGCAGATGCGTGATCGTGTGGACGTAGACGTCCTCGAAGAAGAACGGCCGCAGTTGCGCCGGTGAGTCGATCGAGGACGACAGCACGGATACCTGGCAGCCGGTAGCCAGGTTCACGCTGACACCGTCAACGACCAGACCCGCACCGAGCAGCGCCGCCTGATGGTCGCCAACCGCACAGAACACAGGGACGCCGAATCGCGAGGACGTACCCACGGCGACGATGGCCCACGAGAGCGAAGGCAACGAGCTGGCCTGCAGGCCGAGCAGGGCCAGCGCCGGCTCACTCCAATGCCGGTGTCGCACGTCAACCATGCCCCAGGCGGCCGCGTCCGTGGCGTGGACGAAAGGCACACGGGCATCGCACAGCGACCCAGCGATGAAGCCGATCAGACTGGTCACGGATGCGCCCGCGGGCACGCCGAGCTCGCGCAGTGTCACGAGCGGCAGGCCCGCGCGCAGACCGTCGCCGAGGTCGGCCAGGTTATCCGGGCCAAGAGCACGAGCGACGGCATCAACGTCATCGGCCCGGGTGTCCTGCCAGCTGATCAGCGGAGCCACGGCCCGGCCGCCCTCATCGATGAACGCGATCCCGGCCATCTGCCCAGTCACGAAGATCCCGCCGACATCAGCATCGTTCGCAACCAGAGCCACGAGCCCCCGTACGGCGGACACCAGCGCTTCCGGATCGATCTCGCGGGCGGCGCCGGCAGTATCCAGGAAGTCCGGGACGGGCAGCCGGGCGACTGGTCCGACGTCACCGGCACGAGTCAGGATGGCCGCCTTCAGGAAGGTGCCACCGACGTCAATCCCGACGAAAGACATAGTCCGTCCCGAGGAACTCCGTCACGAGATCGCGCAGCTCGTCGCCGAGCTCCTTCGCCAGCATCAGGAATGAGCCCTCGTCGACCAGGACAGCGAAGTGCATCTTGCCGTTCGCGACCTTCTTGTCCCGCGAGAGCATGCCGATCAGCGCGTCGGCCGTCGGGGTCACGGGCAGCGTATAGCCGAAGTTCGCGCGGATCAGAACGGAGAGTCGATCGGCCAGTCTTGGCGAGGTAACTCCCCAGCGCACGCCCAGCCAGTTGATGACCTCAATGCCCCACAGCACGCCGAGGCCATGGGGCACCTTGTGCCCGGTGATCGCCTCGAGCGCGTGCCCGAAGCTGTGGCCGTAGTTCAGGATGCGACGCAGGTCGGCCTCGTACTCATCTTCCTCGATGATTTCCTGCTTGGCCGCCAGCGAGGCGCGGGTCAGGTCGAGCAGCCGGGGATTCCGAATTCCGCCGTTAGCCAGCGCCGACTCCAGCAACGGCAGGAAGTGCCGCGACGACGTGACGGCAAGTTTCACGATTTCGCCGTAGCCGGATGCAACCTCGACGTCGGGAAGCGTGCCCACGAACTCAGTTGAGATCATGATGCGGCGCGGTGAGTGCAGGACTCCGAGCTGGTTCTTGTACGGCAGCACATTGATGCCGCTCTTCGCGCCAATGCAGCTGTCCGACTGCGACAGCACGGTCGTGGGCAGGAAGATCCAGGCGATGCCCCGGTAGTACAGGTGCGCCGTGAAGCTGACGAGGTCCTGGATGCAGCCACCACCGATCGCCACGAGGATCGACGAGCGCACGGCCCGGTTCGCCATCAGCCAGTCGACGAGGGCGGCGACGCCCGCCAGTGACTTCGTCTCCTCCGTCGCCGGGACGATGTAGGAGGGCCGCGAGTCAAGCAACGGCGCCAGCTGCGCGGCATACAGCGAAGCGACATTCTCGTCACAGATCGCAAACACGTCGAGCGACGGATCCAGCACGGGCACGAGTGCACCCGTGACGGTCGGTGCGAACTGCACCTCGTAGTTCCACTGGAGCGAGTGGATCAGGAGAGGTGACAGATCACCGTCGGTCACGTGCACGCGAATCCGCCATCGACCGCGATCGTCTGTCCGGTGATGTACTCGTTCTCTCGTGCCATCAGGAAGGCCACGGCACGGCCGATCTCCGCCGGCGATGCCAGGCGACCGACGGGAACGCGCTCCAGCAGTACGTCGATCATCTGCGGAGTGTTGTTCTTGCGGACCAACTCGGTGTAGACGAAGCCGGAGCTCTTGTCGGTCTTGGCCGCCAGGGGTGCGAGGCCCTTGACCCGCACGGCATCGGCGATCTCGACGTCCCACCCGTACAGCTCGAGCTGCTCGTGGACGAAGCGGGCACCGTTCATCGACTCGATGACCGCGGTCACGTCCTCGCCGTACCGCGAGATCCGGGCGACGAGCTCGCGGAGCCCGAAGACCTCGGAGCTGGCCGCCGTCACCTCGATCGTTCGACCCTCCTCGTCGAGGACGCACACATCAAGCCTCTGGCGCGACAGGTCCAATCCGGCGCACAACATGCATGGGCCTCCCGGTGTGTGGTTCCGCTGAGAATCCTCCGTTCTCGCCACGGAGGCCTTTCTTCATGACATTCAGTCGAAATTGATGCGTTCCTTCTCGACGACGAGCGGCCGATGGTAGACCTGGGTATGGATCGACCCGACGTACTCCCCCAACATCCCGATGAAGAAGAGCTGCACGCTCCCGAGGAGGTACACGCCGATCACAAGCGGCGCCAACCCCAGGTCGAACGTCCGCCACATGATGAGCTTCATGACCAAATAGACCAACGCGACTACCAGGGCCACGAACGAGAGGGCGAACCCGGCCATAGCCGCAAGCCGCAGCGGCACCTTGGAGTGGTTGGTAATCCCGAGCATCCCCATATCGTAGAGCGAGTAGAAGTTGTTCTTGGTGATGCCGCGGAGGCGTGCCGGCTGCGAGTACGGCATCTGCACAAGGGCGTAGCCGAGCTCGCAGATGAGGCCACGGAAATAGGGGTACGGGTCGTCGATCTCACGCAGCATGTCCATGACGACGCGGTCGTAGAGCCCGAACCCAGTGAAGTGCCGAATCTGCGGCACTTCACTCAGTCGGTCCAACAAGCGGTAGAACATCCCGCGGGCGAAGAACATCAATCGGTTCTCGCCGCTCTCTGTCTTGATGCCAACCACGACTTTGTAGCCGTCCTCCCACCTGGCCAGGAAACCGCGGATCATCTCCGGCGGGTCCTGGAGGTCGGCCACGATGCTGATCACGGCTTCCCCACGCGCTTGCAGGAGACCGTAGAACGGCGAGCGGATGTGCCCAAAGTTGCGCGTATTCACGATGACTTTGACGCGACCGTCGGTGGCGCAAATCCCGCGCAAGATGTCGACGGTGCGGTCAGACGAAGCGTTGTCGATGAAGATGTGCTCATACGTGTAGGGTTCGCCGGCGCGCGGCGCGAGGCTTTCCATGACTTCACGCACCTGACGGCACACTTCGGCGACGTTCTCCTCTTCGTTGTAACAGGCGGTAACGACACTGACGAATGGCACGGGCCTCACTCTTTCCGGAGTCTGGGTCCTCGGGACCAGTTTCAGTCTGAGTCGCGTTCTCCAGCACGCCGCACGACCGTGATTAGGTTGCCGAGCTTAAGGGCCAGCGCCGGCCGCTGGGCCGCCGGCACCCAGTCATGCGGTAGACCGGCGGCCGCCAGCCCATGCTTGACGAGGTAAGCGAGCGGGAAATCGCTGCTGGTGCTTCGCTGCGCAACGACTTCCAGTCCGGCGCGACTGGCGATCGCGGCGAGGGTCGTCGGCCTGTAGAGCTGAGGGTGCTGCAGGCAATAGGGCAGCCATCGCTCGCCCAGCACCCGGGCCATCGTGGACGCCTCGTTATGGGTGACGATTGCCAAAGAGCCGCCAGGAAGGAGCTTGGCCGCGAGCCGGCGCAGAAGTGCAAGCGGCTCAAGCACATGGTCGAGCACGTGGATCATTGCCGCCATGCCGATGGTTGCGTCGGGCACAGCGGCATAGTCGTCCATTTCGTCTGAGAGCCGACAGCGGCCGGCGCCAAAGCGCGCTTCAAGCTGGGGCCACACGGCTCGGTTCGGCTCGAACAAGTACAGCATGGCGTCGTCCCGGCCATCGACGGCGGCCTCTGTAAACAGGCCGATGTCCGGGCCGACCTCCAGGTAGTCGCCACCTGACGGGGCGCTCTTCCGGAGGACGGCTGCGTAGCGGCCCTGCGTGCGGCGCAGAACCTCCAGGTCGACGCTCGCGCTGTTGTCGGGCATGTTGGCGTAGAGCTCGGCGAGTTGCTCGGCGCTGAAATACACCGGGCAGTAGAGCTGCCCGCAGGCGGCGCAGCGGCCGTAAGGAAAGAACACATGCTGATTGAAGAACCCACGCCAATTCGACCGCAAGTCCCCGAAGTCCATCGCCAGTGCCGATGGATCCGACACGATCGTGCTTGACACCAGCCAGGCGCCGCAAAGCGGGCAGGGCCGCCGCGGGAAGTCACGCGTGGGCTCAGTCCTCCTGCCCACTCGCGTCTCTCCGGAAGGTGAAGTGTTCATGCCCAAGATGGCTCAACAGGACGACGATGCCCGTGAACAGACCTTGGATGACGTAGACGTTCCAGGGCAGCAAATGAAGCGCTAGCGGGAGCACGACGAGGTTGACCGCCAGAGTCAACGCGTAGACGGCGACAAAGCGCCGCAGCTCGCGCCCCACGCTCCGTGTGCTGCGGAACACGACGTAGCGATAGCCGATGTACGCGTTGGCGGTTGTCAGCAGGGTACGAGAGCACCAGGATGGCGTCGACGTCAAGGCGCGCCTGCAACATGAGGTACAGCAACGCGAAGACGACGTACCCGAACAGCGTGTTCCAGGCCCCTACGATCACGTAGGCGATGGGCCGGCGGTAGCGCTTCACGACCCCGCGTGTCGGCGCCGTCACGCTGACCAACTCTCGAGCTCGTCCAGCGCTGCCATCGCTTCGGCCTCGCTGACGTCGCCGACCTGAAGCATGCGGAAACCGTCGCAGCACATCACCAGGGCCAGGCCGGGCCCGGTGCGCTTCTTGTCGTGGCGCATAGCCTCAATGACGCTCTCGCGACCCACCGCGTCGAGCTTCGGGCGCGCGACGAGCACAGGCAGGAAGAGGCGGTCCTCGAGCTCCGCACGAAACGCCGCACTCGCCAGCCCACGCCGCCCTGCGACAGTCTCGGCCAGCAGCATGCCGATCACGACAGCCTGCCCGTGGGGCAGGGCGAACGCAGTCGCGGCCTCGAGCGCGTGGCCGAAGCAGTGCCCGTAGTTGAGGAGGTTCCGACGGCCGCGGTCAAGCTCGTCCTCCTCTATGAAAGGCAGCTTGATGCGCAGGCTGCTGGCCGCAGCTTCGGCAACCACGTGTTGGTCGCGCGCGGCCAGAGCGTCCATGACCCCCTGCAAACGCCGGGCGGAGACCTCGCCGCCAATGACGTGTAGCTTCACCACCTCGCCCAAACCGCTGAAGAAGTCATCACGGGAGAGTGTGTCAAGGAATCGCGGGTCCACGACGATCCGCTCCGGCGGGTACATGGTGCCGATGATGTTCTTGTAGGCGCCGTAGTTGAGTGAAGTCTTGCCGCCGATGCAGCTGTCGGCCTGCGCGAGGAGAGTCGTGGGTGCGTACACCCATCGAACGCCGCGGTAGAGGGTGGACACGGTGAAGCCGCTAAGGTCCTGGGTTATCCCCCCCCCGACGGAAACGACGGTGCCGTTGCGTCGCAGTCCACGCTCCAGCAGGCGGTCGTAGAGCCACGCGACCGTTTCGAACGTCTTCCGCTCCTCATCGATCGGCAGCACGATAGGATCGCATACGCCCCCTAGGACGCCGTCACCGTGCAGGTGCCACACGGTTTCGTCCACGATCGTGACGGTGCCGGGCGGCGATGCCAGCTCTCGGAACCACGTATCGGTGCGTACCTCCAGCCAGTAGTCGCGCAGGCGGGACGAGATTCTGATGGGTTCGGTCACAGAGCCACCGGCACGCCGCCCGCGCCAACCGCGATCAGCTGATCGCGCGGACTGTTGCGCTGCCAATCGACGTCATGACCTGGCCGAGCACCCAGCGCATGGCTGCGGGGACAGGCATCCACATCACCAGGCGTCCACATCACCATGATCCCGCGGCGATCGCACGGATCCAAGCCGGATCGACCGGGCTGTTCACAGCCGAAGGGAGGGCTGGGTCGACGCCGTTCGTTCGAGTCAAGACCATCGCCGAGATCCTCGCCAAGGCCGCGCTCTAACAGGCCTAGCGACACGTGTAGCCGCCGTCACATACCAGCACTTGGCCCGTGACGTAGGAGTTGCGCGCCGAGCACAGGAAGGCGATGAGCTCGGCGACCTCCTCGGGTTCGGCCAGCCTTCCCAATGGGATCCGTGAAGCGATTGTCTCGAGTTCAGCCGGGGAGTTGTTCCGGCGAGTGAGGTCGGTTGCCACGTAGCCAGGCGCCACGGCGTTGACGAGCACACCGTGCGGAGCCAACTCCAGCGCGATCGTGCGCGTGAGTCCCACCAGCCCGGCTTTGCTCGCCGAATAGGCAGCACGGCCCTCACACGCCACGAGAGCCCACATGGAGCTCACATTGACGATTCGCCCGTAGCGGCGCTTGACCATTCCCGGCGCGAGGCCCCGCGTCAGGCGAGCCGGCGCCGCGAGGTTGATCCTCAGGGTGTCGTCAAGCCGCGCGTCACCCAGTTCCTCGAGTCGCTGCGGCCAGTTCACTCCAGCGTTGTTGACGAGGATGTCGACCGGTGCGTTGAGGCTCGTCACGTAGGCGGCGATCGATTCCTCGTCAGCGAGGTCGAGTTCCTCATGCGCCGGCGCGAGCACCATGGCGCCGAGCGCCGCGAAACGAGCCACCACGGCCGCTCCGATGCCCCGCGAGCCGCCGGTCACCAGAGCCGTGCGTCCGTTCACACGTAGCTGCCCCCGGCCTGCTCGATAAGGTGCTCGTAACGGGTCTGCAGCATGTCGATCCGAGCGTGGTCCTCCTCGAAGATGGCGCCGTAGAAGTCGCGTTTGTTCTTCAGCCACATGAGCTCGAAGCCCACAGCCTTGAGGATGCCGGCTTCGGCGGCGCCGTCGAGCGCGTCCGGACACCCGAACACCACCTTGCGGGTCTCGTACCGGTCGAGCAGGCCGGCCGGTATCTGGCGCATGAAGTCCAGCGCCTCCTTGCCAACGCCGCCGCCAATGGCGCACTCCAGCCCACGCTCCTTGGCCTTGGTGAACACATCGAGGGCGATCCTCAGCACGCGCGGATCGTTGACGTCTTCGCGCGTAAGCCCCATAGAACCCGTCATGTCTACGCGGCCCAAGACGACGCCGCCCAGGTCATCCACGTCCGGGAGAGAGAGCATGGCATCCAAGTTCTGCACGCCGGTCACCGTTTCGATGTTGATGCAGAACTGAACCTGATCGCGCTCCGCCTCGGGGAAGGCCATCTTCAGCGCGCCCACGAACTTGTGCAGTGCCCACGGAGATTCGATCATCGGGCCGACCATGCGTTCCACGCCGATCACTCGCGACTCGTACATGTCGCGGAGAGCCTCGCAGCCTCCGACCTTCATCGTCAGCCCGAGGCCCGCGGTCGAGATGACCTCTTTGAGGCGCAGGGCCTCCTCGAGGCGCGTCCCCTCAGCCTCGAACTCGGCTTTGACGCCGATCACGTGATGGTTCTCGCGCAGGTCCTGCAGTTGCTCGACCATGCGTCGTTCGCGCTCGTTCACCGGTCTGCCACCTCTTCGCTCCTATAGATCGGCACAATCATACTCTCGGCGAGTTCTGCGCGGCTGAGGAGGGGATGCATATCCTCGAGTGGGTTACTCACCATCCGGCCGTCGGGGAGCCTCATCCCGGCGACCTTGGGCGCGAACACCTGCGCCGGATCCATGACCACGTTGCAGAGCTGGGGACCGGGGCTCCGGAGTGTCTCGGCGATCGCCGTGGTGAGCTCGTCGTGGCGGCTCACGCGACGCGCCGGGATGCCGTAGGCGGCCGCGATGGCCAGCATGTCCGGCAGACTGACGCCGCTCTCGGGGTCCGCGCCCACGTGGCGCCCGCCGAAGAGGTTGTCCTGGGTCTGCCGCATCGACAGGTAGCCGTGGTTGTCGAATATGAAGATCTTCACCGGCAACTGGTGATGAACGATGGTCTGCAGCTCCTGGATGTTCATCTGCACGCTGCCGTCGCCGGCGAGGCAAATCACGGGGCGGCCGGTAGCGATGCAGGCGCCAATCGCCGCCGGCAGGTCGTAGCCCATCGAGGCGGTCCCGGAGCTGCAGATCAGCCGGGCGCCGCGCGGCAGGCGCATCGCCTGGTTGGTCACGACCACAGCGGCGCCGTTGGCGGTTACGACCACCGCGTCGGAGTCGAGGTGGCGTGAGAGCTCGTCGACGAACACGTAGGGGTTCACCGGCTCCGTAGCGCCCGAGTACTCCGGCAGCACAACGGGATAGCGGTGCTTGCGCTCAAGGCACCAACTGAGCCATGAGCGCCGGGACGGCATCGCGTGGCGCTCAACGGCCTCCTCAAGGGCCGCCAGGAAGAAGCGCACGTCGGCGTGCACAGCCAGGTCGGGCGCGATCGTTGGCTTGCGCAGCTCCACTGGGTCGATGTCGACCACCGCCAGGAAGGCGGCGCGCGCGAAGGCTTTGTATTCGTAGCCGATCTGGCGCACGTTGAGGCGGCAGCCGAGACTCAGAACAAGGTCCGCGTTCTGCAGCGCGAAGTTGCCCGCCCGATCGCCGATGGTGCCCGGCCGACCGACGAACAGCGGGTGGTCCTCCCAGAGCACGTCCAAGGCGTTCCAGGCGGTGAGCAGCGGCGCTCCGAGCGTCTCGGCCAAGTGTAGGAACGCCTCCAGCGCGTGGCCGATCCTCACGCCGCTACCGGCGAGGAGCACCGGTCGCTTTGCCGTTTGGAGCCGGGCAACCAGCTCGCGTGCCTGGGCCCGCGCCAGCGTCTCGTCGAAGTGACCTTCCTCGTCGCCCGGGTACGGCTCGAGCTCGTCCTCTTCCACCATTACCGCCTGAACGTCGACGGGGACGTCGAGCCATACCGGCCCGGGGCGTCCAGAGGTGGCGAGATGCAGACATTTCTCCAACTGGTAGCGCACTCGCTGAGGATCGGTCAGCATCGCCGCGTACTTGGTGATCGACGAGACTATCGCGACTATGTCGGCCTCCTGGTCGCCGAGCTGCCGCAGCGGGAGGCCCGTGCTGGCAACCGTTGTGTCGCGACGCACCTGGCCGGAAACGTAGAGCACCGGCACCGAGTCGTGCCACTGACCGAGAACGCCGGTAATAGTGTTCGTCCCTCCGGGCCCGCTCGTGACGACGGCCACGCCCAGACCACCGGTCTGGCGGGCGTAGCCCTCGGCCGCGAGGGCGGAGGCCTGCTCGTGGTGGTTGCACACATATCGGAGTCCCTCGCAGCGGCCAACGGCGTCGTCGAGGTGCATCGCCCCGCCCCCGGTCACCAGGAACACAGTGTCAACGCCCGCCTGCACGATCCGTTTGGCGATGTAGTCGGCGACCCTGATCAGCGCCATCGTTAGTCCACTCTCAACTTCGGCGTTACTTGTCCACCAGCAGTCTCTCGTACACGATGCTGTCCTTGCGCTCGGCGTACCAACGGTACAGCCGCTCGACTGCAATCTCGGTGGGGGTGAACCGCAGCTCCGGGATGGTAGCCTTCAACCTCGTGTTGTCACCGGTGTACTCGTGGCCAAGACCCTCCCCCTTCACCACGACCGGAACGTCCTTGCCGGACACTTCCACCACGAGATGGGCAAGTGTAAGGAGGTCGTCGGTGTGGTCCGGCACGACATTGTAGGCGCCACCGGGAGACGGACATTCCAGGAAATGGGCGACAACAGGCATCAGGTCGTCGACGTACAGGTAGCTGAAGCGACGGTCCTTCCGCAGCGTCACCGGCAGGTCGAAGAGCGCTTTGCAGATCGCGTTGCTGATGAAGCGGATGGCGTAATCCTCGTAGGGGCCAAAGACGCCGAAGGGGCGGAGTTCCACCACACGACCGTCCTGCCGAGCGAGATCCGCGAGCACATACCGCGCGAAGCCGTGCTCGTCGGTCGGGATGCAGCAGCCCTCATCGGTCTCGGCGGCGCGCACGAGATCTCGCGATGTGCCGTAGATGGCACCGGAGCTCAGATAGACCATGCGCCCCCAGCAGTCGCCGCATCGCGTCAGGTTGGCGAACATGCGCAGGTCGATCTCGAGCTGGCGGCTCGGGTCAGCAGCGTTGCGGTGACCAGGCCGGACGGCAGCGTGGACTACGGCGTCTACTGGATGCCGCATCAGCCAAGTAGCCACCGCGTCGGCGTCGGTCAATTCCAGCTCGGCATGCGAGGGCGCGAGAATCTCGTGGCGCTCCCCGAGCTGCTCGATGATATTGCGGCCGATGAAGCCGCTGCCGCCTGTCAGCAGAATCCTCACAGGTGATCTGCCTTGTGTTGCCGCGGCGCCTCGTCAGGCCCACCGTCACAGATGAGCTGAGAACGCCAGCGCAGACACCAGCCATCGGTGGTGACGAGTGGCACGATCAGCAGCTCGGCGGCGCGTGCCTCGAACTCCTCGGTGAGGCGGTTGGTGGCGAGATAGAAGTCGACGCTGGAGTCGACCAGGGAGCGCAGCTCCTCGTCGCCGAACACCGGGCGGGCGCACCAGACCGTATTGCGGTTAGGATCGAGCGGCGGCGGCGCGTGGCGCTCCCGGTAGTCCCTGCCCACGATCTCGAGGACCTCGCGGTGGGTGCCTGCCGCGTCGCGGCGGTCGCCGGTCACCTGCCCGACCCCGTGCGGTCCCGATGCGCCGTCACGAGGCGGCCCAGGCGAGGCCGGCCGCGCGGGCGTCGTCCTCGTAAGCGCGGATCTGATCTGTTACCAGGTCACGAGCGGCCGCGGGGGCGCGGTAGTACTCGCGGTACCAGGAGGCCGTCCGGCTAACCGCGGTCTGAGCGTCCCATGCGGGTGCCCAGCCGAGCTGCTCCCGCGCCTTGGCGCTATCCAAGCTCAGCCGGTGGGCCTCGTGGGGTTTCGGTCCCTTCCCGCCCGCGGTTACCCAGGAACCCGTGCCCCACTCCCCGAGGAAGCGCTCGACCACCCAGCGCACCGAATGATCGCCGGCCTGGTCAGTGGGGCCGAAGTTCCACGCACCCTCGTAGCGGCGGCCCTCGCGCAACATGCGGGCCCCGAGCCAGAGGTAGCCGGCGAGCGGCTCAAGGACGTGCTGCCAGGGGCGGACGGCATCGGGGTTGCGCACGATGATGGGCTTGCCGGCCGCCAGGGCTCGTACGGAGTCGGGGATGATCCGGTCAGCGGCCCAATCGCCACCGCCGATGACGTTGCCGGCGCGGACCGAGGCGACCGCCGCTCCGTCGGCGAAGAAGCTCTCGCGGTATGCCGCCGTGACGAGCTCCGCGCAGCCCTTGCTCGCGCTGTAGGGGTCGCGGCCCCCGAGCGGGTCCGTCTCGCGGAAGGCGCGCCCCATCTCGAGGTTCTGGTAGCACTTGTCGCT
>CAAGKR010171996.1_pt1 | contig 14307 bp, 18 predicted proteins | sample 2556971 | NCBI WGS metagenome assembly CAAGKR01 (sample SAMEA5207829, study PRJEB30636) | soil metagenome | biome: forest; feature: boreal; material: soil | place: USA | collected 2011-09 | depth 1 m | reverse complement strand
CGCCGCCCACCTCGGCGTCCGCCAGCAGCAGGGCATGGTTGACCACCACCAGGTCTGCAGCCTCTGCCTCGGCCCGCGCTCGATGCACATAGCAATCCTCTTTGGTGCAATGAATGCCGACGCAGTCAAGCGGGTCGGACGCGATCCTCGCCCACAGGACCTCCTCCCGGCCGTGAAGCCGAAGCTCTGAGCGGTCGCCGCTCTCCGTCGAATGCAGCCAAACCAGGACCTTGAGCTTGAAGCGCAACTCCTCTGAGTCACGGCAAACCTCGGCCAGGTACCGCCGCCAGCGGCGCAAGGACACGTAGTTGGAACGGCCCTTGAGCAAGCACGCTGTGAAGTCCCACGGCAGCCAATCGCGCAGGCCCGGAAGGTCCTTGGTCATCAGCTGCTCCTGCAGCGTGTGGGTGTTGGTGGAAACGACAACGCGCTCGTTATGACGGACCGCACGCGCGATCGACGGCACCAGGTACGCGAGGCTCTTGCCCGTGCCGGTGCCCGCTTCCACGACAAGCGCTCCGCCTCGCCCCTGGATCTGCGCGACCGCCAGCAGCATCTGCAGCTGCGGCTCGCGGTGCTCGTAGCCGGGCAGGACTCCGGCGAGCGGGCCCTCGGGACCCAGCAGAGCCGCCACGAGGTCGGGGTCGTCAGGAGGCAGGCCGAGCTTGTCCGACTTGGACTTATGGACGCGCGCCATCGCCAGCGGGGGATCCGGGTTGGGCGCCGACAGGGACTCGGCAAAGAAGCGCGCGACCGACCACTCGTAAGGCGCGACCAACGCGAGCATCGACTCCTTCAATCCTTCGTCGAGGGATGCGGCCTCGTCGCGGAGGCGCAGCAACAGCTGGCGCGTGGCGTCGGCGTCGTCAAGCGCCCGGTGCGGCCTGGGCTGGGAGAACCCAAGCTCGACCGCCAGCAGCGGCAGGCTGTGGCTTGCGGCACCCGGCAGCAAGATCCGCGCCACGTCGAGCGTGTCGAGGATCTCAAGCGCTGGATCCCAAAGGCCGGCAGCGGTCAGGAAGTCGACATCGAGCCGCGCTCCGTGCCCGACAGGTTGGCGACCGCGTAGAAACTCTGAAAGCTCCCGCAGGGCCGAATCGGCGCTCGCCGCCCCGCGAAGCTCCTCCTGCCTGATACCGGTGAGGCGTAAGACGGTTTCGGGCACGGCACGCCCGGGATCGACAAGACGCTCCATGGTCGCGCCGACGCGATCGGGAGTGAAGGCGACGGCGCCGACCTCGATGACTCGGTCTCGAGCCGGGTCTAGACCGGTCGTCTCGAGGTCGAGAGCTGCGTATTCCGGCAAAGCCGTTCCCGATTCTACGGGTGCGGGCCCTGCGGCCGAACCTGCTCGCACTCTAGCGGGGGCCTATTCGGAGCGCCGGTTGCTATATTTCGTCCGCGATGCTGACCGGGGCGATCGAAGCACCCAAGCGAATTGAAGACCTGCATGTAAGGCGCGACCTCGTCGCCAGCTTGCTGTTGCGGACTCTCGCGTTCTCCGATCAGCTGAGCGGTGCTGCGCTCGAGACTCGATTGGGCTTGCCGTTCGAAACCTTGCAGCCCCTCATCGAGGAGTTTCAGAAAACACAGCTGATGGACACGTTGGGTTTCTCCAACGAGCCTGCTGTCGAGGGCCGCCCGATCCCCGTTCGGATGAACTACACAGTGTCCAGCGCGGGTCGTCAGCGCGCGGCCGAGATGTCATCGGTGCAGACGAGATACCTCGGACCCTGCCCTGTCAACTTCGAGGACTACCTTTCGCTGGTCCGCTCGCAGGTGACAGGCAAGGCGAACGTCACCGACTCCGCGCTGAAGAAGGCGTTAGGCACGCTCGAGCTCGAGCAGCATGTCATCGACCAGATCGGCGGCGCGATGGTGTCACGCGCTTCGCTCTTCATATTCGGCGCCCCGGGCAACGGCAAGAGCACGATCACCGAGCGCATGGCGCTCCTCATGGGCGCTCCGATCGAGATCCCCCACGCGGTTTCGGTGGGCGACGAGATCATCCGAGTCATCGACCCCGTCTATCACAAGATCGCCGAGGGTGATCAGCCGATCGACAGGCGCCTCGTCAAGGTCGAGCGTCCGGTCGTGGTCGCCGGTGGCGAGCTCAAGCTGCAGCAGCTGGACCTGACCTACGACTCCTCGAATCGATACTACGAGGCCCCTCTTCAGTGGAAGGCCAACGCCGGCGTTTTCGTGATCGACGACTTCGGGCGCCAGGAGGTGCCGCCGATGCGGCTTCTCAACCGCTTCATCGTGCCGATGGAGAAGAAGGTCGACTACCTCGACCTCTCGGCCTCAGGACGCAAGATCGAGCTGCCCTTCCTGTGCCAGGTCGTTTTCTCCACCAACCTCTCGCCCACGGAGCTGGTGGACGAGGCGTTCCTTCGTCGTATGGCGTACAAGATCGGCGTCGGCAACCCGTCGCCGGAAGCCTTCGGACGAATCCTGAGGTACGAATGCGACCGGCAGGGCGTGAGCTTCGACGAAAAGGCGATCGGCTATCTCCTCAACAACCTCTACGGCAAGAAGCCGCTGCGCGGCTCGCACCCACGCGCACTGATCGCGCGCCTCGTCGACCTCGCCAACTATCGGCAGGAACCGCCGAAGCTCTCACCCCAGACGCTGAAGGAGGCGTTCGACGCCTGCTTCAACCCGGCGCTGGGCAGCCTCACCGAGGATGACTGGGCAAGGCCGGCGATCAACTAAACCGGGCGGGCAATCCCCGCCAGGCGCCGGCGGTGGGACTCGAGGTCGCTGAACGCGCCACGCTGCTGGGCTGGTAGCAATTCCGCGATCTCGACCATGATCGCGTCGGCCGCCTCCTGGTGAGAGACCCTGGTTCCGTCGGGCCGCTTTGACGCGACCAGGAAAGGTTTGCCAAACGTGACGGTGACCGGAACCCGCCGCGGCCAGTGCGCACCCTTGGGCAAGCACTCACGCGTCCCACTCAGGCCGACCGGCACGACCAGGCAGCCGGCCTTTTGGGCAATGAAGCCTGCGCCGGGCTCCGGGTTTGCCAAGACCCCCGAGTCAACGCGCGTGCCTTCCGGATAGATGATCAGCGCGTGGCCTGCCTTCAGCAGATCGAATGAGCGCTTGAGCGCGGCCCGATCCGCGGTGTGCCGCACCACCGGAAATGCGTGATACCACCGGAACAGCACCTCGACGATGCCGCCCTTGAAGTACTCCGACTTCGCCATATTCCAGCTGTCAGACCGAGGGGCGAATGCAGGGACCAGCGGCGGATCAAGGGTGCCCGAATGGCTCGGACAGACGATCAGCGGGCCGGTCCTCGGAACGTTCTCTGCACCGACGACGCGAAACAACCCGATCAAGTAAGTGCTTGTCATCGCGCGCATCAACCAACGCAGGACTGCGTACATCATCTCGTTTGACGTCGCTCGTTGATGCGTTTGAGGATCGTGTCGACGACCTCGTCTACGGTCAGGTGGTCGGTGTCGATGACGATGGCGTCGGGCGCGGGGCGGAGCGGTGCCACCGCTCGCTCGGTGTCGACGCGGTCGCGGACCTCCACCTCCCTGCGCATCGCCTCATGGTCGACCACCTCGCCACGCTTTTCGTACTGCGCTGCGCGCCGGCGAACTTTCTCTTCGAGGCTCGCGGTGAGGAAGAACTTGTAGTCGGCGCCAGGGAAGACGACGGTGCCGATGTCCCGACCCGCCATCAGGACACCTCCCTGTCCAAGACGCCTTTGCTGGGCCACCAACGCCTCGCGCACTCCGGCGATTGCCGACACTCGCGGCAGCGCATCCATGTCGTCGGCGTCAAAGATCCCTTCGGTCAGCTCCACCCCATCGGCCCAAACTCGTTCGCCGTGGATCTTCAACTCGGTCTTTCTTGCCAGCTCGGTGATCGCGTCCGCATCGTTCGGATCGATGCCACGCTCAGAGGCCAGCTTCGTCACAGCGCGGTACATCAGCCCGCTGTCGACGAATGGAAGGCCGAGGGCTTCGGCCACTCGCTTGCCGACCGCGGATTTCCCTGAAGCGACACCGCCGTCGATGGCGATGATCATCCCGATTCGTCGCGCCGGCGCTCCGCCAGGCCCGCCGCAGCCAAGGGGGGCCCTCCCCCCTTCAAGCCGATGCCGACCGCGCGGCGGAGCGCTGCCACCTCCGCGTCGCCCAGCAGGCGCCAGCCACCGATCTTCAGCCGGCCGATCTTCAAGGGTCCGAAACCGACGCGACGAAGAGAGTGCACCTTGTGGCCGATCCCATGCACCATTCGGCGCACCTGCCGGTGACGGCCCTCGCGGATAACGATTCGGAGCTCTGCCAGGCTCGAGTCACGACTGCCCGGAGTTACCGCGAGGGTCTCGACCTCGGCGGGATCCGTGACGCCCTCCTCGAGCTTCACACCAGTGCGAAGTGTCTCCAGGTCCGCTGCGGTCGGGTTGCCGATCACGGTCGCGATGTACTCCTTGGCGACCTTGTAACGCGGGTGCGTGAGTCGAAAGGCAAGCTCGCCGTCATCGGTGAGCAGCAGCAAGCCGGAAGTATCGGCATCCAGCCGGCCGACTGGGAAGAGGCGGTGGCCGGCCTGCCCCTCATCTCCGACCACATCCAGCACCGTGGTGCGCGCTTCCTCGTCGCGCGCCGTCGTGATCACCCCGAGCGGTTTGTTGATGACCACGTAGCGGTGCCTGGTCACCGGCCTGACCGGCTGACCGTCGACGGTGACCACGTCTTTGTCCGGGTCGACGAACATGCCCGAAGGCGGGGGGACCTCGCCGTTCACGCGAACCGCCCCTGATGCGATCAACGCGTCTGCCGCACGGCGGCTGGCCACCCCCGCCCTGGCGAGAAAGCGGTTGAGACGCTCTTTCAGTTGCTCTCTTAGCTGCTCTTGGTCAGAGGACTCGTCGGAGATGTTCCCACCTCCGTGCGGTCGAGCCGAGGGGTGGGCAGGTGATCGAGCGACTCGAGACCCATCACCTGGAGAAACCTCATGGTTGTGCCGTACAGCCTCGGCAGGCCGGGCCCAGTACCACGGCCGACCTCGGCGATCAGATTACGGAGCTCCAGGTTGGTGAGCACGCTCTCGCAGTTGACGCCGCGCACCTCTTCGATTCGGGAACGTGGCACCGGCTGCTGGTACGCGACGATTGCCAGCGTTTCGTACGCCGCCGGCGAGAGCTTGCCGGAGACCTCTGGGCGAAGTGCACGACGCACTGCGGCCGCGTAAGCCGGCCGCGTCGCTAGGTTCAGCTCGTCGTGGTGCCGCATCAACATCACGCCGCGTCCCTCGAGTGCAGCTTGCAGATCTTTGAGAGCCTGCTCTACGGCTGTACGGTCGCTGCTCGTCGCCTGCTGGAGCTCACGCAGCTTGATCGGCCGGTTGGAGCTGAAGAGGATCGCCTCTAGCGTGGCTGACAGGTCGCTCATCCCGCGGCAGCCTCTGGTGCATCCCTGGGTTCAATGTGAATCGGTCCGAAACGTTCTTTTTGCCGCACGGTGATCAGGGATCGTCGGAGTAGCTCGAGCACCGCGACGAATGTGACCACCGCCTCGAGGCGGTCTTCCGACTCGAGTATCAGCTCAAGCAGCTCGATCGGCCCCAGGCGCAACCGCTTCGTGATGGCGTCGAGCTTTTCCTCCAACGTCCACGTCCTGCCTGTGACGACAAGCGGGCGCGGCGGGATCCGGCCGAGGACGCTGTTGAATGCGACCACCAGCAGCCCGACCTCCAGTGGCTCCTCCTGCCCGGCGGAATCGATCTCCCTCGTGGGCGGTGGAAAGGAGAAAGGCTCTGACTCTGCGCGGGTCATCAGCCCTTCGGCCATCTCCTTGTAGGCGCGGTACTCCTCGAGGCGCAGGCGCACGTCCTCTTCCCAACCCAGGAACTCGGTTTCCTCATCGGTCGGCTGCTCGCCGGGCAGGAGGCGGATTGACTTCAACAGCAACAGACGCGCCGCCATCCACAGGAACTCCGCCATTTCGGCCGGGTCGGCCACCTCGCGTGCGGCCAGCTCGATGAGGTAGCTGTCCGTCACCTTTGCGAGCGAGACCTCGAAGATGTCGACCTCCTCGCGCTCGACCAGGGCCAGCAGCAGCTCGAGAGGCCCCTCGAACACAGGCGTCTTGACGTCTAGGCGCGGACCAGCGACAGGCGGTTCCAACAGGGGTAAGGCTATCTCAGGTTCACCTGGTGGAACTTTTCGATGCGAGCCATCGCGCGCCAGCGCCGTACTAGAGACTGAGGACTCTTGGTTTGGCTCGAGTGCGCCAGGCGCGCCTCGATCTTCTTGCTGAGCACGCCGCCCACGTCGACCTCGAGCGCCGGCGACATCCCGCCGAAGCACCACGCCTCCGCGGTCTCGTGCGGCGGTCCCGCCTTCGGAAACGTGAGCGGGTCCCGCGCGCTCGGCCACGCAGCGTCGAGCGCGACGCGGCCCACGACCCGATGGTCGGGATGAAAGCGATACGGGACATTCGGGTCAAACGTCAAAAGCACGTCGGGTTTCGTGGCTCGAATCTCGGCGACGAACTCGTTGCGCAGCTCGAGACTTTCGATCAGCTCGGCGTCCGGGTGACGGAGAAACGCGACACGCTTGACTCCCAACACATCAGCGGCAAGCTCCTGCTCGCGCTCGCGAATCTGCGCCATCTTGGCTCGAGACTTCGTCGTGTCGCGCGCGCCCTTGTCGCCCGAGGTCGCCAGGACGAAATCGACGACCACTCCACGGCCGGTCATCATCAACACCACGCCGGCGCAATAGAACTCGATGTCGTCGGGGTGCGCGACGATGCAGAGCGCCCGCCTGATCCTTTTGTCATCGGGTCCAGAGAATAAGCGCGGCACTAGTGCCTCGCCTCCAGGAGCAGCTCGTGCGCTCGCGCCATGGCCTTGGGCGTGACCCCGCCGCTCATCATTCGAGCCAGCTCCTTCGCGCGATCCTCATCCGACGCAAGCTCTCTCACCGAGACCACGTTGCGCCCGTCCTCGCCAGGCACCTTTTCGACGAGCAGATGGTGGTCGGCGAAGGCCGCGATCTGCGCAAGGTGCGTGACGACCAGAACCTGGTGTCTTGCCCCCAGCGCCTTGAGCCGCAGCCCGACCTGGATGGCGGCTTCGCCTCCGATCCCCGCATCCACCTCGTCGAACACCAGCGTCGGCAGCTTGTCGGCGTCAGCGCCCACTGTTTTGATCGCCAGCATGAGGCGCGCCAGCTCACCGCCGGAGGCGACGCGCGCCAGCGGCGCGATCGGCTCGCCGGGGTTCGCCGAGAACATCATCTCCACAGCCTCGGCGCCGGCCGGCCCGATCTCCGGCTTGGGCCGCAGCTCCACCTCGAACCGGGCGCCCTCGAGTCGCAAACCGGTCAGCTCCGCCACCACAGCGACCTGCATTCGCTTGGCCGCGGTCGTGCGTGCCTTCGTCAGGCGTGACGCGGCAGCTTCGAGCTCGGCCCGCGACCTGTCCTGTTCCTTGGTGGCTGCCGCCACTGCAGCGGCGAGGTCTTGCGTCGCGCCGATCTGACTCTCGAGGCGGGCGCGTTCCGCGATCGCGGCCTCCAGAGTCCCACCGTATTTCCGCTTGATCGTGTCGAGCACAGACAGGCGCGATTCGAGCACCTCGAGCCGGGCGGGATCCGAGTCGAGCAGCTCGCCATACCGCCGAATCTCGTCGGCGACATCGGCGACCTCGCCCTCGAGCACTGCAAGCCGCGATGCCTGTTCCGCAAGGCGCGGATCGAGCGCGGCAGCCGACAAGAGCGCAGCCGCGGCACGTGCCAACCCATCCTCGCGTAGCGCCGCGCCAGACTCGCGGCTCAGCTCCGCAAGGCGAGCGGCGTGTCGCACGGCAGAGCGCTCCGCGCTGAGCTCGGCGTCTTCGCCAGTGCGAGGATCGGCCGTGCGGAGCTCCTCGAGCTGCCAGCGCAGGTACTCCTCCTCCCGCTGTCCACGAGAGCGCAGCCGTTCGAGGTCGGCGAGCGCCTCGACCGCCGCCGTCCATGCCACATGCGCAGCAGCGACCGCACTGCGCAGCTCGTTGGCGCCGGCGTAGCCATCGTGGAGCTCGGTTTGCGTGTCGGTGTCGAGCAGCGCGTGGTGCTCGTGCTGGCCGTGAAGAGCGACCAGGCTCCGGCCCAGCTCCCGCAGCTGGCTGGGGTTGGCTGCACGCCCGTCGATTCGCGCCGAGCTGCGCTTGCCGATCTCCCTCTGCAAGACGACCGAATCGAAAAGCCCCTCGATCGTCGCCTTCTCGGCCCCATGCCGGACGAGGTCGGCGCCGCCCCGGTCACCAAGGGTGAGACCGAGCGCGTCCACGATCAGCGACTTACCGCTCCCCGTCTCGCCGGTGAGCAGGTTGAGTCCGGGCCCGAAACGCACGCGGGACTCCGCGACGAGGGCCAGGTCGCGGACCTTCAGCTCGCGCAGCATTAATTCAGCTCGCGCAGCATCACTTCAGCTCGCGCAGCATCACTTCATCGGCACGAGGGGTCGCCCCCAACCGAGCTTTTCGCCGAGACGGCGGTAGAAGGCTTCCGGTGGGCTGAACCGGACCACCTTCAAGCGCCGTGGATGAGAGCCGCACCGCACCTTGTCGCCCGTCTCGACCGAGCTGCTTCGACGAGCGCCGTCGACCCGCATCTCAGCGGGTCCTCGCACGATGGCAAGGCTGATGTCCTGACCGGGAGGAAACACGATGGGCCGCACCGTCAGTGCGAAAGGGTTCATCGGCACAATTACGAGATCGCGCAGGGTGGGCTCCAGGATGGGACCGCCGCTGGCGAGGGCGTATGCGGTCGAGCCGGTGGCGGTGGCGACCATGACCCCATCGGCGTCGATGACACCCACCGCTTGCCCGGCGACGTCGATCTCGACCCGCAGCATGCGTGCATCGCCGGCGCGGTTCACGACGACCTCGTTGAGGCCAATTGCGCGCGCGAGGTCCTTTGTCCCCCGCCGCAACGTCACCTGCAGAATCGTTCGCTCCTCGATCCGGTAGTCGCCTTTGAAATAGCGAGCCAATCCCTCCGCGATTTGATCCGCCTCGATCTCGGTCAGGAAGCCGAGGCGGCCCAGGTTGACGCCAAGGATGGGAATGCCCCGTGGCGCGGCAAGCCGCGCGCCCGCAAGGAAGGTTCCGTCTCCACCGAGCGTCACTATCAGCGTCGTGTCTTTCAGCTCTTCAACAACCGCGCTTTCGGGACCGTCCCTGTCGGCTTCCCACCAAGCCGCCTTACGGGACTTGAGCGCCTTGATGGTCGCGTCGACGGCCGACGGTGCGGCGTGAGGCGCGTGAAGGATGCAGACCTTGTAAAGTGCCGCAGCGCGCGCGCTCATGCCGGGACGAGGTCCAGAAAGATCTCCTGATTGCCGTCCGCGCCGGGCAGCTCGGACGGCGCGCTCGCTCGCACGGCATATCCGTTGCCAAGGCACCACGAGCGGAAGCCGTCCAGGGCGGCGTCGATGACGGCCTGGTCCCTGACGATGCCGCCCTTCCCCACCTCAGAGCGTCCAACCTGAAACTGCGGCTTGAAGAGCGCTACGACCTCGGCCTCAGGCGCCGCCCGGCGCATGGCCGGCAGCACCTTCTCAAGCCCGATGAATGACACGTCGATGACCATGAGGCTCACAGGTTCCGGAAACGACTCGATCTCGCGAGCGTTGACCCGCTCGATGACCACCACCCGCGGGTCCTGGCGCAGCCGCCAGTGCAGCAGGCCGCGCCCGACGTCGATCGCGTAAACCTTCGCGGCACCGCGACGCAACAGGACATCGGTAAAGCCGCCGGTCGAAGCCCCGATGTCGGCACAGACGAGGCCGGCGGGATTGACGCTGAACGCGATCAGAGCCGGCGCGAGCTTCAACGCGCCGCGGCTTGCGTACGCGGGCACGTCCTCGACCGAGATCGCGGCGTCGTCGCTCACCGAGCGGTCCGGACGCCGGACCGTCTCGCCCGCGACGCGAACCTTGCCGGCGATGATCAGCGCTTGCGCCCGCTCCCTCGACTCGGCCAGGCCGCTTTTAGTAACCAGAATGTCCAGGCGCGGCACAGTTAAAGGATGAGCCCGGCCGCCACGCCGAGCACTGCGCCGACGAGCACCTCCACCGGCGTGTGGCCCAACAGCTCTCGCAGCTTCTGCTCCTGCACTCCTCGCATGTGAACCAGGTCTTCGACCAGCCGGTTGAGGATCGCGGCCTGGCGGCCGGCCGCGCGTCGCAAGCCGGCGGCGTCGTACATGACTACAAACGAGAAGATAAGGGCGATCGCGAACGCAGGGGAAGCGACCCCCGCATGTTTACCGATTGCGGTGGTCAAGCCCATGACGATCGCGCTGTGGCTGCTGGGCATGCCGCCGGTCACCGCCAGCACGCGCAGGTTGAGCCGGCCAGCGCGAACGGAGTACAGGATCACCTTCGCGGTCTGGGCGACCGTCCACGCCACCAGCGGCGCGAGCAGGTAAGTCATGTCTTGAGCGCGACGACGAGCTGGTCGGCGCGCGCCTTGAGCGATTCCAGGCGACGCTCCGCCTCGGACAGCAGCCCGGCTGCCTGCTGATGGGCCGTGACCAGCTCGTCGAGCGGGGCTGAGCCCTCGGCCAGGAGCGAGATGTTGCTTTCGAGCCGCGCCAGCAACACCTCGAAGGTGAGCGCTTGAACGTCTTCTCCCTCCTCAGGAAGGGGAAGCTGCTGGGCTGACGTCATGTGACGTTCGCCGCGACCTTGCCCAGGATGCCGTTCACGAAACGCCCGGCCTCCTCGCCCGAGAAAGTCTTGGCCAGCTCGATCGACTCGTTGATCGCCGCCTTGGTCGGCACATGCCGGTCAATCGTGATCTCGTACACGGCGATGCGCAGAACTATTCGGTCCACCTTCGCCATCTGCTCGAGCTTCCAATGTTCGGAGGTGGCGGACAGGATGCCGTCCAGCTTTTCTTGATTGGCCCTCACACCGCGGACGAGCTGGCCTGCGAAATGAGCGACGTCGCTCGTGGCGGCGCCTTCAGCTGCGTGGTATCGCAGCACCTCTTCCGGATCGTCCTCTGAGCTCTCCAGCTGAAACAGGACCTTGAGCGCGAGCTCCCTGGCCTGGTGACGTTTGCCCAATCCCTAGTGGGCGAACGCGACGCTCGAGACGAAGACGTTGACCTCCCCCACTTCCAGCCCGAGCATTCGCTCGGTCGCTTCCACGACGTTGGCCTGGACGGCGCTCGCCACCTCGCCGAGCTTGCCCTCCGAGTCGACGGTGATGAAAACCTCGAGGTGGATCGAGCGGTCGGCCTCCACCTGGACTCGAACGCCGCGATGCGCCGTCTGACGGCGTACCCAGTCCCCGAAATGGCGGGCCGCAGTTTCGTCCATGCCGGCGACGCCCTCCACCTCGCACGCCGCCAATGCGGCGATGCTGGCGATCACCTCGTTGGCCACTCGGACTGCGCCGTGGCTCCCGTTCGATCCCATGCCGGGCAGGATACCAGCCGGGCCCGCGACCGAAGCTGGGCTACGCGCGCTCCATATAGGTGCCGGTTCGGGTGTCGACTCTGATCACGTCGCCCGGCTGGATGAACAGCGGTACCTGGATCTTCGCTCCCGTTTCCAACTTCGCCGGCTTGGTCGCTCCTGACACCGTGTCGCCCTTGAAGCCGGGGTCCGTGTCCATCACCTTGAGCTCGACGTTGATGGGCACCTCCACGCCGATGAGCTTGTCCTCGTAACGAAGCAGGTAAGCGGGGCTTCCCTCTTTGAGGAACGGCAGCACGTCTTCGATCATGTCGTCGTCGACTGCGACCTGGTCGTAGGTCTGAGTGTCCATGAAGTAATGGTGGCTGCCGTCTCCGTACAGATAAGTGGCTTCCTTCTTGTCGATGCGGACCGTCTTGTACTTGTCGCCGCTGCGAAAGCTCTGCTCGAAGATCGAGCCCGTCAAAAGATTGCGGAGCTTGGCCTTGATCACGGCGCCGGCCCGCGCCAGCTTGATGTGCTCGACGCTGACGACGCTGAGAAGCTGCCCGTCCATCTCGAACATGGTTCCGTTTCGGAAGTCGTTGGTCGAGATCACTTCGACTCGGCGAGATAGTCCATAGCGAGGAGATAGCCGCTGAAGCCGAGACCAGTAATCACGCCCTTGGCAGCGCGGGCGGTGACGCTCCTGGAACGGAACTCCTCGCGCGCATGAATATTCGACAAGTGCACCTCGACCGTCGGCACCGCCAGCGATTGCAGACAATCAAAGAGAGCCAGCGAGTAGTGGGACAGAGCCCCGGGGTTGATGACGATGCCCAGCGATCCGGGCGCCTCCTTGTGCAGGAAGTCGATCATCTCGCCTTCGTGGTTGCTCTGGAAGACGCTGACCTCGACGCCCAGCTTGCGTGCCTTTGCGCGGACGGTCCTGACCAGATCGGCGTGCGAGCGCGTGCCGTAGATGTGGGGCTCCCGCTTCCCGAGCAGGTTCAGGTTCGGGCCGTTGACGATCACTATGCGTTTCATGACAGCGCCTTACGAAGCACGCGGCTGACGATCGCACCCGGTACCTCGTGGCCGGTCTCGGCATGCCCGAGTCGCCGCGGCAACACCCACGCCACCTTTCCACGCCGAGCCTTCTTATCCCGAGGAATCGCGGCGAGAACTTTCGCCAGGTCCACCCGAGGAGGCCGATCCGGCAAACCGTACGCGGTCAGCATTCCGTCCTGTGCCTCCACGAATCGCCTGGTGCACAGGTCCATGGAGAACGCGATCCTCGCCGCCACGCGCATGCCGAAGGCCACCGCCCGGCCGTGTGAGATGCGGAACCCGCTGGCCGCTTCGAGCGCATGCCCGGCCGTGTGGCCGTAGTTGAGGATGGCGCGAGGTCCAGCCTCCCGTTCGTCCTTCGCGACGACCAGTGCTTTCGCCATCACGCACTGGAACACCACCTTCTCGAGCGCGGCCTTGTCCCCGGCGACGAGGCGGTCGCGGTTTTTCAGCAACACCTCGTACAGGCCGCGGTCCATGGCAACGGCGTACTTTACAACCTCGGCGAACGCTTCCCTGAAGTTGACCGGCGGCAGCGTGTCGAGGAAGGCAAGGTCGGTGACGACTGCGGCGGGCTGCCAGAAAGCGCCGATCGCGTTTTTCGACCGCCGCCCGTTGACACCGGTCTTGCCGCCGATGCTCGAGTCCACCATCGCCAGCAGAGTCGTCGGGACCTGGACCACGCGAATCCCGCGCTGCCAGACCGCTGCACCAAAGCCTGCGAGGTCCCCGACCGTCCCTCCTCCCACCGCGATTACGCAGCCGGCCCTATCCACGTTCTGGCGCTCGAGGAAGCCGAGCAGATCACCCAGGGCGGACAGCGACTTGGAGCGCTCGCCGGGTGGAATCACGTGCATTGGAGACTTCACGCCCGCGCGCTTGATCGTCTTGGCGACCTTCCTGGCCCATGGAGACACGTTGGCGTCGGTGACTATCGGCGCGGACGTCGCGTCGAGTCGTGCTACAGCCCCTCGAAGCTCGCGATTGAGGTTGGTCCCGATGACGACGGGGTAGCTGCCCGCCGGCGCTTCGATTATCAGTCGGACCAAAGCTTCAGGATGTCCTCAGCGACGACGTCCGCCGCGCGGTCTCCGTCGACGCGGTGGATGGCTTCCATGTATCGAGGCCGCCGTTGGTGCAGCAGCTCCTCGAGCTGGGCCCGCGACTTGCTGGCAAGCAGAGGCCGGTTGGCGCTGCCTTGGATCCTGTCCCAGATCGTGTCGAAGCCGCAGTCGATGAAGACCGTCGTGGAGCGCTCGACTATCGTCTTCCAGTTGGCCTCGTCGATCGGCGCTCCGCCGCCAAGGGCAACCACGGCTCCGGGCTGCAGCAGGTCGGGCAGGAGCCGCGATTCCATGGTGCGAAAGGCGGCCTCACCGCGGCTGGCAAAGATGTCGGTGATCGACATCCCAGCCTCGTTCTCGATGACGAAATCGAGGTCGTGGAACGGCGCGCCCGCTCGTTGTGCGACCAGCACGCCGACCACGGATTTACCGCAGCCCATGAAGCCGATGATCGCGAGTGCGGACTTCAGACGCCGCTGGTATGTGGCTGGACTGAAGGAGCACCACCTGTACGACGCCGCTCCGACTGGACGAACACCTGGTCACGAAAAACCCCGGGGTTGGGCAGATGATCCAGCACCTCCGCCCCCTGGGCGCCGGCGGCATCGACCTCGACGCGCCCGTACCCGAGCATCCTGCCGACGAGCGATTGCTTGGTCGTGCAGTCCTGGACCCTGTCGATAGGGATCATCTTCGACTGGCGGCCGAACACTCCGGTCTCGATCTTTATGCGCTGGTCGGTCAGTGTGTAGG
>CAAGKR010329488.1_pt1 | contig 14314 bp, 12 predicted proteins | sample 2556971 | NCBI WGS metagenome assembly CAAGKR01 (sample SAMEA5207829, study PRJEB30636) | soil metagenome | biome: forest; feature: boreal; material: soil | place: USA | collected 2011-09 | depth 1 m | reverse complement strand
TTGACATAACGCTCTATCGTGACGATCTTTCAACGGTGGGAGCCAAGCCAATCGTTAACCGCACCGACCTGCCCGGTAACATTGAAAATCGCAATATCGTTCTCATCGATGACGTGCTTTACACAGGACGGACCATCAGAGCAGCGCTCGATCAGTTGATTGATTTTGGCCGGCCGCGTCGTGTGCAGCTTGCAGTGTTAATTGATCGAGGCAAGGAGCATCGGGAGCTTCCAATCCAGGCGGACTATATTGGCAAATTGGTGCCAACCAAAAAGAGCGAGATAATTAAGGTAATGCTGCAAGAGTTTGACGAAGAAGAGGGTGTTGTAATAGTCGAACGATTACCGGCGGAAACGGGTTAATGCCAGCGGCCAGCGATGGCCGCTTTTTTGTATCCCTGGTCAGTAGGCAGTTGCCCGTTGTCAGTAGTTTGTCTTTCGCCCTGGTCTTATCCTTAGATGAAACGAAGCAGAATCCTCTGTTTTGTATTCTGACTAAGGAGGGCCATATGGAAAGGACGAATTTTGAAAAACTGCGGGTTTACCGATTGTCTGAGAAGCTGGCAGACGAGTTATGGAAAACTGTTACGCGTTGGAACTATTTTGAGCGGGATACAGTTGGTAAGCAATTAGCGCGGGCTGGAGATAGTATTGGCGCAAATATTGCAGAAGGAGCGGGACGCGGCAAGTTTTTGGATAATCGTCGCTTTGTCCGAATGGCCAGGGGTTCAATGAATGAGACGAAGCACTGGCTTCGAAGAGCACACAAACGAGGTCTTCTAACAGCAGCACAAACAGTCGTGCTTAAGCCCATGATCGATGAGTTGGCACGTTTGGTGCCTTGGGTATTTATCAAGTCTTTCGATTTTAGGAGGCCTAACAATGTACAGGAAAATAGCGCTCAGCTTTATCTCGGTGTCCCTTTGCGTTTCCCCCCTTGGTGCTTTTGCCCAGGGAGTAAGAGATTGTCGCGCCCCAGAGGATTACCCGCCACTCGCGGGGCATTGGCAGGATGACCTAAATGGGCAGGAGGTCGACATTACTTCGTACACTTTTGCCGGCGACGTACTTCACGACGTTACCGGCCATCGGGCCGACATTTTTACGAAGGGCGATAGTTGGAAAGGTCGTCCCTTCAGCGTTCTGGCTACCTATTCCTCCAAGGGTAAAACTTGCAAAAATACCGATCGAGACGGCAATGACGTTCCCTTTCAGATTGATTTCAAGGGAGACAGCGGCGACCAGCCCCATCAAATACGGGGCACCATTTACTGGTGTGATACCGAAAAACGTGAGGGGCAAACTTACACCACAGGCATTGGAAGCGGTTTCATAGCTCTCAAGGAAAGCAAAGACGGCATGACCTTGAGCGGGTATTTTAATGGCCGCAATGGACGGGAAAGTATTTCTTTCACGCGTCTCTCCAAACTCGAAGGAAAGAAGGCTCAGGTGGTTGTTCGGACGCGTGCGGGGGCTAAGATTTATCAGGAGCCGTCAACTGACTCAAGGGTGAGATACACTCCCGCCTCGGGAGTGAAAGTTATTATTGTGGATGCCAAACTAGATGCCGATGGCAATGCGACCTGGTATGCGGTGTCGAACGGCGAGGGCAGCCTTGGCGGCGTTGGCGGTCCAAATTCTGGCTGGATTCCTGCTGGAAAAGTGATCTGTTCTGAGCCTTCTCAGTCAGGCCCCGTCAGCGTGCTGCGTTTCTAATCCGGCTATCACAGCGCAGTCTGTTCGGTTCCTGATGACACCAGACATCCAATTGCCTGGTCATGTCGAAGACAATGCTCAATGCTTACCTTAACTCGATTGGAGCGACTTCCGTGAAAGCGTAGATCAAATCGGAAAATTTGCGAACACAACAAAACTACTGACCACTGACCACGAACTACTGACCACTGACTACTGGCTTTGAACTTCAACCGCAAACATCTGCTCGGCATCCGTGAGCTCGAAGCCGGTGAGATCACGCACTTGCTCGACACAGCCGAAACCTTTCGCGATATCTCTCGTCGCGAAATTAAGAAAGTACCCGCCCTTCGCGGCCGCACCGTCATCAATCTCTTCTTTGAACCGTCAACGCGTACCAGGACTTCGTTTGAGATCGCAGCCAAGCGACTATCCGCTGATGCAATTAACATCAGCGTCTCTACTTCCAGCGTGAGCAAGGGCGAGACACTGCTGGACACCGCGCGAAACCTGGAAGCGATGGCGCCCGACTGTATTGTCGTGCGTCATTCGATGGCCGGTGCGCCCCAACAACTTGCAAAGATGGGAAACGCACCGATCGTGAACGCCGGTGATGGTTCGCATGAACACCCGACTCAAGCGCTGTTGGACGCACTCACGATTCGCGAATACAAAGGTAGAATTGACGGACTCAAGGTCGCGATCCTTGGCGATATTCTTCACTCGCGTGTGGCCCGTTCGAACATTCATTTGCTTACAAAGCTTGGCGCGGTGGTTAGTGTTGCGGGTCCTGGTACGCTCGTACCAGCAGAATTCGCCGAACTCGTAGAACAAGGGCTGAGCGTTGAGAAGCGCATCGAAGATGCCATCGAAGGCGCTGACGTCGTGATGATTCTCAGGATTCAAAGGGAACGTCAGGATGCCGCGTTTTTTCCCTCTATGCGCGAATATGCGGTCCATTATGGTCTCCATCCAAAACATCTCGAGCGTGCCGCACCCGATGCCATAGTGATGCATCCTGGACCAATGAACCGGGGCATCGAGATCGCGTCGGAAATTGCCGACGGCAGTCGCTCGCTAATACTGGATCAGGTCACAAACGGAGTCGCGGTGCGCATGGCCGTACTTTACCTGCTGGCCGGCGGGGGCCGCAGCGAAGTTGCCCAAAACGGAATCGAGGCCACGAAGAATGAAACACCTGATGGAACAGCTAACGGAAAGATGAAGCGTAAGGAAGCGAGGAGATGAAGCTCCTAATTGCAAACGGCCACGTCATTGATCCCGCGCAGAGAATTAATGCGGGCAAGGATCTTCTTATTGAAGATGGTCGTGTTGCTGGTTTACTTAATCGGGGCGAAGAAGTTCCCAGCGGAGTCGAAGTTTTTGATGCGACCGGTCTAATTGTCGCCCCTGGTTTCATTGATCTTCACGCGCATCTGCGTGAGCCTGGGGCTGAATACAAGGAGACGATAGCGACCGGAGCTGCCGCCGCTGTTGCGGGCGGTTGGACCACGGTCTGTGCAATGCCCAACACCGATCCGGTCAACGATAACGCCGCAGTCACTCGGTTTATCATCGAGCAAGCCCAGCGTGCGCAGCTTGCCAATGTATTTCCGATAGGTTCAATTACCAAAAGCTGCGACGGCAAAGAACTTTCCGAAATGGGCGAGATGAAGAGCGCCGGTATCGTGGCTGTCTCGGATGATGGCCGACCGGTGCCGACCGCGGGAATAATGCGGCGAGCGATGGAGTATGCGCGCGGATTTGATTTGACGGTTGTCGACCATTGCCAGGATGTTTCTTTGAGCGCGGGGGGCGTGATGCACGAAGGGCGCTGGTCGTTGATATTGGGGCTGCGCGGAATGCCTGCGGCGGCGGAAGATGTACATGTCATTCGCGATTGCGTGCTGACAAAACTAACGGGCGCATCCATCCATATTGCTCACGTTTCGACACGGGGTGCGGTTGAGGCCGTTCGCCGCGCTAAAGAAGCAGGCCTCGCCGTCACATGCGAAGTTGCACCCCACCACTGGACGCTGGGACATGAAAGCGTGTCGGACTATGACACCAACACAAAAATGAGCCCGCCTTTGCGAAGCCGAGATCATATAGACGCGCTACTTGAAGGCTTAAGTGACGGAACGATCGATGCTATTGCTACGGATCATGCTCCTCATCACGCGGATGAAAAAGCGCTCGAGTTTGATCAAGCGCCATTTGGAATCACCGGATTGGAAACCGCGGTTGGCTTAGCGTTTGATCTTGTGCATAAGGGAGTGATTAATCTCGAACGGCTTGTCGCCTTATGCTCAGCAAATCCCGCGCGCATCTTTGGTCTGAAGGACCGGGGAAGCTTGTCGGATAAGGCTCATGCTGACGTGACGATCCTCGACCCCACATACGAATGGGTTTTCAATGTCTCAGCTTCAAAATCCAAAAGCCGTAACACTCCGTTTGATGGCAGGCAGATGACCGGCGCGGCAGTAGCTACAATAGTTGGCGGGCGGCTGGTCCATCTCAATCCGGACTTCACGCGCATTACGGAGATGAAACACCGCGAGGCCTCGGCAAGTTAATACGCAGAATTATTAGCCACAGATTCCACGGATAAACGCGGATATGAATAGGATGCAGAAGTGAGTGTTGATTGTCTAATTCTCTTTTGTATGATCCGTGTGGATCCGTGTTATCTGTGGCTTTGAAGGTAAACAGAAAACCCGCCGCGCTCTCCCCTTCGCGGCGGGTTTTCCTTTGGTCGCCTACTTGCGTAATGACAGGGGCGACCGATTCTGTTGGAAGCCCGCCCGCGCTCTCCCCTTCGCTTGCGGGCTCCCATCGCATCGGACAACCGCGAGGGCTGCCGATCCTTTTTCAATGTCCGACGAACTTTAAAGTTTGTCGTGGTCGAGGCCAGGCACTGACCAGGAACCTACTCGACAAACTAAGTTTGTCTGACATCGTAAAACGCCTCTAACGAACATTCGCGGCGGGCAATGAAAGCGTCTGGTTCAAAACCACGCCAAACTCAGTGCCAGACTTAACTACCGCCTCATTACCTTTCGAAAAGACTGCACCAGCTGTACCAAGACCGCCGCCGACGATGGCACCAATGCCCGCACCTTTGCCGCCGCTCGCGATGGCTCCGATAAGCGCGCCTGCTGCCGCGCCGCCGCCTATAAAGACCACGTTGCGCTTCATGGCAGAGCGGCCGGAAACCTCACCTTCGTTATCAGCGGTCACGTTACTGGCTGTGACATCCGTCAAATCTCCATTGATTGCGCGCGCGATTCCCGTTGGCAGTCGGAGCGAAACAAAGTGAACCCCAATCGTGCCGGCTTTACTCTTCCGAGAAGCGCGGTTCACGCTCGTTACGCGACCCGTAATCTCGCTGCCCGAAGGAATCACCTCCACGCCACTCGCGTAAACCGGGTCGACGACCGTGGTTGTAAAGGGATCACCCACGCGTGCCGTTTCAGAAGTAATAGTCTGATTCATCCGCACACGAATTATCTGACCCGTGTTGACGTTGTAATAAACTGTTGTTGGTGCGACTTGTTTTACAACTAGATGCGCTGGCGCGCGTCGGCGCAAACGCGGTCTGCGCTTGGTCTGGGCAAAAGCCGGCACAACCGTTGAAACCAGCAGCACCAATAGTATTAAGACACTTGTGAAACTACGTGAAAGTCTATTGCTGGTATTTGTCTTCATTTCCAATCTCCGCATTTTCAGTCTGCGCAACTTTAGCCTCCGCATTCTTAACCGACATGTTTCTAACTTACGCATTTTTCAACCTCAACTGTTCAAGCTGTACGCCGGTGCTTTCCAAATCCCAGCGCTACAGTTTTTCGCGCGCCGCTGCTGCCGCTCTTTCTCACAGTGTTACGACGCGTTCGTGAACTACTTCAGCAATGACCGTGCCAACCCGGGCATTTGAATCACAAAGGCCGGAACTCTAAGTATTTCATGATTTAGAGAAGGAGTTGCTGAGCTTAAAAAAATTTATCTTGAAGATGTAGACGATGTGCGGTCTCTCCGCACCGGCCTACACGATTTGGAGTAGGACTCAATCGCTCGATGGCGGGGACGCGATTGAAAGCTTGCGCGCACTAACCTGAAACCGAAACCACTTTGGGCTCCGGCCGTTCTTTTCCTCTAATGGTATGGTGAGAGGAATATAACAAGCGTCGCCTATGACGAGCAGTAGATGGCTCGCGTGTCTTGAAGGGTCACACTGTGAGGGATCTCCAGCGTAGGACGGTTCCCAGTCTATTAACGTTCGCGCTTTGTGCGCTGAAAGCTACCCACCCTCATCAAATATGTTGACTTGGTTTCGATTTTGTCGTAGAAGGGCCTTGCTCTAGGCATTTCATCTAAGGAGGAATACGGGAGTGAAGACGAAAATATTTGCTATGGTGGCATTCGTTGTTCTCTGCTTCGGAAGTGTTGTATTCGCTGGTCAGAACACAAAGAGTAGCACGACGCAGAACATGAACGGCAACATGAGTGGCAATCCAGGCATGGGTCGTAGGCGCCACCGACGCCATGGGCATCGAAAGCACCGGCGGCATCGTCACATGAAGATGTCCAACACGAACGCCAATCAGTGATAGAACACTGGTTGGTATAGTCCAAAAAGACGACGGCTTTTAGCAGCGTCGCCTTTTTGCATTTAAGTCGCCCTTATGGGCAATAATCAAAATGGCCAAAGAAGAGCTGGCGTGGTCAACTCTTGCTTTTCGTTTCCGGAACTAACTCTCGCGCGAGCTGGCGAATCCAATCTGCCACTTCCTCACGTCGCTCCGGCGACCACTCGGGCCAGAGTTTAGCGAGGTGTTCGCGGCGTGCGGCAACCAGCCGGTTGAATATGTCGCATCCCTTACTTGTTAATCGTCGCTCCCGGCCGCGTCCGTCCGCAGAAACCTCTTCAGCAATCAGTCCGTTATCGTGAAGTTCAGTGATCGCCGCCTTTAGAATTTTGGGATCGACCCGTCGCGTCTGCGCCAGGACCGCCGGGTCAAGGCCAGGGTCTTCCTCGATGCGCACTAAGAGCCAGGCAGCCGCAGCGCTCAGATTGACTCCAGCTCGCGCTACGATTTTTTCGATGTGGCGTCTTCGTACGTCTCGCTCAGCAAGCGCGACTAAACCACGCAGGGCCTGGGGGCCAATGTTCGTGTCTGTTGGCATCGCGAACGCCTGCCCAACATCCCCGCCGATGTCTTCTTCCGTAGCCGCGGCGATAGTGTCGCGCAAGGGACGCTCCGGCAGCATCCACGCGAGTAAAAATCCGAAAAGCGCAATGGCGGTGGCGACAAGAAACACAGTGCCCAACGATGCCGTGAATGCCTGGGCGTAAGCAACATGGACGGCGTTGGGGAGTTGCGAAAGCGTCTGTGGGTTTATCCCAAGCCCGACGCTATTTCCCTTTGTGCCTGTTGGCAACAAGCGCAATAGATTCACGCCGAGTCGACCGGCAAAAATCGCGCCCAACACTGCGGTTCCCAGCGAACCTCCCATCAAGCGGAATAGAGTGGCGCCCGAAGTGGCCACTCCTAAGTCCCTATAGTCGACGGCGTTCTGAACCGCGATCACGAGCACCTGCATCACCAGCCCCAGTCCCAGTCCCAGTAGAAGCATGTAGAACGAGGCTGTTAGCGCGCTGGTCTGAGTGCTCATTCGCGAGAGCAGGAAGAGGCCGACGGCCATCACCGCCGTACCCGCAATAGGAAAAAGCTTGTATCGACCCGTACGGCTAATAATCTGTCCTGAAGCGATCGAGGTCGTGAGCATTCCACCCATCAAAGGCAACATCTGTAGACCCGAGACAGTCGGGCTTGCCCCTTTCACCACTTGCAGAAAGAGTGGCAGGTATGTCACCGACCCGAAAAGCGCAAAACCAACTATTAGACCAACGGCCGACGTGACCCAGACAGTACGGTTACGGAAAAGCGCTATCGGGAGCACCGGTTCAAGTGCACGGTTCTCTGCGAAGAGGAAAGCGAAGAGTGCGAAGACAGCCGTAATGATCAGTCCTATCATTAGCGGTGAGGACCATGAGTACTCTGTCCCGGCGAGATCTGTAACCAGGATGATCGCTGAGAGTGTCACCGCAAGTAGAGCGGCACCGACATAATCAATGGAATGGCTCACGCGTTTGGCTTGCACCGGTAATGTTGATGCGAGTACGACGAGCGCGATCAATCCGAGCGGAAGATTGATGTAGAAGATCCAGCGCCACGAGATGTGAGTGGTGAAGTAACCGCCGAGGAGCGGACCGGCGATGCTCGCAATGCCGAAGGCCGCGCCAAAGATGCCCTGATAACGCCCGCGTTCCCGCGGCGGTACGATGTCGCCCACAACAGCCTGCGCAGTAACGATCAGTCCGCCACCGCCAAACCCCTGGATCCCGCGAAAGAGAATCAACTGCATCATGCTTCGGCTCATCCCGCAGAGGGCCGAGCCGACGAGGAAGAGGATAATGCCAAATTGAAGCACACCCCTGCGGCTGTGGAGGTCACCAAGCTTGCCATAGAGTGGCGTTACGACCGTTTGCGCCAGCAGATATGCGGTGACGACCCATGAGAGATGCGCGAGTCCTCCGAGTTCACCAACGATGGTCGGCAGTGCGGTGGCGACGATCGTCGAGTCGAGCGCCGCCAGCAGGATGACGAGTAAGAGGCCACCGAAGACTACTAATATTCGTTCATGCGGAAGAGGACGCGGAAGTTCTATCTCACTGATGGCATCCACCTAGTTTCACTTCCTGCGAGCAACAGCTCACGCTTAATCAAAAATGACCGACTAAGAATGCCGGCGTGAGATTCTGCTTCGGTTTCCTTCGTGTTGTGAAAAGTTATCAAGAGAAGAGGCATTAATCGCTTCAAACCCGCAATGTATCCGCGCGCCAGTTCTTGATTGCCCGTTTGATCTCAACGGGCTTAGTGAGTTTACCGGCCAGCACCGCGGCTATCAGTTCTTCCAATTCGTTATCGCCTGCAAACCGCAGCGCGACTGTCTGTCCCGGCGTCAATGCGCCGATCTGTTGCGCGAGCGCGGGGGAAAGGACTTGCTGGCAACGAAGTTTCTCTTCGAGTCTAATAATCCGATCCTGAGCTTTGAGTGGATTCAGGCGCACAAAAAAGGTCAGTAACAATAACGCCAGCGACACCACGGCCCAGCGACCCGAATCCCATCCGGGCATCATGAAAAACTGCACTGCCGACCAAATGAAGTTAATCAGCATCACCGGCAAGACAAAAAAGTGAAAGGGCGGATGCCAACGAGTGTGGTTTGCGTAAGACTGCGGAGTCGCTGCCATGTCATCTCCTCCTAAGAAAGTTTCCAACAAAGTCCAGTTTGTCTTGAGCCTGAGAAACAGGCACGCGGAATTCCCGCGCTGCGTGCTTCGCACGCTCAAAGGGTTCCGTTGCTAATTCTGCGTTACTTTCGCGCCTTTGATCACAACATTTCCGGTCGCCTTGATCGTGATGTTGCTATTGGAATTTATAGTGACGCCGCCATCTCCAATCTGGATTGACGATTGCCCCGAGCCGAGCGTGAGGTTTGATCCGTTGAGTCTGTTTTCCAGGCTTGTGAGCCTGTCTTCCAGCGCTTTCACCTGATCCTTTAACTGCTGGACCTCGCTGCAACAGTCATCGCGTGTAAGACTGAAGTCGTTATAGCCGTTGTATCGATCGTCACGATGGCAATTGATGAGATGGCCATCTTTTCGGTCAAATCCCCATCCTTCCGCAAATTGCTGACCAGCGATCGAGCTGTCCTGAACAGTTGCTTTGAAAGTTGCCTGATAGACCGATTCCAGGCCGCAATCGTAAACCAGCGGCTTGCTTCTTGTGCAAGAGGTCAAGTTTCCATTTAAAGAGTTGCCTTCAAGAGTGCCGTCAAAAAACGTTTCGCGATCGCCGCCGTTGGGACAATGTCCTCCAGAGATGAAACTGGCACGCACGGTCTGTCCTGTCTGGGTGACCTTTACCACGGCACCGTCGTTAGTTTTCCATGTTCCCGTCAGGTCAACTGGCTTTTTGTTCTGTGCCAGCGTTAACGGCGCGAAGAGCAGCGCCAGCGTGATAGACAACATTAGGGTTTTGCAATTGCTGTTCATGGGGAACCTCCGTATGTTTGAAGTTTGAAATGACCACTCAAATATTTAACCGGAATTGTCCGAGTGTTTCTGCCTGACAGATGGTTCGCTACAGGTTCGTCGGCAGAAGCGGCCCGGGCCCGGGCTCCGAAGTCCTTGGTCGAGGGAGTTCTGGCGTGAAATCCTCACCGGGATTGATGAACTGGTTTCGCTCAAACCGATACTGCTTGTCATATAACTGCTTGTACCGCCCGCCCGCTGCCAGCAGTTCTTCATGGGTCCCCCGCTCGACGATCTCGCCGGCTTCCAGTACCAGAATCTGATCCGCGCTGCGAATCGTGGACAGCCGATGAGCAATAACAAATGTAGTACGACCGCGACGCAGCGATTGCAATCCATCCTGGATCATCGCTTCGCTTTCGCTATCGAGACTCGACGTGGCTTCGTCCAGGATTAGAATTTTAGGCTCTGCCAAAATCGCCCGAGCAATCGCCACGCGCTGTCTCTGACCACCCGACAACTTCACGCCACGTTCACCGACTATAGTGTCATAGCCATCGGCAAAACCATTGATGAACTCCTCGCAGTGGGCGATGCGGCTGGCTTCAACAATCTGCTCGCGGGTGGCGTGCGGATGAGCAAAGCTAATGTTTTCCGCGATAGTGCCATCGAAAAGAAAATTGTCCTGCAGCACCACGCCGAGTTGGCTGCGATAATCTTTCAGGCGAATAGAGGCCAAATCACGATCATCCACGGTCACCTTGCCTTCAAGCGGTCTGTTGAAGGCCATTACCAGACTAATCAACGTCGACTTGCCTGAACCGCTCGAGCCGACCAGCGCAGTAGTAGAACCAGCGGGTACGGTGAAAGAGATGCCGCGCAAAACCGGCGTGTCGTCGTTATATTCAAAGCTGACATCATCAAACGCTACCGCTCCTTCAATTTCCACCAGGGCTTCGCGCTCCGCCTCATCCGCATCTTCAGTTGCCATACGCTTAATCTCGCGTATGCGATCGAGGCCGGCGAAGGCTTCGGTGATCTGCGTGCCGATGGAAGCGATCTCAACCAGCGGGGAGGCCACCAACGCCGTGAAAAAGATGTACATGAAGAAGTCGCCGATAGTCATTTGCCCGGCGAGGATGGCGCGTCCACCCACGAGAATAAGAATGACGCCGATAACGCCCACGACGACCGTGGAAAAAGCCGTGACGGCGGAAACTCCAGTCATGGATCGCGCGACGTTGCGAAATAGACGATGTGCGCCGCGGGCGAAGACGAGTTCCTCGCGCTTCTCCGCTGCGTAGGCTTTGACGATGCGAATGCCGCCGAGCGACTCAGTCAGACGTCCGGTAACCTCCGCATTAATTTGACCGCGTTCACGAAAAAGAGGCCTCAGCTTGTTAAAAGCAAGTGCCATGGCACTTCCAAAAGCGGCGAGAGCCAGGAGCGTGATCGAGGTCAGCCGCCAGTTAATATAAAAAAGGACGCCGAGCGCGATCACCGCTGTCACCAGACCACCAACCAGTTGGACCAGTCCCGTGCCCACGAGATTTCGTATACCCTCGGCATCCGTCATGATGCGCGAGATGAGGATGCCGGTCTGCGTTGAATCGAAGTACCTGATGGGCAGACGCGCCACGTGTTCCTGGACGCTCTTGCGCATCTCAGTGATGGCGCGCTGTGCGGCCACGCCCAGGACCTGGGAGAGGGCGAAAGAGCTAAGCGCCTGAATCACTGTCGCAGCGCCCGCTGCTACTGCCAAAGGTATCAGCAGATCGCGGCGGTGCTTGATGATGACGTCATCGATTACATACTTGGAGCTTGCAGGCAGAACCAGACCTGCGAGCCGGTTGGTAAGCATGAGCAGCATGCCTAACGCCAGGCGATGGCGATGAGACCAAATCAGTTCTCGTGCGTCGCGCCACGCGTCCGTCGGGTTGACCCGCTTTTTCTTTTCCTTCGTTATCGTCTGGCTCATAAGTGTTCGCGTTCGGGCCCTTGATCAAAGTGGGCATCGTGTTCGTTGTCCTGTGCACATCGAGATCTATTTTCCCGCAAAGACGCAAGGAATAAGTTAAGAGTTAAGATACTAGGCGATCATTCCCGGTTTAGTTTGAAGTTTCTCTCGAGCCTGCGGAGCAGGCGGAAGCATAAAGCCTGGGGCGTAAGCCCCAGGGCCAAGAAATCATACGTCCCGAGCCCGTGCAACGGGCGACAGCGTCTTACCAGAGATACCGTGCATCGTATTCAATGCGATTAACCGTCAAGAATTGAATGAATTCATCGCTAACAGAAACCCTTTTGTCATGCTCCTTCTGTCCCGCAATGTAATGGGGTACCTCAACGACGTTCGATCGGCCAACGGTAAAGGCACCGTAGCCTCGCTGCCACGAAAAGTCGCTCAGGTTGGGAAAGACATCATGCATCCAACCGGTAGCATTGGCTTTAAGATCACGCAAGACTTCTGACAACGCACGGTCGGGACGAAGCTTTGCCAAAACATGAACATCATCCTCGGTACCGTTAATGTCAAGTGAGATCCCACCTGTGCCGCGAATTATCCCACCGATATAGTCGTACAAACGGGGCTGATACTCCAAACTGATGAGTGGTTGACGTTCTTTCGTCGAGAAGATGATGTGGTAGAGGAGAGTTTGTGTAGGATTGAGATATTTTTATTGCTCCTGTCGCCCGCCGCGGGCTACGAGGGTTTCATTCGCAACAGCATTCTCCCCGTTTATCAAGGATTCACGGAAAGCGGGTCGGAAAAACGTTAGCTCTAGCAATTACTGGGAACCTTGTTAGACAGCAAGCCAGCAGTGTGCGGGCAGCAAGATAGGTGTTACGATAAACCAAATTGCAGGAGGTCGACTTTATGGGATGGGACGGAGATGATTTGGCCGGTAAGATGGAAGAGGTGTTCGAACGGCAACAGGCAGCGGCAGATGCCAGGGCAAATCGTGGCACTTCTTCGGTCGAGGAGCGCGCCCGGAGCGCAAAGTTTGAATCATTACGACTCTCGCGCTCACGCATCATGAGTCAACTGGCGAATGCTACCAACCCTGCACACCGCACGATGCTCGAGAGCGCCTTGAAGTCTATCAACGATCAGATGGGAGTGGGGTAGCGGGGCTGTTGTCCTGCCTGCGCCCCGTCAAGTTGCACGCGCACCAGGTCGTGAGAATTGGTTAATTGTACCTGGAGGTTACGCCCCAGGCTTTATGCTGCTGCGTGCTTCGCAGGCACAAAACATGGGTTGCCCGGCGCGACGTAACACTCATTAAACTGGGACAACTATATATTGAGCGTGCGGGGCGTTTTTAGGCGGTGAATCTAATCTGCAATCGAACCGGTCCGTTGTTCAAGCTCTAAATTCTCCTGGCTCTTTCTGCCTTCATCGATTGATTCGTGCGCGACTAATTGATTCCGTTGGGCCGCGGATTCCAGACGATAGTCAATCTCACCTTTCGCGCCTGTCTCGCTATCCAATGCAAATGTAAGGAGTAGCAATCCGGTGACGTAGAGGGCGAGCGTGAAGAAAGAGATGTACCCTGTGGCCGGTGCGAAGGTTGGGGCGTCGAGCGTGCCGAGCGACCCACCCTGTAATAGTGCGCCTGCCACCCGCTTTAGCCATCCGCCGTCAGAGCTATAGAGACTCGCCAGCAACATATGTTTGAGTACGAACGCAGTCCCGAACAGAACCGTCAGACTGCGTAAAAGTCTGCGCGCGTCAAACGACGAGAATTGATTGTTCCAGAGCGTCCATAGAAAAAAGAATGAGAACAGCCAGTGGAGTAGCCCGCGCTCCGGAAGCACGGAGTTGAACGCCTGAGCGGATGCGAAAAAGAGCGTTAGTAGCAGCCAGATGTGCGAGATATTCCGGAGCGGCGGATGATCGCTTGACACCCAGCGGTGAAATTCAACCAGGCGACCGCGCATGAAGAGCAGCATCAATAAGACGGCGAGCAAAAGTGTGATGAGCGGGGGCGCAATGAAGATGAAAGCATGGTCCTCCGCATTTACACGCAGACCGCCCAGCAGAGTCACCGTGAGGAAGAGCAGCGGCAGGAGAATATAAGATAAGAGGGCGCGATTCCTGGAGTGATTGTCGGCGATCATCTTGTTTTCCTTAAGCACCACTCAGCGCCCTCACGGTCTTCAAATCCGCAATCCGCAGTTGCTCTTCACTTTCGCGTGCGCAGAACTTTCAGCGGACTGACATCGCTCCAGCTTCTTTCCAGGCCCAGTTCAAGTTCTGTTTTTAACTCGGCAGCAGTGTGCATCTGCAAGTCCGGATCGTTCACGGTAAGCGGATGATCTGACGAGAGAGCAATGGCGCGATTGGCTGCCTCCAGACCTTGCTTGAACAACTCCTGGTCGTAATAAACGCGGCCCCAGCCTTCGCGGTAAAAAGAGTAAGCGATGTAGAACTGCGTTCGCGCGTCGCCCTGCGCGGGGTCGGCGCGCTGCCACTCGTCACGCGCGGCACGAAATTGCTCCCGAAGGAACAAGGAGTGCCCGG
>CAAGKR010512387.1_pt1 | contig 14320 bp, 12 predicted proteins | sample 2556971 | NCBI WGS metagenome assembly CAAGKR01 (sample SAMEA5207829, study PRJEB30636) | soil metagenome | biome: forest; feature: boreal; material: soil | place: USA | collected 2011-09 | depth 1 m | reverse complement strand
TGGTGACGGTGGCGGGGTTAGCGGGTTCCCGTGACGTCGCCGAACCTCTACACCGTCAAGCTATTCGCCTGACAGTGCACTAGTAACTTGTCGGCCAGGTTCTAAGCAGGTGGTCCCCAACTCCTCCACTGAGCCGAAGCTCGTGAACAGCCAGGATCCGCTTCAGGTAGTCACGCGTGTCCTGCGGCTGGATGACCGCATGAGCGGCGTAAACCGCCGCCATCGAGTAGGCGGACGTATCCTTCGCCATCTCAGAGACGAGTTGGTCGTACCTCTCCGGATCGTCCTGTCTTGTCACACCGTGCACGATCTGGACGGCGAACCCCGGATCCATGAAGCTGACTTCGGCAGTCGGCCAGCATACGACCTCGTCTGCGTTGCCAGCACCACCCATGTTAAGAATGGCCTGGCCGTAGCTCTTTCGAACGATGACGGAGACCTTCGGAACGGTGCAAAGCGAAAGAGCGTTCATCCAGTTCATGATCTTCCCGGGCGCCCGCTTACGCTCACCGTCGAGCCCAATCAGAAACCCAGGCTGGTCGACAAAGAAGACCAGCGCAATGTTGAAGGAGTCGCAAAGCACGATGAAGCTGGTGACTTTGTCGCAGGCGTCGGCGTCAAGCGCGCCACCTTTGAACATCGGATTGTTGGCGACGATGCCGATGGTCCGGCCGTCAAGCCGGGCGAGCGCGGTCACCACCGACCGGCCGAACCGCGCTTTGAGCTCGAAGACGCTGTCACGATCTGCGATCGCCGAAAGAAGGCGGCGCATGTCGTAGCCCTGTGTGCGCTCCACGGGCAGGATCGACGGTATCTCCTCGCGGCGTTCGTCTGACCCGGGCGGCGCGGGCACTCTCGGTGGCGGCTCGGTATTGTTCCCTGGGAGGAAGGAGAGGAACCTCTTGACGAGGTCGATCGCCTCTTCGTCGGTATCGACCGCGAGGTCCACCAGCCCCGTCGACTCGCAGTGCAGCTTCCAGCCACCCAGTTCCTGCGGGTCGATATCCTCGGAAACCGCCAATGAGGTCAACCGGCTGCTCGACACAGCCAGGACGACGCCCTTACGCATGACGACGAAATCTGACATTGCCGCATACCAGGCCGATGAGCCATAGCAGTCGCCCAGCAGGGCGGATGTCCATGGTGTCTCCCTTGTTCGCCGGTACTGGGTCGGGTTGTCCCCGGAGGGCAGACCTGCGGCGCCCATGACGTCAGGCATGCGTGCGCCGCTCGACTCCCCCAAGAAGACCATCGGCAGTCCCCGGGAGGTGGCGACCTCCTTGACGTGCCGGACCTTCTTGCCGTTGATGGCGGCGCTGGATGCTCCCATCACCGTGAAGTCGTTGGCGACGAGCGCGATCGGGCGGCCGTTGACCGAGCCAAAGCCGGCGATCTTGCCGTCCGCCGGTGTGCGGTCGCTCATTCCCGGGCGGTTCGAAACCGCGAAGAGGCCTGACTCAAGAAAGGAGCCCTGGTCGACGAGCCGGTCGATCCGTTCCCGAGCGTTGAGGCGACCCTCCGCCTTCAAACGCTCAAGCTTCTCGGGACCGCCCATCCCGAGAGCACGCGTGCGCCGCCTCTCGTGCTCCGCCAACAGTTTTTCCAGCCGAGCCACCCGGTCGGACTCGCGGTCGCTCTTCGGACGAGTCATCGGTAGCGGCCGGCCTGGACCTCACGCTTCAGCATGGGGTAGAGCCCCCCTTCTGAAAGCATCCTTAGGATGAACGCCGGGTAGGGCTTGAACTGTCGTGAGCGCCCGCTGGTCAGGTTGCGAAGCGTGCCTTGCGCGAGGTCCAGCTCGAGCTCATCGCCCGCTCCGATCTCTGCGAAGATGCCGGGCACCTCTACCACGGGAAGCCCGTGGTCGATTGAGTTGCGTAGGAAGTACGGAGCGGAGCTTTCACAGACGACGGCCGCCACGCCCGCTCCTCGAATCGACATCGAGGCGTGGTCGTGGTCGTGGCCGTAACCCATGTTCCGCTCTCCCACGATAAAGTCTCCGGCCGCCACCTTCTTGGGGAAGTCGGGGTCGACCTTGATCATGCAGTATTTGCCGAGTTCTTCATACGTCAGCATCCCCGCGCGTTTCAGATCACGCACCATGGAGTAGGGGCAGATCTCCCAGTCCACATCGAGGATGCCCTCGAAGACCCAGGCCTTACCACGCTGCGGACGCATGGCCAAGGCGCCGTCGTTCACAGGTAGTCACGCGGATCGACGATCCGCCCTTCAATGGAGGCGGCCGCTACCGCCGCCGGGTTTGCGAGGTAGATCTCGGCGCGGTCACTGCCCATTCGGCCGGGGTAGTTGGTCTGCCCGGTGGCGATGCAGACATCGCCGTCGGCGAGCGGTGTGTTGGCGCCCCATTCCATTCCTTCGTTCGGGGTCGGCACTACGCACTCGGCCTCCACGAGCGTACGGATGATCCCTTCGTCCAATGCCTGCTTGAGCACCGACACGGTCCCCGGCGTGATGTTAAGGATGACGTCATGGCGGACTTTCCTCCCCTTCAACACACGGGCGGCCAGTCGGAGATCGTCAATCCAGGCGTTAGCGTCGCTGCCGATGAAGCCTCGGTTGATCGAAGTCCCGACCAGCTCGCGCAGAGGCCGAACCAGGTGTCGCTTGGGAGGTGGTACCGCCTGTGGCTCGAGACCGGTCACATCGAACTGGACAGTATCCGCGGGAACGCAGTCCGGGTCGCTGGTGAGTGCTTCGAACGGCTGTCGGGTACGAGAGCGCACCCAGTCGAGGGTAGTCCCGTCGGGATTCATGATCGCTGTCCAGGCTCCTGTGAACAGGGCTTGGGAGCAGATCGAGAAGCGCCCCGGCATGCTGAGACCATCGATGTACGGCCCGGTCCATTCGAGGACCATCCCCACCGCGCCCGACGGACCGAGCTGGCCCAAGATGTACTCGGAGACGTCGCGCGGGCAGACGCCGGGACCGGGAGATCCTTTCACAACGATCCTCAACGTGTCGGGTACCCTCACCCACGTCATTCCCCGCATCAGGAAAGCGGCCGTCCCGTAGGACAGGGCGCTCGCGAAAGCGCCCAGCGCACCGGCCGTGCTGATATGCCCATTCACGCCCTGGAAGTAGCACTCCCCTGGCAACGGCCAGCATTGCTCGACCGCGACCATGTTCTCGATTCCCTGCCGGCCGAGGTCGAAGATGTTCTCTTCGGGAATCGACATCTTGCCCGCCCATTCGCGCATCCAGCGGCGATTCTCGCCGGCGTTGTGTGAAGCCGTGGCGCCATAGTGGCCATCCACGATCTTGATCTGGGCAGGGTCGTAGACCCTGGCCCCCCATTCCGAGATGAGGCCGCATCCCTTGTCCACGGCGGAATGTGGCGCGATGACAGTGGGGCAGCGGGGGCGAATCTCGACGTAGTCGCCAGGCGAAAGGCTCTGGGCACCTGCCGCCTGTGAAAGGATCTTCTCCACGATCGTCAGTCCCATCGTCAGCAGTGATTGTCGATGGAGCCGACGTGGTAGTTCAAGCCTATAGCCGGAATCACTCCGATAGCCTAAAGTGATCACGGTGCGAGTGGAGCAGCTTCGCTACCTGCACGCGATCATTCGACATTCGTCGTATCGGCGCGCGGCCGAGGAGCTAGACATCGCCCAGCCGTCCCTCAGCCAAGCCATCAAGCAGCTTGAGTATGAACTGGGCGCCCGACTCCTGGAACGGGGCCGGAGTGGGGTCCGCCTTACTGATGTTGGACGGTCTGTCCTGCCCCACGTCGAACGAATGCTAGAAGTGGCCGATGCCATGCGCGATGAGGTGGCCGGACATGCTGGTCTCCTGCGTGGCTATTTGCAGGTCGGGACGGTAGGGTCGGGCACCAACACGTTGCTTCCGCAGGTGCTGGCGGAGTTCTGCCGTGAGCACCCGGGGGTGGACGTTTTCGTGCGTGAGGGCGGTTCCCTCGATATCGTGAGCGCCGTTCGCAGTGGCGACCTTGAGATGGGCCTGGTCATCAACGAGGTCGGAAAGCCGTACCTGCAAGGTCTCGAAGCCGTTGAACTGCTCAGTAGCCCGCTGGTCATCTGTGTCGACTCGCGGAACGCGCTGAGGAAGAGGCCTAGCGTGACGCTCGAGCAATTGAGCCGCGAACGTCTCATACTCTTCCGAAGCGGCTACCTGATGCACGAGGTCGTTTCGGATCTGATCCAGCGACACCAGGTCCGAGCCGTCTTCCACACCGACAATACCGAGTCCGCGAAGCGCATGGTTGCCGCCGGTGTCGGCGTGATGCTCTTCCCGGAATTCAGCATTATCGATGACACCTATCGCCAGCTCGAGAAGGTGGCGTACATACCCCTCGCCGGCAACGCTACTACCATCCAGCTGTGCCTCGTCAAACGCGGTAACCGGCCGCTATCCCCGGCAGGCGCGGTCGTCTGGCGGATGCTCATCCAGGAGGCTCACACGGTGCAACGCCGACGCGTGGAGCCCGTCCTCGCCGCTGCTAAATCACGATAGAGGGAAGCTATCAAGGCGATTGAGCAGATGGCCTTGATTGCGGCATTGACGGCCCGCGAGAATGCTAACGTCATGCCGACCCAAGCCGGCGGTCACTGGGTGCGTGCATCTAATTGCCGCCGCGCGCGGCTCTGATTACCATGTCGGTCGAGATCAGCCGGGGGGCTCCACTGGCCTCCAAACCGAAGCAGATTTCAGATCCCGATCTCGAGTCGCTCATCAGCGCGGGAAGCACAGTGGTCATCGGCCACGGCGGCGCTTGGCCGAAGCGCCTCGTGACTGCTCTCGTCAGCCGCTCTCGAAACCCGTTCACCATCATTCATAACCGAATCGACGACGAACTCCCGTACTTCGCCCCCGATGTCAGGGAGCGCGTCCGCCACGTAGCGCTCATGCTCAGCAATTCCAACCGGCCGCATTTTGCGGACGGCCGCGTTGGGTACATACCGAACTGTTACGGCCAATTGCCGGCCATGATTCGCGATGGGCTGCTGGCCGTCGACGTGGTACTGCTGCACCTCTCTCCAGCGGATACTGACGGATACTGCAGCCTCGGGACCTGCAGCGCCTACCTCCCGACGGCCGCGGAGCACGCCGCTGTCGTGGTGGGGCAGGTCAATCCTTGCATGCCGACCACGTTTGGCACCCGGATTCATTTGAGCCAGCTCGACTATGTCTACCAGGTCGATGAGGCCCTGTTCGAGGTCCCGCCCGCCCGGGCGGATGACGTGGCGACGGCAATCGCCCAGCACGTAGTCAAGTTGGTTCCGAGCGGCGCTACGCTTCAGATCGGGATCGGGAAGCTGGCTGACACAATACTCGGGCACCTAGCCAATCGCCGCGGGCTTCGGATCCACTCCGAGACCTTCGGCGATGCGATGGTCGACCTAGTGGGCGCAGGCGCGGTCCGCCTCGGTGCCGCCGAGCCGGCGCTGACCGCAACCTTCATCACTGGCACCCGCCGCCTCTACGAGTTCGCCGACAGAAACCCGGAGCTGCAGTTGTTGCCGGTCGAAATGACGAACCACCCGGCAACGATCGCCTCCATGCCCAGCATGGTGGCCGTCAACTCCGCGGTCGAGGTTGACTTGACCGGCCAGGTGAACGCCGAGGCCATCGACGGCCGACTCCACAGCGGCGTCGGCGGCCATCTCGATTTCGCAGTCGGCGCCGGCCTAGCGCCTGGCGGACGCTATATCGTCGCCATGCCTTCGGGGGCCGCCGGCGGCAGTCGTTCCCGCATTGTGCCGGTGCTGGGGGCGTCGAGCCCGGTCACCGTTCCGCGCTCCCTGGCCGGCTATGTCGTGACGGAATACGGGGTGGCGGAGCTACGCGGAAAGACCCTCGACGAGCGCGCGGCGGCCCTGATCGCAATTTCCCATCCCGACCATCGGAAACGGCTCCGCGAGTTATGGTTCAACCTCGACCCGGCGCTGGTCGGCGGTCACCGCGTGCCGCGCTGAACCGCCTGCGGGAATCACGCCGGTCCTAGCTGGCCGACCTGTGGCGTGGACCCCTCAGCGGTCTACTTAACGGCCTCAGCTCCGCGCCGTTCCAGGCTTTTCTGGATCAGCGAAACGCCGAGGTCCAGCGCCATCGCCATGAGGGCCAGGATGGCGAGCAACGCAAACGAGAGGTTGATCTCGAAGCCGTTGGTCGCCTGCACCAGCATCTGGCCGATGCCGTAGTAAGACGCGACCATCTCGCTGACGACCACGCCGAGCACGGAATAGACGGCGGCGAGCCGGAGTCCGGCGACAATGCTCGGGAGGGCCCAGGGCACCTCGACATGGGTGAACCGCTGCAGCTTGGAGGCGCCGAGTGACCTCGATAGGAGGGCGATGTCGGGGTCGATGCTGCTGAGGCCCGCCATAGTGTTCACCAGCAGGATGAAGAACACGATCGTGATGCCGACCATGACCTTGGCACTAATGCCCAGGCCGAACCAGAGTATAAAGAGAGGCGCCAAAGCCGGTCGGGGCAGCCCATTGAACAGCGCTATGAACGGGTTCATCGCCTGCGCCAGGGTGGGCGAGCGGCTTAGAACGACGCCAGCAAGGATCCCGATTAAAGAGCCGATCAAGAGGGACAGCAGGGCCGCAACGAACGTCTGTTCGACATTGAACCACAGGTTGGCTGTCTGAACGATGTGCAGCAGCGTCGTCACGACCCCGATTGGATCGCCGATAAAGAAGGCGGGAACGGTACCGGTGGCCGATAGCACATGCCACGTGCCTAGGAACAGGACGAGGAAGGCGAGCCTGATGCTCCACGCCGCCACCAGACGAGTGCGGCGTTTGGCCTTCAGCTCGCGAAGCAGCTCGGCCTCGAGTTCCGATCCTCGCGTTGGGGAGGTAGCCGGCTCCTGATCCACGGCAGCCATCTAGGTTCGACCGGCCACAGCGGGAACCGCCAACTGCTTTTGGACTTCTTCTCTTAGGCGGCCGGACAGCCGACGGTAGTAGCGTTGGAACGCCGGGTCTTCATACTCCGCCTCTGCGGCTCGTGGACGCGCCATCTCGACTAGCACGTCCTCCACAACGCGGCCAGGACGGCTACTTACGAGAACGACACGATCACCGAGCAGCGTCGCCTCGGCCAGGTCGTGCGTCACGAAGATCACGGTCGCATTCACGCTCTCCCAAAGCCTCAGGAACTCCTGCTGGATGATCATCCGCGTTTGAGCGTCGAGCGACGCGAACGGTTCATCCATCAGCAGACAGCGGGGCTTAAGAGCGAGCGTCCTTGCGATGGCGACGCGCTGGCGCATACCCTGCGACAACTCGCCGACCCGAGCCGACCCAAAGCCGCTCAGTCCGACCCGTTCGAGCCACTCAAGGGCAGCCGCACGGCGCTCATCCCGCCTTACCCCGCGGATCTGAAGGCCGAACTCAATGTTCTGCTGGGCTGTGCGCCACGGCATCAGGGCGTCGCGGGCCAACATGTAGGCGACGTCCCGCGGTGGCCCCTTAACCGCCTTTCCGTCGAGCATGACGGTGCCGACGCGCGGCGCCACGAGCCCGCCGACCATTGTCAGGATGGTTGTCTTGCCGCACCCGGATGGCCCGACGACGCTGACGAACTGCCCCGCGGGAATGTCGAGATCGAAGTTCCAGAGAGCGCGGACGACGCCCTGGCGCTGCGCGAAGACATGCCGGACTCCGCGGATGCTGACGGAGACGCCGCCCGCCCGTTCGCCGGCCTGGGGGTCGGCCGTCATCTCGCCGGGGCGGGCAGCGAGGCCGCCACGGCCTGGCCGATCAACCGACCCAACACATATGCCATCAGAAGGCCGTTACCGGAGCTGTAGCCGTCAGCGGCGTCGCCCGAGATCCCGGCCGCGGTCCCGCCGCCAGCGTATAGGTTCGGCACCAGCCGCCCGTCAGGCCGAAGCACGCGACCGGCCGTGTCGATCTTCAGCCCACCCTGGGTGTGTGCTAGGGCCCCAACGACCCGGCCGGCGTAATAGGGCGGCTTGAGCTGCTTCTTCAAGAGGGTTCGTCCGAGGTCATCGTGGCCGCTGCGGACACCTTCGTTGTAAACCGTTACGGTCCGGGCAAGGACCTGTGGATCGAGCTTGAATAGACGGGCCAGATCCTCGAGACGCTCACAATACTCGAACGCCCCCGAGGCCTTTGAGGCCATCATTGTCCCGGTCGCCTCGACTCCACGATGTATCTCCTCATCCCAGATCGCGATCGCAACGCGCCCCACTTGGCGGTTGACCACCTCCGCCCACTCTGAATAGCCCTGGTCTTCGCGCTCGAAGCGGCGACCCGAGCTGTCGACCATGATGCCGCCCGCCGACACGACTCCGGGGTTCAGACGCGTGCCAAAGCCGGCCGTGACGTAGCCAAGTCCCTGGAATGCCCCCATGTGGTCGAGGGCAGCACCTGCGTCAAGTCCCATCTGGATGCCATCACCCGTGTTCGTCGACACGCCCGCGTAGGGAGCATCGATCATGGAGGGCACCCACCGCGCCATCATCTCCGGGTTGGCGGCGAAGCCGCCGGCGGCCAGCACTACCTGTTCGGCGTGAACGCGCTGCAGCTCACCGTCCGACCCGGCCTCAACCCCTATCACCAGGCCGTCGCGAATCACCAGCGAGCGGCCCGCGTTGCGGTCTGCAAAGATCACGTTCGGACGCCTCAGGATCCACTCCCGAAGAGCCGCGACGATAGGCGCGCCCGACCGCTTTGGGTGAGCATGCATCCTGGGCCGGCTGTGTCCGATCCAGTGGGTCTCGGGCGCGAACACCAACGGCACGCCTATCTCGTCAGCCAGCCAGTGAACGAAGACGGCGGACTCGCGGCAGACGGCGAGCGCGACATCGCGGTCGCACTGGCCGTGATTCTTTGCGATGATATCCTGCGCCATCAGTTCCGGTGTGTCGTCGGTGATCCCGGCCTCCCGCTGGAAGCGGGTTCCCGCCGCCTGGAGCATGCCGCCGGCGATCGCCGCGTTGCAGGGTGTGCTCGCATCCTTCTCGAGCACGACGATCTCCACATCGGGGCGCAAGTCGGCGACGGTCGCCGCCACCGACAATCCACATGCGCCACCGCCCACCACCGCCACCGAAGCCTCCAGGTCCCACTCCATTCCTGTCCTCCACTCGGTCTTCATGAGCCGGCGAACATCCTCGAGCTGCGACACCGGGCGTTGATTGGGAAGGCTCTCACAGTGGCGAGATACCTCGCTTCTTCAAAGGTATGGAACGGCGCGCGTGCACCGGCTGGCCTCCGACAAAAGCGAGGCCCTCGAGGAGAAGCGAACGGGTCTCCCGGGGATCGATGATGTCGTCGATCTTCATCGCTTCAGCCGCATCCCAGGGCTTCTCCAGCTCCTTGAGCCGTTCGTACATCCGCTTCCGCTCGTCATCGGTGCGATTGCTGCCCTCCTTCCCGTAGATCACGTTCACAGCCCCTGCCGCGCCCATGGGGCTGATGCGGGCCGAGGGCCAGGCCACGAATACCTCAGGGTGAAATTCTGCCCCGCCCATGGTGTGATAAGCCAGACCGTAGGCCTTGCGAACGATGACGGTCAGGATCGGCACGGTGGACTGCCCGAGCTCCCACAGCGGCTTCATGCTGTGTCGGACGATCCCGGTTTCCTCGGCCCGAGTGCCGACGATGTAGCCAGGAACATCGACAAGAAAGATCAACGGTAAGTTGAAGCAGTCGCATACGTTGATGAACCGAGACATCTTGTCGCTGGACGGTGTGTCCAGGATGCCCGCCAGGAACATAGGGTTATTAGCGATGAGTCCGACGCTCTTCCCGCCGATCCGGCCAAACGCTGTGATCACGTTTCGCGCAAAGCGTGGCTTGAGCTCGAACTTGCTGTCCGCGTCCAGGACCATGTCCACCAGCCGCTGCATGTCGTACGCCTGTGTTTCGCTGTCCGGGATCAACGCGAGGACGGTGTCGGGTAGCATTTCCCCGTCGTCCGGTGAACGATACGGTTCATCGCGGGGCAGCTCGGTGGCGTTGCCGGGCAGGTAGGAGAGGTAGGTCCGCATTGCATCCAGCGCCTCGGCCTCGGTGTCCACGGCCAGCTCGACTGAACCGACCTTCTCGGCATGCAGCCTCGGGCCACCCAACTCGTCGAGGGTCGCCTTCTCTCCCGTCGCGGCCTCGACCAGCCGGGGCCCGGCGATTCCCAGCGAGGAGTTCCTGACCATAACGACAAAGTCGGCGAGGGCCGCGAGGTTGGCGTGGCCGGCGTAGGTGTGACCCATGATCCCGCACACAATCGGCGCCCAGCCGGAAAGCAGCGCGAGATCGCTGAACCTCTCGTGTCCCTTGGCCGTCGTCGAGCCCATACGTTCCTGGACCCGAGCGCCTCCTCCCTCGAGCAGCATCAAGAGTGGGATGCCGTAACGGATCGCCACATTTCGAGCCCGGCTGAACTTCTCGTCGTTGGTGCGGCCCATCGAGCCCCCGAGAACCGTGAAGTCGTAGGAGACGACCACCACGGGCCGGCCCTGCACCATGCCCCGCCCGACGATGACGCCGTCGGCGGCGTCGTCGATCTCGGGCGCTGCGGACGCCGACACCGACCGGGCGAGGATGCCGAGCTCACGGAAACTCCCCAGATCGACGAGCCTCTCGACGCGCTCACGAGCGGTCAGTCGGCCGCGGTTGTGTTGTGCCGCCACAGCCTGCGGCCGCCCGGCGTCGTGGGCGGCCCGCTTCCGCTCATCGACCGCCTCCGACTCAGCCCCGAGGCTGGACCCGCCCTTCTCGCCGCTCGTCTGGACGATCTTCCGGCTCGGCATCATCGTTTGCGCGGTCGCCGGAGGATCAGCACCGCGGCGGCGCATTCATGCCAGGGGGTCGACGGTTTCGCCTAGGAATTCCCGTTCGCACTCCGTGTAGGAGGGATAGTCGACGAGGTCATACTGCTCGGCCCTAGTCATCATCCGGTCCAGCCAGCCCTGCTGGGTGCCTTTGGCCCTGAGGTCAGCGTAGAACTCCTGCATCGCCTTGAGAGCGACGCGCATGGCGGAAGCGGCGAAGATCACGATGGAGTACCCGAAGCTCTCGAACTCCTTCGCCGTGATGTACGGCGTCTTGCCGAATTCCGGCATGTTGGCTAGGAGCGGGGCTTCCACGGCCCTGGCGTAATCGGCAAATTCCTCACGCGTCTGGAGCGCCTCGGGAAAGACGATATCGGCGCCCGCGGCTCGGTAGGCCCGACCCCGGCGAACGGCCTCGTCGAAACCCAAGGGGGCGCGCGAGTCGGTCCTGGCGATGATGACGAAGTCCGGATCGCGGCGAGCTGCCACTGCGGCCCGAATCTTTCCGACCATCTCCTCGGCCGGGATGCATTCCTTGCCGGCGACGTGGCCGCACTTCTTCGGGGCGACTTGGTCCTCGATATGGAGCCCGGCGAGTCCCACCTGTTCGTACTCGCGCACCGTCCGCATCACGTTGATCGCGTTGCCGTATCCGGTGTCCGCGTCGGCGAAGACCGGGATGTCTACCGCGCCTGCGATGTAGCGCGCGTTGGTAGCCATCTCGGTGCTGCTGAGCAACCCGATGTCCGGTAGCCCCGCCAGCGCGGTCACGGTCCCGGCCCCAGTCATATAGCAGGCATCGAAGCCCGCCGCCGCGACGAGCCGCGCGCTCGCGGCATCGAAAGCACCCGGGACCACCAGGATGCCAGTGCCGTTGAGAAGCTGCCGGAGGCGACGGCCGGGACTCCCAGGGACGGGGGTCAGCCCGGGGTCGCTCATGAGCGTCGAGGCACGTACTCGCCATAGCCGGGCTCCGCCACGATCTCGCCGTCCTCGTAGACGGGCTGGCCGCGGACTAGGGTTCGCTCCGGGAACCCATAGAGCGTCTCGCCTTCGAATACGTTGAAGTCGGAAACGCCTTTGATCCAGCTCGCCGATACGGTCCGGGGTTGATCCAGGTCGACAACCATTACGTCCGCGTCCGAGCCGACCGAGATCGTCCCTTTGCGCGGGTAGAGTCCGAAGGTCTTGGCCGAATTGGTGCTGGTGAGTTCGACCAGCCGGCTGAGACTGAGTCCCCGCTTCTTCACTCCGTGGGTGACCATTACCGGGAACATCGTTGCCATCCCCGCGAACCCGAGCTTGGCCTGAAGGATGTCACCGGTCTCAAGCTTCTTCATGTCCTTGAGGATCGCGCAGTGGTCGGTGCCGACCGTCTGCACGGTCCCGTCGAAGACGCCCGCCCAAAGACGCTCCTGCTCGGCGGCATTGCGAACAGGCGGGTTGACCTTGGCCAGGTCGCCGCAGGATGAGTCGACGGTGAGGCCGAGGTAGTGCGACATCGTCTCTACGAAGGCGTTGTTCCGGGCTAGGTCGAAGTGCTCTCGAACCATGTCGAGTGTGTCGCCTGAACTCGTGTGCACGAGATACACCGATGCCCCGGTGCGCTGCCCCAAGTAGAGCGCCATCATCGCATACACCGTTTCGGTGAAGCCGGGGTTGAGCTTGTCCCAAAGGTCGAGCCCTTTTGCATTCGGATGATCCCGCTTCAGGTAGTGAGGGGCATCGTGGCTGGCGAAGGGGGGGACTGAGATCTCGACGTTCTGGGCGTGGATGGGGATGCGGACATTGGGGTACTTGCCCGCCTTCCGGAGCGTCTGGTACAGGAGACCATCGTCGATCCGGGTGTCGCTGCCGATGCGCTGCTTCTCGTATCCCTTCCAATGCCCGGTGAACTTGAAGGAGGTCACGCCGAAGTCCCTGATGTAAGCGTCCATCTCGTCAACATGCTGCTCGGTCTGAATCCCCAGGTGGCACGCGAAGTCCACGACCGCCTGGCTATTCGCGAGCTCCAGCTGGGGAGGCCAGCTCTGGAAGTAGGAGTCTTTGTTGAAGAAGTAGTTGATGACCGTGGTGATGCCGCCCATCGCGGCAGCAGAGGTCTCCGACAGCCATTCGCCGTCGGACGGCGTGTAGATGCCGATGTGGACGTGGGGCTCGATGACGCCCGGCAGCACGTGACGCCCGGATGCATCTATGACCTCGGTTGCGGGGATGTTCGAGGAATCCTCGACGAGACCGGCGATCTTTCCCTTGTCGATCAGGATGTCGATCCGCTCCTCGCCACGCTCAGCCGTGACAACCGTTCCACCCTTGATGATCCTGTCAACCGTCATTAATTGCCTCCCCCTGTGGTGCCCAAAGCCTTGGCTCGCTCGACGGTAACACCGTCGAGGTACTCTATGGCCTGCCGACATGTGATTACGTCCGCGTACTTCATCCATAGGTCCAGCAGCGAGGACTTGTGGGAGGTCTCGATCCGGTCCGCCACGCCGTCTTCCAGGACTGCGGCGTTGAACCCATAGGAGATGGCGTCGATGCAGGTGGCGCGGACGCAGCCCGAGGTCGACACGCCGCCGATGACGAGGGAGTCGACGTCGAGCCGGTTCAGGTATTGGACGAGTGGCGTTCCGAAGAGTGCGCTCGCCGTCGTCTTGTCGATCACCAGCTCGTCATCGCGTGGCTTCAGCTCCTCGACGATGTACGTGCCCGGCGCGCCGTCGACGAAGCGATCCACGTTCCCGCGCTTGAGTGCGAAGCCGTCGTAACGGGCACCTCGAGCGCTGTAGCAGTAACGGGTGTAAATGATCGGCGCCCCCGCTCGACTAGCCGCTTCTCGTACCACGACGAGATTCCGTACGGCGGCCCACGCGGCCGCGCCGCCACCGGCAGGATATTCACCGATCTGGTCGAGAATCGGGCGGTCGGCGCCAATGTGGTTGTACTGGCAGTCGATCAGTACCAGAGCGGGTGCCCGCCCCAACCCGCGCGACTTGCCATAGCCGCCGCGTGCGATAACCTCGCGATCGACGTCGGTCAGGATTTCGTCCCAGGCGGCCAATCTCTTCCCTCCAAGCCTTCGGCTCACTGCGGCCGGGGGCTGCTTCCGTGCCGGTTCCCAGCGATTGCGAGGTCTACAGTGGTCCATTCTCGGAACTGTGGGGGTGATCAATCAAGACCAACCAGCTGATCAAACCGATAGGAAAAACCCATCGTTCTCCGGGCCTCGGGTCCACCTGCGGCCTATCGACCCCGGCGAGGAATCAGGGGCGGAGCGTCCCGAGGCTTAGAGATAACCGCCATCCCAGTGGTCCCTAGGCCACGGTCTTGGCGCGATCGAGCGTCGTCGCTAGCCGATCGCGATTCGGGTGCCAGTGGGCAGTCTCACTTCGACCATGATGTGAGCCGCATTCAGGAGGCGAAAGATGTTCTCGGCTGTGGGATTCGCAGTCTGGACGGTCCGCATCCGGCGTCCTGATCCAAGCAGTCCTGACGGCGGCGGCGATGAACCTGCGGAAGCTGGCCCGGCAC
>CAAGKR010530991.1_pt1 | contig 14322 bp, 14 predicted proteins | sample 2556971 | NCBI WGS metagenome assembly CAAGKR01 (sample SAMEA5207829, study PRJEB30636) | soil metagenome | biome: forest; feature: boreal; material: soil | place: USA | collected 2011-09 | depth 1 m | reverse complement strand
GGCGGGTCGAACGTCTGCGGCGGATCGCGGGTTGGTTCGAGCGCTTCCTTGGCACCTCGTCGTCGGATCGGCCGGTGGAAGTCGCGGCATCCAGCACCACTCAGACGCTGGCCACGCGAAACCTCGACGTGATGCCGGACGTCGAGGAGGCCACGCGCGAACCCGTCGCCGAGGCGGTGGCTGCCGCACCAGACATCGAGGCAGCTGTCGCTGCCTCGCCAGAAGTCGAAGCCGAGGTCGACCCTGAAGCACTAGTGCTCGCACCGGAGGTCGAAGCCTTCGATGGCGTCCCCGAGCCTGTGGTGGCGGCGCAAGAGCCGGAATCAGAGCCGGAACCAGAGCCCGAACCGGACCCGGAGTCGGTCGAAGCAGCGCCCGAGCCTGACGCTTGGCAGGCGACGGTCCCGCCTGGGACTGACGCCTGGAAGGCAACGGTTCCACCCAGCTCACAAGACCCATGGCAGGCGACGGTTCCACCATCTCCGGCGGCCGCCGACGAGGCGGTACCCGTATTCCCGGAGCCGGAGCCTCTATTCCCTGGAGTGGTCCCCGAACCTGTGGCGACTGCCACAGAGCCGGAACCTGCGGCTGCGGCGCCGGAGCCCGAGGAGATCGCTGAACCTGCTCCCGCGGCTGCGGCGGCGCCAGAGGCGCTCGCGTCCCAGGACCCGGTGGGTCAGACGATTGTCGCCTGGCCGCACGGCACCGGCGCGCCAAGCAACGGCGCACCCGCTGGACAAGCCGACTTTGCGGAGGAGGCAACGTCGATCATTCCGGCCTGGCAGCCGTCGGACGTTCCGGAGTCAAAGCGGACTGTTTCCCTGCAGGCCGTGCCACCAGAGGTGATCGCGGCAGGCGGAGGTTATCCTGCCAAGCTGACTTTCGAGTCGGGGCCTTTCGCGGGACGGATCGTGGCGCTCCCCAACCAGATGGTCACAGTTGGCCGCGCCCCTGAGAACGACCTGGTGGTAAGCGACCCTGCCACCTCCGGGCGGCATGGGCGGATCGAAGTCCGCGGCGGAGCTTTCTGGATCAGCGACCTGGGAAGCACCAACGGCACACTGGTCAACGGCGAGCCGGTGATCGAGAAGCAATTGGGCCACGGCGACCTCATCGCCATCGGCCAGAACACGATCCGCTTCACGCTCGAAAGCTGATCGCGACGCTAGCGCCGCAGGGTTGGCCGGGGTCCCCCCGGCCATGACCATCCGGGTTCCCTCTCATATCTTTGCAAGTGCGGTGCACTCGGCGGCTGCCTCTTGCAGGTTCCTGGTGAACTCTTCGACGTCGGGCACTATCGCCGGGTCTGCAGTCAGACCGAAGTAGGCGTCGCCGTTGTAGGAGACGATCGCGACGCCAAGTCCCATCGATGGATATAGCGGCGCGAATGGCCACACCTCGAGCATCTCGGCTCCGCCCGAGTAGAGCGGGAACTGCGGGCCAGGGACGTTGGTGATGTTGATATTGGCGCCACCCTGGGGGCTGGACATCAGGCGACCCGCCAGCACCAGGAGCGACGGTGGCGCCCAGTCGGCGAGACCCGCAAGCTTGTCCGCCGCGACCGCCTGCCGGGTCCGCTTGAGGTCGCCGGTGGTCACCTTGATCCTGCTCAAACGCTGCTCGATGGAGAGGTCGCCGGTGGGTAGCTCCAGCACCATGCCGCTGATCTGGTTCCCGATCCGCCCCGGCCCTTCGCCCCTGACGCTGACCGGGCAGAACACTCGCACCTTGTCGGGCACGCGCTCGCCGCGAGCCTTGAACCACCTGTAGAGCCCTTCCGCCACAACAGCCAGCACCGCGTCGTTGACGGTGCAGCCGAACCGTTCCTTCAATCCCTTGAAGGCCGGCAGCGGTACTTTCAAACCGCGACCGCTCCGTTGCGTTCCGATCCTCTGGTTGAAGAAGAGGTCAGGTCGCGGGCTGACCATCTTGCCGCTCAGCGTGAAGAGGCTCCTCCACGGCACCCGCGTGGTGCTCCAGACCGCAGGCACCCTCGTCCTCTCGTCCTTACGTTGGGAGCCCACGTTCCAGAGCACCGGCCTGATCAGCTGCCACTTCGTGGGCGCCGCGCGAGGTTTCCACCCCTCCTCGGGCGGCTCCGGCGTGAAGGTCTCAGGGGTCGTATCGAGCAAGAGGGTGAGGATGTCGACTGACGAGACGCCGTCGACCATGGCGTGGTGGGCGCGGTTAACGATGACGACGCGATCGTGGCGCAGCCCGGTCACTATGGTCATCTCCCAAAGAGGCCGTCGCATGTCGAGGGGCCTGGAGAGGATTCGCATCACGAGCTTGCGCAAAGCCGCGCCTTCCCCGGGCGGGGGCAGCACCTCGCGGCGCACGTGAGCGCCGAGGTCGAACTGGGGATCGTCAACCCAGACCGGATGGGCAAGGTTCATCGGCGCCCGCAGGATTCGCTGTCGGTAGCGCGGGACCAGGTGGATGCGCTCCCTGATGGTCTCTTCGATGCCAAGGGCGCCTCGTCCTCCGGGCACGCGCGAGCCCCCCTCAAAGATGTAGACGGTGCCGAGATCGAGCGGGGTGGACGCCCGCTCCGCATACAGAAACCACGCGTCGCGCGCGGACAACGGCTCGTAGAAGGGCTCAGCCACCTGCGGCTGCATATTAATTAGAGCTTGCGTGGCAACGTAGGGGGATCCTGATCCCCCTGCGCTTCCACGGGCTGATCCTAAAGCCGCGCGGATACGTTGGGTGGGTAGTCTTTCAACGTGGCCGGAACCATTGCTGAGATCTGGCGATATCCAGTCAAGTCGATGGCCGGCGAGCGGCTGGATGGGTGCGCTGTCACCCAGACCGGGCTCCAGGGGGACAGGCGCTGGGCGCTTGTCGATGGCACTGCCAACCGCACCGGCAAGCTCCTCACCATTCGCCAGGACCAAAGGCTGATGAAGTACCGAGCGCGGCTGAACGGCAACGGTGTCGAGGTCTTGACCGAAGGCGGCGAGGCACGGCGCCTGGACGATGACCTCGTCACCGACATCGCCCTGCTTACGGGGCGACCCCTGACCTTGAGGGATGTTGCGGGCGCCAACTTCGACGACTCGCCGGTGCTGGTGGTGAACATGGCGACAGTTGCCGCATTCAGCCTCGAGGCGGGCTTTGCGGTGGACCATCGCCGATTTCGCGGCAACCTCTACCTCGACGGCTTCGAGCCCGAAGAGGAGCTGCGCTGGATCGGCGGCCGCATTCGCGCCGGCGATGTCGAGCTCGAGGTGATCAAGAGATGCGAGCGCTGCGTGATCATCACCCGCGATCCCGACACGACCACAGCCAGCCCTGCCCTGCTGCGGATCCTCACCGACACTCACGAGACGTGTATGGGCGTCTACTGCGCGGTGGTGCGGCCCGGCGAGGTGGCGGTGGGCGACCTTTGCGGGCGGGTGTAGCGTAGCCTCTCAAAGACGCATTTCGGGTTGCGAAGAGGAGGAGAACATGTCGGTCAAGGCTTTCTCGGCCGAGTGGGCCGAAGCTTTCAAAGACGAGGTCAACAAGTCCTCTGTCTACAAGGCAGCGGGCAAGGGTTGGAAGTGGACAGTCGGTCTCGTCGTCGAGGCGGAGCCCGACAAGCACTTCGCCGAGGCGAGAGGCATCGTCATGGATCTGTTCGAGGGCGAGGCTCGCGACGTCACAGTCGGTTCGGCAGCCGACGCGCAGAAGTGCGACTTCGTGATCACCGCGCCGTACTCGCGTTGGAAGCAGGTGGCAACCAAAGAGCTCGACGCGACCAAGGGCATGCTCCAGGGCAAGCTCAAGCTGAAGGGCGATCTGCCCACGATCGTGCGCTACACGAAGGCTTCGCAGGAGATGACCGAGTGCACGACGAGGATCCCGGTCGAGTGGCCCGACGAAAGCTAGGGGCGACGCCGATACATCCGGCCCAGGTCGACTACGCGGACGAGGAGCCCAGCGCTTTCGCCTCGATGTTGGGCGGCTTGATTAAGGCCAACGTCGAGAGCCGTCCGGAGAAGCAGCAGGATTTCGCGACACTCGTCGCCCGCGTGGGCATCTGGGTGACGGACATCGACGAGGGTGTGACCCTTGACTTCAAGGGCGGCAGGCTGACGGTCCACAACGGACTCAAGCCACGCAGCACCATCACCATCCGCACCGATGCCGAGACAGTGATGAGCCTGAGCAACCTGAAGATCGGCGCGCTGGGCATGCCCGTGTATTACGACGAGGTGGGGAGAGGCGTCGCGGGTAAGCTCCTGCGCGGCAAGCTCAAGATCGACGGCCTTCTACCCAATGTGATGACGTTGAACGCGGTGACGCGAATCTTCTCAGTGCAGTGACGCGCCTGGCCGTCGTCGGCGCGGGCAGCATGGGCGCGCAGATCGCCCAGCAGGCGGCGTTGCATGGGGTGGATGTTGTCCTGCACGACAAGAGCGAAGAGCAGCTTGGCAAATCCGTCGAGTCCAACCGCGGCCACCTCCTGCGCCGCGTTGAGAAGGGAAAACTGGCCAAGGCCGACGCCGAAACGGCGCTCGCGCGAGTGAGGACGACAACCGATATGGGCATGGCGGTGCGCGACGCAGACCTCGTCATCGAAGCGGTTTTCGAGGACCTCGAGGTCAAGCGGGAGGTATTCGCGCAGCTCGATCGTCTGGCGCCGGCCGAATGCGTGCTGGCGAGCAACTCTTCGACGATGGGGATCAGCAAAATCGCAGGGGCCACAAACCGGCCTGAGAGCTGCGTCAACATGCACTTCTTCCACCCGGTGCTGGTGATGGACCTCGTCGAGGTCGTCCGCGGCCCCGAGACATCACAGCCGGCGGTCGACCGCGCGATGAGCGTGGCTCGCGAGATGGGCCGCACCCCAGTCCTCATCAACCGGGAAATCGACGGGTTCATCGTCAACCGTATCCTCCATGCCGCGACGCAGGAGGCATACAGGCTCCTCGACGCCGGTGTCGCAAGCTTTGAAGACATCGATACAGCAGTCGAGAAAGGGCTGAACTGGCCTTTGGGCCCGTTCCGCCTCGGCGACTTCAGCGGCCTCGACGTCACTTACAACGCGCGGCTGCACATGTACAGGTCGACTGGGGAGGAGCGATTCAGGCCGTCACCGCAGCTGGAGGCCAAGGTCAAGGCGGGCAAGCTGGGCCGCAAGAGCGGAGAGGGCTGGTACAAGTACTAGAAGTGCTGACTCGCATCCATCACGTCGGCGTCGCGGTCGCCGACCTCGACGAGTCGATCAAGCTCTATCGCGCAGGGCTCGGCGCGGAGCTCGTCCATCGCGCCCGCAACGAGAAGGAGGGTCTCGAGGCTGCATTCCTCAAGGTGGGGGAGGGCGAGCTCGAGCTGATGGCCGCTCTGCGTGACGATTCGCCGGTGGGCAAGTTCGTGGCCAAGAGAGGACCTGGCATCCACCATGTCGCCTATGGCGTGACCGACATCGTCAAAGCGCTCGCGGACGCACGCGCGGCGGGCCTTGAGCTGATCGACGCCGAGCCGCGGATGGGCATGCACGGTTCGCGCATCGCGTTCGTCCATCCAAAGAGCCTCAACGGTGTGCTTACAGAGTTCGTCGAAATATGACCGAGGTTTCAAACGACAGTGGCCTGCCGCTGAAACCGGTCTACTCCGTGGAGGATCGTCGAGCCGAAGAGCCGCTGCCTGGAACGTTCCCGTTCACCCGCGGCATCCACAAGGACATGTACCGCGGCCGGTTGTGGACGATGCGCCAGTACGCAGGCTTCGGCACGGCGGCCGAGTCCAACAAGCGCTACAAGTTCCTCCTCAAGCAGGGACAGACAGGGCTGTCGGTCGCGTTCGACCTGCCAACCCAGATCGGCTACGACTCGGACGACCCGATGGCAAACGGTGAGGTTGGAAAGGTCGGGGTCGCCATCGATTCACTCGAAGACATGGAGACCCTTTTCGATGGGATCCCGCTCGACAGGGTCTCGACGTCGATGACCATCAACGCCACCGCAGCCCTGCTCCTTCTTCTGTATCAGTTGGTCGCCGAGAAGCAGGGGTGTCCTCCGGAGAAGATCACCGGCACCGTGCAGAACGACATCCTCAAGGAGTACGCGGCTCGGGGCACTTACATCTTTCCACCCAAGCCCTCGATGAGGCTCGTGACGGACCTGTTCGCCTATTGCCAAAGCAACCTGCCGAACTGGAACACGATCTCGATCTCTGGCTACCACATCCGCGAGGCAGGCTCGACTGCGGCTGAGGAGATAGCCCTCACGCTCGGCCACGCGATCGCCTACGTCGAGGCCGCCCAGGCGGCAGGCCTCGAGGTCGATGACTTCGGGCCGCGCCTCTCGTTCTTCTTCGCCTCGCACATGGACTTCTTCGAGGAGGTGGCCAAGTTCAGGGCCGCCCGCCGCATGTGGGCGCGCATCATGCGTGACAGGTTCAAGGCCAAGGACACCCGCTCCCACGCCCTTCGCTTTCACACGCAAACCGGCGGCGTCACCCTCACCGCCCAGCAGCCCTTGAACAACGTGGTGCGCACTGCCCTCGAGGCGATGAGCGCCGTCCTCGGCGGCACCCAGTCTCTCCACACAAACGCGTACGACGAAGCCCTCGGGCTGCCGTCGGAGAGGGCGGCCGAGGTCGCGTTGCGAACGCAGCAGGTCATCGGCTACGAGACAGCAGTTCCGCTGGTGGCCGACCCTCTCGGCGGCTCTTACTACGTCGAGAACCTCACCGACAAGGTGGAGGAGGAGGCGCTCGCGATCATGGCCGATATGGACGAGGGTGGGGGCGCGGTGGCCTGCATCGAGTCGGGCTGGACCCAGCGCCGCATTGCCGAGAGCGCATACCGGTTGCAGAAGAGGATCGAGTCGGCCGAGCGGGTGGTGGTGGGCGTGAACCGTTTTGTGAGCTCTGATTCCGACGCGGTCGAGATCATGAAGATCAGCCCGCGCCACCAGGCTGCCCAGGTCCGCGCCCTGAGGCGGCTCCGCGCGAAAAGGCCGGACGGCGTGCTCGAGCGCCACAGCGCAGCCATCGAGCGCGCAGCCCGTAAGAGCGACAACCTGATGCCGCCTCTGAAAGCGGCGCTTGCCGATTACGTGACGATTGGTGAGTGCTGCACTGTCCTGAGGGGAGTCTTCGGCGAGTACCGCCCAACAGATGGCGCCTAACTCTGCGTAACAGGAGGAAGTGATGTCGCCGAGCTACCCCGACGTAATCCCGATGATCGCCTACGAGGACGCCCCGCGAGCGATGGATTGGCTCGCCGACGCCTTCGGGTTCAAGGAGCGGGCGAGGCCCATCCTCATCGCCGCGTCGGCGCGTGAGCGCCGGTGAGCACACCGCGGAACCGCAAAGTCGACCCGCTGAATCAGCTGCGGCAGCGCAGGTACGAAGCAGGGCATGGGGACGCCGAGGCATTCAACCAGCAGCATGCGAAAGGCAAGCTGACGGCGCGCGAGCGAATCTCGCGCCTGGTGGACCGCAACTCCTTCGAGGAGATCGACATCTTCGCCACCCACCGTGTCCAGGGTTTTGGTCTCGAGTCGAAACGAGTGCCCGGTGACGGCGTCGTGACAGGGATGGGGAAGATCGACGGACGGGACGTGATGCTCTTCAGCCACGACGCTTCGGTGTTCGGCGGTTCCCTTGGCGAGGTCTTCGCCGAGAAGGTCATCAAGGTTATGGACCTTGCGCTGCGCAATCGCATCCCGATCATCGGCCTGAACGACTCGGGCGGCGCGCGCATCCAGGAGGGCGTCGTGTCGCTGGCCGGCTATGCCGAGATCTTCTGGCGCAACGTTGAGGCAAGTGGAGTGATCCCGCAGCTCAGCCTGATCCTCGGACCGTGCACAGGAGGCGCCGTTTATTCGCCCGCGATGACCGACTTCACATTCATGGTCCACGGGGTCGGCTACATGTTCATCACGGGCCCCGAGGTCATCCGCGTCACCACCGGTGAAGAGGTGACCTTCGACTCACTCGGTGGGGCAGAGGTGCACAACGTGAAGTCGGGCGTCGCGCACTTCCTCGCCGAAACCGAGGACGAATGCTTCGCCCAGGTGCGGCGGATGTTCAAGTACATCCCGCAGAGCTGCGAGCAGCAGCCGCCGACTGCCGCCGCGACTGACGACCCGGAGCGCGCAGCGCCTGGTCTCGCCACCGTGATCCCAGACAACCCGAAAGAGCCTTACGACATCAAGGATGTCATCGGGATGGTCGTCGACCACGCGGACTTCTTCGAGGTCCAGCCCTACTTCGCAATGAACATAGTTGTCGGCTTCGCGCACCTTGACGGCCATCCGATCGGCGTCGTCGCCAACCAACCCAAGGTCATGGCCGGCGCGCTCGACATCAACGCGTCGGTGAAGGCGGCGCGGTTCGTCCGCTTCTGCGACGCGTTCAACATTCCCCTTGTCACGTTCGTCGACGTTCCGGGCTTTCTGCCCGGGACCGCACAGGAGTACGGCGGCATCATCCGGCACGGCGCCAAACTCCTCTACGCGTTCAGCGAGGCGACGGTGCCAAAGCTGACCGTGATCACGCGAAAGGCCTACGGCGGCGCCTATTGCGTCATGTGCTCGAAGCACATCCGCGCGGACTTCAACGTCGCGTGGCCGACCGCCGAGATTGCAGTGATGGGGCCGGAAGGCGCTGTCAACATCGTGTTCCACCGCGAGCTGGCCGCCGCCGCCGACCCCACCGCGCACCGTCGCGAGCTCGTTGCGGATTACACAGAGCGGTTCGCGAATCCCTACATCGCCGCCGAGCGTGGCTATATCGATGACGTAATCGAGCCGGGTCGCACGCGCAGCGTGCTGATCCGAGCGCTGAAGATCGCGCTGCGCAAGGAACGGCGCCGTAACCCGCGCTGGCACGGCAACATCCCGCTATAGACGCATCGATTAACCTCAACCAAGGTGCCCACCACTAAGACGGCTCGACGGTGAAGCTTCTCGAGTACCAGGCGAAGGAAGTTCTGGCGTCGCTGGGCATCCAGGTCCCGGCTGGCAGAGTTGCGCGCACCCCTGAAGAGGCGGCACAGGCGTGCGCCGAGCTCGGACCCGTGGCGATCAAGGCGCAGGTCCCAGTGGGGGGCCGCGGCAAAGCCGGTGGCATCAAGCTCGTGAAATCGCCGGAAGAGGCGCGCGTGGCGGCGGCTCACATCATCGGCATGGACATCAAGGGCTTCAAGGTGCCGCTCGTCTACTGCGAGACCGCGCTGGAGATCGACCGCGAGGTTTACCTCGGCTTCACCGTCGACCGCGACGCCCGGACCAACATCCTGATGCTCTCGGGCAAGGGCGGCATGGACATCGAGCAGGTGGCGGAGGAGTCGCCCGAATCGATCGCCAGGCTGCATCCCAACCCGTGGAGAGGGCCACTCGACTTCGAGCTCAACCAGCTCGCATTCGAGGCCGGCCTCGGTGAGCTCGCCCGGCCACTTACCGCGCTCATCAAGAAGCTTTACAGAGCGATCCCCGAGCTGGACGCCGTGACCGCGGAGATCAACCCACTAGTGATCACCAAGAAGGGCGAGGTAATCGCTGGCGACGCAAAGCTGGAGACAGATGAGAGCGCAGCGTGGCGGCATAAGGACCTCGAGGAGCGGTACGGCTCGGTGCTGGAGGGCGATCCGTACGAGGTCGAGGCCAAAAAGCGCGGACTGACCTACGTGTCGCTCGACGGTGATATCGGCATCATCGGCAACGGCGCGGGCCTCTGCATGAACACGCTCGACCTCGTCGCGCGGGCTGGCGGAAAGGCCGCCAACTTCTGTGACATAGGCGGCGGCGCCAAGGCCGAGGTGGTGGAGAACGCGCTGGCCGTGATCCTCATGAACCCGCGCGTCAAAGGCGTCCTCATGAACGTGTTCGGCGGCATCACGCGCGGCGATGAGGTCGCCAGGGGATTGGTGAGGGCGCGGGACAACCTGGGCATGAAGCTGCCCCTTGTGGTGCGGATGAGCGGCACCAATGAAGAGGAGGGTCGCGCGATCCTCAAGCAGAACGCCATCGAGCCTGGCGCAAGCGCCTGGGAGGCGGCCCAGAAGATCGTCGATCTCACGAAGGTCCCCTCCCCACAAAGTGGGGAGGTCCGGCGAAGCCGGGGTGGGGTATGAGCATCCTTCTTGACGCGTCCACCCGCGTCATCGTCCAGGGCATCACTGGCAGGGAGGGCACCTTCCACGCCGGCCAGATGCTCGAGATGGGCACGCAAGTGGTCGGCGGGACAAGCCCAGGCAAGGGCGGCACCACCCACGTCGGGGTGCCCGTGTTCAACACCGTCGCCGACGCAGTCAAGGCGACTGGCGCCAACGCGTCAGGCATCTTCGTTCCTCCTCCCTTCGCTGCCGACGCGATCATGGAGGCAGCGGCCGGCGGGATCACGCTCATCGTCTGCATCACCGAGGGGATCCCGATCCAGGAGATGATCAGGGTCAAGGATTTCCTGCGCGGATATCCACAGGCTCGGCTGATCGGCGCCAACTGCCCAGGCCTCATCACACCCAGGGTGGGCAAGATCGGCATCATCCCGCAGCGCATCACCAGCGCGGGCTCGGTCGGGCTCGTCTCGCGAAGCGGCACCCTCACCTACGAGGTTGCATCAGCCCTGACAGCCGCAGGTCTCGGCCAGTCGACGATTGTCGGCATCGGTGGCGACCCCGTGCTGGGCTTGACCTTCAAGGACGTGGTCGAGCTCTTCGAGAAGGACGCGGCGACCACGCACCTTGTGTTGATCGGTGAGATCGGAGGCAGCGACGAGGAGCGCGCGGCCGAGCTGCTGGCGCGGGGGAGCAGGCTGAAGACTGTGGCCTTCATCTCGGGACGGACCGCGCCCGAGGGCAAGCGAATGGGCCATGCGGGCGCGATCGTCTCGGGTAACAGAGGCACCGCCAAAAGCAAGGTGGAGGCGTTCCAGAAAGCTGGCGTCGCGGTGGCCGAGACCACCGACGACATAGTCGACCTTCTCCGGAACTAATCGATGGCGCGCCCTTACACTCGGCTGGCGTTGGCGATGCCCATCTCGATAACCAGGCCCTTGCCAGGCGATCGCATGCGCGATTTCGCAATGCTCGGCGGCATCCTACTCTGGCTGGGCTACACGCGCATCTACTGGATAATCGCGGCCGGCCACCTGACGCTCCCGCCCTGTCCCTTCTACTACCTGACAGGCCATCCATGCCCCTTCTGCGGGGGCACCCGCTCGTTCGCGTACATGTGGCGCGGCGACATCGCCGACGCAGTAAGGCTTTATCCGATGGGACCTGTTTTGTTCGCAGGCAGCCTGGCGGCGGTGGCGGCCCTGGCAACCGGCATCGTCACCGGTCGCACTTGGGCCCCAAACCTTACCCAGATGCAGTGGCGCCTCCTCATCGTCGGCGCTGTCAGCACAATCGCGCTGAGCTGGGCGCTGAAGGTCTTCATTCTCGGCAACTAGGCAGGCGCCTGGGCTGAACATCCGGCGACTGGGGCCGGAGGACTGGCAGCTGTTCCGAAAGGTGAGGCTCGCAGCCCTGCAGGAGGCGCCTTACGCCTTCGGCTCGACCTTTGAGCGAGAGGTCGCGGCGGATGAGGAGAGCTGGCGGCGCCGCCTTTTTGAGCGGACCCACTTCGTCGCCGATTTGGAAGGCGAGGTGGCTGGGACTGTGGGGGCAAGCGCCGGGGAGCTCATCGGCACGACTGCACTGATCGCGCTATGGGTGGACCCGCACTTTCGGGGCCGCGGCGTCGGGGGCGCGCTGGTCGGCGCCGTCGTCGACTGGGCGGCCGGCCAGGGCTGCAGCCAGGTCCTTCTCTGGGTCACCGACGTGAACAAAGTCGCCCAAAGGCTTTATGAGCTCCATGGGTTCGCGCGAACCGGGAGGATGGACCAAGTCCGTCCGGGTGAGCCCGAAGTCGAATACGAGATGACCAAGCCTATTTAGGGCGTGCGAGGATTGAGGTTATGGATTTCGAGCTGACGACCGAGCAGGCTGCAATCCGGGATACGTGCAGGGATTTCGCGCGCGAGGTTGTGGCGCCCGCCGCCGAGGAGCTCGACCGCGAGAATAAGTTCGGCTACGACGTAGTCCGCCAGATGGGCGAGCTTGGACTTTTCGGGCTGCCCTTCTCCGAGGAGTTCGGGGGCGCTGGTGCCGACTTTCTATCCCTGTGCCTGGCGATCGAGGAGATTTCGCGCGCTGACACCGGAGTCGGCATCACCCTCGAGGCCGCGGTGTGCCTTGGCGCTGCGCCGATTCACGATTTCGGCAGCAAGGAGCAGAAGGAGAGGTGGCTCCCCGACCTTCTGTCGGGGCGCAATCTCTGGGCCTTCGGCCTCACCGAGCCAGAAGCGGGCTCCGACGCCGGTGCGACCAAAACGCACGCCGAGATTCGCGATGGGCAGTGGGTAGTCAACGGCGCCAAGCAGTTCATCACCAACTGCGGGACCGATATCTCGGCCGGCGTGACGGTGACTGCGGTCACCGCGAAAGCCAACGGCGACAGGCCCGAGATCAGCGCCATCATGATTCCAACCGGCACGCCGGGCTACCACGTGCTCGAGTCTTATCGAAAGCTCGGGTGGCATTCGTCCGACACGCACCCGCTGAGCTTTGAGGACTGCGCTGTGCCGGAGGAGAACCTGCTCGGCGCACGTGGGGGCGGATACAAGCAGTTCCTCTACACGCTGATGGGCGGCCGGATTGCCATTGCCGCACTTTCCGTAGGCCTCGCGCAGGCCTGCCTTGACGCCTCCCTCTCGTACGCCAAGGAACGTCGGACGTTCGGAGTGCCGATATCGAAGCACCAGGCAGTGCAGTTCAAGCTCGCGGACATGGCGATGGAAACCGAGCTCGCCCGCACGATGGTCTATCGCGCCGCGGTCGCATACATGAAAGCGGGGGGCGAGGCCACCGACGAGGCGCGGATGCTAGCCGCCATGTGCAAGCTCTACGCGTCTGAGACCTCGAAGCGAGCCGCCGACCAGGCCGTCCAGATCCACGGCGGGTACGGCTTCATGGAGGACTACCCGGTCGCGAGGTACTGGCGCGATGTGAAGATCAACGAGATCGGAGAGGGCACGTCCGAAGTTCAGAGAATGGTGATCGCCCGACTCCTAGGCTGCTAAAAAGCACCAACGTGGCAGGGTTGGCCGGGGTCCCCCCGGCCATGACTTTGTCCCTTCCTACTCCGCGCGTGGCGTCGAGAAAACTACCTAAACAAATCCCATCCATATACCGGAGGGAGAGCAGCGCCTGCGGCGAAGCCGCACGCGCGATGAGGGGGACCATCCGGGTCCCCTCTCATAATCGCGTCAGCGATATACGCCGTTGTGGCCGAGGCTGTGCAGGCCCACGTTCGGGAAGTACGTGAGGCCGTGGTCCTCCGAGCCGACAGCGATCCTGGCGATGAGCTTGCCGGTGATCGTGCTCATCACGTAGACGGTGCCGTTGTAGCGGCCCGACGCCCACAGCTGTGTTCCCGCGGGGTTCAGCTGGAGCATGTCAGGGCTGCCTCCGCCCGGTATCAACCACTTGGCCACCACCTTGCGGGTTGCGAAGTCGATGACCGAGAAAGAGCCCTCCAGGCGGTTGGAAACGTAGAGCGATTTGGTGTCGCGGGAAACCTGGAAGCCGTGCGCGCCCTTCCCTGTCGGTATGAACTGGATCTCCTTCATCGCGATCGGGTCGATCACAGATACCCCGCTGCGACCCTGGTTGCTCACGTAGAAGACTGTCCCGTCTGGCGAGAGCTTGACGTCGATGGGCAGGCCCCCGACATGGACGTAGCCCACCAGCTTCATCTTGATCACGTCGACCTTCGCCACCATGCCGGTGTACTCAGTCGAGATCATCAGGTAGCTGCCGTCGGCGCTGAAGTCCAGGTGATCAGCGCCCGCGTATGGGATCTGGACCGTGGCGAGCAGCTTCCAACCGTGATGTGGGTCGCGGAACTCGATGCGCTGTAGGCGTTCAACTACGTCGATTGCCTTGGTGCCGTCAGGCGTGAAGTAGATGTTGTACGGGTATGGCATGTTGATCGTGCCTGACGGCTTGCCGGTGTGGATGTTGATCACAGTCAAGCTGCTGGAGCCCTCGTTATCGACGTACAGCGCGCTCATGTCCCACGCGGGAGCGACGTGGTGCGGGATGGAGCCGACAGCAAAGTGGTCGATCACCTTGAACGTCAACGGGTTGATCACGTCAACTGTGCCTGCCCCGCTGTTGGGGACGTAGACACGAGGCGGGATCTTGCAGAGAGGGCACGGCACGACGCCCGACATGATGTTGGCGTAGACGTTGACTGGCGTTGCAGGGAGGCTGCCGGCCTGAATATCGGGTACCGGTTGGACCCGAATTGGACCGTTTGGCGCCGCCGCCTCGGGCGC
>CAAGKR010279382.1_pt1 | contig 14326 bp, 13 predicted proteins | sample 2556971 | NCBI WGS metagenome assembly CAAGKR01 (sample SAMEA5207829, study PRJEB30636) | soil metagenome | biome: forest; feature: boreal; material: soil | place: USA | collected 2011-09 | depth 1 m | reverse complement strand
TCGAAGATCACCTCGTCCATCTTCGAACCGGTGTCCACGAGCGCGGTCGCCATGATCGTGAGCGAACCGCCGAACTCGATGTTGCGGGCCGCTCCGAAGAACTTCTTGGGCGGGTACAGCGCGGTGGAGTCGACGCCGCCGGAGAGGATGCGCCCCGACGCCGGGCTGGCCAGGTTGTACGCGCGGCCCAGCCGGGTGATCGAGTCGAGCAGGATGACGACGTCGTACCCGCTCTCGACGAGGCGCTTGGCGCGCTCGATGCACAGCTCGGCCACGAGGATGTGGTTGTCCGACGGCATGTCGAAGGTGGAGGAGAGCACCTCGCCGTGGATGGAGCGCTCCATGTCGGTGACTTCCTCGGGCCGCTCGTCGACGAGCAGGCACATGAGGTAGACCTCGGGGTTGTTCGCGTGGATGGCGGCGGCGATGTCTTTGAGGATCGTCGTCTTGCCGGCCTTCGGCGGCGAGACGATCAGCCCGCGCTGGCCTTTGCCGATCGGCGCGACCAGGTCGATGATGCGCGTCGTGATCGCGTCGGACTTCCACTCCATCTTGAACTTCTCGTCCGGGTAGACCGGCGTGAGGTCCTTGAACTCCTTGCGGCCCCGGTTGTCCTCCGGGTTCTTGCCGTTGATGCTGTCCACCCTCTGGAGCGCCGCGTACTTCTCGGTCTCCTTCGGAGGACGTACCTGGCCGCGGACCATGTCGCCGCGCCGGAGCTCGTGGCGCCGGACGGCGGACATCGAGACGTAGACGTCCTTGTCACCCGGCAGGTAGCCGCTGGTGCGCAGGAAGCCGTAGCCCTCCGGCAGGATGTCGAGGATGCCGATCACGTCGACGAACCCCTCGGCCTTGGCGCGGGCCTCGAGAACGGCGTCGATGATCTCGTCCTTCTTCTTGAGCGGCTTGGTGTCGAGCCCGAGCTCCGCGCCCATGGCGCGCAGCTCCGTGACTGTCTTCGGCTCGAGATCCGCGCGGGTCACTGACGGCTGCGGAGCAGCTTCGGCCTGCTGCGAACCGCCGCGGCGGCCGCGCTTGCGGGGGCGTGCACTCATGAGTTCTTGACCTTCTCCCAATCGGCGAGGAACGACTCGAGCCCGCGGTCGGTGAGCGGGTGCTTCACGAGGTTCTTCAGCACTGCGAACGGAACGGTTGCTATGTCGCATCCGATGAGCCCGGCCTGGACCACGTGGTTGGCCGAGCGGATCGATGCGGCGATGACCTCGACCTCGTGGCCGAAGTCGTAGTTGTTGATGGCCTGGACGGTCTCGGCCAAGTGCTCGATCCCGTCCTCCGAGATGTCGTCGAACCTGCCCACGAAGGGACTGATGTAGCTGGCCCCGGAGCGCGCGGACAGCAGCGCCTGCGGGACCGTGAAGCACAGCGTCATGTTCACCTTGATGCCGCGTTCGAATAGGCACTTCGTCGCGGCCAGGCCCTCGGGCATGACCGGCACCTTCACGATGATGTTCGGGGCGAGAGCGGCCAGCTCCTCGCCCTCGCGTACGATCTCGTCGCGGGTCAGGCCGACGGTCTCGCCGCTGACGGGCCCGTCGCACAGCTCGCAGATCCGCTTGAGATGGTCGTGGAAGTCGGCGAGCTTGCCGCCTTCGCGCGCGTAGAGCGTGGGGTTGGTGGTGACACCCGCGAGCACCCCCCACGACGCGGCCTCCTCGATGTCGGCGAGGTTCGCCGTGTCCAGGAAGAACTTCATATCGACGGTCCTTTCGTATGTGGTCGTGCTGCCCCTTGACTGTCCTGCTGCCCCGGTCCGGCGCGTCGCCCTCTAGAGTGAGCGCCGTCGTGCCCCTTCTTGCCGTCACCGGGGACCAACGGGTCCGCAGTGGCCGCCGTCACGATCAGCTCGAGCGTCTCGGCGACGGTCTTGTCGAGTTGGAGACTGTGAACGAGCGGCGTTCCGTGCTCACGTGCAAGGTCCTCGATGTAGTGGCCGAGGAGCCTGATGTTGTCGAAGTTCGCCCGGTACTTCTCCAGCGGACGGAAGCCGTCGGTCTGCACCTCTCGGATGTAGAAGTGGCTTCGGTGGGCGTCCTCTTCATCGACGGTGACGATGAGCTGGACCACGGATGCGTTGTGAAACTCCGAGGCGTCGATGTAGCCGGGAACGAGGTGGATGCCCTCGACTATCATGCTCACGCCTTCGAGCACTGCGCGTTCGATGAGGGACTTGATCCCCGTCGTGACGACGGCGGTCTGCTCGCGGAATCCGACGATGACCGGATTGGCTCCCTGCGGCACCGGGACCCGCAGGCCTCGCCAGGCGTTGAACGAAGATTCGTAGATCGCCGGCATGAGGTCCCGAGAGAAGATACCACGCATCACCTCACGAATGGAATCCGTCGAGACGATGCGGGTGATCCCGAGCCGGTGCGCCACCTCGGTGGCGATGGTCGACTTGCCGACTCCGGTGGTCCCGCCGATGAGCACGATCAGGGGCCTGTCGCGGCGCGCGACCTCGTCCAGGCGGACGTAGCGGTCGGCATAGACGTCCCCGGCGATCTCGCGCAGGGTCGCTGCCGCCAACGCGTGGAGATCGTCCGTCGATATCTGCAGCTTCCCGGAATCGCGGATCGCCTGCTCGACGGTGGCGGCGACCGCGTAGGAGCGGCTCGGCGGCATCCCGGTGGCCATGAACGACTGAGCCATCAGGCCCTTGCTGAAGGGCAGCCCGTGGCGCGCCTCGGCGATGATGATGGGGCGGCGACCCTCGTCAGGCATCCGCCTGCCTCCCTTCGGCGCGATGTCGCGCCAGCTCGGCCAGGGCGATCGCGGTGGAGTCCAGCCCGTCACCGCCGACCTGCACGGGCACGTTGTCGGTCAGAACAGTCGGCACTCCGAACTCCTCGCCGGTCATCGCGACGACGTCGATGGCCGCAGCCTTGAGCTCGGTGACGAGCAGGTCGAAGGAGCCGGCGGCGGCGGCGAGATCCTCGCGCAGGCGCGCGCGATCGGACAAGTGCGGGCTGGAGGCGACGACCGCGCACCCGTAGCGCTCCTCCAGATGCGAAGCGAGGACGGGCACGAGTGCCCGGGGGGCGGTGGTGGCGAGGAAGACCCTCCGCCCCTCGATCGGCTCCAGAGGGCGCGGCCGGAACGTGATCGTGCACACCGGGATCTCGGGACGGCGGCGGCGGACCGCCGCCACGAGGGCCTCGGTACGCTCGTGAGAGACCAGGGCGGGCTCCGCGCCCGCCACGACGACGGCGTCGGCACGATCGAGCCGCAGGGGCCCGAAGTAGTCGGTCACGTAGCCGGTCCCCTGAGATGCTCCGATCACCAGCAGCGACGCATCGGCGTGCACGGGCGGGACCGCGGCTCCCGAGCCTTCGAGCATGATGATCGCGGCGCCCAGCCCGTCGGCGATGAGCGCGCCCTCGGGCACGTTGCTGAAGGAGGTGCGGCCGGCCATGCCACCTCCACACCGGCGGCAGCCCACGGTCATCACGCGGCTCATCACCGCGTCCTCGTAGTTGTCGGAGGAGGCGTGCCTCCCCTGCCGCGCGAAGCCGATGAGGTCCTCCGTCGTCAGACGCAACTCGTCGCCGCGCAGAACCTCGGGCGTCTCCGGGCCGCCGCGGCCCATTGCGAGCACGACCGGGATGATGCCGGCACCCGCCAGCAGCCGCGCCACGTGCGCGCACACGGCGGTCTTACCCACGCGCTTGCCGGTGCCCACGACTGCGAGGGTCGGCGTGCGCGTGGCGACCCCCTCGACGGGCGGCTCGAAGCGGAAGTCCGCCCCCTGGTAGGCCACCCCGCGTCCCAGCGCGACGCTCGCCAGCCGGAATCGTCCCGCGCTGGTCACGATGGGCTCGTCCGACAGGTCGATCACCAGCTCCGGGGAGTACAGGTCGATGGCGTCCGCGAGCGCATCCAGCACGTCGTCGCGCCTCACAACTGGAAGGCCGTAGGTCTCAGCGTCGCCGCCCCCGTCGATCTTCTCGGTACCGCCCGCGAAGACGGCCGCCACCATCTGGTGCGCCTTACGGAGGTCCGCCAGCGCGGCCCGCACGACCGGGGGGTAGTGCTCTCCGTCGATGACGGCCAACGCGCGGATCATGCGATGCCCTCGCCGCCGGGATCGGCCTGCGGCCGCCACCGGCATACGTGCTGGTGCGCCTTGCGGAAGTCGGCCACTACCTCCTCGCTGCCGCCGGTGTGGTGGTGCATCACCCGCACGCGGTCGGCGAACACCTCGAGCACGTTGTAGCCCGGCTCCTCGCGCCCGCGGACGCGCACCGAGGTGGCGGTCCCCGCGTTCACGATGAACATGTCCTCCAGGCGCCAAACGTTGGGAACGTGCTTGTGGCCGCAGAGCACCAGGTCCACGCCGCTCTCGGCGAACACGCGGAGCAGGTCGCCCGCGTCGGCGACGATGTTGCGCTCCCGGCCGGTGCCGGGCACGGGGACGAGATGGTGGTGGATCGCGACGATCTTGAACTCGTCGGTCTCGGCGAAGCGCTCCTCGATCCACCGGTACTTCTCGCGTCCGACACGCCCGCTGTCGAGATCGGGCTCTGAGGAGTCGATCCCGATGACGTGGACCGAGCCGACGCGGATCTCCGGACTCCTGGTGCCGAAGTGCGACTCGAAATGGACCTCGCCGACGTTGCGGGCGTCGTGGTTGCCCGGGACCACGAGCATCCGCTCACACTCGATCCGATCCAGCAGGGCGCGGGCACGCTCGTATTCGTCGAGCAGACCCATGTCGGTCAGGTCGCCGGTGACCGCGACTATGTCGGGCCTCAGGGCGTTGACCTCCTCGAGCATGGCCTCGGCCAGTGTCGAGCGGTAGTAGACGGAGCCGAGGTGGAGATCGGAGATCTGAGCTATGACGACCGGCTTGTCGGCGGACACGGCGGGCCTCCCTTGAAGGAGGGGACTGCTAGCGGGGAGTCGGCGTGGACGGCGTCAGCGACGGTGCGGCAGCGCCCATCGATCCGAGCCGATCGAGAATGCCGGTGACCTGCTGGAGGAGGCTTCCCAGCGACTCGTCGGTGTAGGTCACGACGTTCGGCTCACCCTCTATCTTCCCCAGCTTTCCCGCACGGTTCACGGCATCCGTGTAGTTGCCGATGCTGTCGACCAGTCCGAGGTCCTTGGCCTTCATGCCCGGCCATGCCCAGCCGGTGGCCAGATCCCTGATCTTGCTCTCGTCCATCTTCCGTCCCTTGGCCACGATGGAGATGAAGTTGTCGTAGGCGAGCTTGGTGTCCGCCTGCAGCATCGCGGTCTCCGTGGCGGTGAGGCCGCGCCAAGGCGAGCCGGCGTCCTTGAACTCGCCCTCGTGGATGGCCACGAACTTCACTCCGAGCTTCTTCGCGAGTTCGGAGTAGTCGCCGATCTCCATGATCACGCCGATCGAACCGACGGCCGAGGTGTTGGTGGCCATGATCTCGTCGCACTGCGAGGCGATCATGTAGGCGCCGGAAGCGCCCACGTCGCCGATGCTCGCAAGGGTCGGCTTGGTCAGGCGCGCAACCTCTGTCGCGATCTCCTCGGATGCGGAAGCGGTCCCGCCAGGCGAGTCGATGCGCAGGATGATGGCCTTGACGGCGTCATCCTTCTCGGCCTTCTTCAGCTGGCCGATGATCAGCTCTGGTGTGATGTACGCACCCGCAAGAACGCCGGAGGACACCCCCGAGATCTGGTCGTCGATGTAGATGACGGCGACCGAGTCGCCCGAGACCGGCAGCCCGCTACCGGAGCTGAACGCCGCGAACGAGGCGAGCGTGCAGCAGCCCAGCAGGACGACCACGACGCCGACGATACCCAGCGTCCACCACAGGGCCTTGCGGGAAGTGCGGGGCGGCTGCTGGGGCGCTTGGGTAGCGACCTGATAGGCGCCGGCGGGAGGGGCCGCGGCGGGAGGGGTCGGGACGATGGGTGGTTGAGTCTCCATTGCGTTCGCGCCTTCCCTGGTCCAGGTGGCTCACTCCGCGACGACGGCGCCGTCGCGGTCTATCGCGATGACCTCAGGCACTCGGCGCCCGTCGCTCCGTGCCAGCGGACCGGCGGCGCGAGCGGCCACCTCACGCGCCCGCGCGAGCGCGTCCGCGTCATCGGTGCCGCCGACCAATCCGATCACGGTGGGCCCGGCGCCCGAAAGCGCCGCCCCGTCGGCTCCGGCATCGAGCAGCAGCTCGCGCACCGCGTCAAGATCCCTGACAGTCGACGCGCGGTACGGCTCGTGGAGCCGGTCCTGCATGCCGGGCCCCATCAGGTCCCGCCGACCCAACGCGATCCCCATGGCGAGCAGCCCGGCGCGGCCCGCGTCGAACACGGCATCCGCGTGCGAAACGCTCGCGGGGAGCATCGACCGCGCGTCGCGGGTGGAGAGCCGGTGTTCGCTCTCCACGGCCACCGCCGCGAGCCCACACGGAGGATCGACGTGCGCCGTACGCGTCACGCCGCCGTCGGTCCAGGAGATGGTGAAGCCGCCGTAGAGCGCCGCGGCCACGTTGTCGGGATGGCCCTCTAGCTCGACCGCCAGACGGAAGATCTCGTCGGGAGACAAGCGCGCGGAGAGCAGCTGATTGGCGGCGAGCAGACCGCCCACGATCGCCGCCGAGCTCGAGCCGAGTCCGCGGCCGAAGGGGATCTCGTTCACGCATGTGACCGACGCCCCGCGTTGCTCGCCGGCATCGTCAAAGAGCCGGCGCATCGCCGTGGTGACGAGGTCACCCCGCCCGGAGCTCTGACGCTCCTCGCCCTCGCCGGTGACCTCGGCGGCCCACTGTCCGGACCGGGAGAAGGCAGCGGTGACCGTGTTGTACCGCCCCAGCGCGAGCCCGAACGAGTCATATCCCGGCCCGAGGTTCGCGGTCGACGCCGGAACATGGACGGTCACGCGTCGCACGTCGGCGCCTACAGATCCTCGACGCGGATCACGGCTGAGACCTCGGTCACGACATCGAGCTTCTCGATGTCGGCGAGCGCGGCGCGCACCGCACCCTCCGCAGCGCGATGGGTGACGTAGACGATCTCGGCATCGCCCGACTCGCAGACCCGTTTCTGGATCACCGAGGCGATCGAGACGCCTCTGTCGCCGAACTTGGAGGCCACCGCGGCGAGCACGCCGGGACGGTCGGCCACCGCGAGGCGGATGAAGTACCCCGTCTCCAGCGCGGCGAGATCGCGGATGGGCAGCTTCTCGTTGCAGGTGCAGCCCACGAGATTGAGGCAGCCGGAGCGGATATGGCGCGCGACCTCGATGACGTCGCCCACCACGGCGGAGGCCGCGGGCAGGGAGCCGGCGCCCTCGCCGAAGAACATCGTCTCGCCCACGGCGTCGCCGGTGACGTAGATCGCGTTGTAGACACCCGCCACCTTCGCGAGCGGGTGGCCGACCGGGATCATGGCCGGATGCACACGGACGTCGATGCCGTCGCTCTCGCGTCGGGCTATGGCCATCAGCTTGATCGCGTAACCCATCTCCGACGCGTACTCGATGTCGATCGGCGTGATCCCGCGGATCCCCTCGACGGGCACCTTGTCGACCGTGACCCGCGAGTTGAACGCGATCGAGGCGAGGATGGCGATCTTCGCTGCGGCATCGTGCCCGTCGACGTCGGCGCTCGGATCCGCTTCGGCGAAGCCCTTCGCCTGGGCCTCGGCCAGCGCGCTCGCGTAGTCCAGCCCGTCGTCGGCCATGCGCGTGAGCATGTAGTTGGTGGTGCCGTTGACGATCCCGGTCACGGAGAGGATCTCGTTGCTGACGAGCGAGTGCTTCAGCGGGCCGATGATCGGGATGCCGCCGCCGACCGAGGCCTCGAACATGACGTCCACGCCAGCGGAGGCCGCGGCGTCCATGACCTCGTGGCCGTTGCTCGCCATTAGCGCCTTGTTCGCGGTCACGACCGACTTTCCGGCCTTCAGAGCTGAGAGCACAACAACCTTCGCGGCGTTCGTCCCGCCGATGAGCTCGATGACGATGTCGACGCGCGGGTCGGCGATGACCTCGGCGGCGTCGGTCGTGAAGACCTCCTCGGGCAGATTGAGCGCAGCGGACCTGGAGGCGTCGCGGTCCGCGACCCTGACGAGCTCGATGTCGACACCGGCCCTTCGGGAGAAGTCGTCCTTGTGCGCGCGGAGGATCTCGACGACGCCGGAGCCGACGGTGCCGATCCCAACGAGGCCAACACCGATGGTGCGCATTTGTGTCCTGCCGTCCCTTCGATGCGCCGCCGACGCGGCTGCGACGCTGGTATGGGGCTTTGACGCGGGAGGAGCGCCGGCGAGCGCCGATGCGAGCGTAAGTATACCCCACGCTGCGGGCGCGAGCCCGCGCGCACGGAGCCGGGAGGCGCACCGACATTGACGGACCGCACTCCCATCCTCTACTTTTGTACCAAACGTACGGGAGGTACAGATATGACACGAGTGAGTGTTGCCGAGGCGCGCCGCGATCTTGCCAGCATCCTCAACAGGGTGTCGTTCAACAAGGACCGTGTCGTGATCACCCGCCACGACGCCGACGTCGCGGCATTGATCTCGATCGACGAGCTCCGCCTTCTCGACGCCCTGATCGAGAAGTGGGAGGACGAGGAGGACATCGCCGATTCCGAGATCGCCCTTCTTGAAGCGCGCGAGGACTCGATCGCCTGGGAAGACGTCAAGCGCGAGCTGGACCTGTAGGCTGCCGGATGCCCGTCTACAGCGTTCGACTCATGCCTCATGCATTCCGCCAGCTCAGCAAGCTGCCGCGTGACATGCAGAAGCGTGTCGCGGCCGTGATCGGCGGCCTTTCGGCAGACCCTCGCCCCCCCGGAGTGAAGCTCCTCGCCGGTGGTCCCGAACGCTGGCGCATCCGCGTCGGCGTGTATCGCGTCGTGTACACGATCGAGGACGACCGTCTGGTCGTCCTCGTCATCAAGCTCGGACATCGCCGGGATGTCTACCGCGGCCTGTAGCGCCTACCCCGCGTCGCAGCGCAGAAGGTCGTCGTAGGTCTCGCGACGCACTACGACCCGCGCCAAGCCGTCGCTCACGAATACGACGGCGGGCCTCACCTGCTTGTTGTAGTTGCTCGACATCGACTGGCAGTACGCGCCGGTCGAGCAGACGCAGACTATGTCGCCGGTCTCGACCGGCTGGATCGGCGTGTCTCGCGCGATCAGGTCTCCGGTCTCGCAGTGCTTGCCCGCGAGGGTAACGATCTCGGTGCGGGGCTGATCGGCCTTGTTGGCCACGAGGCACTCGTAGCGCGCGCCATACAGCGCCGGACGGATGTTGTCGGTCATGCCACCGTCGATGGCCACGTAGGTGCGGATGCCGGGAAGCTCCTTGATCGTGCCGACCGTGTAGAGCGTGATACCCGCTCGGGCCACGACCGCGCGCCCGGGCTCGATGAGGATGCGCGGCACGGGCAGACCGTGGCGCTCGCACTCCTCCTTGATACCGTCCACGACGACCTTGCCGAACTGCTCGATCGTGGAGGGCTCGTCGGCGAGCCCGTACTTGATGCCGATGCCTCCGCCGACGTCGAGGTCGATCACGGCCTGGCCGGTCTCCTCGAGGACGCGGCGCATGAACTCCACCATGACCTCGATGGCCTTGCTGTAGCTCTGCAAGGCGAAGATCTGCGAGCCGATGTGCATGTGCAGCCCGGTGAAGCGCACGCCCGGCAGGGCGGCAGCGACGCGGACGCCCTCCATCGCGAGACCGTGGTTGAGGCCGAAGCCGAACTTGGAGTCCTCCTGGCCTGTCTGGATGTAGCCGTGCGTGTCGGGCTTGACGCCCGGGGTGACGCGCAGCAGCACGGCCTGCTCGACTCCGCGGGCGGTCGCGACCTCGCCTATCCGCTGCAGCTCCAGCAACGAGTCGGCGATGATGCGGTCGACGCCGGCCTCCACCGCCTCGGTGATCTCAGCGATCGTCTTGTTGTTGCCGTGCACCTGGATACGCGACGCATCGACCCCGGCAGCCAGCGCGATGGCCAGCTCGCCGCCCGAGGCGCACAGCACCATGCATCCCTCTTCGTCGACGACACGGCACATCGCCTTGCACATGAACGCCTTGGCCGCGTAGACGGTCTCGACGTCCTTCCAGTGATACGTCGTCCACTTTCGGAACTCCCGCAGTTGAGCGCGGATCTGGGCCTCGTCCATCACGTAGAGCGCGGTGCCTTCGGTGCGGGCGAGCTCCACCATGTCGACGTCGCCGACCCACAGCCGCCCGTCCCGGATCTCGGCGGTCATCGGAAGGACCGACGAGAGGTCGGCGTGCGGATCGACCGGCTCGGAGGGGACGGGCTCCTGCAATGTGTCGAAGCCCATCGTCTACATCCTCTCCGGAGCCGAGACACCAACCAGCGCGAGCACGCGCTCGAGAGTCAACCTCGTGGCGTCGACGAGCGCGATCCGTGCGGCCGTCAGCGCCGCGTCGTCGCTGACCACGCGGCATAGGGTGTAGAACTGGTGGAAGGAGGCGGCGAGCTCCTCAGCGTAGTGGGGCAGCTTGTGGGGGGCCAGCATGTCGGCCGCCTGCTCCACCACCTCGGGGAACTCGGCGAGCTTGCGGATCAGCGCGAACTCGGCGGGGTCGTCCAGCGCATCCAGGGCAGTTCCTTCCGGCGCCAGGCGCAAAGCCGCAGCTCCCGCGTCGATGTCGGCGTCGGCCGCGAGCCCTGCCGCCTTGCGCAGTATCGAGCAGATGCGCGCGTGCGCGTACTGCACGTAGAAGACGGGGTTCTCCGCGCTCTGCTCCTTGGCCAGCCCGATGTCGAAGTCGAGCGGCTGGTCGGTCCCCCTTCGCAGGAAGAAGTAGCGCGCCGCGTCGGCGCCGACCTCGTCGAGCAACTCCTCGAAGGTGACCATCTCGCCGGTGCGTTTGGACATCCGCACGATCTCGCCGTTGCGCAGGAGAGTGACGAGTTGGCCGATCACCAAGTCGAGCTTGCCCGGGTGCCCCAGGGCGGCCACGGCGGCCTTCATGCGCGCCACGTAGCCGTGGTGGTCTGCACCCCAGATGTTGATGACCCGGTCGAACCCGCGGTCGAACTTGTCCTTGTGGTAGGCGATGTCGGCCGCGAAGTACGTGTACTCGCCGTCGGCCTTGACGAGCACCCGGTCCTTGTCGTCGCCGAGCTGCTCCGAGCGGAACCACACCGCTCCGTCCATCTCGTAGATGAACCCCGCCTCACGCAACTGCCCGATCGCGCGCTGCACCTCCGTGAGCCCGTCGGGGCCCGGCACGTGGAGGGTGCGCTCGGAGAACCAGACGTCGAAGTCCACTCCCATGCCGTGCAGCACGTGCCGCAGGTGCGCGAGTACCTGCGCGTAGGCCTTCTCGCGGAAGTGGTCCTCGCGCTCGACGGCGTCCCGCGCGGCCCAGACGTCCCCCTCGGACTCGAGTATCTCGCGAGCGATCTCGGTTATGTAGGCGCCCTGATACCACTCGGGCTCGAACGTCACTTCCTGCCCGCATAGCTGCAGATAGCGGGCGGCCACCGACTTGGCGAAGATGCCCATCTGGACGCCCGCGTCGTTGATGTAGAACTCCCGCTCGACCCGCCATCCGGCGTGAGCGAGGACGGCCGCCATGCTGTCGCCGAGGGCCGCCCAGCGCCCGTGGCCGACGTGCAGGGGCCCGACCGGGTTCGCGGAGACGAATTCGACCTGGACACGCCGGCCGTGTCCCAAGTCGACGCGGCCCCACCCCTCGCCCGCCTCGCGCACGGCAGCCACCTGGCGCCGCAGAGCGGCCGCGGACAGGCGCAGGTTGATGAAGCCGGGGCCGGCGACCTCGACGGACGCGACATCCGGGTGCCCCGCGACGCGCGCCGCGATGACGTCGGCCACCGCGCGCGGGCTCGTGCGCGCGGACTTCGCGCTGCGGAGGGCGAAGTTGGTGGCCCAGTCGCCGTGCTCGGGATCGCGCGGCCGCTCGAGCTCGATCTCCGGAAGCTCCTCGAGGCTCAGCTCACCGGCGTCGACCGCGCCCCTGATGGCGTCGGCGAGCAGGGTGCGGAGCGTGTCCTTCATTCGAAGCTTCCCCCGGAGATGTCGGCGGCGGTGCGGCGGTGCGGTGTGGGAGTGAGGATACCACTCGCGCTCAGCCTCCTCGGCGCGCATCGCCGTGTCCTTGCGCTGCGCTACGCTTCGACACAAGGACCGCGTCGCGGGAGGATAGCCATGAAACGGGTGCGCAACACATGGCAGGCGTTCGCGCTGCTGCTGCTGCTCGCTCTCATCGTCAGCAGATGCACGTGGGTACAGGATGCTCTGCGCACCTACGAGCCGGCGGCGCCCTCCGGCGTGTCGGGCCCATCATCGGACGCCACGGCCGCTGCGTCCCCCATCGAGCCCGGCTCGCCTGTGTCGGCCACGGTGTCGCGAAACGTCGACGGCGACACCCTGCACGTGCGAACCGCCACGGGCGGCGTCGAGAAGGTGCGCTTCATCGGCGTGGACACCCCCGAGTCGACGATCCAGCACGACCCGTACGGCAAGGAGGCCTCCGACCACACCAAAGCGCGCCTTCCCGTCGGGACTCGTGTCTGGCTGGAGACCGACGTTGGCCTGCGGGACCGATACGGGAGGCTGCTCGCCTACGTGTGGCTGTCGCCGCCTTCGAACGGCAGCGCGGCCGAAGTGCGCACCAAGATGTTCAACGCGCAGCTTCTCGCGGAGGGCTACGCGCAACTGATGACGATCCCGCCCGACGTGAAGTACGTGGACTACTTCACCGCGCTGCAGGCCGAGGCTCGCGAGGCGTCTCGAGGACTCTGGGGGCTGCCGTAGCGGCCGAGGGCCGTCAGGCCTCCTCGTCCGCGTCCGCGCGTGCTTCCGGCTCCCCGCCTATGTAGTAGGACGGCACGCTGCGCGCCTTGTAGAGCAGGTAAAGCGCATGGATGCCCCGGCCGTCGCCACCGCGGCGCGAAAGCTCCTCGAACATCTCGAGGGCGAGGTCCAGCCCCGGCAGGATCAGCTTGCGGAGCTCCGCCTCGGCCTTGGCTATGCGCATGTCCTTGATGAAGTGCTTCACGTAGAAGCCCGGCTGGAAGTCCCCCGCGAGCATCCGCGGCGCGTAGTGCTCGAGCAGCCATGAGCCGGCGGAACCCGACTCGATGGACCGCAGCATGAGACGGGGGTCCAAGCCGGCCGACTCCGCATACACGAGCGCCTCGCACACACCGACGATCGTGTTGGCGATCGCGATCTGGTTGGCCATCTTGGTGTGCTGCCCGGCGCCGGGACCGCCCTGGAACACGACATCGGGTCCCAGGATCTTCAGCATCGGTTCAACGGCGTCGAACGCCTCGCGATCCCCGCCCACCATGATCGTGAGAGTCGCGTTGCGAGCGCCGACGTCGCCGCCCGAGACCGGGGCGTCGAGAGCGGCGAGGTCGCGCTCGAGGGCCTCTTGAGCGATGCGCATCGCCAGCGAGGGCGTCGAGGTGGTCATGTCGATGAGGATGGTCCCCGGACCGGCGCTGTCCAGGATCCCGTCGTGGCCGAGGTAGACCTCCTCGACGTCGCCCGGATACCCGACAATGGTGATCACGGCGTCCGCACCGGCAGCGGCCGCGCCAGCGGTCGGGCACCACACGGCCCCTCGCTCCAGGAGCTTGGCCGCCTTGTGCTTGGTCCGGTTGTGCACACGCAAAAGGTAGCCCGCGTCGAGCAGGTGCTCGGCCATCTCCGAACCCATGACGCCCGTCCCGACGAAACCGATCACCGATCCGGGACCGACCACGGTGTGCCGCCCTTCGTCGCATGCCCCTGCGCGCTTGACTGAGTATAACCATGGGCGCGGGGGCCCACGGTCACGCTATCATCCGAACGGCGAACCGGAACTCGCGGCGCGCCAGAATCCCGGCAGGAAGACGAACGACCATGAAGTGTCCGGTTTGCGGCATCGAACGGACGGGCGACGAGGCCTTCTGCACCACCTGCGGCGCCGCACTGAAGGCGTCCGCGGAAGAGGCGCCGCTGTCGCCCGTGGATGCCGACCAGCGACCGCAGGTGGAGATCGCGCCGCAGCCGCCCGTGGAAGACGCGTCGGTTCCGGCGGACGAGGCCCCTTCCGACGGCTTGGCCAGCGTGGTGCGGACCGCCTTCGCTGTCCTGGTCGCCGTGGTGTTCGTGCTGGTTGCCACCATCGTCTACATGTCTCCGGTGGCGAAGACCCCGCCCATCCCCCCCTCGTACGTGCCGATGGCGTCTCAGGAGCCCACGCCGTCGCTGGAACCCACGCCGTCGCCTGTGCCGGCGCCATCGGCCGCATCCACACCATCCGCGGCGGCGACTTCATCGGCGGCGGCGACTTCTTCGGCGGCGGCGACTTCTTCGGCGGCGGCGAC
>CAAGKR010479991.1_pt1 | contig 14328 bp, 15 predicted proteins | sample 2556971 | NCBI WGS metagenome assembly CAAGKR01 (sample SAMEA5207829, study PRJEB30636) | soil metagenome | biome: forest; feature: boreal; material: soil | place: USA | collected 2011-09 | depth 1 m | reverse complement strand
GGCATCCTTCTCGATGGCGAATTGCGATCCTCCAGCCGCATGTTCGAATTCGTATTCAAAATGGTCTCCGAAGGAGAAACTTCGCTGCCAGCCTGCGGCATGGGCGCGATCCCCGCACAGTTGGCCGAAAAGCTCCCTACAAACGCTATTCGCTTGAATACTCTCGTCGACTCTCTTCATGAAAGCGAAATTATCCTCACCGGCGGTGAAACTCTGCATGCTCGCGCCATCGTGGTCGCGGCGGAGGGGCCCGCCGCCGCACATCTTATCGGTGAAGTCGAGCCGGCCTCCCGCGGCGTCACCTGCTTCTACTATTCCGCCGATGAGCCCCCGATCTCGCAACCTTTGTTGGTCCTCAATGGTGACGGCGCGGGCCCGGTAAACAATTTCTCTGTAATCTCGCAAATTGCTCCCAGCTATGCACCGGCTAGCAAACATCTCATCTCGGTCACCGTACTTGGCACGCAAGCCCTCACCGAAGTGCAGCTTGGCGGCTTCATCATTGCGCAGATGAAAAATTGGTTCGGAAAAGTTGCCAGCAGTTGGCGACTCCTGCGCAGTTACAAAATTGCTCACGCCCAGCCACAACAGTTTCCCGGCGCCCTTGAACCGCCGCAGCGTCCCGTGCGCACTCGCCCCGGCGTATACGTTTGCGGCGATCATCGCGATAACGCCTCCATCAATGGCGCGATGATCAGCGGCCGCCGCGCAGCCGAAGCCGTGTTTTCCGATCTCGGCCGCTAGTTGGGTAGGTCTTGAGTCACTTGTACGGGTGCAGCACTGCTGTAACAACATGACCGCACAATTTCTACCCATCTCTTCTTAAGTACTCATTCCTCAGCTTTTCCACACGCCTAAACGTAACAGCCCGTCCGTACTATTGACCCGCCCACTACCCCCAACCAAAATCTCATCGATGGCCTCTTACGCAAACTTCCTCGGCCGCAAAGTCACCGTAAGCTATCGCGTCAGTGACATTCTGCTCCCCGCATCAGGCACTTTCGTTGGCGACTCCGGCCGCTCCATATTCCTCGAGCAACACGTGGAGCAGCGCGGCCGCGTAAACTATTTCCGATGGGAAATTCCCTACCAGAACATTCATCGAATCGCGGAAGCGGAAGACCAGGAAGAACCAGCGTCTCGCCCAATAGCAGGCGACACGCCGTCAAACACCGGCGAAACGCCGGCGAATACCTCAACTCGCGCCGCCGGAGCAGCTGTAGGCGCTTCTGTAGCCAACGCTTCATTACTTCCCCATCGCCCCAAAACCGCGTAGGCCGCTCGCTTCAATGCAGGCGCAGGGCTTTAAACCCGGCCAGCCTTCCGAAGCCCTTGCCCTCGAAAACGGGTTTCAGCACCGCGTCCTCCTGAGTGGAGAGCCGACAGCAGTTAGTCGGCTCGTAGTTGTAGGATCTCTCTTGTCTGCCAATTGGAGCCTCTCCCGTTTCTACGTTATCTAGTTCCTCCTCGATAGAACCCGTCCCGCCATTCAGCTACAATCTCACTGGGAAAGTAAATTCCTTTTCCCACCGCAGGAGTGCCTTCATGTCCACAGCAACCACTACCGCCACTCGCCGTAAAATTGGCCTAATTGGCCTTGGCCTCATGGGCCGCCCAATGGCTGCGAATCTCCTTAAGGCGGGCCATACGCTAACCGTCTGGAACCGCACTGCATCGCGTGCGCAGGATCTTGTCGCCGCGGGCGCCACTCTCGCCAAAAATCCTGCCGAGGTCGCGGCCGCTTCTGATCTGCTCATAACCATGGTCAGCGATCCTCCCGCTCTGGAAGAAGTTCTGTGGGGTCACGAAGGTAAGAACGACGGTGCGCTCGGCGGACTGAAATCCGGCAGTACCTATATCGACTGCAGTACGATCTCACCCGTGCTCGCCAGAAAGATCGCTACGGCTTGCGCCGAACGCAAAATAAAATTCCTCGACGCTCCCGTCACCGGCGGCGATTGGGGCGCGCGCGAGGGCGCACTCCTGTTCATGATCGGTGGCGACGCGGAAATCCTTCGCGAAGTCGAACCGGTTCTAGCTGTATTGGGCAAGAAGTGGTTTCACCTCGGCCCCAACGGCGCCGGCCAAACCATTAAGCTCGCCATGAATACGTTGCTGGCTCTTCAGGTAGGTGCCATCGCCGAAGGAATCGCGCTGGTAACCAAAGCAGGCCTCAAAGGCGAACAGCTTTTCGAAGTCCTACAAGCCAGCATGGCCCGCTCCGGCGTTCTCGACATCAAAGTTCCGCTCATGCTGAAGGGCGATTTCAAACCCAGCTTCCCGCTGCGCCTGATGCACAAAGATTTGAGCCTGGCGCTCGATCTGGCTAACCAGCTAGGAGTGGCCATGCCCACCACGGCCGCCTCGCGCGAAATCTACAACTACGTAAAAGGCGAATTCAAAGAAGACCAGGACTACTCCGCCGTAATTCGTTTCTGGGAAGAATGAATTTCCTCTTCTCACCGAGCCTCCGCGGAACCTCTGCGTCTCTGCGTTATCCGTTTCCGTTCTTTGGTTTTTCTCAACTTAATTTGTTTCGCCTAAGCCAATAAAAAACGGGGCACGCAAAACCCTGCCCCGTTCCAATCCTGAAGAAATCTCGAACTTACTTCAACAGCTTCGGCGGGAAAAATCCAATCGGCAAATCCCGCGAGGTCCGCAGGCCAGACGCCGCCTCCAGAATCGCCGGTATCGAGTTCACTGCCACCGACGCCGTTGCGATGTCCCCATGCGATCCCCCCGGAATCACTAACTTAATATTCGGATGCCCTGTCAGCTCCACAGTATCCGCGGGGTCTTTCGCCCCCACATACATCTGCAGTTCCAGGTAAATCAATTCTTTTCCGTCCGAAAGCCCGCGGGCAATCTGGTGCACTCCTGCCGCCTGCCCAGTCTCCACCGTCAAAAACTCCGTCTGCACTCTTTCCGTCGCGACTTTCGGCTCAATCGTTTCCGTAATCTCATCTACCCTTAACCCCAGGCTGTCCGCTACCATCGCCACCGATTCCGGCAGCCCCACGTGCTTGATCACGCCTTCCGCCACCTTGGCCTGAAACTCCTCCACACTCATTCCCGCGCCAATTTTCTTCTGCAATGGCAGTCGCCGCTTTCCCGCGTCCACAATCCGCAGCGCCTTCACATGTTCGATTCTTTGAGACACCGCCGCCAGTGTCACCACCAGCTTGTCCATCACGAATCCCGGATTTACGCCCGTGCCTACCAGCGCCACGCCATTTTCCTTTGCGGCCTTATCCAATGCGGCCGCCAATTCCGGATGCGTCCGGTAAGGATAGGAAAGCTCCTCGCACGTCGAAACCACGCAAGAGCCCACATCAATACACATCAAAAGCTGATCCATTACTTTCGCCAAAGACGATGAAGTCGTATGCATCACGATATCGACGGACTGTTCCAGTGTTCCCCGCGCATCGCCAGAAATTTTCACCCCCCACGGCGCATCCGCCGCTCCCACCACTTCTCCCAGATCCTTCCCGACCTTTGCCGAATCGGTGTCAATGGCCCCCACAATTTCGACCGACTCTTTTTCCCGCAAAAGCTTCACAATCGAAGCGCCAATCGGCCCGATTCCATACTGTATCGCTCGTATTTTCTTTGGCACGATAGTCTCCGATTACGTCAACGAACGCGCGGTCATAGCGCGAATTTCGCAAGACCACGAACCTCTTAGCCTACTGGAATTTCTGACCTCAGGCAATCCGCCCTTATTTATTCACTTTTCTTGCCGCTTCACCCTGCCCAACGCATAATGGTTGCGGGTCGCCGCTATCCGACCAGGAGGCTCTTATGTCCGGAAGGAAACTTACCGATGCCGAAATTCACGAGAAGCTCCCATCCATTTCCGGCTGGACGCTCGCCAATGGCAAGCTTCACAAGAATTTCGAATGCAAGGATTTCGTCGATGCCTTCACCAGAATGACCAAGGTGGCCTTCGCCGCCGAATCCTTAAATCACCATCCCGACTGGTCCAATGTCTGGAACAAAGTTGTCATCGATCTCAACACCCATAGTGTCCAGGGCATTAGTTCCCTCGATTTTCAGCTTGCCGCCAAGATCAACGAAATTTTCGGTACCTAACCAGTTCCGCACCCCATGATCGGCGCCCACCATTCCGAAAACGAATCCCGCGGCCGCCTCCTTATCACGCTCCGTTGGCTCGCCGCGCTTATCGTTCTCGGCGTTCTCTGCTATTTCCTCCCGTTTCGCCTTTTGCTGCAGGCCATTCATCGTGTTCCCCTTACGCGATTTCTGGCTGTCCTGCTCGGCTATCTCTTGACCCATCTCGTCGGCATTGCCAAGTGGCGCATGGTCGTCAATGCCGCTGGCGCGCAGCTCGATTTTCGTACTAGTGCGCAATGCTATTTTGGCGGACTCTTCGCCACACTTTTTCTTCCATCTATTCTCGGCGGTGATGCCATCCGCCTTGCCGTTGGTCTTCGGCGCAGCCCTAATCCAGCGGCGGTCCTCGCGGGAAATGTGGCCGACCGTTTCCTGGATGTACTGGCGCAACTCTCGCTTGTAGCTGTTGGCCTGCTCCTCCTGCCCGGTTCTCTGCCCGTAACCCTACAATCTCAGGCCCGTCACCTTTGGCCTCTCGTTGTCCTCGCAATCGCCGTTATCGTTCTGCTTTTGGCCTGGCTGCGCCGTCCGCTCTTGCAGGGTCGTTCGATCCGTTTTCGCCGCCGTCTTGCCCGCCTCCTTTACGCTATTCGAGCGGTTTCTCAGCGCTCCCACATTCTCTTCTTCGGCTGGATTCTGGGAACCTCCGTCCAGGGCACGCTCCTGGTCCTCACCGCCCTTCTTGCCATTTCCTGTGGCCTCGCCCTGCCCCTGCGTCTGTGGCTTTTTGCCTGGCCTCTAGCCAAGTTGGCCGCCATCCTCCCACTGACTCAGGGCGGCATCGGCGTCCGCGAAGCCGCGCTTGTCGCTTTACTGTCCCCATTTGGCGCACCCGCCCATTTGGTGCTTGCGTCGGGCTTGCTCTGGGAAGGTATCGTCATCGCGGGGGGCTTACTTGCTGGCTTCGCCGCTTTTCTTCTCCGTGGGTCCCAAGCTCGTTCTGAAGTTGGAAAGATAGTTAAATTCTAAAATATATACTGACATTATAGTAATATAAGAGTAGGATCGCTTACCTCTCTGTCGTAGGCCCCTCCTGCAGGTCGAAACGCCGTGCTTGTCGATCGTGTCCCCACGTACCCTTCGAACACCTGCTCTCGCAACGAACGGTCGAAGGAGTTCCCATCATGGCCGAACAAGCTCTTCGGGTTATCCTGGCCGAAGGCGGCATTACCGAGACCGAACTCACCTTGCGCACACTCTGTGCCGATCAGGGTCGTGGTCTCGAACTTGTTTTTATCTCAAATCCGTCCGACCTTCCGCAAGCCTTCCTCCAATTCAACCCTCATGTTGCGTTTATTTCTCTGACTTTGTTTCGGCCTGATCCGCTCCAAGGCGTTTCCGCCCTTCATCGAGCCGTCCCCCACATACCACTGATCCTCTTCGCGCTTCCAGCCGATAGAGACAGTGCGATTCGTTGTCTTCAGTCGGGGGCCAAAGATTACATCCTCGAGGGGCACTTGGACGGGCCAACCCTGGATCGCGTCTTGCACACCGCGACGCAGCGCGACGTCGCAGTATCGTCTTTGAGTTCTAGCCGCCAGCGCGATTCCCTCACCAGCCTCCCAAATCGCTACGGTCTCCTGTGCCAATTGCAGGATTCCTTAAAGAAATTTCCGTTTGCCGACTCCTGTCTGATTCTTTCCATTCAAGTGAGGGATAGGAAGAAATTGCTCGCCGCTGCGGGTAAGACCCTTCTGGACCAAATGCTGCAGCGCCTAGCGCAACGCTTACTGCACTGCGTCCGGCGCTCCGATCTGGTTGCCCACGTCTCGCAGGGACTATTTGTCGTCGTAGTGGCCAACTCCGGCGATTCCTGCCTTACGGCTCTGCAGCGCAGGCTGGATTCCGCACTGACGTATTTCTCTCAACCGCAATCCTTCGGGGTTCCGTTTCGTTTTTGCATTCAAGGCTCCTTTTGGAGGCACAATTCTCCATGTTCTTTCCGTGAAGTTCTTTCCTCCCACCTAGGCTCCCGCAGAAGACATGTCTCGCCCGTTCTTGTTTCACCCGCGCGACTTCTGCATTCCTCGCACTCGCGGGGAGAATAACTTTCCTGCTTCCGCTCATTCGGCCCGATACTCGCATTCTGGGCATTCATTCGCGCGTGAATATTGTGTAACATAAGTCCTGAATTCTCCTGTGTTTGAATGGGTTTTTCCGTACAGCGACATCAGTTTTTTGCCGTTGACATGTCCCAGGTCGAATGTTACAAAGTTCGCAATGGCAAGTCGTTCGGTGTCGAGCCTCTTCGCTTCTTAATCTGTTGCGGTTGAGGTGCTTTTCTGCCTGGCAGGGCAGTAGTGCTGCGACGCTGGAGGTCTTGTTTGTAACACCCCACCCCACCCCGGGAGGCGGAAACTTCAGTTTTCGCCTCCTTTTTTCTGCTCCGCCGCTACTCCCACGGTAAGCTTGTTACGATGATTGATTCCCCACTTCTTTTGGATTTCCAGGATATTTCGGTTGTTCGCAACAATAATCTCGCTCTGAACCGCTTTTCGCTCAAAATCGCGGCCGGCGAGCATGTCTGCATCCTCGGCCCGAATGGCTCCGGTAAGTCCACTTTCATTAAGACCATAACGCGGGAATGTTATCCGTTGGCGACTGCCGAAGCGTCCATGTCCATCCTCGGCCGTTCCGTGTGGAACGTCTTTGAACTTCGCCTGCTTCTTGGAATCGTTTCCCCCGATCTTCTTGCCGCTTGCAGCAACGACTCCTCTTGCATGGATGTCGTCCTCTCCGGTTTTTTCAGCAGCGCGCGCATCTTTCCGAATCACCATCCGTCATCTGAACATGTTCATCGCGCGGAACTGGCCCTTCGTCGCCTCGGAATCGCGCACCTCGCCAAACGCTCCGTCCTGGAAATGTCTTCGGGCGAAATGAAACGTACCTTGATCGCCCGCGCACTGGTGCACGAACCGCAAACTCTTCTTTTCGATGAACCGGGAAACGCTCTGGACATCGCCGGGCAAGTGGAACTCCGCCACGTCATGCGCGAACTCGCCCACGCGGGCATAGGCATTCTGCTGGTAACTCACCATATTTCGGAAATTTTTCCGGAAATCGAGCGGGTGGTGTTGCTCAGTCGCGGAACCGTTTTAGCCGACGGCCCCAAACGAGAATTACTCTCGAGCGAACGTCTGTCCAAACTTTTCGAAGTGCCCGTCCGTGTATTCCAGGACGACGGCTACTACCATCTTCGTGCATGATTTGGAGTGCGGCTCGTCCGGAGCTCTGAAGGGGCAGCTGTGCTGCCGCTTTTGCGGTTTCACCAAATTTGCACCCCCCACTTCAAAGCGGGAGCGTACTGAAACAATCTGGACCAGAAACTATTTATTTGCGATACCTTCCGCAATGGGAGCAGCGATCGGCAGCTTGAATAGTTCATGCTGATAAGCCTTGAGCATGAGTAGCACCCAAAGAACCAGAGTAAGCAGGCTAAGCCCGATCGATAGCAGGCCAAACGTCCCGTACCCCAATAAACCGCCGGTCATACCGGCCATCAGCGAGAGGCCTATGCGCAGGACAAAAATTGCCCCGAAAACGACAATCGATTGCGCCGCGTGAAATTTCACAAACGGCCGCTTGTCGATCAGCAGGAAAATAATTCCCGTCAAGAAGCCCAGGACATAGCACAAAAGCCCCGCGACATTTTCCGCCAGGCCATCGCTGCTCGGCGCCGCAACCGTGACCGGTGTTGCAACCGTCCCTTGACTTGCTCCGCACTTCGGGCAGAATCCAGCCGTTCCAATTTCTTGACCGCACGCTTTGCAAAATGCCATTTCGAATTCCTCCCGGGACTGTACTGCCGGGGAGCGTATCAGAGGGTCAGATTTGTAGCAATGTATTTCGCCGGTGCTCTGGTTAGCCAATTTACGTACTGAGCATTACGGCATCTTCGGAACGCCCTTCAAAATGGCGATTCGAAATTTCAATCGGGCGTTTTCCTAAACTGTGCCACTGAACCCTTTGGCCCGGCGCCCCATAATTCGCCACCCGCAAAAACAACTGCATTCAACCGTATCGATCCTGACGGCTTCCACGCCATGCCATCCTCGCTGGTCTCTGCTCCCGTGGGTCCCACCGTAATGAATCCGGCTTCCGTTGATACCACCGCGGAGCGGTAGCCTCTGGGTCCGCCTGTCGCTAACTTCCAGGTCTTTCCCTGATCCAATGAATACGCCGCGGTTCTATCGGCATCATCTGGCGACTGGTAGTCTCCCCCCACGACAACAACCGTATTACCCTGCCGCGCCAACGAGAAAATTCCACGCGCCGCTTTGCCGCTGCGTATCGGCGTCGCCGCCACGGTCCAACTCTTTCCCAGGTCACTCGAATGAAAAACGCGCGCTGCAGGACCTCCCGTTGCGAAATAAATGTTGTGCTCGCCATACAGCAGTAAGCAAGTATTGCTCGCCGCGAACGCGCCTTCCTTGGGGAGTGCGGGAGGGATTTGATCGTTAGCTAATTCTTTCCAATGCACGCCGTCCGTGGTGTGGATGAGCAGGAATTTTCCATTCACTGGATCGCTCAACGCCAAGCAGTTCGTCGGACTGGAGCACGCAATGGCGTCCAGGAAGAAATCCTTGCGCTTGTCGGCATACTGTTTCGCCCACGTTGTCCCGCCATCCACGGTCTTGTAGATCCCGGATTGTTCGCCTTCACCACTGGCCATCATGTACGCGGTGTTCTCATCAAATGCCTGTACCCCTCGAAAATCCGACGATTCCTGGCCGGCAATGAGCAAACGTTTCCAAGTGTTTCCGGAGTCCGTGGAACGCACGATTACGCCATTCGATCCACTGGCCCAGACCGCAGTATGCTTTCCCTTGTCAGCTTGCGCGGCGATTGAGAGGCCCCGCAGATTGCTATCTACCCCGCTATTATGAACGGACCACCCCACTCCAGCCGCAGCCAGCAGTAAACACAAAAATTGACGAATCATGCGGGGGAGTGTAACAGAAGAAAAACTACTTATCGGTGTGGCGGGAAGAGGAAATCGTACGAGCTTCGGGATGCTTCGAGGACCAATCTTCCGGCGGAAAAGCCACGCGCCAGAACGTCGGACAAGGCACTGTAAATTCCAGTCCGACCTCGGCTTTGCCAGAGCGCACCGGGCCAAGAAACACGACGTGGCATTCCTGCTCCTGCTTGGTGGTGTTGTATTGCATGAATACCTTGGAACCGCTGGTGACCCGGGCCTGCATCAGGATCAATGCGCCGTGTGCATTAATGGCCAGCGTGGCGGTTTCTTCCTCAAATGGCTTGCTCTGCGCATCGGTCCCGCGAATCCGCACAGACACCGTCATCAAGACGCGCTGGCTCCGGCGGCGCGGACCTGGATATGTGGGAGAGCCTGTCTCTTGGGACATAAAACCTCTTATCCTGAATATACAGCCCGGTCAAAAAATGTCGAGCGCCAAGTCCCGCCGCGTATGCAAAAGCCCACCAGTGAACGAGTGGAGAATGAGTTACCTATTCGTTAATTAAACTTTGTTCGGCGGAGGTGAAGCGGTCCTATCCGCGCCGCTCCATGGCCACATACTGCCGGGTATCGTGTCCCAGATAAATCTGCCTCGGCCGCGCGATCTTTTGCTCCGGATCCAATATCAGTTCTTCCCACTGCGCGATCCAGCCGGACATCCTGGGAATCGCGAACAGCACAGGGAACATAGTCATCGGGAAGCCCATCGACTGGTAAATCAGCCCGGTGTAAAAATCCACGTTCGGATACAGCTTACGTTTTACGAAGTACTCATCTTCCAGGGCGATGCGTTCGCACTCCAGCGCGATTTCCAGCAGCGGATTCTTGCCCATCAGATCGAAAACTTCATATGCAATCTTCTTAATGATACGGGCTCGAGGATCGTAGTTCTTGTACACCCGATGGCCGAAACCCATCAGCTTGGTTTCCCCGGCCTTCACTCGCTTGATGAATTCAGGAACTTTCTGCACCGAGCCAATCTCTACCAGCATCCGCAACACTTCCTCGTTCGCGCCGCCGTGCAGCGGGCCGTACAAAGCCGCAATCGCTGCCGCCGTGGCGCAGTAGGGATCGACGTGGGAACTGCCTACTCCGCGCACTGTGTTCGTCGAACAATTTTGTTCGTGGTCGGCATGCAGGATAAACAGTACATCCAGCGCGCGTTCCAGCGTTGGGTTCGGCCGGTAGCGTGTCTCACTGGTGCGAAACAGCATGTTCAGGAAATTCCCCGGATAACTCAAGTCATTGTCAGGATAAACGAACGGCATTCCCAGCGAGTGCCGGTAGGAAAACGCCGCAATCGTCGGCATCTTTCCAATCAGCCGGTAGGTCTGCTTCTTGCGCGATTCCGGATTAAAAATCTCCTTGGCGTCGTGATAAAAAGTCGAAAGCGCGGCGATCGTTGAAATCAGCATCCCCATCGGGTGCGCGTCGTAGTGAAATCCATCCAGAAACTTTTTTATACTCTCGTGAATGAAGGTGTGATTCGTGATGGAGTGGTGCCAATCTTTCAATTGTGTAGCGGTGGGCAGTTCGCCATTCAGCAGCAGGTACGCCGTCTCCAGATACGTGGACTTTTCCGCGAGCTCCTCGATCGGATAGCCCCGGTACCGCAAGATTCCTGCGTCCCCGTCGATGTAGGTTACGCGGCTGATACAGGAAGCGGTGTTGTTGTAGGCCGGATCGTAGCTGATCATCCCGAAATCAGTCGGATCGACCTTGATTTGCCGCAAATCCATGGCGCGTATAGTCCCGTGGGTGATCGGAACCTCGTAGGACTTTCCCGTACGATTGTCGGTAATCGTAACCGTTTCCTTGCGGCTGGCCACGGGAGAGCCCGTCGTCTTGGCCTGGGTGGTTGGAGCTGCGGAATCCATCAAGTACCTCGAACAAAGCGGCGGGCGGCGGAAGCGCTTTGAAATAACACTTTACACCAAAGAAAGCTTCCGTGGAAATCCAGAGGGCGCCAGGCGGACGCGCTAGCGCATATCCGCATGGGCCGCAAGAGATTGAGACTCAAGGAAATACAGAGGTTTTTAGGGGAAGACTATAAGACCTCTTGACAATAGTCGTTATAACGTGTATTATGCAATTGCATCCAACCAAGGAGGTTCCCATGATTGACATTCGCAAGAGCAATGACCGCGGCCACGCCGACCACGGCTGGCTCAACACCCGCTTTACATTTTCTTTCGCCGATTATTACGACCCAAAGCACGAGGAGTTCCGCACTCTGCGGGTGATGAACGATGACCGCGTCGCCGGTGGTGGCGGTTTTCCCACGCATCCTCATCGCGACATGGAAATCGTCACGTACGTGCTGGAGGGCGCTCTGGCGCATAAGGACAGCATGGGCAACGGCTCGGTGATCAAAGCCGGCGATGTGCAGTACATGAGCGCCGGGACCGGCGTTGCGCACAGCGAGTTCAACAATTCGGATAAGGAGAGCGTGCACTTGTATCAGATATGGATGTTCCCGGATCGCAAGGGCCACAAGCCGGCGTACGATCAGAAGCACTTTTCCGCGGATGACAAGCGCGGCAGGCTGCGCCTGGTTGCATCTCCGGACGGCAGAGATGATTCGATTCGGATTCGACAGGATAATGAACTGTTCGCGGCTGTTCTTGGTCCCGGTGAAACGGTGAAGCACGAATTGAAGCCGGAACGTTTCGCGTATGTGCAGGTTGCGAAGGGCAGCCTCACTCTCAATGGCAAAGCGCTGGAAACCGGCGATGGCGCGGCGATCAGCGCGGAAAAGTCCCTGGAGTTGACTGGAGTGAAAGATGCTGAGGTGTTGTTGTTCGACCTCGCGTAACGAGTTGTAAGTAATCAGTTAGGAGTGTTAAGTAAAACGGAAAGGGCGGCCCAATAATTTGCGGCGCCCTTTTTTATTTCATAAGGAAATTTGCCAGCGTGCGAGCCCAAGGTCTATGCGGCGTTTTTGGACCAGGCTGTTAAGGAAAGAACCGCGCCAACCACCATGGCTAGAAGGAGAACCGCGAACGATGTGCCGAGTGGCGACTTGTTGGTCATAAGATAGACTATGCCTAGCGCGAGAAATGCGCGCATGCGAATCAGCGTGACTACGAACGGATCTCTTACGCTGTTCAGCGCATCGGCGGATAATGCCGCATCGCCGGCAGGAAGCGCCGCTTTGATCGCCTTCATGCGCGGCATTACCAGGCCGAATCCCATTCCGAGTGCAACCACTATCCCGACGAATGCTGCAATCACCCAACCTGCTTTGGAGTTTCCAGTTACGCCGGCCATAAATCCACCGGTAAGAATCAGCAGCAGCAAGGCGGGGCCGGAAATCGGCAGCGACAGTCGATAGGTGCCGAGCCACGTGCGCGCGCCATTTCCCGTGGTGGCCTTGCGCAAGAACGCGGTGGCGACCCATTCGAGGCCGTAGCCGACGAATAATCCGGCCATGCCCACGAAATGGAAAAATAAAATGTCGGTGTAGATGTTCATCGAAATCAAGAAAGTGGCTCCCTTATCCGCGGGCGCGTTGAAAATCGCGCATGAAACTGGTCAGGGCCTCGACCGCGTCCAGGCCCACGGCGTTATACAGCGAGATGCGCATTCCACCGACTGAGCGATGGCCGGGTGTGCCAATGAGGCCGGCTGCGGTGGCTTGTTTGCCAAATTCTTTTTCGACTGCTTCATCGCCGCCGGCGACGCGGAAGACCACGTTCATCAGCGAGCGCGAGGACTTTTCTACCGGGCCGTGGTAAAAGTCGCCGCTGTTGTCCAATGTGTCGTACAGCAGCTTGGCCTTCGCGGCGTTGCGCTTCTGAATGCCGGGGACGCCGCCTTCGGAAGCGATCCATTCGGTTACCAGGCCAAGGACGTAAATCGCAAAGGTGGGCGGGGTGTGGTACAGAGACTTTTCCTTGATGTGCGTGCGGTATTGCAGGACCGTCGGCAGATTTTTGTCCGCCCGCTCCGCCAGATCTTTGCGAACGATAACAATGGTGACGCCGGACGGCCCGAGATTTTTTTGCGCGCCGGCAAAGATCATTCCGAATTTGGAAACGTCGATGGGCCGCGAGGCGATGTCCGAAGACATGTCCGCGACAATCGGCGCGGCCGATGCGGGGATTTCCTGCCACTGCGTGCCCTCAATGGTGTTGTTGGTGCAGAGGTGAGTGTAGGAAGCGTCGGGGGAAAGTTTAATTTCACCGGGGCTCGGCACGCGGGAAAACTTCTCGGCTTCGGTGCTGGCGGCGATGTTGTGCAGGATGCCTTTTTTCAACTCGCCTATGGCTTTGGCGGTCCACATGCCGGTGTGCAGCACATCGATGGGCTTGCCGGGCAGGCATAGGTTCATCGGCGCCATGGTGAATTGCATGCTGCCGCCGCCCTGCAGAAAAATGACCGCGTAGTCGTCTGCAATCGCCAACAGCTTGCGGAGATTTGCTTCGGCACCGGCGTTGATGGCCTCAAACTCCGCCGAGCGATGGGACATCTCCATCACGGACATACCCGTGCCGCGGTAGTCCAGCAATTCCTCGCGGAGACGTTCGAGCACGGACAGCGGCAAGGCCGCCGGCCCCGCGTTAAAGTTGAAGGTGCGCTTGGTAGCGCGTGGTGCGGTGGTCGATGAGCTCACAGTTCGTGGATTCCTTTAGCGAAGTTTGCGGCGATTCAATGCAGAACGACTAAGAAGTGCCGCACTTAAGACTACCAGAAGAGAAGCGCAGAGGGGCGAATGGGCGGCAGTTAGTGCGGCGGGAGTCGTGAATTGGGTAGGCTCTTGAAGCGATCTCCGGCTTGGACTTGGCCGGAGCCGGAAAAGAGCGCCGTGGCGTAGGCGTCAGACACCTCCGTTCCCGTGGCCTGGCCAACTTGCTCCACAACCTGCTTCGAAACCGGGGGCGAAGGCCCGGCTGTCTGGGTATCTGGGGCGGCGCGAACTTCGCGGAAGATGGTCAGCTTGTCGCCAACTTTGATCCCGGATTTCTTCCCGAGATTGAGCGTTAGTGAATTCCCTGCCACTTCTGCGACGATGCCGTCCATCTCAATCCGAAGAACGGTGATTTTCTCGGCAAAGGAATTGAGTTGCGCCGCGATCTTTTCAATTGCGGTCCGGGTGGCTTCGCCCAGTAAACTGTCGACGAATTCGTTACTCAGCATCAGTCCTGTCCCAAGAAAGTCTGAGTAGTCCGTTGTAACTGCTTGATTGAGTGGAGGTAAAGGGTCCCGCT